>Ga0097691_1000009_pt1 | contig 182265 bp, 159 predicted proteins | sample NGESurdeep072012_8_FD_72858 | JGI IMG/M metagenome (GOLD analysis project Ga0097691, IMG submission 72858) | Arctic peat soil microbial communities from Barrow, Alaska - NGEE Surface sample 210-1 deep-072012 | ecosystem: Environmental > Terrestrial > Soil > Wetlands > Peat ... | reverse complement strand
CGGCGCGCGAACCGTGGCGCGTGGCGCTCGGCTACCTGTCACTGGAGCCCGACGTCGCCGACGCGTTCGAGTTGGCGTTCCGCGACGTCGAGCCCGACCACCGAGCCACTGCCGAGCGCCAGATCGAGCGGCGGCTCAACGCACCACTCGCGTCATCGATGGGACGGCTCTTCGATGCCGCATCCGCCATTCTCGGCCTCCGGCAGCGCGCCAGCTACGAAGGACAGGCGGCGATGGAACTTGAATCACTCGCCGGCACGCAGCCGGCCGAACCATTGACGTTTCCGGTGCGCGCGATCGGCGACTCTCTCGTGCTCGATCCCATTCCTCTGCTCGCCGCACTCGGCGAGCAGCGCCAGCGTGGTGTTGACGCTGGCCTCCTGGCGGCACGCTTCCACGAGAGCTTGGTCTGTGCGGCTGCCGCAGTCGCCATCACCGTGGCGGACGGCGCCGGCATCGATATCGTGGCACTAGGGGGAGGGTCGTTCCAGAACGCGCGACTCCTCGCCGGCGTCCGCCGGCGCCTCGAGGCGCGCGGCCTGCGCGTGCTCGTGCCGCGCCAGCTCGGGCCGAACGACGGCGCCATCAGCTTTGGCCAGGCGGCTATCGCTGCGTCGTTGCTCGCTCGATAGCAGGCGCGGGCCCGCAAGCCGGAGTTGATAGAAAGGATTTCATTCTCAGCACGCCGCTGTCGCGTGTCTGTAGAGAAAGCGTCAGCCTCCGCCGCGTCTACCCAGGGTGACGGAGAGCTCCAGTCGCTCGCCGCCGCGCAGCACCACGATCTTCACGACATCACCCGGCTTGTGCGCATAGAGCGCGTCGCTGTAGCTGTATAGATCCTTCACCGCCACACCCCCCAATTCGACAATCACGTCGCCGGCTTTGAGACCGCCCAAATCGGCGGGACTGCCGGCACGCACGCCGGTGAGAAGGAGTCCTTTGGTTTCGCTGGCACCCATGTCAGGTACGGTGCCGAGGTAGGTCTGCTTGCCCTCTTCGGAAACAGCCGTGCGCACGGGGGCGGCGATATGCACGAATGTCAGCCGCGCCGGCCGGTCGGCGACTGCCCGCGCCACGCGGAGCGCGAGCTCCACCACGCGCGCCTCGCCCCCCGCGTTGATCTTGTCAGCATCGTCGGTGGCGCGATGATAATCCTCGTGCAGATCCGTGAAGAAGTGCAGAACGGGGATGTCCTTCGCGTAGAAGGAAGACTGGTCGGACGGCCCGTATCCATCACCGCCGCCGCTGATGCGGAACATTGCGCTCCCCGCCACGGCATTCGCGCTGTCGACGATGGCCTTCAGCTCGGTGGCGGTCGAAGTTCCGTACACGATCAGCTTGTCGTTTCTGAGCCGGCCGACCATGTCGAAGTTGAGCATCGCGACCATGCGTTCTATCGGAACGGGCGGATGGTTCACGAACCAGCTGGAGCCGAGGACTCCAAGCTCCTCCGCGCTGAAGTTGACGAAGATCACGGAGCGGCGCGGCGGATTTGCCTTGAGCAATCGGGCGAGGTCGAGCACGGCAGCGGTTCCGGATGCGTTGTCGTCCGCTCCATTGCGGATCGCGTCCCCGGCTTCTGGATCCATGGCGAACATCGGCGAGCGTCCCAGGTGATCGAAGTGCGCGCCGATGACGATATACTCATCGCGCAGCGCCGGATCTCGACCGCGCAGCAGCGCGACGACGTTCTGCGTGGGGCGCGGCTGGGTGCGTCCCATGTGCGCATCCTGCGCGGAGAGAGCATCGAACGGCTGAAGGTAACCCGGCGCCAGCTCAGTCAGGCCGAGTGAGCGGTAGCGTCTGGCTAGATACGCCGCGGCGGAATCATTCCCCGGTGTACCGGCGAGCCGGCCCTCGAGTCGGTCACTGGCGAGGAACTCGATATCGCGGCGGATGACGGTCGAGTCCGCGTGCGCCGCGGTGGGGAGAGCGCGGGGCGCAGGTGTGCAGGAAGCGACCGCAAGGAGAAGTACCGGCGCCAGCAGAGGGCGCAGAATTCTGTTCGACATAGACCTGCAATTTAGAACCCCCAAGCCGGCGCCTCAATGCGCGGCTTGACACCAGCCGAGCCGCCGGGATAAAACAGGACGACCGGCTTCCCTTCCCCCGATCTCCCGTAAGAGGCCTGCTCTGAGGCTTCGGCGGAGTCAGGTGCTACATTGCCCGCAGGAACGGACCCTCAACTCACATGCGGGGCATCGCCAATGGTTCGCTCGCATTGGTTGCTGGATCCGATCCCGGGAAGTCGCATCAGTCCCTTCGGAGTTCTCTGGCGGGCAGCAGTGCTGTATCTGGGTTTGGCCACGGCGCTCCCCACGAGCGTCCGCTCGTTGGGGCCTCACTCGAAGGCTGCGCGCGATTACGCGGCAGCGATGCAGCTCGCGAAGGCGTTTCGACGTGCCGATACGGCGGCCGTGACGGGTGGCGAGTCGATCATCCTAGTTCACGGCACGCGCACGCCGCGAGCGTTCGTGCTGTTCCACGGCCTGACAAACTCGCCACGTCAATTTCGTAAGCTCGCCGCCACGCTCTACGACAGTGGTGACAACGTGTTCGTCCCGAGACTTCCCCAGCACGCGCTCCGGGGAGCAGATGCCGACGACCTGGGGCGCCTGACAGCTGAAGCGCTGCGCGATGTCGGTGACGCCGCGATCGATCTTGCGAGCGGTCTCGGCGATACCGTCGTCGTTCTCGGACTCAGTCTCGGCGGCGACGTGGCCGCGTGGACAGCGCAGTTCCGACCGGAGGTCGACCGGGCGGTGATCGTCGCTCCAACACTCGGTCTTGCGCACGTCTCCTCCATCGTGGCGACTCCGATGATGAATCTCACATTGCGAGTCCCCAACTACTCGAAAAACGATCCTCCTGACAGCCTGCGCCCGGATCGTACACTCGGCTGGAGCACGCGCGCGGTCGGACAGATGTTGCGATTGGGCGCGGCTGTTCGGCGTGCCGCGGACAAACGCGCGCCTGCTGCGCGCGACATTCGCATTCTTGTAAATGCGAACGACCGGACTGTAAGCCGCGACGCAATCGACGAGCTCGCAGCGCAGTGGTCGGCCACCGGTGGGCGCGTGTCGATGTTCGAGTTTCCGGACTCGTTGCGCCTCCCGCACGACGTCATCGATCCAGACAAACTCACGGGCAAACCCAGCGTGACCTATCCGGTCCTCCTCGCGCTCCTCTACGGTTCGACGCCGCCGGCGAACCTCGCAAGGCGACTCCTTCTAAATCCGTGAGCGCGCCTTTCGTTATGCGTTCATGCTCGACGCGGTGGGAATGGCGGACCGCTAGACCGGTTACGGCAGGTAGTCTTCAGTTGGCCTAACGCACTCGTTAGGTTGACTTAACACGAACACCGGCGTGCAGACTGGATCTGCGCCCATCTTCCTCCGTTCTTCTCTGCATTTCAGACTGCGTCCTCGATTGAGACACGCCCCCCGTTTTCTCTCGGCACCGCTTCTGGGCACTGTCGCCGCGATCGCGATGTCCGCACAATCGCGCCCAGCGCCCGCGCCCGGTGAAGGAGTCGTATCACTCAATAAAGGCGCTTTCGCTGCTGGAGAACGTCTCTCGTACGACGTGAGTTTTGGGCGGCTGCATGTAGGACACGGGACGATGCTGCTCGCGGGGACCGACACAATACGTGGCCACACCGCCTGGCGCGCCATTTTCACGATTTCGGGAGGAACGCTCTTCTTCCGCGTCCGCGATAGCACTGTGAGCTGGTTCGATACCGCGACGTTATCCTCCCTCCGCTTTGTGCAGCACATCAATGAAGGACGGTATCACGCAGACAGGGACTACGAGATCTACCCCGAGCGGGCCACCTACGCGCGCCTCGACAAACCGGAGGTCCCGTCGGTACGCGAGCCGCTCGACGACGCTTCGTTTCTCTATTTCCTGCGGACCGTTCCCCTCGAGGTCGGCCACACCTATAAGTTCGATCGCTATTTCCAGCCCGAAGGAAATCCCATCATCATTCACGTACTTCGGCGAGAGCGGGTGACAGTTCCAGCCGGAACATTCAACGCGATCGTCGTGCAGCCGCAGATCAAGACAGCCGGGATCTTCTCAGAGAAAGGACACGCGGAAGTGTGGCTCGCCGACGACAGCACCCACATGATGCTGATGCTGAAATCGGGCCTTTCCTTCGGCTCCCTCAATCTCTATCTCACCAGCTATTCGCCTGGAGTCCGCTCACGGTAACACGCTGGGGGAGATCGCCGGTCGAACAGAAGCATTGGGTGCCTTGGGCAGCGTGGGCACGAACACACGACTCACGCTGGGAAGATCCGTGAATAAGAGTATCGCCACCAGAACCGTGCACGCCACGACCGCCGCCATGAGCGCCGGTTCCCGATACAGCCCCTCCGGCCGCTGCGCGGCGCTATCCGGGCGAAATCCGACGGCGAGGTAGATCGCCATCACGAGCGCTATCAACGGGAACGACACGATAAGCTCAATTCGATACCGCATGGCGAAGGCACCGAAAAAGAGCATCGCAGCGGACGCGTAAAACACGATCGAGATGAGCAGGCGCTCCTCTGTGATCCCCGCAAACGAGCGGCGATATGCTATCGCTCGGCTACGATCACCAATGTGGCGGTACTCGGCGAAGCGCTTGATGGCCATGAAGTAACAGCCAACCATCCAGTAGCTCACGAGAAGGGAAACTGGCGCGAGCCCGCCCGGGCTCACGATGTACCAGCCCACCAGCATCCTCAGCGGATTGTTCACCGCCTCGGAGAGGACATCGACGTACGGAATATCTTTGCTCCGGATCGGAGGAACGTTGTAGACGCAGCCCATCGCCCAGAGTGCGGCGAGTGCCAGGCCGAGCCCTCGTGATAGTAAAGCGCCCATACCAATTCCGATTGCAGCGAGCACCAACCACTCGAGGTACGCGAGCCGAACATTCACCCTGCCTGACGGTACAGGACGCTGGCTCTTTTCAGGATGATGCCGATCGAACGGAGCGTCCATCACCTCATTGAGGACGTAATTGCTCGATGCGACGAGGCATACGGCCACGAGCCCGAGGACGAGCCGCATGAGAAAAGTTCTGATCGCCGAGGCGTCGGCACTCAAGGGAGCAAAGCCCAGGGCAACGACCACGCCGGGCAGCACGAACACATTCTTGAACCAGTGATCCACGCGCGCGATCTCAAAAAGACCGCGGATGGTCGACTGTCTAGTCGGCATCGTTGGCGAGCAGGCGCCCCAGCTCCCTGTAGTCGCGCACTCCCGTCCACCCCGAACCGTGTGCCCCCGCGCGATCGATGATGTAACAGCGCATTCCGGCGGCGCCGGCCGCGCGTGCGTCGATTTCGGGCCGGTCACCCACGTACACTGCCTGGCGTGCTAGTGTGTCGAGTCGTGTCAGTACCATCCGAAGTCCCGCCGGATTTGGTTTCAGGCTCCCGACACCACGGTCCTGTGCGCACACCACCACATCGAAAAGCGCCGAGAGACCCATCGCGGTCAGTTTAGCGGTCGCCGGATAGTCGGACAATGCACCGATGCGGACGCCGGCGCCACGAAGTGTTTGCAGGCATTCCACCACGCCAGGCCGGCGCGCCGCTAACATCAAATCCAAAGGAGACTGTTCCATCCATTGCTCCACCGTCCTCCTTACCGCGGCGACCGGATATCCCGAGCCACGCGCCGCGAGTTCCAGTTGCCGTTCTCCAAGCATCACGCCGGCTTGTTCGGTTGAGTCGTGCGTCCCGAACGAATCGCTTGGCCAAGCTTCATTTGAGTCGTCCGTCCCGAACGATTCGCCTGGCGAAGCTTCATTTCGCAGCTGTTTGAGCGCGTCGCGGTATGACCACAAGATCCGGAAAGTCGCAGCCGCCTCACCGGGGTGGAGTGCATATGCCCGCACGAGACGGAACAGCATCGCGCGCAGCAGAGTCGACTGGCGATAGAGCGTTCCGTCGACGTCGAAGACGACGGCGGCAACGCTCGTACTATTGCGCCGGGACAACATCAGCCTGTGTGTGAATGAGCGCGGGCGGGTCGCGTCGGAAAAAGACGAATCCATTCCGCTCGCCGATGGCCTGAAGCCCGGGCTGGCCGCGCCAACGATCCGCCTTGTCGATCTTGCTGACGAAGTACGCTGGCCGGTCAATCGGGCCGGTTAGCAGCCATTCCTCGAAATGATCGGGCCCCCCTCCGACTCGAGCTGCCCGCGCCGAGCGCTCGGGAGGTACCCGCGCGTAGAACAGGTGCGCGTAGCTCTTGTAGCCGAGCGGGGCCACATAACACTGGCAGCCGCGGAGAGACTCGTAGAACGCGATTGGAGTCGCTTGCGTATATCGCTCGATCTTCGGCGCAATCCTGACGAGCGCGAGCGGGACGATACTCGCCGTCGCAACGAAGAAGATGGCGGCGAATCGCTTTGTATCCTTCCGCCTGAGTGTGGCGAGCGCCAACCAGATCGCAAGCAAATACGTTCCGCCGACAACGAGATCCGCGGGAGACCACCCGACCCGAGCCGCGAGTGTAGCGCGAACGAGTGGGTCGCGCACCACGCGCACCAGATCCAGCTGGTTATGCCCGATCATGAGCCCGACGACGGGTAGCGCCAGAAACACAGCGGCCCAAATGAGCCCGATCCCGCCGCCGGCAATACTCCAGTAGCGCGGCCACCACGTCTTTTCAACATCGGTGAGCGCCTGCGCGGCGAGAAAGGTGATGGGAAAGTACGCGAGCGATGAGTAGTGGACGATCTTCGTCTGTACCAGAGAGAACACCACTAACACGATGATCAGCAGCGAGATCATCCAGAGTCGGAAGTCACGCTGTGCCGGCGAGTCGCCCGCGCTCCTGCCCAATGCCGAGACCGCAAATACGGACGCCGGAAAGCATCCCAGTGCGAGCACGACGAAGTGGAAGTACCATGGGCCACTGTGCCCAGCCACGCCTGTGCGAAGGAGCTCGAGTTGACGCGCGACGAAGGCACCGACGAAATTGCCCGTGCCTACGCCAGCTCCCTGTTGCCCGGCGAGAACGTACCACGGTGCCGCGACGATGACTGCGATAGTCACCCAGATGAACATGGGAACTATCGGCATGGCCATGCTTTTTCTCCGCACTGCCCAGAACGCCATCCACGTGAGACCCGGGAGCAAGAGCCCGACAGGACCCTTGGTCAGGACAGCCAGTCCAATGCTGATACCCGCAACAACAAGCAAGACCAATTGCCGACGCCGCTGAAACGCGAAGAGCGCAACAATTCCCGTAAAGATCAGGAGATTGAAGAGCGGGTCGATGATCCCGGAGCGGAAGTACAGATTCGGCAGCAGTGAGCCGCCAAACGCCAGCGCCCACCAGAGGGCAAAGCGGCGATCAAATAGCTGCCGCCCTACTATATAGATGCCGACCAGCGTGATGATCCCCACCATGGCATTCGGGAGCCGCGCGGCGAATTCCCCAACGCCAAAGATCCGCATCGACAACGCCTGAACCCACATGAAGAGCGGCGGCTTCTCGGCGAACGGTTGGAATCCGATCTGCACGCTTCGATAGTCACCCGTGACGAGCATCTCACGCGCACCCTCGGCGAAATTGATTTCGTCCCAGTCAAAAAGATGCAGTCGTCCCAGCCAGGGGATGAAACTGAATGCTGCGAGGGCGGCGATCAGCGCGCAGTCCCGCAGCGCGGACGATCGGTTACGGTCCAGGAGAGCGGCTACCCAGCTCTAGCGGTATAGACCACGTTAGTGCTGCACCGCGACCCGCGACGGGCACGACCGTCGTCGAGCGCAGCATCTCGACTAGCGCAGTGGGAAGGCCGCCGGTCTGTACGCCCGATTGCCGGGCGTGCGGATGCGATCGAGCAACTACAGTGAGGCCGCTCCAGGTTCCAATTGCTGCCGCCAGGGGAAGATCGCTCGCCCAATGGACGTTTTGGTACATGCGGGCAAGCCCGACGAGCCCCGCGCCCCCGTACGCGAAAGGACCGATGATGCGAGCCAATCCCGGATGCCACTGGTCGGCTTCGCTCGTGAGTGCCGCGGCCATCGCGAAGCTCGCAGCGGCATGCCCCGATGGGAACGACACGAATGGTCCATTCCCATCATGAAAGCCGCGTCCGAACTGAAAGTTCTCCGGGTTACTATCGTTCACGGACGGGAGCGCTCGACCGGAGATCCCCTTGCCCATACCCGTAATGCTGGCTGCAAGGAGAACCGCTTCCGTCATGTGAAGCGCAGCACCGGCCAGCCGAGGCATTCGTGTCAGGCGGCCGGCTGCATAAAGACCGGCACCAATAACAAATGGACCTGGGCCGCCGAGGAACGAGAGATCGCGCGCGGTGTGTTGCAGATCGTCGCTTCCCTGGAAGCGCTTCTCCTGCAGTTCCCTGGCAGTCCGGCCGTCGAGAGGCGCTACGGCCACGGTTGCCAACACGGCGAGTGCGCCGACCACAGCGTCACCTTTCGTCAGCCATGGACGGGTCGTGACGGCGCTATCCCTTTGAGAATCCTGCGCACCAGCACAGGGCACAAGGCTTCCGGCGGAGAGCACCGGGCTGGCGGCAAGGAGCGCACGCAGAAGCGAGCGTAAATTCACTAAGGCGCCAGTGGTCCTGCGATTCCGAATCGCATCCTCGAATTGATTTAGATTTTTCTGCCGAGCAGGGCAGATCCTCCAATCTAGAACCACGGAGCACCCCGTACAATCCACGGCTTGACACCACGCGATCCTCGGGGATAAAACAGGACGATCGGCTTCCCTTCCCCTGACCTCCCATAAGAGGCCTCCATGCGCCGTCTCCGCATCCTCGTTCACGCAGTCGCCACCATACCTATAGTAGTGGCCTCGAGCTCGACGACACGCCTCGCCGCCCAGGACCTCACCCCACCGAGCGCCAAAGTCATCGCCAGAATCGACACCCTCCACGGCGATATTCGCACCGACAACTACTTCTGGATCCGAGAGAAAACCAACCCCGAGGTCATCTCCTACCTCAACGCGGAGAACGCGTACACCGCCGCGAAGATGAAGCACACCGAGGCGCTCCAGCAGCGCCTCTACGATGAGATGCTCGGCCGCATCAAGGAGACCGACCTCTCCGTCCCCTTCCGCGACCACGGCTACTGGTACTACAACCGCACCGAGAAGGGTAAGTCCTACCCCATCCGCCTCCGCAAAAAGGGCAGCCTCGACGCGCCCGAAGAAGTCATCATCGACGAGAACGCGCTCGCCGCCGGGAAGAAGTTCTCGCAGCTCGGCGACTTTGCGGTGAGTCCCGGCTCATCGCGGCTCGCCTACCTGCACGACACCACCGCGCTCCGGGTCTACACGCTCTACGTCAAAGACCTCCGCACCGGCGCCCTGCTCGGCGATTCGATCTCGTCCGTCGTTCCCTCGGTGGCTTGGGCCAACGATACCGTTCTCTTCTACCAGACCGCCGATTCCGCCCGCCGATCCAACGCGGTCTGGCGGCACGTGCTCGGCACGCCCAAGTCGAGCGACGTCAAAGTGTTCCAGGAGGACGACGTCCTCGACAACGTCGGCGTCAGCCGCTCCAAGAGCGGCAAGTACATCTACATCTCGGACGATGGCTTCACGTCGTCCGAGTGGCGCATGATTCCCACCGCCACCTCGACCGCTATGCCGCAGGTCATCGCCATGCGGCGACCGAATGTCGAGTATGGGATCGATGACATCGATGGCTTCTTCCTCATGACCACTAACGACGGCGCGCGGAACTTCAAGGTTCAGCGCATCCCGACGAACGCGGTCAACTCCGGCCAGTGGGTCGACTGGATTCCCCACACCGATTCCGTTTTCATCGAGTTCCTCGAGCCGTTCAAGAACAACGTCGTCGTCGTGGAGCGCTCGGGTGGATTGCGCCGGCTTCGCGTCGTGGATCTCAAGTCCAACGCGACCCACTACATCACCTTCCCCGAGCCGGCGTACGCCGTGAGCCCGACGCAGAACGCCGAGTTCGATACGCCGACCCTCAGGTTCTCGTACTCGTCGATGATCACGCCGCCGTCCACGTTCGATTACAACATGGCGACCAGGCAGCGCGAGCTGAAAAAGCGCGTTGAGGTGCCCGGTTATGATGCATCGCGCTATGAAGTGCGGCGCTTCATGGTCACCGCCCGCGACGGCGCGCATGTTCCCGTTTCGATGATTGTCCTCAAGAACGGCTGGAAGCAGGACGGAACGCACCCGCTGCTTCTCTACGCCTACGGGTCCTACGGCGCGACGACCGAAGCGAATTTCAACTCGTCGGTGCTGAGCCTCGTCGACCGTGGCTTCGGCTACGCAATCGCGCACATCCGCGGCGGGCAGGAGATGGGTCGCCAGTGGTACGACGACGGGAAGATGATGAAGAAGAAGAATACTTTCTTCGATTACATCGATGTCGCTGACTATCTCGAGAAGCAGAGCTACACGAGCAAGGACAGGATGATCGCCAACGGGGGCAGCGCCGGCGGTCTCTTGATGGGCGCCATCACCAACATGCGTCCCGATCTGTTCCGCGCCGTCGTCGCGGACGTGCCCTTCGTCGACGTCATCAACACGATGATGGATGCTTCGATTCCTCTTACTGCGCAGGAGTGGCAGCAGTGGGGGGATCCACACATCGCCGAGCAGTACGCGTACATGAAGACTTATTCGCCTTACGACAACGTCGCGCGGAAGGCGTACCCCTGGCTGCTCGTGACGACATCCTTGAACGATTCGCAGGTTGGGTACTGGGAGCCGGCTAAGTGGGTCGCCAAGCTGCGGGCGCTGAAGACCGACTCGAATCCGCTTTACATCAAGATCAACATGGCGGGCGGGCATGGCGGGAGCTCGGGGCGGTACGACGTGCTGCGCGAGAGGGCGTTCCGCTACGCGTTTATGCTCGACGCGGTGGGGATGACGGACAGTCCGTAGCGAACCAGGCTTGCCGCGAATCGGCTCTACGAGCGGCTCGCGACAGGCGTCGGTTTTACCCGGTCAGCCGGCCCGACGTTGAGCTTCCGAGGAGCGCGCGGGTGGACCCCCCAGCCTGCTCGAGAGCGTCGGCTTTACAGTGCGCTCCGAGGCCTGCGGCCCGCCTTTCTTGGCGGACATTCTGCTCGTCGCCCAACGGAGGCTGTAATGATGCTATAAGGAACTCGGAGTATCCTCGGGGTCTCACTCTTTCGCCAAAAAAGAAGCATTTTTATACGGATAACATATGGCTTTTGTTGAAACTCATGTTCCCGACCGCTACCGCCCCGGGGTGCCAAAACCGGCCACGCCACTCTTGTCCATCGTCATCCCGACCTGGAACGGTGGCCGCCAGCTTTCGGCGACTCTCACCCACATGCGCGAGTTTCGCACGGGCCTGGAGTTCCAAACGGAGATAGTCATCGTCGACGACTGCAGCGAGCGCTCGACGGCGCGAATCGCTGGCGATTTCGCGGACGACAACGAGTTGACGGTCGTCCTGAGGAACGAAAGAAACCGGGGCAAGGGACACGCGGTCGCGCGGGGGATGCTTCACGCGAGCGGAGCCTACCGGATTTTCGTCGATTCCGACCTGGCATATCCGAGCTCCCAGATCGCCAAGGTCCTGCTGGCGTTGGAAGCAGGCAGCGACGTGGCGATCGCGTGTCGTGTGCTGCCCGAATCACGCTACGTGATGAGTCCCACCTTCTTTCACTATCTCTACACCCGTCACTTGATGAGCCGGCTCTTCAACCGGCTGGCACAAGCGGTCCTTCTGCCTGGCATTCTGGACACCCAGGCCGGACTCAAAGGATTTTCCGCCCGTGCGGCGCAGATAGTCTTCTCACGTCAGACGCTGAGCGGTTTCGGCTTCGACCTCGAATGTCTCTTCGTCGCGAGGCTGCACGGCTTGAAGATCGAGCAGGTGCCGGTGCACTTTTACTACAGCGACGAGCCGAGCACGATCTCGTTTGCGAGGCACGGGGCGCGGATGATGATGGATCTGGTCCGCGTCCGCCGAAATGGTGTGCGTGGGATCTACGCCTAGTCCGACACGCCTCATCATCAACGCCGACGACTTCGGAATCTCGCGCGGCGTCAACATCGGAATAATCGAGGCGGCGGTAGCGGAGGTGGTTACCTCCGCATCTATGATCGTCAATCTGCCAGACTTCGCGGACGCTCTCGACCGTGCGCAGTCGTGCCCTACTCTCTCACTCGGCCTTCACCTGAATTTCACTGTCGGGCGCCCTCTCACCGGCGCGCCGTCGCTGACACGGCGCAGTACCGGCGAGTTCTACGCGCTGCCCGTGTTAGTCGCTCGGGCTTCTCTCGGACTTCTGGATGCGTCGGATATAGCCCGCGAGTGCCTGGCGCAGATCGATCGAATGATCGAGGCGGGATTCCCACCGACGCACCTGGACAGTCATCGACACGTTCACGCTCACCCGGCAATCTCCGCGGCGGTCATTAGAGCCGCCGCCTCCAAAGGCGTCTTCCAGGTGCGCGTCCCCTGCGAGCCGTTGGCGGTAAACGCGCGCGACTGGCGAGCTACGATCAAGAAAGCGGGACTTCTGATCTGCGCTCGTCTGTCAGGGCTGACGGCCGCCGCCGATGGCGCGAATCATTTCGTCGGCGTTTCATTGCAGGGCGGGAGATTCTTCGCGACGCGACTGTTCGCGTTGATTCGGCAATTGCCAGCGGGAACGACGGAGCTCATGACCCACCCAGGCTACGCTGATGCCTCGCTCGCTGAGCAAGACAGCTACACGCTGGAGCGAGAGACCGAGCTGAGGGTGCTGTGTTCCCACGAATTTCGAGAGCTGTTGGTTCGCTGCGGGGTGACGCTAACCAGCTTCGGCGATCGGCCGTCGATCGTTCCGCAAGAGGGCCAGCTCGCCCAGCATCACTAGCCAGAGGATCGTCAGGGGAAGAGCGAGTCGTGTTTCCGGTGCGAGCATGTGCTTGATCGCGTCCGGCACCAGTTCCGTGCCGCTCACCGCAACCAGGAAGTAGACAATCGCGAACAACGCGGTTCGCCACGCCGAGCGTGGGAACGCGAGGTACCAGATGACCATTCCGCACAGCGCGATCACCGCGGACTGACGCTCCGCGCGGTGGTTGAACACGACACAGAACACCATTACGAAGCCGAGGAACTGCAGCCGCAGCTTCCTGTCATTCCAATCGCGCATGCGCAGGATCAGCACCGCGAGAAGGGTTGCGCATCCGATCAACTGCACCGGCCAGGCAGGCCAGGTAATGCCGGCGTCGCGAAAAAGCTCCATCGCACTCGACCCGACAAGCCCGGCTTCGACGCGCTCGAGCACGCTCCAGGACTCGTATTGAGCGGCAAGCGCGCCCGGTGAGATTACAAGCAGCGGAAGCGCAATCAGAATTGCCATACTCAGGACCGTAATCAGTAAAGCACGCACGCGATCGCGGCGGGGCAGTGCGAAGCTGAGCGCCGCAAGCGGGAATATCTTGGTCACCGTACCGAGCGCGATCGCAATCGCGCCGCGCCAGAGCCAGCCGCGCTCGAAGCTCACGAAGGCGACGATGATGAGCGCGGCAACGAGGGCGTTGCTCTGGGACGACTGCATCGAGCGAAGTGCAGGAAGAGACACGAGCGCCTGCGCGATGGCCCACTGCTCGCGAGGCAGAAGCAGCCGCAGCGCAAAGAAGATCGCGACCGCATTGACCACGTTCCAGGAAAAGAGGCCGGCAACGAATGGAAGGACGGCGAATGGAGCAAACAGCAGCGCGAAGGAGGGGGAATACTTGAAGTAGTCGCGCGCCTGATCGAGTCGCAGCACGTACAGGTCATTGTTCGCGAGCAGATTCCAGAATGAGGCGCGGAAGATTGCAAAGTCGTTCGGGAAGCCGAACACCCCGCGCTGGATGGTGACGATGAGCGCCGCGGAGACGTAGATCAGGAGGAGCAGCCGCTGATCGAGGATCAATCTCGTGAGCTTCGTCTTCAGGTCCTTGAAAGACAGAGAAACCCCGGAGTAATGGTTACGTTGTCACGATTTTCGTAAACTTTCCCGGTTGAAAGGTATTCCCAAAGGTAGGGAGTAACTCTTCCTTGGCGACCAGAATCGCGACGGCTTTGGCGATCTTTTGCGTGTGGCGCCTATTTCGCACCAATATGGGTGCGATCTAGCTCGCGCCTTTCTCAATCTTTATCTATCCGGCCGACCAATGCCTCGACTTCGTTTCCTTCTCGCCGCCCTATGCTCGATCCTCACCATCAGGGTTGGAGCGCAGACGAGCGCGCCGGCGCCCGTGAACGGCGGGTTCCCCCTCGTTTCCCCCTCTGCCCCGCGAATCCTTTTCGAATCGAATCGGACCGGGAAAACGCAGCTCTGGATCATTTCCGCGGACGGGACCGGTGAGAGGCAACTCACCAACCGCGACGGCGACGTGAGCGGGCAGTGGGCACCTGATGGCAAATCGATCTTCTACAGCGTGATGATTCGGGATACGAGCTGGCTGTACGAGCTCTGGCCGGACAGCTCGCGCGAGCGCACGATCGGGGCGTTCACCGGCCGCGGGCCGCAGCTCTCACCGGCGCGGACCAGGGTCGTTTACGACGTCGGTCCCTGGACTGCTTCGCACCTGGTGCTTACCGATGGGCAGGGCCGCGGGGGTCGACAAGTGACTGATGACTCGCTGACGGTTTGGCGCGGGGTGTGGTCGCCGAATGGTCGCGAGCTGGCATACACGGTGAGCAAGAAAAGCGGCATGAGTGTGTGGGTCATGAACGAGGACGGATCGAACCCGCACCAGGTGACGCACCTTACGCCCGAGGAAGGACGGGCACAAATGCCGGCGTGGCATCCCGACAGTCATCAGCTGGCATTTCAGGCCAACGCGAATTCACCCAAAGGCAAGTCCACCCTGTGGCTCGTCAACTTGCAAACCACCGGCGCCCGGGAGATTGCTCCCCACACTGAGGCTTTTCTCGACGAGACGCCGAGCTGGTTTTCCGATGGGAGGCGAGTCGCGTTCCAGAGCAACCGCAGCGGACGGATGGAGATTTGGACCGTCAACACCGACGGGTCGAACTTGCAGCAGGTGACAGGGCCCGGCAGGTAGTCTTCCGTTAGTTGTTTCGCCTACAGCCGGTAGTCTTCAGTTCCCTCTTTTCACCACGGCGACCCAGGCGCGAATTCGCGGGTCGAGGACGTCGAGTGGGAGAGCCCCCTGGCTCAGGATCTGATCGTGGAAGGCGCGAATGTCGAACTTGGGTCCGAGCTCCTGCTCCGCGTATTTCCGGAGCGCCTTGATCTCCAGCTCCCCGCTCTTGTACGCCAGGGCCTGCGCCGGATCCACGATGTAGCGATCGACTTCCTGCGTGATGTCCTGCGCGGTCTTAGCGCTGTTGGCCGTGAAATAATCGATCGCCTGCTGGCGCGACCAGCCGAAGGAATGGATTCCAGTGTCGATCACCAGCCGGATCGCGCGCCATATCTCGTAGGTGAGCTGTCCGAACTTGGAGTACGGATCCTTGTATAGTCCCAGCTCGGGGCCGAGGCTCTCGGAGTAGAGAGCCCATCCTTCGACAAAGGCCGTGTATCCACCGTACCGCCGGAATTCGGGGATCCCCTCGAGCTCCTCCTGGATTGCTATCTGAAGATGATGACCTGGTACCGCTTCGTGCGCCGTGAGGACTTCCATCTCCCACGTCGGTCGGCTGTCGAGCTTGTAGGTGTTGACGAAGAACTGGCCGGCCCGATGCGCCTCAGGGGAGCCGCCCTGATAGTAAGCGGCAGTCTGGGATGGCGCAGCGTAGGACGGAATCGTCGAGACTCCGTAAGTAAGGCGTGGCAACTTGCCAAACAGTTTTGGCAGCTCCGGATCGATCCGCTTGGTGATGTCACGATACGCCCGGACGAGAGCGGCCGAATCCGAGTAGAAGAACTTCGGGTCGGTGCGGAGCATGTTGGTGAAGGCGGCGAAATCACCGCTGAATCCCGTCGAACGAATGAGGCTGTCCATCTGAGCGCGGATGCGCTTCACCTCCGCCAGACCCAGATCATGGATTTGCTGCGGAGTGCGTGTAGTGGTCGTTTGAACTCTAATGTTGTACGCGTACCACGCCGCGCCGTCGGGTAGCGCGCTCATCCCGATGCTCTCTCGCGAGCGCGGGAGATAGGTATTGGTGAGATAGCTCTGCAGCCGCTGGAACGCCGGCCGGTCCTGCGCGTTGTAAGCGCGCACCGCATCGGCGCGAAGGCGCGCTCTGTCGCTCTCGGCGATTCCAACGGGGAAGCTGGCAAAAGGAGCCAGCAGCGGACTCTTTAGCGGATCTTCGGGAACCAGGTTCCCAACCTGCGCGGGAACATCTCTCAGCGTGATGCGCGGTGGTGTTATGCCGCGTTTTACACCGCTGTCCAGCAAGGCAATCGTTTGGTCGACGAGGGCTGGCAGCGCGCGCAATCGGGCGATGATGTCGGTGTAATCCTTGACCGAAGCCGCAGACATCGCGTTAATGGTCGAGGCGGAGTACTGCGGGCCCTGCTGCTGCGTGAGCTGGAGGAGATCTCCCGGGAATCGCGTTCCTTCAATCGTTTCCTCGACACCCCTCTTGAAAATATCGTAGCTCAATTGGTCCGGAGTGTTCAATCGGCCCCGGTTGATTGCGCGCACAACCTTAAGCTCACTGTTCACATCTGCTCGACGCCGGTTGATTGCGGCAAATGAAAGATCGGTCCAGCGATCGTTCTGTCCGGGATAGCCGACGTACGTCGCTGCCTCCGGGTAGACGACGTTGTTGTACTCCCAATCGAGATCGAACAGGCTATGGAGCTTCGCACTATCACTGAGTGCCGTCGCCGTGGCGAGCGCGGCGAAGCGCGGCGAGAAATCCTGTCGAGCGTCTCGCTGCGCGGTGAGCACACCCGGGCTCAGAATGAGAATCGAAAGCCAGAGGGAAGCTGGGTAGCAGCACGATTGCAGTCGGCGTCTCATGGTGATCTCCGGTTAGAGGTACAATTGCGCCCCCTCGCTTGACGGTCAAGACAATTCTCTGTTCGAGAATACTGAAATGTGACTTTCAGAAGGCATCCTGAAGTCTCCCTCTCTGATGGCCGCAATGCCGGCCTACCACACTGGAGACTGACAATGAACCGCCTACTTATCGCGGTCACCCTGATGTTCGCCTCGGCGGCATCGGCTCAGACCGCTAACGATCCCTCCGCCACACTGCGCAAAGTGCTACCCACGAAAGTCGCCGAACACGTTCTTGCGACGATCGCGGATGCGCGCTCGCACTCTCTCCCCGCGGCGGCGCTCGAGCAACAGGCGCTGCGTCTCGCGCGCACTGGTGCGAAGCCCGCTGATGTCGAGAAATCAATCGATAGAAGCGCCGACAACATGAAGCGGGCGAAGGGAGCACTCGAGAAGAATGGCCGCAAGCCTACCAACGACGAAGTCGTTGCCGGTAGCAAGCTGATTGGCCGCGGTGTCGATGGCTCCAAGGTCAGCGACTTCGCACAAACGGCCCCGAGTGGGCGGTCGCTCGCTGTTCCGCTCTACGTCACGGGAAGCCTGATGGATCGCGGACTCAAGTCCGACGCTGCACTGGCGCGCGTTCACACGCGACTAATGCAGAAGGCGACCGACAGACAGCTCACCGCCGAGGCGAATGCAACGGCGAGTGAGAAGCGTCCGGCGACAGCCAATAAGGAAGGCGGCCTGGCGCATCGCCCGGCGACGGTTGGTGCAATGAACCGTCCCGGGGTTACGCCGCCGCGCCCGGTTACACCGGGAAGCAAGAGATAGTTTTCCCGCTTACAGATTGACGGTTGAAAAGAGCGCCGGCGCCAACATGGGTCGGCGCTCTTTAGTTCCCAAACCCGAAGACGATCTTCACGTCGAATGTCAGCTCGGCAACGGTCACTATCATCGAGCAGCGCGTCGGAAGCAGTTTGGCAGCGAGGCTCACGGTGAATCTCGCTGCCAAAGACATTCCGCTTTCCAGGAGATCGAGAGAGACACTCGGATCGCCCCCTCGGATGCTTACTGCCTGGTCCAGCCCACCGCAACACCAAGCTGCCTGGGCCCACCCGCTATCACGATTCTCTGCATACTCAGGTTGACAGCGACCCCGGATGAGTGAGTCCACGCGAGCGCCGCACCGAGAGTGGGTCTGGTTCCGCTGTGGATTCCGTCAAAGAGCGCGATCCGTCCAAACCCGATTCCCGGTGAGATCGCCGCGGAGAGATGCGATTGCGCGATGAACGGCCGGCCGACACCAAACACGACGGCGGACGCGACGGAAGCGGCGGTGGTTTGAGACTCACCGCGATAATGAGCGCCTCCCACATCGACGCGGAGTCCGACGCTGCCGGAAGGCTCATCGACGTCGCCGTGCTGCCAGAGTGTCGATTGCAGACTAGCGCCACCCGAAACCCACGAAGGGCAGGCGGCGCACGAAAGCGTAAGGTACGCTCCCGTGATTGACAGCTCGCTGCTCGCGAAGGGGAGTTGCTGGAACACCGTAACACCGGTGTTGTTGTGAATCGCGTCGTGCACGTCGTATCTCCAGCGCTCGTACCGCATCCACACATTGCCCTGACGCGAATCGTCGTCGCCCGCCTCGTGTGCGAGGGGAGCCAATGCCCCGACGGGCGACAGGATAAGTGCGTCCCACGCCGCACGATCGCTGGCGGATTGCGCCGCAACCGCGCAGGGGATCACCCCTGACGCCAGAAACACTCCCGCCCACACTGCCGCGAACCCTCGAATCAGCTGCTCCTCCCTGCTCTGTGGCCTCCTTTAGTGACTGTTCTTTCGGGGTGAATGTCACCGTTTTCAGGGTCGGCGGCGCCGCAATCGGGATCTCAAATCAGTCGCCGGGGTGGGCATCCCAGATTTTGTCGACCAGGGTTTTCGGAGTCATCGGGCTTCTGTGATCATGATTTCTTTGATCGCTTCTCTCAATTATTCGTACTCGGTCAAGATTACGCCATGCCTTCTCAAAAAACAGCGCTGCTGCCCGCTCCCCGGCGGCGATGTTTTCCTCACTTTTTGAGGGACCTCTCGAGCAGGACTCGCGCGACGTCATCGAGCGAGCTTCCGACTGCCTCCAGCGCCACTCCCACGTGGTAGATCAGATCCGCCGCCTCTTCGGTGGAACGAGCGGCGTCTCCGTCGGCGCACGTTGTAACGAGCTCGGCGCTTTCTTCCCCGATTTTCTTGAGACGTAGATTGCGGTCGACGAGCAGCTCGCGGGTATAGCTTGGCGACTTCTTCCCATTTTCGCGCAATGCCGGCTCGGCGTCAGCCCCGGATTCCTCTTTCATTGTCGCATGCCGGAGCGCAATCGTCGCCGCCAGGGCCGACCAGACGTTCGGTGCAGCGCTCTCGTCGAAACACGAAACAGCGCCGGTGTGACACGCGGGTCCGGCCGAGATCACGCGGGCGAGCACCGTGTCGCCGTCGCAATCGAGTGTGAGGGACACGACTCTCTGCACGTTGCCGCTGGTCGCGCCCTTACGCCACAGGCCGCGAGTGCGGGAGCGGTAATGCATCTCGCCGGTCTCAACGGTGCACTCGAGCGCTTCGCGGTCTGCGTTCGCCACCATCAGCACGCTGCCGGTCACCGCGTCCTGCGCCACGACTACGACGGTCCCGCTGTCCTTGTCGAAACGCACTGCGTCGAGATTCAAGCCGACGCTCATGAGTCCGTTCCCGCTGATGCCACTACGCCCTCAGGGCCGAGAATCTCTCGGACGATTGTGCCAAGCTTCGCGTTGGTTGCTATCGCGTCGCCACCAAAGGCGGTGGCCCTCCCCCGCCAGTCGGTGAACACACCCCCCGCCTCGTTGATGATCGGCATCAGCGCCGCGCCGTCCCAATCCGCGATCACATCGTCGACCATGATGTCGGCACGCCCGGTGGCGACGAGCAGGTAGCCGTAGCAATCCCCCCACGTCCGCATTGTGCGCGCGCCATCCTGCAGCCGCATCCAGCGCTCGCGCCTCGCCGCGTCGCGAATGAACCGCGCGTCCGTTGTGACCAATCGCGCGTTGCCCAGTTCCGCAACCGTGGACACGGCCGCGCGTGCGCCGTTCCACCAGCATCCCTCGCCGGGAGCCGCAAAGATGATCTCGTCCAGTGAGGGGAAATACGCGGCCCCGGCGATCACGCTGTCTGCTTCGGCTACCGCGACGAGCGTTCCCCAGAGCGGCACTGTCTGGAGAAACGTGTACGTTCCGTCAATCGGATCGAGGATCCATCGCCGCGCCGCACCCGAGCGCACCGGTGGCAGCTCCTCGCCGATAATGCCGTCGTCCGGGAATCGCTGCTCGATCCATTGGCGTGCCGCTCGCTCTGCGTTGATGTCGGCGATGGTCACCGGTGATCCGTCGTTCTTCGTGCGTGTCTCCGGACTGCGGCCGTAGTGCCGCTTCGCGATATCACCGGCAATGCGAGCAACCTCCGCGACCGCGCCCATGTAAATCCCGATATCAGTCACGCAGCCGTCCTCACCGGAATGCTGGCCGCTTGCAGTGCCCATTTCAGGCTGCGGATATCCGTCGTAGCATCGTGCAGAACTCCAGCAAGGAGCGCCGCGTCGGCGCCGCCCCGGACAAAGGCGTCAACAACGTCGCGAGCGGAACCCGCACCGCCCGATGCGACGACTGGCACTGTAACCACCGCCGCTACCGCCGACAGCAATTCGATGTCGTAGCCGGAGCGAGCTCCGTCACGATCGATGCTTGTCAGAAGAATCTCGCCGGCCCCCAGCTCCGCGCACCGTTTCGCCCATTCAATTGCGTCCAGTCCCGTAGGCTCGCTCCCCCCATTCACGTAGACTTCCCAGCTCTCGCCCCTTCTCAGAGCGTCGATGCTCGCGACCACGCATTGCGATCCGAATCGGCTGGCCGCGTGCGTCAACAGCTCCGGGTGCAGAACGGCAGCGGAGTTGACCGCGGTCTTGTCCGCCCCAGCGCGCAATGCATTCGCGATATCGTCGACCGTTCGCATCCCCCCTCCGACTGTCAGCGGGATGAACAGCCGCTCGGCGGTGCGTCGAACGAGATCCAGCAACGTGCCCCTCCCTTCACTGGTGGCGGCGATGTCGAGGTAGACGATCTCATCCGCACCCTGCGCCTCGTAGCGCTCGGCAAGCACAACCGGATCGCCGGCGTCGCGAAGATTCACGAAGCCCGTTCCCTTGACGACGCGGCCGTCCATCACATCGAGACACGCGATGATTCTATTCGTCAGCATCACTCACACTCAGCGAAATCGATCCTTTCGTGCTGACCGTCTCTCCGGTATCCACGAGCGCGTCACGAAGCGCCAGCCCGAGCGCCTTGAACGCGGCCTCCACGATGTGATGCCGGTCGTTCCCGCGCAGCACGATGATGTGGATCGTCGCGCGCGCCTCGTTGCTAAACGATCGCATCCAGTGATCGTAGAGCCCGCTGGGCAGTGGCCCCTCGTAATAGGGCCGCCCCCCGATGTCGACCGACACCTGGACGAGAGCGTCGTCCATCGGCACCACGCGATTACCGTATCGCGCCGCCCCCGACGGAATGATCTCCCTGAACGCGTGGCCGAGCGTCAGCGCCACGTCCTCGACCAGGTGGTGCGTGAGATCACTGCGCGCCTGAACGTCGAGAGTCAGTCCGGAGTAGCGGGCAAAGGCGTTGAGCATATGATCGAGAAAACGGTTTCCCGTTTTGCTGCCGCTCTTTCCACCTCCGGCCCGCAGCTCCACGCGGATGGAAGTTTCGCTCGTCTCTCTCTTCGCGACGCTCATTCAGGGAATTCCTCGATGATTGTTTGCGGATCCAGCACGCCCGTATAGAGCGCCATTCCGACGACTGCCGCGCTGGCACCCAGCTCGGCCAGCGCGCGGAGGTCATCAACGCCACGCACTCCGCCGGATGCCTGAAGCGGCGGCTTCGAGCGGAGGGCGAGCTCCCGCATCAGAGTCACGTCGGGGCCTTCCATGCGACCTTCTCTCTCAACAGCCGTGACGAGAATCGCGGCGAGGGGGAGCGGGCTCAGCTCGTCGATGAAGTCGATTACGTTCTGCGAGCCTGTTTCCGACCAGCCGCGTGTCACGAGCCGGCGCGCTCTCGCATCCGCGGCGACTATGATCCTGTTCGGGTAGCGGGACACCGCGTCCTCGAGCCAGGCGCGATCCTCGATGGCGCGCGTGCCGAGGACGACTTCGGATGCGCCGGCATCGAGTAATTCCGCGATCGTCTCGAGATCACGCACTCCGCCACCGCACTGCACGTTCGCACACGCGCCGAGTATTGCGGTCACGATCTCCCGATTCGATCCCCGCCCTGTTGCGGCGTCGAGGTCGACCAGATGAATGCGGCCAAATCCCAGACGCGCCCACCTTTCCGCGACAGCCAACGGATTCGGGATACGGACGCGCTCGTCGGTATACGACCCTCCGACTAGCTGCACGCAGGCGCTGTCGCGCAGATCGATCGCGGGAATCACCTGCATTCGATCAGATCCTCGATCACCGCGTTGACGAAAGCGCGTCCCGCGAACGAGCTCTTCTCCGGGTGGAACTGGACGCCGACGGTATTCGCGCTGCGAACCATCGAGGCGAACCTGGCATCCTGGTGCGTCGTCCAGGCGAGGATCGGCGATTCATCCTCGGGCTCGCAGATATAGGCGTTCGCGAAGTACGCAGACCCGAGGCTGGCTCTTTTCTGTCCGTTTCCACTTTCGCGCCATTCGATGTCGTTCCAGCCCATGTGCGGCACCTTCGGCGTGCGGAGGCGCGTGACCTTGCCCGGGATGAGCCCAACGCCCCTCCCTGGCGACTCTTCACTCGCATCGAAGAGGAGCTGCATGCCGAGGCAGATGCCAAGACACGGAAGGCCATCTGAGAGTGCGGCGCGGAGATCGGCCTGCCCACTCTGCATGGCGCTGGCGGCCGCGCCAAAAGCTCCGACGCCGGGAAGAACGAGGCAATCAGCTTGCATCGCCACGCGCAGATCTGTCTCGACCGTGACATTTCTTCCATCCGCCGCGATCGCCTTCGCCAGCGAGTGAAGGTTGCCGGCGCCGTAGTCGAAGATCACGAGGCGCGTCATGTCGTCTCTCGTGAGGTCGTCACGAATTGACTCATGCCGACGCTACCATCGCATCGAGGCAGCGCTGCATCATTTCCCATGGTCCGATCGCGATCCGGATCGCGTCACCGATGCCGGTTAGGCCCGGCAATGCGCGAACGCGGATTCCCGCGCGCTCGAGCCGGCTGGCGGTCGCAGCGCAATCGTCGACCGGCACGAGCACGAAATTGGCCGACGACTCCAGTGACGCGAAGCCACGCTTGGCCAACTCCGCGCGGAAGTCCGACCGGTTGGCGACAACTTCGTCTACGCGTTCGTCCACCCAGGCCCGGTCACTGTCCAGAGCCGCGATCGCCGCGCGCTCCCCCAGTGCATTGACCTTGTACGGACCGCGCGCCTTCAATACTTCGGCGATCAGTTCCGGCGAGCCGATGCCAAAACCCACTCGGAGCCCGGCGAGTCCAAATGCCTTGGACATCGTTCGCGTGACGAGGACCGGGCGACCGCTCGACGCAAGATCGGTGAAGCTGTCGCCACCGAACTCTGCGTACGCCTGATCGATGATCACGAGGCCCCGCGCGTTCTCTACGATCTGCTCGACCGTTCTGCGGGGCAGCGCTCCGCCGGTCGGATTGTTGGGCGAGCAAAGGTAAATGATGCGTGCGCCCGTCTCGAGCATCGCATCGACATCGACGTCGAACGAGCGAGTGAGCGGGATCGCAACGGGACAGAGCCCGTTCGTCCGCGCGAAGACAGGGATCATGCTGAACGAAGGCTCGGGCAGACACACCACCTCGCCCGGTTCGGCGAAGGCTCGGATGGCGGAATCGAGCACGTCGTCTGAGCCGCAGCCGCACGCAATCATGTCGGCGGACACGCCCACATAATCAGCGAGCGCCGCGGCAAGCGCCGGCTCGTACGCAACCGGATATCGCGTAACGTCCTCGTCTCGGACCGCCGCGAGCGTGCGCAACGCCGCGGGTGGCGCTCCCCACAGGTTCGTATTGTCGCTGAGGTCGACGCTGCACCGGCCGCGCGGCGTAGAGTAAAGCGCGATCCCGCGATAACTCTCGCGCGCCAATGCGGCGACGGAGTCGGCTCCGCGATTGTCGGCGGCGGACCCAGCTGCGCGATTGTCGTTGGCCGTCAGCATGGAGCGGTCCAGCCGAGCGCGGCGGCGGCGTGCGAGGGCAGACCCTCCGCATTGGCGAGAATGGCGGCGTCCGCTGCGAGACGCTGGGCAGCCGCTCGAGTCACTTTCTGGTACGACGTCCAGCGAACGAAGTCGAGCAGCCCGAGTCCGGAGTAACTGCGCGCCAGCCCGCCGGTTGGCAGAACGTGATTGCCGCCGGTTATGTAGTCACCGAACACGACCGACGACTGCTCGCCGAGGAACACACAGCCCGCGTTCCGGATGTCGGGTAGCACGCGCTCCGCATCGTCGAGCGCCAACAGTAGGTGCTCGGGGGCAAAATCGGTCGCGAACTCGACTGCCTCGTCGATCGAATCGGCTCGCAGCAGGGCACCCCTCTGCTCCAGCGCACCGCGAGCGACTTCAGCGCGTGGGGCATCCGGCAGGCTTTGCTCGATGGCGCTACCGATCGACAATGCAGTCTCGTCATCGAGACAAACGACGACAACGCAAGCGTCCACATCGTGCTCCGCCTGCGCGACGACTTCGCGGGCGATTGCGCGCGCGTCGCAACCTGCATCGCAAATAACCAACAGCTCGCTCGGCCCCGCCGGAGAGTCGATCCCCACATCCCTGCTGACCTGAAGCTTCGCCTCGGCTACGTATGCGTTTCCCGGCCCGACGATTCTGTCGACGCGCGGAACGCTCTCGGTGCCGTACGCCATTGCCGCGATCGCGCCGGCGCCACCCAGGGCGAACACCCGATCCACTCCTGCGATTTCGCACGCGGCCAGCACGACCGCCGCCGGGTACCCGTCTCTTTGCGGCGGAGAGCAGAGAATGATTTCGGAAACACCGGCGGCGCGCGCGGGAATGCCCGCCATCAGGACGCTGCTCGCGTACGCGGCGCGCCCGCCCGGCGAGTAGATCCCCACTCGCCGCAATGGATCGGGCCGCCGGCCGACCGTCACACCCGGCTCGGTCTCGACTTCCACCGTCTGTGGCGGAGCCGCGGAGTGAACCATCTCGATGTTCCGCGCCGCACGCTCGAGCGCGGATCGGAGCCGCGGATCAATCTCCGCGAGCGCACCTCGTCGAACGCCGCTCGGTACCTCGAGGGCCGCGAGCGCCACTTCGTCGTACCTGCGCGCCATCTCGCGCAGTGCACGGTCGCCATCCACACGCACGCGGCGCACTATCTCCTCAGTCGTCTCGCGCACGAGCCAGTTCGTCACGCCCGTTCTGCGCAGGACGGAAGCGCGCTCGTCCGCGGATAACGCGATTAAAGCGCCCGTGTATCTCCAGCCCGTTTTCTGGATAGTCTGGCTCACGGCATCAGGCGCTCCACCCGCGTGACGAGAATCCCACTGGCATCGAGTGCCTTGAGCGCGCCGATCGTTTTGTAGACGGTCGCCGCATCGACTACTGCGTGCACCGCGACACGGTCACCACCGTTCAGAATGTCGATCACGGTCGGACCGTTGATGCCGGGAATGATCTGCTTGACGGCGTCGAGCGACCGGCGGGGCACGTTCGCCATCAGGTACCTCTTGCCGCGCGCTCTCACGACCGAATCGAGCGCCATGATGAGCGAGTCGAGCGCCTCGCTTTTGGCCCGCTCGAAAACGGTGTCGCATCTCGTGACGAGCTGTGCACGTGAGGTGAGGAGCGTGCCGATCTCGCGCAGGCCGTTGACTCTGAGCGTCGAGCCCGTCGATGTGATATCAACAATGATCTCGGCGATGCCGAGGAGCGGCGCGATCTCTGCCGCGCCCGATATCGGCACGATTTCGACACCCTGGCTGCGCGCCTGAAAGAACTCCCGCGTGATGTTCGGGAAGGAAGTCGCGACACGGGTGCCGACTGCGATGTCGTCGACTGTCCTGAGGGCGCTGTCCTCTCGCGCGGCTGCGATCAGGCGGCATTCTCCGAAGCCGAGATCCAGTCGCCGCTCGACCGGCCGTCCCGATTCACGGACGAGATCCCAGCCGGTGACCCCGACATCGGCCACGCCGTCGGCAACAAACTCCGGTATGTCCTGCGCGCGGACGAATAGCGCCTCGAATTCTCCGCCGAGCGATGCGGAGAGCGCGCGATCGTCCTTCGTGAGTACCGGGAGTCCGGCATCTCCGAAGAGCTCGCGCGTATCGTCGGCGAGGCGTCCCTTGTTTGGCAGTGCGATCTTGAGCATGAGATGATTGGCGGAAAAGAAAAAGCCCGTCCAGGAATGGGACGGGCCGCGGAAGCTCTGTGAGTGGAGTCTGACTAGTCGACTATAGTCTGACGTGCACGCGCAAAAGCGCCCCGCGGCCCGTGAGGCCGTGGTGGCTGTGCGCATGGCGAAGTGAAGTGAACGTGGTCATTGCTTCAATGCTAAACGCATCGCGCGGGGAGCGCAACCGTACTCATTAAAGTTGCAGCTGGAAAAAAAAGCGCTGCTGCCCGCTACCCGCTATTAGCGGGTAGCGGGCAGCGTTAAGCGGGCAGCGGGAAGCGATGCCGTTGACGAGGCGATCATTTTGATCTTTACTTTTCCCGATTCGGGTTCTAGCTTGCCCCACATGTCCAGCTTCTGGTTTAGCGCGAACTATTACTACGTCTTCTTCGGTTACAATCGACGGGGGCTCCAGTCGCGCGTGCGGTAAAGTTCCAAGTTCGACAACGCAGACAGACTACGGGCCTCCGCAATCGCGGGGGCCTTTTTGTTTCATGAGGCCCCGCGCGGAGCAAAATCCACTTCTCAATCTTCACGCAGGGGCAGTCATGGCAGGATCCGAATCGACTCACGCGAAAACCATAAGACCTCATGGGCACGACAGCTTTCCCTCGAAGGATCTGTCGCGCCCGTATCGTCTCGCCGCCCATGGCTCGGCTGCACGGGCGACTCGGCCGGTGCGCGTGAGCGACAGCGTCATGATCGGCGGCGCCGCAATCACCGTGATCGCCGGACCCTGCTCTGTCGAAAGCGCAGAGATGATCGCGAACGTGGCCACACGCGTGAAGAGCCTGGGCGCGGTGATGTTGCGAGGGGGTGCGTTCAAGCCGCGGACCTCTCCGTACTCCTTCAGCGGATTGGGGCCGGCAGCGCTCGGCTTTCTTGATGCCGCGCGCGCGGAGAGTGCTCTTCCGATTGTGACGGAGGTGATGGACACGCGCCAGGTCGAGCTCGTCGCTCGCACCGCGGACATGCTTCAGATCGGCGCCCGCAACATGCAGAATTTCTCACTGCTGGAGGAAGTCGGCAGGTGCGGGCGGCCCGTTCTGCTCAAGCGCGGGTTGTCGGCGACGATTACGGAGCTCCTTCTGGCGGCCGAGCACGTGATGGCCGCGGGAAACAGCGACATCGTTTTGTGCGAGCGCGGAATTCGCACCTTCGAGACCTCGACGCGCAGCACGCTCGACATTTCAGCGATTCCGGTGCTGAAAGAGGAGACGCACCTGCCCGTGATCGTGGATCCTAGCCACGCGGGAGGGCTGGCGCGGCTCGTCATACCGCTCGCGCTCGCCAGCATTGCCGCCGGAGCGGACGGCATCATGGTGGAGGTCCATCCGGATCCTGAGGCCGCGCTCTCCGACGGCGCTCAATCCCTGACCCTCGAAATGTTCGGCGAATTGATGCGAGCGGCTGCACCGGTAGCGCGCGCGGTAGGACGCACGCTCTGTAACGCTTAAACTGCAACTGAAGACTACCTGCCGGGGGCAGCCCGCGGCCATCAACTGGCCCGCCGATTGCCCTTGGCAGGTAGTCTTCAGTTAAGTCACCTCCAAATTTCTCTTGACCACAGTACGCTGGGACAACTAACTTGCTCGCTAGCACAAGTCGCACGACACATACGAGACCTCACTTGATCCAATCGCCCGCTAATTATCGAATCCTCCTTAGTCCCGCCTCGAATCGACGCGGGGCGACGGGGAGACTTTGCGCGGGCACCAACACGGACTCATAGCAGGTTGCTGGAATAAACGCGCAAAGGACCTCTCCCAAATCGGAAGAGGTCCTTTTTTTATGTCACGACGGAACCCACGGGAGCAAACGCTCCGGGGATAGACGATGACGGAAAAGCAGGGACTGTACGATCCGGCTTACGAGCACGACGCGTGCGGAATGGGTTTCGTCGCCCATATCCACGGCGTTCGCTCTCGCGACGTGGTGGACAAGTCTCTCGAGCTCCTCCGAAATCTCTCGCACCGGAGCGCTGTCGCGGCCGATGCTTGCACCGGCGACGGTGCCGGCATCCTGCTCCAGGTTCCGCACGCTTTCCTGCGACGGGTTTGCGGCCCGCTCGGAATCTCCTTGCCTGACGCGGGGAGCTACGGCGTCGGCACCCTCTTCCTTCCCTCCCGTCGTGCCGACCGTCTCATCTGCGAGCGCATGGTTGAAGCAGCTGTCGCAGGGGAGGGGTGTTCCGTGCTGGGCTGGCGCGATGTTCCGGTCGACGACTCTGTCCTATCCGGTCCCACTCGGCGGGCGCGTCCGGCGATGCGGCAGATATTCGTCGCGCAGATGGGTGTGGGACAGATGGGTGTGGGACGCGAGGTCGACACCAGCTCTTCCTTCGAGATATCGCTGTATGTGATCCGACGGAGAATAGAAGCCGCGCTGCGCGAGATTCCGGGCAGCGACTGCTACGTCGCGAGTTTTTCCTCGCGCACTCTGGTTTACAAAGGGATGCTCCGGCCGGATCAGCTCGCGCGATTCTATGAAGACCTTCGTGACCCGGATCTGGCGAGCGCGATTGCGTTGGTCCACTCGCGTTTCTCGACCAATACTTTCCCATCCTGGCGGCTGGCGCACCCGTACCGGTTTCTCTGCCACAATGGCGAAATCAACACACTGCGCGGGAATCTGAGCTGGATGCGTGTGCGCGAGGCCATTATGTCCTCTGCTCGCTTCGGCGGCCGACTCGCCGCGTTGCTGCCAGTCTGCGGCGAGAATCAGAGCGATTCAGCTTCGCTGGACAATGCGCTCGAGCTGCTGACGCTCGCCGGCCGGCCTCTCGCGCACGCGATGGCGATGCTGATTCCGGAGGCGTGGGAAGGACATACGACCATGTCCCCCGAACGCCGAGCGTTTTACGAGTACCACGCGTCGCTGATGGAGCCATGGGACGGGCCGGCCGCGGTCGCCTTCACCGATGGGCGCCAGGTCGCGGCCGTGCTCGATCGCAACGGGCTCCGGCCCGCGCGGTACGTCGTCACCTCCGATGATCTCGTCGTGCTCGCGTCGGAGGCCGGCGCGGTGGCGATTCCCGTCGAAAACGTTCGCGCCAAAGGAAGGCTCGAGCCCGGCAAGATGCTCGTCGTCAACACTACGCAGGGACGCATACTCGACGACGAAGCCCTCAAGACAGAGCTCGCGTCGGTGCGGCCGTACGGGCGCTGGGTCGCGGAGCAGAGAATCAATCTGGCGGAGCTCGTCGCGAAGAACGGCGCGAATGAACTGCAGCTGCGAGACGAACGAGATGCGAGAGGTCAGCTACAAGTTGCGAGGTCTGAGACGGAGCATGACGACCGTACTCTATCTCTTCAACTTCTACAGCGCGCGTTCGGGTATACCGCCGACGAGCTGAAGATGGTTCTTGGGCCTATGGCCGACGCGGGGGAGGAGCCCGCTGGATCCATGGGGAATGATACGCCGCTCGCGGTTTTGTCGAGGCGTCCGCAACTCCTCTCTTCCTACTTCCGGCAACTTTTCGCTCAGGTGACGAATCCCGCGATCGACCCGATTCGCGAGCAGCTCGTGATGTCGCTGGCGATCAACCTTGGGCCCCAGAGCAATCTGCTGGATGAGACCGCCGAGCACGCGAAGCAGCTTCGCATCGCTCAGCCGGTACTCACCGAGCAGGCGATGTCCGCGGTGCGTGGTGTGACTGATCCAACCTTGCGTGCGGTTACGCTTCCCGCGCTTTTCCCCATTGCCAGTGGTATTGATGCGCTGGAATTGGCGGTCGACGATCTCTGCCGCGCCGCTACCCGAGCGATCGCGGACGGATGCGGGATCCTCATTCTGAGCGACCGCGGGATCAGCGCGGACCAGGCTCCGATCCCGTCGCCGCTCGCGGTCGCGGCGGTGCACCATCACCTCATTCGCGAAGGACTGCGCTGGCGCGTGAGTCTTATCGCCGAAACCGGCGAAGCGAGAGAGGTCTCGCATCTGGCACTGCTCGTCGCCTACGGCGCGAGCGCCGTGCACCCGTACTTGGCGCTCGAGACTGTCGCCGCAATGGCTCGCCCCGAGGCAACCGGAGACAAGCCGCACGGCGCCGCCGCCCAGGAGCGCTACGTGAAGGCGCTCGGGAAAGGTCTGCTCAAGATCATGTCGAAGATGGGCATCTCCACGCTGCAGAGTTACTGTGGCGCCCAGTTATGGGAGGCGGTGGGATTGAGCACCGCGCTCGTGGATCGCCATTTCGCCGGCACACCGTCACGCGTGGGCGGCATCGGCATGGAGCTAATCGCCCACGAAACTTTACGCCGGCATAGCGACGCGTTTGACACAGCATCGATCACAACGCGGCTCGACCCAGGTGGTGAGTACCAGTATCGCGTGCAGGGGGAGCATCACAACTGGAATCCGATGACAATCGCGAAGCTCCAGCACGCGACGCGCAGCGACAGCTACTCGACGTTCAAGGAGTTCAGCCAGCTCGCGAACGACGAGACTCGCCGGCAGTCCACTTTGCGAGGCCTGCTGGATTTTGTCGAGCGGGATCCGGTACCGTTGGACGAGGTCGAGCCCGCGAGCGCCATCACCCGGCGATTCTGCACCGGAGCGATGTCGTTCGGATCACTGGGCAAAGAGGCCCACGAGACGCTCGCGATCGCGATGAACCGGCTCGGCGGTCGCAGCAACAGCGGCGAGGGCGGCGAAGATCCCGCCCGCTTCGGCACCGACCGCAACAGCGCCATCAAGCAGGTCGCGTCGGCGCGCTTCGGCGTTACCGCCGAGTACCTCGTGAACGCGGCGGAGCTGCAGATCAAGATCGCGCAGGGGGCAAAGCCCGGCGAAGGAGGACAGCTCCCGGGGCACAAGGTGGATGCGGTGATCGCGCGCACGCGGCACTCGATGCCCGGCGTGACACTCATCTCGCCTCCGCCCCACCACGACATCTACTCGATCGAAGATCTGGCGCAGCTTATCTACGACCTCAAGGCGATAAGTCCGGCGGCCGCGATTTCGGTGAAGCTGGTAGCCGAGGCGGGTGTGGGCACCGTCGCCGCGGGCGTGGCGAAGGCGCGCGCGGATCTGATTCTCATCTCCGGCGACTCGGGTGGCACCGGCGCTTCGCCACTCTCGAGTATCATGCGCGCCGGGAGTCCGTGGGAGCTCGGGCTCGCCGAGACGCAGCAGACGCTCGTGATCAACGGTCTGCGCGGGCGTGTGCGATTGCAGACGGACGGCCAGCTCAAGACCGGACGGGACGTGGTCGTCGCGGCGCTGCTCGGCGCCGACGAGTTCGGGTTCGCTACCGCGCCGCTCATCGTCGAAGGATGCGTGATGATGAGGAAGTGTCATCTCAATACCTGCCCCGTCGGCATCGCGACGCAGGATCCGGAGCTGCGAGCGAGGTTCACTGGTCAGCCCGAGCACGTGGTGAATTACTTCTTCTTTATCGCGGAAGAGGTGCGTGAGCTGATGGCGCGCCTCGGCTTCCGCACGATGGACGAGATGATCGGCCGCACCGATATGCTGCGCGCTCTGCCGTCTTCGGACAATGCCAAGGCGGCCACACTGGATCTTTCCGCGCTCCTGCATCTGGCGACGCCCGCGTCGCGCGCGCGCACGGACAGCGTTGCGCGCCGGCATGTCAGATTGAGGGTGGACCATTCGGAGGAAGATGGAGGGTTGAACGGGAGGCTCGTCGAGCTGGCCCAACCGGCGCTCGAACGTGGCGAACGGGTGAAGGAGACGCTCCCCATCACCAATTCCGATCGCGCTGTTGGCGCGACGCTCTCTGGTGAGATCGCTCGTCGATATGGCGACACAGGTCTGCCCGAGGAAACGATCTCCTTCAGATTCACTGGGTCAGCGGGTCAGAGCTTCGGAGCATTCGCGGCGCGCGGGCTCTCGCTCGAATTGGAGGGAGAGGCGAACGACTACGTCGGCAAGGGGCTCTCTGGCGGACGCTTGATCGTGCGGCATCCGCGCTCCGCGCAGTTCATCCCCGACCAGACGGTTCTCATTGGCAACACGGTGCTCTACGGCGCGACGTCGGGCGAAGCTTATTTCGCAGGGGTTGCGGGCGAGCGCTTCGGCGTGCGGAACAGCGGGGCGATCGCGGTAGTGGAAGGAGTCGGCGATCACGGCTGCGAGTACATGACGGGCGGAACGGTCGTCGTGCTCGGCCGCACCGGCCGGAACTTCGGTGCCGGAATGAGTGGCGGCATCGCGTTCGTGCTGGACGAGTTCGGCGAGTTTGAGCATGGGGGGCAGTGCAACACGGGGATGGTGGAGCTTGCGCACGTGACGGACCGTGGCGAGCTCGAGCTTCTGCGGCGCCTGGTGGAACAGCACGCGCGGTACACCGGCAGCGCGCGCGCGAAGCGAGAGCTGGGGCGATGGGAGCGGGCGCAACGGCTTTTTGTCGCCGTCGTGCCAACCGAGTACCGAAAGGCGCTCGAGCGTCGAGCGGACGCCGACGCTGCCACGGCTGCGCGGCGCGGGTTGGTCATCGGAGAAATCGGGAGCGCTCGTCATGGCTGATCCAAAAGGATTTCTCACGCTTCGCCGGGCGATACCGGGGCGCCAGGCGGTGGAAGACCGTGTGCGTCACTGGCGGGAATTTTATGGTCCGGTTCCAGAGGCGGCCGTGCGCACTCAGGCGGCGCGCTGCATGGATTGTGGAGTTCCATTTTGTCAGGGTGATTCCGGGTGTCCCGTGCGGAATATCATCCCCGAATGGAACGGTCTCGTGCAGCGCGGCGAATGGCGCGAGGCGCTCGAGTCCCTGCAAGCCACGAATAATTTCCCGGAGCTTACCGGCCGGCTCTGTCCCGCGCCCTGTGAGTCGGCGTGTGTGCTCGGTCTGGTGAACGAGCCCGTCGCCATCCGGCACGTCGAGCAGACGATCGCGGATCGTGGCTTCGCGGAGGGTTGGGTGGTGCCGCGTCCGCCGCGGAGAAACTCGGGGTTCAAGGTCGCGGTAGTCGGGTCGGGGCCTGCGGGCCTGGCTGCCGCGCAGCAGCTGCGCCGAGCCGGACACACGGTTGTGGTGTTCGAGAAGAACGAGCGAGTTGGCGGACTGCTTCGCTACGGAATACCCGAGTTCAAGCTGGAGAAGTCGGTGCTCGATCTTCGACTTACGCAGCTCGAGGCGGAGGGAGTGCGATTCCGCACGGGGATCGATGTTGGCGAGGACATCACCGCCCAAGAGTTACGCGCGGAGTTCGATGCCGTCTGCGTGGCTACGGGAGCGGGGGCGGCGCGTGATCTCGACGTGCCTGGCCGCCCACTAGAAGGAGTCCACCTGGCAATGGATTTTCTGACGTCGCAGAATCGCAGGCTCGCCGGCGATGCGTTCACGGAAACGGTCAGCGACGCGCGCGATCGGCGCGTCGTGATCATCGGCGGCGGTGACACCGGCTCCGATTGCGCTGGAACGTGCGTTCGTCAGGGAGCGCGCAGTGTCAGGCAGTTCGAGCTCCTGCCGCAGCCGCCCGCTGGTCGTGCGCCGACCACGCCCTGGCCTCTCTGGCCGATGCAGCTGCGCACGTCACATGCGCACGAGGAGGGTTGTGATCGAGAGTGGAGCGTCGCCACCACCGCGTTCTCCGGCGAGGATGGGAGAGTGCAGCGGATTCACGCCGCCCGTCTGGAGCGACAGGTATTCGCCGACGGGCACACCGACTACGCGCGATTGCCCGGGACCGACTTCGAGCTGGAAGCGGATCTGGTACTGCTGGCGATGGGCTTCACCGGTCCCGTAAAGAGCAGGCTGCTGGTGGATCTCGCCGTTCAGCTGGACGGTCGGGGTAGTATTGCAACCGATGGCGCGCATCGCACCAGCGTACCGGGAGTTTTCGCCGCCGGCGATGCGCATCGGGGAGCGTCACTCATCGTGTGGGCGATTCGCGAGGGCCGCGACGCCGCGGATAGCATCGATTCCTGGTTGCGCGCGGGCTGAACGGCCGATACACACTCGAACGCGAATTGGGCGAGGGCGGGACGAGTTGCTCATCTCGGCCAACGTCACCGGCTGTGCTTGTACATCATGTCCACGAGCTCGTCGTACATCGCGTTCGCCTTATCGCCGCCGGCGTTGATCGCCGACGTGGCGCAATACTTCAGGTGGTTGCGCATGAGCTCCCGCCCCACCGCGCGCAGCGCCTCGTGCACCGAGGAGATTTGCGTCATCACGTCGGCGCAGTACCGCTCCTCCTCCATCATCTTCTGCAGTCCGCGCACCTGTCCCTCGATCCGGCGCAAGCGCTTGAGATTGCGGTCCTTGATCTCGGGATCGACTCCGTGGGCCAGCCGGTTGCCGGCGGCGGACACGTGCTTCACCCCACACCCGCAAGTCGCGCTCGCGGTGGAGAGCGCTGCCTTTGATGCCCGCACTGTCTTTGTTGCCATAGCCATATTCACCTCGTGTGCTCGTGGATCAACCAAGCGGCCGCGATTGTGCGCGAGCAGCGCTACGCGATGGACGCTCCGCGGAGCCGGAGACTGTTCGTGACTACACTGACAGAGCTAAACGCCATCGCGGCGCTCGCCAGGATCGGACTCAGGAGCAATCCGAACGCGGGGTACAGCACGCCCGCCGCAATCGGAATCCCCACCACGTTGTAAACGAAGGCCCAGAACAAGTTCTGCTTCATCGTCCGCATCGTCCGGCGCGACAGCTCGATCGCTTGCGCCGCGCTCTGGAGATCGCCGCGCATGAGCACCACGTCTCCCGCTTCAGCGGCGATGTCGGTCCCCGTGCCAATCGCCATGCCCACATCCGCCTGCGCCAGCGCCGGTGCGTCGTTGACCCCGTCGCCCACCATCGCGACCACCTTCCCCTCCGCTTGCAGCCGCTGGATCTCCGCCACCTTCCCATCCGGGAGCACGCCCGCGACGACGTGGTCGATGCCCGCCTCGTTCGCGATCGCGCGCGCCGTCCGCTCGTTGTCGCCGGTGAGCATGACCACGTCGAGCCCCATCTGGCGCAGGCGCTGGATGGCCTCACGCGAGGTGGGCCTGATCGGGTCGGCCACCGCGATCACACCGGCCAGCGCGCCGTCGATTGCCACGTACATCGGTGTCTTGCCCTCGCCCGCGAGCCGTTCGGCACTCTCGCGCAGTGGTGAGGCGTCGATCGCATGGTCTGCCATCAGCGCCGCGTTACCAACGGCGAGTGCGACGCTGTCCACCACACCGATCGCCCCACGACCGGCGACGGCGTCGAAGCCTTCCGGCGTCGACAGCGCCAGACCACGTGTCCTGCCGTACCGCACAATGGCATCGGCCAGTGGGTGCTCGCTCGCGGTCTCGAGCGAGGCGACGAGACGCAACAGCTCGTCGTCGGTTCGGCTTGCTCCGGCCACGGCGACCACGTCGGTCACGGTGGGCTTCCCCTCGGTGACGGTCCCCGTCTTGTCGAGCACGATTGTCTTGACGTCGCCCGCGCGCTGGAGCGCCTCACCGCCTTTGATCAACACACCGAGCTCGGCTCCTTTCCCCGTCGCCACCATGACCGCGGTGGGGACGGCTAGCCCCATCGCGCACGGGCAGGCGACGATGAGCACCGCGACCGCCGCCGCGAACGCCCGCACCGCTGGCGCAGGAATGCCAACAGCCCCCGCCGCGATGAACCAGACGACGAAGGTCACGATCGCAATCGAGACCACCACCGGGACGAAGATCCCGCTCACCCGGTCGGCGAGACGCTGAATCGGTGCGCGCGATCCCTGCGCGTCGCGCATCAGCCTGACGATCTGCGCGAGCACCGAATCCGCACCGAGCGTCGTCGCCGTGTAGCGGAAGCTTCCTGTATTGTTGATCGTGCCGCCGATCACCTTGTCGCCGACCCCTTTCATCACCGGGAGCGACTCGCCGGTGAGCATCGACTCATCCAGGGCGCTCTGACCAGCGATGATCTCGCCGTCCACCGGGACGCGCTCGCCTGGGCGCACCACGACGGTCTCGCCGTGCAGCACCTGCTCCACTGGGATGTCGATCTCCTCACCGCCCCGCACCACGCGCGCCGTCTTCGGCTGCAGATCCACGAGCGCGCGCAGCGCCGTCGATGTCTGGCGTTTGGCGCGCGCCTCGAACGCATTCCCGGTCAGGATGAGCGCAATGATGAACGCCACGGCCTCGTAATACACGTCGGGCATCATCCCGCGGCTCGTGAAGATTCCTGGCGCCACCGTCGCAACGACGGAGTACAGGAAGGCCGCGCCAGTCCCGACCGCGACGAGCGTGTTCATGTCCGCCGAGTGATGGCGGAAGGCAATCCAGGCGCGGGTATAGAAGTGTCGCCCCGCCCACGCCATCACGCCGAGCGTGAGCGCGAACAGACCGTAGGCCAGCAGCGCCGGAGGAATAGCGTACAGCCACGGCGCGGCGCTCATGAACCCCGGCGTGAGCGACGTCATCGCCCACCGCATGAAGGGATCGGCGGCCGTGCCGTGTGCCGCCGCGGCCATCCCGCCGTGCGCGGCCATGAGCGGCATCGAGAAGATCATCGCCAGCACGGCGACGACGCCACTTACAATCGCCTTGCGGCGCAGGTCACTGAACTCCTCCGTCTGCGCGCGGTCGCGCGCTTCCTGCTCTTCGAACGCGGTCTGATCCGGCGAGGCGAGCTCGGCCCCATACCCGGTCTCGCGGATCGCCTCGACCAGTTGGTCGGGGCTCGCCACAGTCGGGTCGAAGGTGATTGACGCGTTCTTCATCATCAGGTTCACCGACGCGTCCAGCACGCCCGGTTGCTTCTCGAGCGTCTTCTGCACCCGCGACTGGCAGGCCGCGCACGTCATCCCGGTCACCGGGATGCGAATGTGCTCGCGAACGGGTTGTGATGTCGTGGTCATCATCTGATCCCCTGGTGATGCCAGATCACCGCAATCAAAGTCGTAATCAGTCCGCGATGAGGCGGCCGTGCAGCATACTCATGCCGCAGGTGAACTCGTACGTGCCGGGTGCGGGCGGCGTTACCTCGACAGTGGTCGTCTGGAAGGCAGGGAGGAATTTCTTGATCCCGAAATCGGGGAAGACGATCTCCTCCGAGCATCCGGACCTCTCCTGCCGGTCAAAGATGAGGCGGACCGGCTGGCCTGCCTTGACCCGGACCACCGCCGGGGTGTAGCCCCCTTTGACGGTGATGGTCACGTCGGCCGCCACAGTCGCGACCACCGTCCCACGTTCGGCGAGGAAGAAGTACCAGTTCACCCACGCGATGGACGCGACGCCGGCGGCCAGGACCGCCCAATCGGTGGGCGTCACCGTTCGCTCCCGGACTTGGGAGCGCGACCGAGCTGCACCGGCCGTACCACGTATCCCGCATCCTCGACAGCCTGCGCCAACTGGTCGGGCGAAGTCCGGCTCGGATCATACGCCACTGTGGCCAACCCGACCTTGACCTGCTCGACCTGCACGCCGTCGAGGCTCTTGAGTGCCTTGGTGACCTGCCCAACGCAGTGGCCGCAGGTCATCCCCGAGATGTTCATCGTCAGCTTTTCCATCGGTGTGCCCCTCAACAGTTCAAGTGTGTCAGGGCGCATCAGATACCCGCCCCTGGTATATAAAATAATACCCCCACCCCCTATGTCAAGGCTCGGCATCCGACAATCACTTGGCTTTTGGCGACTGGTACTCGCTGGTTTCCGAAGCTATGTGGGTCGGCAGGAGCGCGAGTCCCATGTCAGGCAGCGCATGAGTGATGACCCAGCCGCGGACAAATGGGCTATCGAATACGTAGCCAGAGCCGTTGTCCGTACGAACGAGGTGCCCGTCCTTGAGTAGCGACGATGCGGCATTCGTCGGCGTTCCACTGCCGCCGAGAGAGAATCTTCGGCGGGTATCACGCGTAGTCAGACCGGTGCCACTCCCCGCAACCGCCCTGAGGACATTCTGCTGCTGCCCGGTCATGGTGTTCCACCACGTCCGGATGCTGTCATCCATGTCATCGATGATCTCTACATAGGCTGCCGCGACTTCATTGTAGGCGATAGCGCCACGGTTTTCCGACCGGTCGACACATTTCCGGGCAACCTGTACGATGTCCCTCGTCCGTGGTCCCGCCAGCCGAACGCAACTTTCACCCGCCCCCTGTGGCTTCAGTGAGACGGAAGCAAGCCGCTCGTCGATCCACGCAGCCATGTGCTGCCTCTCGATGGGGGCGAAATGGTATTCGTCGAGCATCCGATAAAAGGCCCTCCCCTTCTCGAGCATCGCGCGGATGATATGCTCTTTGGAACCAGCAAATATGTAGCTGACGTTCTGATGCGACTGGATCACGCCCCGGAGATGCCATTCCGCGCTTTCGCTTCCGAACCGCGTGATCTCCTGAAATTCGTCGAGTACCAGCCCGACGTTCATCTTCTTCTTCTTCGCCAGACTGTTCAGAGAATCGAGAACTGTGGTGAGCGTCTCGCGTTGCCGTTCAAGCGTGTCGGTTCGAATGCTCACGTCGAAGCTTGGCAAGAGCGCGCCGGTGAGCGGATCGGGTTTGAGCGAGACACTCCCCTGGAGCATTTTCACCCAGTCGCTGATGAGATCTCCCCACCGCTTCCCCATCGACCTGGCAGCACCGGACAGGATCCGGTTGCTGATGTCCGCGAAGGTGGACGCGGTCGAAAGGTCAGCGAGGAGCGCGTGCCCTCCGGTTCGATTGACTGAGCTCACCGCGAGCTCGAGGGTGGATGATTTGCCCATGCGCCGGTGGCCGTAGACCAGCATCTTGGCCGCGGGTTCCTCGAGAATGGCTCGGAACTTTGCGAGCTCATCCTTCCGATCCGTGAAGTATTCACCGCCCACCGTACCGTGAATCCGGAACGGGTTCTGGAGGGACTTCCCGGAGATCCTCGTCTGCGCCATGGGTGTAGTTTAGCTATTTAAATCTTTTAGTGCAAGACAAGGTGCTTTAGTAAGCGAAAGTAATTAGCTTATAATACTACACTACACAAGTACTGCGCAGCGCGAGCAAAGGACACGCCGCCCGAAATGGCCAGCGAAGACTTCTCGGAAGTTTCAGCTCGCCGGCGTCCCCACGCTCATGCTGCGTGTCGGCGGACTGAACCCAACTGCGAGGATGCTTTTCCTTGCTGCCCGACCGCGTTGGAGTAGTCACAAAGGGGTTGGCAAAGATTGCCCGGCGCTGTCAAAGCATGTTGACCGCACGAGCCGTGAGAAGAATCACGGTTCCAAATGAAATCAGCGCCTGGACCATCATCATGAGTTTTGCCCATCGCGTGAACACCAGCACGTCCGTCGGAGAGAAGGCGGTGGCCGTATAGAAAGAGAGCGCCAGGTAGTCGATGAAGCCCGGCCGCCAACCTTCAGCTTCTGCGAGCGACACGCCTTTTCTTCCGGGCGCATCGACAGACATCTGCGGAAACAGGAACGCGCCTTCCATGTGGGCCTCGCGCCGATCACGGGCGTGCGGACCGCCCGCATCGAGTCGCCAGTACCATGCTGCGAACACGATGACGTTGGCGAACCACAGCACGGCCGCTGATTCCAACAGCCTGGGCGCTGGTTCGGCGTGCCGTGGCAAGGCGATTACGAGCGTCGCAAGACTGTAAAGCATCGAGAGAGTGAGCAGGCCGAGGTTGGTGTAGCTCAGAAAGTCGGTCAGTTTGACCCGATTGTGCCGATGAGCGAGGATTGCGCCCATCAACAGAACGACGTTCGCCGGAACCAACGCCCACGTTGGCGCAAGAGTGAGTGAGCGTGGCAACGCCCACGGCACGAATGCCGCGGCAAACAGAGCAAGTGCGGCGGGCCAACGCGGTTCGGCTGTTAGACCAGTCTGCGCGGTCACGGTGCTCCTACGAAGAGGGATTGATATTCCAGGGGTGAGGGGCAACGTCTAATTTAGGCACGATGCTGACGTACTGGCGCTCTTGGGCGGGGAGGTATCTTTACGGCGTTGTAGTGCAACAGACGGCATCTGCAGCTGGACCGGGAGGCAGGATGAGTCACGCACAGGAAGTCGCTCCGCTCGAGGCAACGGCGCGCAAGCCGCGCGACGAAGAGCTGGACGTTTACGGAGTTACCGATCGCGGTAAGGTTCGCGGCGAAAATCAGGATCATTTTCTGATCGGCTCCCTCCGCAAGCGCCTCAACATTCGGCAGTCCAGTCTCCCACTCGACAAGATCCCGCTCGCGGAGGAGCGGGTCGCCTTCTTCATGATGGTCGCCGATGGTGTCGGCGGAGGGCTGCAGGGCGAGCAGGCGAGCCGGACGACGCTCGAGGTTGCGACGCAGTACATCGCCGAGGGTGCTCGGTGTTACTATCGGGCCGAAGAGGAAGATGTCGATCTGGTCCACTCGCTGGAGGAAGGCGCGAAGAGGTGCCACGAGGCGATTCAGGCGGGTGCCGCGTCCGACCCGGATGCGGCTGGAATGGCGACCACGCTCACACTCTTCATCGGCGTGTGGCCGTGGGTCTACCTCCTTCAGGTCGGGGACTCCCGCTACTACCAGTACTGCGACGGCGTACTGAGCCAGATTTCGCACGACCAGACGGTCGCGCAGGAGCTGGCTGACCAGGGAATCATGCCCAGAGATCTCCTGCTCAAGTCACCTTTGGCGAACGTTCTCTCCAGCTCGATCGGGGGACAGCAGACAGCGCCCGTCGTCACCCGGATTCCGAATTCCTGGGGGACGGTCCACCTCCTCTGCAGCGACGGGCTCACTCGGCACGTCCCTGATTCGCGCATCGCTGAGAGGCTCTCCGGGATGAAATCGGCGCGCAAGTTGGCCGAGGATCTTGTTCAGGATGCTCTCGATGCCGGTGGTTCTGACAATATCACGGTTGTCGTTGGACGGGCCGTTCCCAAGGATTGAGGGGTAGTTCCCTCGAACGCCCGCCCGATTATTTCCTGCGCCTCCGACTGAATCCGCTTCAGATGGTCGGCACCGAGGAAGCTCTCCGCGTACAACTTGTAAATGTCCTCAGTTCCCGAGGGCCGAGCCGCGAACCACCCGCTCTCGGCGACAACCTTCAGCCCACCAATAGCATTCGCGCTCCCGGGCGCCGTCGTCACCATGCTCACGATCTTCTCGCCCGCGAGCTCCGACTCCTTGACGTCACTCGCTGAAAGCTTCGCGAGAACTTTCTTCTGCTCCGCGGTTGCCGGCGCATCGATGCGCTCGTAGACAGGATCCCCGAACTCGCGCGTGAGCTCCCGGTACAGCTCGCCCGGATCCCGATGCGTGACAGCAGTCATCTCCGCCGCGAGCAGCCCCATGATGATCCCATCCTTGTCCGTCGTCCACGTGCTCCCATCTCGGCGCAGGAACGAAGCGCCCGCGCTCTCCTCGCCCCCGAATCCGAGCGAGCCATTCACCAATCCATCGACGAACCACTTGAACCCGACGGGCACCTCCTTGAGCGTGCGCCCGAGTCGCGCGGTCACGCGGTCGATCATGCTGCTGCTGACGACTGTCTTCCCGACCGCGGCGGTCGCCGGCCAATTGGGGCGGTGCGTGAAGAGGTACGAGATCGCGACCGCGAGGTAGTGATTGGGATTTAGAAGGCCGGCGCTCTTCGCGACGATGCCGTGGCGGTCGTGATCGGTGTCGCACGCCCACGCGACGTCGAAGCGTTCCTTGAGCCCGATCAACCGCTGCATCGCGTACGGCGATGAGCAATCCATTCTGATCTTTCCGTCCCAATCCACGGTCATGAATCGAAAGGTCGGGTCAACGACGTCGCTCACTACCGTCAACGGAATCTTGTACCGATCGGCGATCATTCCCCAGTAGCGGACGCCCGCGCCGCCGAGTGGATCGACGCCGAGCGTGAGGTGGGCGGCGCGAATTGCGTCGAGGTCGATGACCGCCGCGAGGTCGCCGATGTATGCGTCCATGTAATCGTGACGGTGCGTCGTCGCGGCGCGCTTCGCTTTCTCGAACGGAATCTGGCGCACGTCTTTGAGACCATCCGCCAGAAACTCGTTCGCCCTGTCCTGAATCCAGCCGGTTACGCCCGAGTCCGCGGGCCCGCCGTTGGGCGGGTCGTACTTGAATCCGCCATCCTCGGGCGGATTGTGTGACGGCGTGACCACGATGCCGTCGGCGAGCCCTTGCGTTCTACCGCGGTTGTACGCGAGGATCGCGTGGGAGACGACGGGCGTCGGCGTGTAGCCGTCGCGATCGTCGATCATCACCTTCACGTCGTTGGCGGCGAGCACTTCGAGCGCGGAGGCGAACGCCGATTCCGAGAGGGCGTGAGTGTCTATGCCTAAGAACAGTGGACCATCAATCCCGTTCTGCTGGCGATAGAGACAGATCGCCTGGGTGATGGCGAGGATGTGTTCCTCGTTGAACGAGCTCTCGAGAGATGTTCCGCGGTGGCCTGAAGTCCCGAACGCCACCCGCTGCGCGGCCACCGCGGCGTCGGGCTCGAGCGCGTAGTACGACGTCATAAGTCGCGGAATGTTGGCGAGTATCGATTCGGGCGCGGGCTTGCCGGCCATCGGGCTGATTTTCACTCCACTTCCTTCTCCGAGGCGACGAGCTGGCGTGCGCTGCTCTTCGGTTGTGCCAAGCGCGGACATCAGATTCGCATTAGTCGTACCTCGCTCTGCCGTGAAGAAGTGTAAGTCTCGTGCAATTTTCGACGTTTGGGCACCGCGATTGCTCTTTACCTACCCGACAATCTCTCCGGGAGCACAGATGGGAAGCTTTCAACGAACCTTACGAATCCTCACCGTGAGCGGCGCGCTTCTCACGGTCGGCGCCTGCAACGGCGGGCTCGGCAACATACTTGGTGGTGTACTCGGCGGTGGTACACAGCAACAGCCTCAGTCGGGACAAATCAACGGGATCGTGCGGAGTGTCGATCCGCAAAATCAGCGAATCAACGTCCAGGACAATTCGAGCGGCCAGAGCTACTGGGTGCAGTACGACAACAGGACGCAGGTGGTATATCGCAACCAGAGTTATCCCGCCAACGCGATTCGACAAAACGACAACGTTACGGTTCGGATCCAGAACAACGGCAACAACAACTACTACACGGACTACGTGCAGATCAACTAGCCGCCCGGTAGTCGAGATGCAAAAACACCCGACGATATCGGTCGCCGGGTTTTTTTGTCTGTCGCCATGGCTGTTACCGGGTCTCGTGTTTGTGTAATGTTTCCACAATGAGATTTCGAGTCTTCTTCCGCGAGCCGGTCAACGGTATGACCCATTTCGTCGGGGCGGTTCTGTCCGTCGTCGGGCTGGTGGTCCTCCTCGTGATCGCCGCCAAGAACGGGAGCACTCGGCAGATTGTCGCGTTCTCCATCTTTGGCGCGAGCCTCGTATCGATGTACTGCGCCAGCGCGTTCTACCACTCGCTCAAGGTCTCGCCGCGGGCCGTCGCTCACTTCCGGCGCGTAGATCACATGATGATCTACGTCCTCATCGCCGGAACGTACACGCCGGTCTGTCTGGTGCTGCTGCGGGGACGGCTCGGCCTCTGGCTCCTCGTTGCGGTCTGGTCGCTCGCCGCGATGGGGGTGTTTCAGACCGTCGTATGGATGCGAGCGCCGCAGTGGCTTGCGACCGCGTTGTACATCGGGATGGGATGGATCGCGGTGTTCCTCGTTCGGCCCCTGCTCGCGGCGGCCCCGCCGGGATTCCTGATCTGGCTGCTCGTGGGCGGAATCATTTACACTCTGGGCGCCGTTGTGCACGCCACCAGATGGCCGAGAGCGACCAGCGGCGTCACGCCGCGGCTCTTTGGATCCCACGAGATCTGGCATTTGTGCGTGATGGGTGGGAGCTTTGCTCACTACTGGGCAATGCTGGCGTACGTGGCCAGGGCCGCATAGCTACACTCATGGATTGGGCGTTCGCGGAACGTGTAGCCTCGAGATCTCCAACCCCATTCCTCAGGATCGCAGAAATGCCTCTTCGCAATCTTCTGACAATCGCTTTTCTTTCGTTCGCTGTCGCCTGCGGAAAGTCGAAGTCGTCGACCACTGATACCGCGGCAGTCATCACCAACGTCGGCCCCCCGCGAGGCAACCAACTCCCAATCACCACCCCGCCAATGACATTTAATCTCTCTTCATCCGCGTTCGCGCCGAATTCATCGATGCCGACCAAGTACACCTGCGAAGGCGCCGGCATCTCGCCCCCGCTCGCGTGGTCGGGCGCCCCGGCGAGCGCCAAGAGCTTCGCGCTCATCGTCGAAGATCCAGACGCACCCGATCCGGCCAAGCCGACGCGCGTGGTCTCGCACTGGGTCGCCTATAACATTCCAGCGAGCGCGACCAGCCTGTCCGAGAACGCGTCCAACAAGGGGATGCCCGCCGGAAGCGCGCAGGGAAGCAATGAGGGGAACAAACAGGTCTACATGGGGCCGTGCCCGCCCATCGGACGCCACCGCTATTTCTTCAAGTTGTTCGCGCTCGACACCGTGCTCTCAGGATTGAGCAATCCGAAGAAGGCGGATCTGGAGAAGGCGATTCAAGGTCACGTCGTCGGCAACGCCGAGTTGATCGGCACTTATCAGAAGACGAAGAAGTAGGCATTCGCGGATCGGACCGGCTAAGCACGGATTGGGGAACGCGACGCGGCCAATATTGATGCGCTCTGGACGCGTTGCGTTCTTGTTCTTGTCGGCCATCCTGGGAGCCTTTGCTTTTTCTTCCGCGCAGGGGCAGCAACCGGCGCCGAAGGACTCCGTTCCCGCGCCCATCAGGCCCAACGACTCCGTTCCGCCGCCGATCAGGCTCCGCGTCTTTCTCGATTGCAATGTCTGCGATTTCGATTTCATGCGGACCGAGATCGCGTTCGTGGACTACGTGCGTGACCGGCAGGATGCGCAGGTCCACATTCTCGTCACCGATCAGTCCACCGGCGGCGGTGGAACCGAGTACACGCTCCATTTCATCGGGCAGCGCGAGCTCGCGAACATCGCCGACACCATTGCGTATGTGTCGCCGCCGAGCGCGAGTCCGGATGATCTGCGACACGGGTTGGCGCGAACGATCAGGCTGGGTCTCGTCCGATACTATGCCCATCTCGGTCAGGCTGGTCGTTTCGATGTCACTTACACGGCACCTGCTGGGCCGAGCGGTGCCAACGCGGCGAGCAAGGATCGCTGGAATCTCTGGGTATTCAGAGTATCGGCGAACGGATTCGGTAACGGCGAACAGTCGGACAACTTCGTCTCGCTCAACAGTTCCGTCAGCGCCAACCGCACCACCGAGCTGTGGAAGGCCGTCCTCAGCGTGAACGGCAACTACGGCCAGAGCAGGTTCATCCTCAGCGACGGCAGCAAGTTCAACAGCTACTCGCACAGCTACGGCTTCAGCGACCTGCTCGTGAAGAGTCTCGGCAAACGCTGGTCAGCCGGCCAGCGCGCGTCGTGGACGTCGTCGACTTTCCTGAACCAGCAGCGCGCGATCCGATTCGCGCCTGCTGTCGAGTACAACTTCTTTCCCTATTCGCAGTCGACGCGTCGGGCGCTCACGCTTCAGTACTCGCCGGGCATCAACTTCTTCAGGTACCAGGACACCACCATCTTCGACAAGGTCAGCGAAGTGCGCGGCGATCAGACACTGACAGCGTCGATCGATCTGAGACAGCCGTGGGGATCGGTGAGCAGCTCGCTCGAAGGCGCGGCGTACATCGACGATTTCACCAAGAGGCATCTCGTTTTCTTCAACAGCCTGGATCTGCGGCTGTTCAAGGGATTCTCGTTCTTTTCGTTCGGACAGGTGTCGCTCCTCCGCGACCAGCTCTACCTCCCACGCGGCGATCTCAGCGATCAGGACCGATTGCTACGCCAGCGCCAGCTTGCGACGTCGTACACCTACTACTTCAACCTCGGTCTCAGCTACAGCTTCGGCTCGATCTTCAACAACATCGTGAACCCGAGATTCGGGGGTTCGAGCGGCGGAATCATCATCATGAACTAGTCTTCTGGGCCCGCTACACCATCGAGTCACATCAAGGTCCCATGGGTAAGCTACCCGACGGCGCGAAGCGATTTGTTGAGCCTAACCAACCAGCTCTTTACTTTTCCCGCGCACGAACCTATTCTTGGCGCCGTGACCAACTTCTCCTTTAGCGCGACCTATTATTTCTGCTTCTTCGGCTACAACCGATGGGGGCCCCGGTCGCGCGTGCAGTAGAGTAGACGCAGCTCACAAAAAGACTCCGGGCCTCCGCCAATCGCGGGGGCTTTCTCTTTTCAGAGATCCCCGCGCCGAGCGGCAGCCCTCTTCGTTGACATTCACGTCGGGGCAGTCATGCTGAAATCGGAAGGGTTGCACAGGAACTGTACGGGACCGCACGCGTCTGCTGAGGCTCACGCGCGAGATCTGACGATGCGCGTTGCGTTTCAGGGCGATCGGGGCGCCTACGCCGAGAGCGCCATCGCGCAGATATGGCGGCATTCGGTGGAGCAGATACCGGTTCCGACATTCGCCGGTGCCGTGCGCGCCGTTCACGAAGGCGACGCCGACGCGTGCGTGATTCCCGTCGAGAACTCTTCGATCGGGAGAGTGGAGGCGGGGTGGCATGCTCTCGCCGCGTATCCTGATCTGCGAACCGTCGGCGAGACGCTCGTTCCCGTGCGTCACTGTCTGCTCGCTCCCAGAGGCGCGACGCTCGATGGATTGCGCAGTGCCTCGAGTCATCCGGTTGCTCTCGCGCAGTGCAGTCGCTTTTTCGAGACGCACCCGTGGATCAAGCCTGGCAAGTCGTTCGACACGGGCGGCGCCGCGAGGGAGGTCGCGGAGCGCGGAGATCTTTCGCGCGCTGCCATCGCGAGTCGCGCCGCGGCCCAGCGCTACGGACTGTGTGTGCTGGAGGAAGGGATTCAGGATCAGCGCGACAATCATACGCGATTCGTCGCTGTCGTGTCGCAGCGCTCTCAACTTTGGCGGCGCACGCACGCGATTCGCGGAGCCACTTCGGTGGAAGAAGACGACCCACAGCAAATCGCGGAGGCGACGCGCGAGCTGCTTGGACAAATCGTGGAGCGGAACTCTCTCGAGCTCGACGAAATCGTCAGCGTGTTCTTCACGGTGACGCAGGACCTCAGGTCTGCATTCCCCGCGCTGACGGCACGCGAGATGGGGTGGGTTGGTGTGCCGCTCCTCTGCGCGAGTGAGATTCCTGTCGACGGATCGATGTCGCTCTGTCTCAGGACGCTCGTGCAGGTCGAGCTGCGCGCGCCTCGGCCGCTCGAGACGCACGTCTATCTGAGAAAGACGATTGCGCTGAGGCCGGATGTGGCGGCAAGAAGTTGATCCTGGGAGTGCCGTGCGCGACGTCAGATCTGTGGCTACCTACCAGGACTCAACTGGCAGGAACGGCGACGCCGGCGGTCCGGTCTCGGCGGGCTTTCCGCCGACATACGGTTTCGTGGATGGAATCGGCTTGAGCGGCCGGGCTTGAGTCCTCGACGAACCGGCGCGAGTGCAGCCGAGCGTCGCGAGAATCGCGACGAGTACGATGAGTGTGCGCGAGCGCGTGGCGATGCTGAATCTCTTCACATCTTCTCCGGAGACAGAGTCACCGGAAACTTCACCCTGCGACGTCAGAGAGCCGTCAGTCGAAGCCGAGGCCGCACCACCCAGTAGAGCTGTCAGCGTCAGAATCGTAGGCAGGAGCCCGTGGGATTGCCTTGCGTGGGAGATCAACATACGTTTAAAAAAAGCTCATATGCCCGCACGGGATTCAAGTCACCAGCCCGCGCTTTCGCTTCCGGTTCTCTCGGAAGGCTCAGGCGCTACTGGCGACGCCAGCGCGCGACGCGAGGATCGAGATGTCGCAAATGCGATCGACCGCGGCCACAAAGCCGTCCCCCATTCCGGATGAAACCGCGCGACTGTTCCAGGTCGCGCTTCACGACGTCGTCAGAAGCAGCACCCTGTCGATGGCGGAGCTACGCGAGTGTGTGAAAGCCTGCGTCGGCACCCTGAGAGATATGAACGTGGGCCCCGCACAAATGATCATCAGCATTAAGGCGTGCGCCAAGGAAGGAACTCGCCGCTACCCGCAGACCCTCAATGAGCACGAATTGTCAAACGCCGACTTTCTGATGGATCAGATCATCAAATGGGCGATCGTCGAGTACTATAGCGAAGCGTAGCACGAACCAAAGCGCGCGTATCGGGGCAGTGCGTTACACACCAGAACGCAGTCGCCCACGCGCCGATGACGAGGACGGGCGCTTCTGGTGACGCCTCTCACTTTTCAAGGCGCCGCGGATGTCACTACCCCAGGATCTAATGCCCAGCCCTTTGCCTGAAGAGCTAGGTCGAGCTCTTCGGGGCGCCACCGACCGGACCTTGGTCGCGCTCACCGCGCTCCGCAAGGCGGTGCGCCGCCACGTTCAGGACGAGCGGGACCGTGGCGCTACGCTTCCGGACATTGAGGTCGAGCTGCGCACGATCATTGCCCGCGTGCTGAAGGCCGCGGCGGGGCGTGATAGTATCGACGGGGAGCGCGACGCGCTCGCCAACCAGATGATGAAGTGGAGCGAAGGGTTCTACAAGCAGAACGACTAGTCAGGCTTGCGTCCTACCCTAATGAAAAACGGGGGCATCACGTTCGATGCCTGAGCCGACCGCCTTGCTGACGGCCCTACGTAGCACGCGGCGAGTGTCGCGAATGTGACACCTTGAACGCACGCCCGTTGGCACGTCATTCCGTGAAATCGGTTAGGGTTACGCGTCCCGAACTCCTTCCCAGCCTTCGGCCGCAATGATCGGCACCATGATGAGCGCTGCTACCGGGTCCGCCCACCACCAACCGAAGAGCGCGTTCAGTGCAACACCAGCCAGGCCGATAACAGACAAGTACGCGCAGAGAGATGTCTGCGCGGCCTCCGCCTCGAGTGCGCCGCTTCGCATTGCGCGCGCAACGCGCTTCTTACTGCGTGCGAGAACAGGCATGACGATCACCGAGAGTGCGAGGACGACGATTCCGAAAAGACTGCGGTCCGGTGCCTCGCGTTTCCAGAGAGTGCTGGCCGCATCCGCGAGGACGTAAACTGCGAGCGCCAGAAAGCAGACAGCCACAATGCGCCTGGTCCACAGCTCGACGCCCTCTCTCCGCACTGGGTCGAGGTCTGATCGCAAACGCCATTGGGCCGCGATGCTGGCCATCACTTCGATCACGCTGTCGACTCCGAATCCCACGAGTGCCACGCTTCCCGCCAGCAAGCCGGCGATGAGAGATCCGATCGCTTCGAGGCTGTTGTAACCGATCGTGGCGTAGCTCAACCAGATTCCGCGACGGACGAGGGCGGCACGATCAAGATCCGAGAGCTGAGGACGCGCCATATCTGTCATTGGATCACTTCGGTCGCGAGTCGCTACCCGATTCGTTCGCCGTTCGCTGCGTCGAAGAAGTGGGCTTTCTCGAGATTGAATGCGAGGACAATCTTGGAGCCGAGCGGGGGCAGAGATTGCGGGGAGACGCGGGCGGTGATGTCGTGCCGGCCCGCTCTCGCGTAGATGAAGGTCTCGTTGCCCAGCGACTCCACCAGATCGAGTCGCGCCGTCGCGGTCGCGGGAGCAGCGCGCGGCCCCGCAACTATCGAGACGTCCTCCGGACGAATGCCCATCGTGATGGCGCGCCCACGCGCGGAGCCGAGTGGAGCGGACACGCGCGACGGGAGATTGATCTCCCATTCGCCGCCCTCGGCAACGAAGCGCGAGGGGCCGCCGCCTTCGATCGTGCCGTTCGCGAAATTCATCGCCGGGTTGCCGATGAATCCCGCCACGAATTTGTTCTTCGGCTTCTCGTAGAGGTTGATCGGCGTATCGATCTGCATCACGTGGCCCTTGTTCATCACCACGATTCTGTCGCCCAAGGTCATCGCCTCGACCTGATCGTGGGTGACGTAGATCATCGTCACCTTGAGCTCCTGGTGAAGCCTGGCGATCTCTCGGCGCATCGAGACGCGCATCTGCGCGTCGAGATTGGAGAGCGGCTCGTCGAACAGGAATACCTGAGGTTGCCGCACGATCGCCCTGCCCAGCGCGACGCGCTGTCGCTGGCCACCGGAGAGCTGGCGCGGCTTTCGATCGAGGTACTCGCCGAGGCCGAGCGTCGCGGCGGCGACCTTGACGCGCTTGTCGATCTCCTCCGCCGACATGTTCTTCAGCTTGAGCGCGAATCCCAGGTTCTCTCGCACCGACATGTGCGGATAGAGGGCGTAGTTCTGGAACACCATCGCGATGTCGCGCGCCTTGGGGGGCACATCGTTGACGATGCGATCGCCGATCTTCACGGTGCCGGCGCTGATCGACTCGAGACCGGCAATCATGCGAAGCGTGGTACTCTTGCCGCAGCCGGACGGGCCGACGAGAACGACGAATTCACCGTCCTTCACATCGAGGTCGACGCGATCCACCGCTACCTGTGCGGTCCCTTCATTGTAGATTTTACGGACACCGTTGAGCGTTACACGCGCCATTGTTTTGCCCCCGTCCTCGCCGCACGTATTGTCCTCGCCCCACGCACTGAATGAGCGATTCCTACCGTTTCCCCGATGATTTCGTGTGGGGAACAGCGACCTCCGCGCACCAAATCGAAGGATCTCCCACCGCCGACGGCGCCGGGCGCAGCATCTGGCACCGCTTCTCGCACACTCCGGGCAACACCTGGCTCGACCAGACGGGCGACATCGCCTGCGACCACTACCGGCGCTATAAGGACGATGTCGCGATCATGGCCGAGCTGGGGGCGAACGCCTATCGGTTCAGCATCGCGTGGGCGCGCATCTTTCCGAAGGGCACCGGCGCCATCAACAAAAAAGGTATCGATTTCTATTCGCGATTGGTCGACGAGCTGCTCAAGCGCGGGATCAAGCCGAACGTAACGCTCTTCCACTGGGATCTCCCCGAAGCGCTCGACGACCGCGGCGGCTGGCTCAATCGCGATGTGGCCGACTGGTTCGGCGACTATGCTACGACAATGTTCGAGGTATTGGGCGACCGAGTAGACATGTGGTCGACGCTCAACGAGCCGTGGGTTGTGACCGACGGCGGATATCTGTCGGGAGTGCTCGCGCCGGGCCACTCGAATTTGTTCGAGGCGCCGATCGCCGCGCACAATCTCCTCCGCTCGCACGGAGCGGCGGTGGAGAGATTCCGATCCACCAAGGCCGCGAAGAAGGGAAAGATCGGCATCACGGTGAATCTCGAGCCCAAGTATCCGGCATCGGATTCTCCGCAGGATCTCGCGGCGGTGCGGCGCGCCGACGCGTACATAAACCGGCAGTACCTGGACCCGGTCTTCATGGGAAAGTATCCTGCCGAGCTGCGGGAGATCTTTGGCGAGGCGTGGCCGGAGTGGTCCAACGAGGACATGCGACTGATCAAGCAGCCGATCGACTTTCTCGGAGTCAACTACTACACGCGCAAGGTCGAGCAGTATCATCCGGATTTCCGTCCACTCCAGACGAAACACGTGCCGCAGCCAGATCACATACAGACGGAGACGCACTGGGAGGTTTATCCGGAGGCGTTGACGCGCGTTCTTCTGTGGGTGACGGAGCGATACGGCAAGGTGCCGGTCTACATCACCGAGAACGGCGCGGCGTTCTACGATCCGCCGCAGGCGATCGACGGCCGCGTCGAGGATCCGCTGCGCGTGGAATATTTTCGTCAGCATCTGCGTGCGGCGCATGAGGCCATGACCAAGGGCGTAAACCTCCGCGGCTACTACGCCTGGTCGCTGCTCGATAACTACGAATGGGCGCACGGCTACTCCAAACGCTTCGGCATCGTGCACGTGGATTACTCGACTCAGCAGCGCACGGTCAAATCGTCGGGCCGATATTACGCTTCTGTGATCGCCTCCAAGGGTGCGATACTGGCGAAGTGATGTTTCGTTTCCTATGGATCCCTGCTTGGGTCGGCGTGTGGTCGGTCGCATCATTTCGCGTAGCGGATCGTGACGATTGACGGGAGCTTGCGGATTCGCACCTCTGCACCCTTGATCGCGGTTGGAACACCGTCGACCGCCGCAGACAGAATTGGTTGATCAAGCGGGCTGTAGATCACGATTCCGCCCGGCGGCATTCGGATTCCCGTGCGCAGGTTTATCGTGACCACCTTACCGATCGCGCGCATGTCATAGTTGAGCGGGCCGTACTCGGTGCTCAGGTTCGACACTCTGATTCCCGGGTCTTCCTTGACCCACTCGTCTCTGACACCGGCGCCGATGACCAGCGAGCTGTCGCTTTCGCGCTCATACGCGAGCATGTCGAGGAAGCTCCGGATGTAGTCGCTGCCCACCCACGTGTGCGGCATATCGCCGATGAACTTGGGCGTCTTGGGATCGCGATATACAACCTCTGCCCATTGGTGCCACGCTGCCGGGCGCTGATCCTTGAAGAAGAAATCGAGCAGCTCGTGGGCGCGCGCGCGTTGGCCTAATTGCACGTGCACGCCGACCGTGCGGAGCTCGTATGGCGTGTAAGCATCCCACGGCTTGATTCCGATCCCTCGCTGACGCGCTTCCTGGAAATACTTGTCGAACGTGCGCGCGAGCAGCGGGCCGGGGAGTCGTCCCGCTTCCCCACCCGGGCTCACCGCGATCGTCGTCGACGTCGCATCGAAATCAGCCAGCTCCACCGAGCCGGGTATGTAGTCGATCTTCCGCAGTATCACCACCTGACGGATCGACTCGAAAAGATTCGCGCGGAAGCTGCTCCGGATCTCGGCGAACTTCGCCGCCTCGGGCTTGTCCAGCTCCTTGGCGATGAACGCGGCGTCCTTGAATCCCCTCAGGGCAAAGAAATCATCCCAGTAGGAATGCATCGGTTTCGCGCTGTAGCCTTCATGACTTATGGACTGTGGCAATAATCCATAGAACGGCTTGTTAGCACCGACGGTGTACTGCGGCGTCATCCTTTCGTGGCGAAGAGAATCCATGTACGCCACCGCCTTGGCGACGTGCGGCCACATCTTCTCCAGCTCCGCCTTGTCTCCGGTGTGCCGGTAGTACTCCGCCACCAGATAAATAAATTCGCCGTGACTGTCGTTCTCGGGCACCGGCGTAGCACCGTGCTCATCGACACAGCATGGCACCTTGCCGTTCTCGTACTGGTACGGAGCGTACCAGTCGATGAAATCCTTCACATCCTGGTCGTGGCCAAGCCGCAGGAGCGCGGTCGACGTCAGCGAGCCGTCGCGGATCCACGAGCGTGAGTAGCTGCGCGAGCCCGGTTGGATCGCCGCGCCATCACGATTGATGAGAATGTCCGCGAGCTGCGCGCGCATCGTCTGAGTGTACCGCGCCGCCGACGGCGGAAGCGTGATGCTCACAGGTCCGAGCTTCTCGCGCCACTCGGCGGCCGTCTTCTCGAGCTGCGACGAGACCGCGCGCTCGCCCTGGCCAGGGAGCAGCGTGATGCCGGGAGCGCTGGCGCCCGACGGCTCCGGAGTCGCGCCGGGCCGCGCGGCGACAATTTGCGTCGGCGCAGCGGCGTACCCGCTTCGCGCCGCGGAAAGAAGCTGCGCGAGATTCAGGTCGCCGCCGTGGAGCGGCACCGCGAGGTCAATCGGACTCGACGTCGCGTGCGGGCCGAGCTCGAGCTGATACGCGAACGCAGCGGAGGCGTGGCCGGTGGGATCGGTAACGGAGAGCGGAGCGGGTACCTTTCCCAGTCGCAGCCAGTCGACAATGTTCCCGTCGGCGAAAGTCACTGCACCGAAGCCGCTGACCGACGCGAGCGAGCGGACGAACTTGTTGCCGGTGACACGCGCACTCGAGCCCTGCAGCGAGATCGAGTCGACGCGCGCGACTCCGCCCGGGAGATTCAGGAACTGCCAGGGCGGATTCACCTGGAGCGGCCTGAGCGCGAGAAAGAGCGTCAGCTTCTTGTAGCTCCTGGAATTGTTGGTGACGCGATAGCGCGCGTACAGCACCGATGAATCGACCGGACCCGCGGCGAACGCGCTGATCGTGAGATCCAGATCCTTGGTGCTCCACACGACCTGCGGCAGCGGCAGCGCTTCCGCATTCGACGCGACCGATGTCTTCACGTCGTTCCAGGTGACGAGCTTGCCGTCGATGTAGAGGAATGGCTCGATCGAGAACTGACCGCGCCCCACCTCGATCATCCCCTCCTCATTGATCAGCGCCTCGGCGCTGTCGCGATCGACGCCGATGACGGTCCAGTACGATTGCTCGCTGGAGAGATACCGCGGGTAGCTGCCGCGCGGAGCCTCCCTCGCCATGGCAAAGAACAGGTCGTTCTCGGAAGCGGCCCAGTCGACTGGTCTGACGCTGATGTCCCGAATGCCATACCCGCCATTCCCTTCCGCTGACTTGAGTATGACGCGAACGAAGCGCGCATCGCTTTCCGGCGTGTAGAGATAGTCGCGGAAGAGCGGCGAGAGCGCGATCGCGGTCTTTGTCGAAGCCGCGGGTTGAACGAGTGGCGCGGCGGAGCTTCTGTTGACGGTGTAGAGCGTCTCCCAGCTCTGACCATCTTTTGACGCCTGGACCTCGTACGAATTCGCGCGCCGTCCCGGTTCCCACCCGATCACCATTCCCCCGAACTCACGCCGTTTGAGGAAATCGATGTTGATCGTGTCAGCACCTGACGCGCTGCTGACGCGTGTCGCTCCGGACGCGCCGCTGGTCCCGCGCGCTGGCACACTTCGCCAGGATGTCGTCAGACTGGTGTCGATCAACCGATTGACATCGTATCGCTGCGCCTGCGACGAAGCGGTTACCCGCGGGGTCCATGTGTACGGCGTCGTGGGATCCAGCGGTGTAACCGCGAGATCGTCGAGCCAGATGCTTCCCTTCCCACCCGAGCCGGCGGTGATCGCCAACTCTATCGCGGCGAAACGCTTCAGCTCCCTGTCGTTGGTCGGCCCCCATGCGAAGGAGATCTGCCGCTTTTTGCGCGTGATCGTCTTCCAATCCTTTGGGAAAACGAAGTTCTGATTGTTGGACCACCATACGTTCTCGCCCGTCGCGTCGATCAGCTTGAACTCGAGCGTGTTGGTCGGCGCGTCGCCCTTGACGGCGAACGAGAACTCGTAGTTGGCCGGCAGTGTCAGATTGAGCGCTCGATGGATTACGCCGTAGCCACCGTGTCCGTGGAAATCGAAATCCACGCGCATCGCCTTGCCGTGAACACCGTTCGAGTCCGGATGGACAGAAATCTCGACCCCATCCGCTGGTGTGGCCGTCCACTGGGTCACCGAGTCAAACGAATCCAATACTATAGTAGTAGGTACGTTCGTTTGCGCCGCCGGTGCCACCGGGACGGCGGGCGTGACCGCAGGAACCGGCGTAGGCTTGGGAGGATTCGATGGCGGAGCTGTCGTCGCAGGCGTTTGTGCTTGCGCCCGCAATGCGAAGATGCCGGCAATCAGTAACAACGTCGATCCACGAGTCATCCCTTCACGCTCCCGGCCATTACGCCCTGGATGTAGTAACGCTGGAGAAAGAGGAAGACGGCGAGCACAGGTATCACTGTGAGCACGGAGCCGGCCATCATGAGCTCGGTGTCCATCACGTGCTCGCCGGACAGATTCGCGAGCGCGACGGGCAGTGTGTAGTGCGCCTCATCGCTCAGCACGATCAAGGGCCACATGAAATCGTTCCACGTCGCCAGGAAAGTCCAGATCGCGAGCGTCGCCAGAATCGGCAGAATCCCAGGCACCACGACCGACCAGTAGATCCTGAGCTCCGACGCGCCATCGATGCGCGCGGCGTCGAGCATGTCGTCTGGAATCGAGAGCGCATATTGCCGGATGAGAAAGATCCCGAAAATGCTCGCCATCCCGGGGATGATCACGCCCCAGTAGGTATTGATCAAATGGAGATTCTTCATCAGCAGAAAGAGCGGCAGCATCGCCACCTGCACCGGCAGCACCAGGCCAAGCGACAGAATGCGGAACGCGCGATCGCGCCCGCGGAATCTGAGCTTGGCAAACGCGTAGCCCGCCAGTGAGTTGATCACCAGGGACACCGATGTCACAACGACTGCGATCAGGGCGCTGTTGAACAGGTAGCGGCCGAGGTTGAGGCGGGTGAACAGCTCCCGATAGTGGATGAAGGTGATCCTGGTTGGGATCAGGTGCGGCGGGTAAGTGCTCGCTTCTCCGGTGGGCATGAACGACGCCGACAACATCCAAAGCATCGGCAGCAGCGCGATGAGCGCGCCGATGATGAGGAGGGCATACAGCACAACCTGTGAAATGCGGCGGCGGGTTAACGCCGAATCGAGCGACGCGCCAAATTGGGTTTCGTCGACGACCACAAGTCTAGTCACGCGTGCTCCTTCTGCAGGCGGAACTGGATCAGCGTCGCGATCAGGATCACCACGAACAGCACGAACGCGATCGCCGCGGCGTATCCCATGCGCCACCACCGGAATCCCTCCTCGTACATCATCAGCACGACGCTGGTGGTGGCGCGGAGCGGGCCGCCCTGGGTCATCACGTACGGCTCCGAGAAGAGCTGGAAGTAGCCGATCATCGTGATGACGCTGACGAAGAGCAGAGTCGGGCCGAGCAGTGGCAGCGTCACCGCGAAGAAGCGGCGGACGGGGCCGGCACCGTCTATCTCCGCGGCGTCGTAGAGGTCCTGCGGAATTGCCTGAAGGCCCGCGATGAAGATCAGCATGTTGTAGCCGAAGTTCTTCCACACCGACATCAGGATGATGGCCGGCATCGCCCAATGTGGATTGCCGAGCCAGTCAATTGGGGCGATGCCTACGTGCGCCAGGGCGTAGTTGAGCACGCCGTAGCGCGTGTGGTACAGGTAGCGCCACACGATCGAGACGGCGACGAGTGTCGTCACGAAGGGCGTGAAGTAGATCGTGCGAAAGAAGCTCTTGAAGCGGACGAGCTTCGCGTTCAGGAGGAGTGCAGTGGCGAGGGAGACCGCGATAGTGAGCGGCCCCCCGACGATCGCGAAGTAGAACGTATTTCTGAGCGCCTGCCAGAACTCGGGACTGTGAAACAGCTTCGTATAGTTCGCCATCCCGACGAAGCGGGTCGTGGACGGCTTGGCGATCGCGTAGATGTCGAAGTCGGTGACGCTCAGCACGAGCGACGCGAGCACCGGCAGGAAAAAGAAAACAAAGATTAGAACCAGCGCCGGCGCAAGAAACAGCCACGCCGCTTTCCCGACGTCGGACGGCGCGCGCGCGCGCGCACCCATCATGTCTTCTTCTCCTGTGCGAGCAAGTATCGACGTTTCTCGAGCATCGCATTCACATCCTGATCGAGCGACGACAAAGTCTGATCTACCGTTCTAGCTTTGCGAATCGCCTGCTCCCCGTGCTCGAAGATGGTAGTCGCGATCTCCTCCCACTCCGGCACCTGCGGCATGGGCACCACTCGCTCGAGCTGATCGCGGAACGCCTTCGTGTACTTGTTGTTCGCGAACGTCGTGTCCTGCCACGCCGCCTTCCTCGGCGGCAGATCGCCCGTGAGTACGTAGAATTGGAGCTGCACCTGCGGACGCGAGAGAAACTCCATTAATAGCCATGCTTGCTTCTTGTGCTGCGACGCGGCGAACAGTGAGAGACTCGATCCGCCCGCCATCGACACCCCCGGCCCGTTGATGCCGGGCATCGGCGCCGTCATCCATTTTGTCTGCGTGGCCGAGTCGAGGCGATTCTTGAACTCGCCGATATACCAGGGGCCGGAGATGTACATCGCGATATTCCCGCGCTCGAATTCCTGGAAGAGGTTGGACACCTGCGAGCTCGAGACAGGTGATGCGAATCCCTGTCGGTAGAAGCCGAGATAGAAATCGAACCCTTTTCTGAATGCCGGCTGCTCGAACGCTCCGTAGCGCCCGCCGTCGCGCAGTATGGGCGAGCCTGCCTCCATCGCGAAGTCCACCGGCTGCGGCCACTCGTTGGTGGGCATCAGCATCGGAAACTGTTTGTCCGACATCTGCGATTTGATTTTCTTCATGGCCGTCGTCCAATCGGCCCACGTCTTCGGAAATTCCTTGTAGCCCGCTTTGGCGAGGATGTCGGAGCGGTAGAAGATGAGCCGGGTGTCGACGTACCATGGAATGCCGTACGTCTTGCCGTTGACGACGTTGGTCTTCCAGATGCCGGGAAAGAAATCGTCGCGCCTGATTTCCTTCGAGCGTTCGGCGAAGCTGTCGAGCGGCGCGAGCGAATTGAGCGCCACGAATTCCGGCACCCAGGTATTGCCGAGCATGGCGATGTCGGGCGTGGCGTCGCCGACGTAGGCGGTGAGGAGCTTCTCGTGCGCGGCGGTCCACGGGATTTGCTGAACTTCAACGTGGATGTCGGGGTGTTCTTTTTCGAATCCAGGGATGAGCTGCGAGAGGACTTCGCCCTCCCGCCCCATGGCCCAGATGCGGAGCGTTGTCTTGTCGCCCGCTGAGGCGGAAGAGCAGGAAGCCACCGCGAAGGCTAGTAGCAAGCCCGTAACGAGCACGAACGAGATTCTCACTGGACGCGAAGGATCAAGTCCCATAGGGTGAAGGTATCTCAATTCCGGAGGTTCGCATGCGCCTATCCCGTCTGAAAGCTCTCTTCCCTGTCGTTGCATTGACAATGGCTTGCCATGAGGCGATTGCGCCGCCGAAGCAGCCTGGTTTGTACGTGCTCGAGACCTTTAACAATCAGCCACTACCAGCAGTTATCCATGCCAGCGGCGGAGACACAACCACCTTGTTCTTCGCCTCGCTCTTTTTGGACGGCGCCGCGAATGCCAGGATTGTCACACACTCACGTCGAGTCTCCCCGGCGAATCCACCCCGCGACGCAACTGACACAGCCCGATATTCGTACCGCGTTGTGGGAGACAGTATTGCCTTCGACTATTCACCGCCGTGTCCAATCAATGCGCTCTGTGTAGCGCCTCCCTATGGTAAAGTCACCAGTTCAACAGTGACTCTCTATTACACTGACGGCTCCCCATCGAAACCGACCTACTTCTTCCGCGGGATTGAGTTGATGCCCGCTCTATAGCGCATCCGGTGTGACCGGCTTCAGTCGCGGCTTGCTCTAATTCCCGAGCCACCCGCCAGTGAAGCCGGCTTTTTTCAAACCCGCCACGATGTACGGATTCTTCCTCATCGTCTTCCAGATCAGATCGCTCCGGTAGTTCTCGATCATCGCGATAATCGGCCCCTGATCGATTCCCAAGTAGTCGGTATCGAACCAACCGACGCCGGCCACGACGTGCCCGTGCTGCGGCGTAATCGGTAGCTGGAACGTCGGATTGTAGGAATCAACAAATCCATAATTTGTAAAGAGATTGTCTCCGTACTTCTCGCGAATCGCGACAAGCGCGGGCACCGCGAACTCCGGCGCGAACGGGACCGATCCGGCGGGAGCACTGGCGGCGAGAGTGCCATCGTCCATCACGTAGTCGGCGGCCGCGCCACGCGCAGTATATGTGTGGAATTGTCTCGTCGTTCCGTCGATGACGACGGTCGTGTCGTGCGGGCCATCGTCGGCAGTCAGTCCCCAGACGTTCGCTCCGTAATCCCGCCAATGCCCTGGATTGTCGATCGCGTAGGACCGCTGCGAGATGGTCGCTCGCCTGGAGTTCTCGAAGTAATCGATCCCTTTGCCGCGCATGTAAGCGTCCTGGATTCCCCGGAAGTCAATCCAGACGTGTGAATACTGGTGTCCGAACAGCGGTGGGAAATTCACCAACGGCTGGCCGTAGAAATCCAGCCAGACGTAGGTTTTCGTCCACTCGGTCCACCCCGCGGGATCGATGGGGTGCGTGGGTGAGCCGAGCGCGAGGATGTAGACAATCATCCCCTCGTCATACCCCTTCCAGTCGGAAATGATGTACCCGCTTTCGGGCTTCCAACCCATGTTGACGAGGGGCGGATTGTGCACCGCCCACTGCCAATCGATGCGCAGGTAGATCGAATCGGCGTAGGCGCGGATCGCGCTCTCGGTGGGATCCGCGCCGGTGAAGTACGACTGGCAGAACAGCACTCCGCCGAGGAGGAGCGACGTATCTATTGTAGAGAGCTCGACCTGCTGGAAGCGGAACCCCGTCTGCATGTCGAGAAAATGATAGAAGAATCCCTTGTAGCCGGTGACGTTAGTGGCCTGCGGTCCCTGCGGAGCGTTGTACATGAAGCGCAGCGTGTTGAGAGCGCGCTGCGCCGCGTCGGCGCGTGGGACGTAGCCGCGCTCGACGCCCACTGGATACGCCGTGAGCGCGAATCCAATCGCTGCGACGCTGGAGAAGCTCTGTGTCGGCCATCGATCGGGCGTGAGGCCGGTATTCGGATCGGTCCGTTCCCAGAACCAGTTGAAGGTGCGGCGCTCGAGGGTGTCGAGGAACGCGGTCTGCCGCGCCGTGAGCGCCGACGGCGGCGTGGGACCCGAGATGCCTGTGATCGACGTCGCGCTGGTGCACGCCGACGCGACGAAAAAAAGAGCAACGGAGGACCGACGAAGGACCGGCCGGAAGTCAGTCATAGGATTCCGGTAGTGTCATCTGGCGTTCGGAAAACAGGATGAGGTTGCGCATCAGCGCAACTCTCTGCAACCCCGGGTCCACACTCTACAGTGGGAAAACAAAATCGGCGCTGGCTGCCAAGAACCGCAGTCAGCACCGATTTTGATTCTACGTCGAAAGCCTGCCGCAGGGCACTCGAATGGCTGCCCCACCGCGAAAAAGCTAGAAGTTCACCTCGGCTCCCAGCTGAAAGCGTCGCGCATCGGTTGATACGGCGTTTGGCTGGCCAAAGTTCGTGGCGGTCGGATCGCCAACATTGTAATTCGATCCGAAGTTGTTGTGATTGAATGTATTGAAGACGTCCAACGTGACTCCGACAGCCGTCGCGGATCTCCCGAAGCGCGGGAAGTCCTTACGCAACCGCATGTCGACGTTTCGGTACGGGAAAGTACCAGGCACGGTGAACCCACCGGCCACAAAATGGTTAGCGCCGGTATTGCTGCAGGTTCTGCATCCCACATCTAAGGTGTACTTGCCTCCCAACGTTGCCAGACCGGACCACTGGATACCAAAAAGATAGGGAAGGTCCGTTATCCAGTTTGCGACTATGTGTGCCTTCTCATCGTTGGATGCGTGCTTCGCAATTTCGTCCGCAGTCGGGAAGGCAAACGTGTCTCCCTGATTATCGATCCCCTGGAGCCAACGGCTGGCGTAGGTAAACGCGAGCCCCGCGCCCCACCCAAACTGGTCTAGCGACGGACGGCTGTAGGCCCGATCCAATTGCACATTGAGCGCGCTGTACCACGTCTGAGCATCATTGGAGGAATAAATGATGGCGTTGTATCCGTGTGCCGACCAATCGAAGGGCGAATTGCAGCAGCTCCCGTCCGCATTCAGTCTGGTATTGGCAAGACCGAGCGTGAACAAGTCTTTGCTGCGCTGGTTGGCGTAGCTAACGGACGCGGAAACACCACCATCGAACAATTGCCGGACTCCCATACTCCACTGTGTGGAGTGGGGCAGCTTGAACTGGTTGTCGATCAACCAGAGCTCCGGTTTTCCTGTCGAGTGAACAAGCGCGTCCAGGGCCGCTTTGTTGTCCGTGAGATACGCATCACTCCACGCCACCTGGGTACCGACCGGTGCTACACCCTTTGGAGCGAAGTTCACGACAAAGGTCGGGTGCGTGATCTTGAGTTTTTCGTCGATCGCTACGTCGAAGGGTATTCGATCGTAGTACAGGCCCCAGCCGCCAAAGATCGTGGTTCTGGCAGCTTCGTCCACCGAGTAAGAGAAGCCCACTCGCGGTTGAAATGCTCCCTTGAATGGCGTCCGATTGTTGCCCGTGCCGATATAGCGGTTGAGATCGAGTTTATGAAGCAGGTTGGCAGCGTAGCGCGTTAGCGTGTCCGCCCCGGCGGGATCCGTCACGTGGTTCGTGTTCAGCATGTTCGTCTCATAGTCCCAGCGAACGCCGAGATTGAGAGTCAAACGCTTCACCGGACTCCAGTCATCCTGTATGTAAGTGCCGATTTCCTTGTTGCTCGCCTTAACCATCGGATCCCCCGTGCCGTACCGCAGATCAAACGGGGATGCGTAATTGTACGCTTGGTTGCCGTTCCCGGTGTTCCGGATATCCTGAAATTCGAAAACGGGCGTCCCATCATTGTTTTTATTGACGTCGTACGTCGGGAAGCTGAGGCTCACGCCACCCTTGATGACGTGCTCTCCACCGAGCTGAAATCCAGTGTAAGTGAGGTCATCGCGGAATCCCGGACCTTTTTGAATGTATTCCTGGGTCGATCGGGCGCTACCGATCTCGAAACAGCAGTTGGTCGGGTAGATATAAAGCCTGTGCGCGGTGCCCGGAGTGTTGGGACTGAAGCCGCGGTGAAACTTGGTATAACTCAGCAAAGCTTCGTTGAGCCACGGTCCCGTGAAGAAATTGTGCTTGAGCTGCACGGCCGTGTTGTAGTTATGGAAGTTGTTTGCCGAGAGAACAGCCTGATTGCCTCCGAAGTCGCGGACATCCGTCTCGTGCCGGTTGCTGAAGCTCAGCTCGGCCGAAGACTTGTCGTTGATCTCGTCGCTTAGCTTTCCGAACAGCAGCGTCTCGCGGAATGGCGAGCCGAAATTGCCATTGTACTGCGTCAGATTTACCGTGTCGAGCGCCGCGAAACCGTTTGGAGGGGTCGGAATGTTGACACGATTGGAGCGGTTCTGAGTGTTCCCCTCATACGACGCGAAGACGTGGATCTTGTCCTTTACGATCGGGCCACCAAAACTCAAAGCAGAAAGGGTACGGTTGTAATCTGGTCGCTTGAACGTCGTCGGATTCGCGGTTTTGTCGGCGCGCTGAAACGTATCTAGTTGCACCATCGAAGCGTTCTGGTAGCCAACGAGGGCATTGCCGCTCCAGACGTTGCCGCCTGATTTCGTTGTCGCTGTGATCACAGCGCTCGATGCCTTCTGGTACTCTGCCTTGAAGTTCTGTGCGATGACCCGGTATTGGTCAACGGCATTTCGCGGGAATGGATTGCCGCGACTTGCGTCCTGTCCCGCGATACCGCCCTGCGTCAGGTCATTCTTGAAGCTGGTGCCGTCGATGAACAGGTTCACGCTCGATGCTGACTGTCCGCCGGCCTGAACCGTCCTGAACTGGCCGTTGACACGGTCTTCGGTAACGGTGACACCCGGCGCAAGCGCCGCCAGATCCAGGAAATTGCGACTTGGACTCGGAAGTTTGGAGATCTGTGCCTGCGTGATGTTGGTGGCGCTTTCGGAGGTTCGAGTCTCGACTCCGGTGGCAGCCGTGACGACTTGCGTGGCGAGTTGCGTTGCCTGCGTCGCGAGAGAGAAATCCTGAATCTGCGTCGCGCCGATCTGCACGACGATCGTACGAGACTGGGGTGCGTTTCCGATTCTGCGGACGGTCACGAGATAGGTGCCCGGAACGAGTCCGACCAGTGTATAAGCGCCGGCGTCGTTCGATTGCGCGTTCCGTTGCACACCACTGCTGACGTTTTGGGCGGCGATCTGCGCGCTTGCGATCGGCGCACCGCCCGCTCCGCTGACGGTGCCGCGAATCGTTCCGGTCGAGGTCTGCGCGAAGAGATTGCCGCCCGCGATGCATAGAACCGCAATCGCAGCCGCGACCTCTCGACAGATTTTGTGAAGATTGATGCTGCTGGTATTCATTTACATCTCCTGTAGTTGTTGTCTTACAAAAAATCATTACAGACGCGGGTATATCAGACCGAAACCATCTCTCTGTTGAGGGTTTGTGGTGGAGGACGCTCCGCCGGCTCACCACCGGTCGAGCGCCGAATGACGAGCTTGGTCGCCACGCGCTCGCGACGCCGCGGGTGGTCGTTCTTGTGCGCGATGCCGTTGAGGAGGAGCTCCACCGCCCTCGCGCCGAGCTCGCAGATGGGGACGTGCACTGAGGAGAGGGGCGGATCCATGTAGCGCGCCAGCGGGATGTCGTCGAAGCCGGCGACCGCCATCTCCTCCGGCACCGCAATGCCCGACTCGCGGAGCGCGCTCAACGCACCGATCGCCATCGAGTCGTTGGCCGCGAAGATCGCCGTCGGCCGATTCTTGAGCGCGATGAGCTCGAGCACCGCGGAGTATCCCGCCGCTTCGGTGAAGTCACCTTCACGCTCGAGCAAAGGATCCAGCGTGATCCCCGCCTCGCGCAGCGACATCCGGTAGCCGCGCAATCTCTCCGCGGCGTCGTAGTTGCGCGGCGACCCCTTGATGATCGCGATCCGCCTGTGCCCCACCGAGATGAGGTGAGCCACCATTTCACGGGCTCCCCGGCAATTCTGAATCGTGAGCGAATCGATCTCGTTCCCCCTCGACACCGAGCACAGCAACACCACCGGAATGGTGCTCGGCAGATTCAACAGCGACTCCGCGTCGAGATCGGGAGACATCACGACGACGCCATCGGCGCGCCCGCGCATCGCGCGTATCGCGGTCTCGATGCCATGCCTGTCGGCGTACGCCCTCGAGATCAGCAGGTGAAAACCGTTCCGCTGCGCGGTGTCGTCCATGCCACGAATGACTTCAGAGAAGAATTCTCCATAAAGGTCAGGTAGAAGAACGCCGAGCGTCTCGGTCTTGCTCGTGATGAGACTCCGCGCTCCGCTGTGCGGGACGTAGCGCATGCGTCCGGCGATTTCACGAATCAACCGACGCGTCTCGTCGCTTACGGGTCCGCTCGCGTTCAGAACTCTGGAGACGGTGGCGACGGACATCTTGGCTTCACGGGCAACATCCTTGATCGTGACCATTCTCCTCGCGACAATGGACCCGGACTCGGGTCACTGCGGTGGCCGAGTGGGGTGAGGGGAGACTAGCTGAGCTGTTGGCCGATCTTTGACTCCAACACGCAAAATATGTAATCGTTTACACAGAGGGCGCCAGACCCAACTTGCGAATGGCGCCAGGCCCGACTCATGGCCTCACTGCAGCCACCTCCCACCCTTCCCCCACTCCGTCCAGGCGTTGAACTTTCGAGCGTGAGAATCCCAGAGTTTGTTCGATTCGCCGCGCTCGCTGGATCGCTCGGCGCCGTACTGTCCGCATGCCGGGAAGTCGCGCCCGCATTCGGGCCCAACATCCCGCTCGCACGGCAGAACGCAGAAGAATTCTTCTACTCCGTCGGCTCGCGTTTCACCAATATCCAGCGGTCGCCGAGGATCCTCCGCGCGCGGGCGCAGTTCGGGCACTATGCGCTCACGCCCTCCGGAGTCTATGGCGACACGAGCGTCTGGCTCGCGATCGGACCCGACAGCGCGCGACTCTTCGGCGACGAAGGAGTGTTCTCGGTCGATCGCTATATCGTGAGCACGAAGCTCTCGACCACGCCGCTCGACGCGCTCACCGAATCGCGCGAGATCGTGCGGCTCAGAAAGCTGAAGGATGATGAGTACGAGTGGTTCACTAACGTCGAAGTCGCACTGGGGAGAATCGAGGCGAAGAACATCACCGATGTGTTGGCGGCAGCACTCGCCGCCGGCGAAGGGAAATCGCCCGCCGCCATCCGCGCCAACTACACCACCAGCTTCCCGCACACGATGGCGACGATGGGGAGATTGTTCTCGATCGACACTCTCCGCGCGACACCCGACAGCGATGGAGCGACGACATACGACATCGCCATCCGGCTCACGCCCGACATCCTCAAGGCGACGATGCCGCACTACGCCGCGTACATGGACAAATACATCAGCAAGGGCAAGTACCGCATCACGCTCACCGACAAGTCCGGCGCGCGCTGGTTCGACGCGCGGGCGGCCAACTATTACATGCACTTCAAAGTGCGGAGCAAGGGCGGACACTTCGCGCCACTCGAGGGAGCGGTGAGGCCGATGCCAGAATCACTCACCATCCACATCGACATGTCGATGAAGATTCTCATCTTCACTGTCGGGTGGACGGACATGACTGGGGACTTCGAAATCATCAACACCCCGCACGAGCGCGGGTGGTCGATGCACTTCACAAAGGAGCCCGAGTGGCACTTGCCTCCGACCGTCGGATATCTACTCAAGTCTCCGCTGCGACGGCCATTCCAGGATCCGGGAATTCCGGTGCGGGTGTCGATCAGGGACAATCCCGGCGCGCAGACGATTCTCAACCGAAGAGGGGCGCTGGTCGTGCAGGAAAGCGGGATTCTCCGATTCCTGAATCGACTGAGTGGAACTGCGGTCGGAGATTTTCTGGGGCCGTCGGAGCGGGAGGCGAATCGCTTTAACGGGGATGCGTTCCGGGCGCTCAGGCAGGATGTTGCCGCGCTGCTGCAATAACCAACGAAAACCCGCTGCGAGTACGGATGGGGTTGCGCGCTCTCATCCCCCGCCGAAAATTCCCTGAGCAAAGGGGGCGCTCACCTTGTAGATTCGCGAGTGTAGGGGGATAGCCCGTGACGTGACACCCCCTTGCCGAGTCAACAGGCATGCTGCACGACACACACGAAGCCCGAGATGATGTCATGACGATCACGACCACCGACAATCTCGCAATCGCACTTCGCTACCTGGAAGCTCTGGAAAACGGCGCCGAGGGTCGCACGCTGGCGGAGTTCTTCACCAAGGACGCGGTCCAGGAAGAGTTTCCGAACCGGCTGTCGCCGATCGGAGCTCATCGCGATCTCAAGGCGCTTCTCGACGCCGCCAGGAAGGGTAAAAAGACCCTGCGGGCGCAGAAGTACGACGTCCTGAACTCGATCGTCGATGGCGATTCGGTCGCGCTCGAGGTTTTCTGGAGCGGATATCTCGCGGTTTCGGTCGACACTCTGCCCGCCGACTCGGAGATGCGCGCCCACCTGTCGATATGGCTCGAGTTCAAGGACGGGAAGATCGCCCTGCAGCATAATTACGACTGCTTTGATCCCTGGTGGGTTTAGCCCCGGGTTCGAGATCGTTGCGCTAGCTGGCATCCACAAGACTGAAGCACAGGGAGCCGTAGCTAACCGCATCGCATTCAGTTCTTGAACGCGTCCTCAACGTGGGGCTATAAAACAGAAACGCCGCAAACTCTGTGAGTTTGCGGCGATTTATTTTGGCGGTCGCCCGCCCAATCGTGCCACGCACGCCGTCATTGGAACTCTACGTCCTACCGATCGGCGGCGGGCAGCTAATCAATTTTCCAAAAGCAATGGAGCTGAGGGGGATCGAACCCCTGACCTCTGCAGTGCGATTGCAGCGCTCTCCCAGCTGAGCTACAGCCCCGCGACGATCGCGACGGACTGTCCTCGAACCAGTCGGGCTGATCCGTCGCACCGGATCAAAGCAAAAGCCCCGCGGAACAACGCGGGGCCGCTCTTCAGTGAAAATAGCGGATCCGCGCCCAAAGTCAAGACCCCAATTCCGTCTTCAGGCCTGTAACTCTTTACCCAGCCTAGTCATACGGGCCGAGCAACAGATATAGGACGAGCATCCCGGAGTATGGTAACACTCGCCACGCTGGCATCCACAAAACCGAAGCAGGGAGCTCACGGCTTTGCAGCTGATCGCTCAGTAGCCTTTCCGGTGGCGTTCGAGAGCTGCGCGGTCTGGGTTCCACTTGCTTACGAATGGTGATGCGGTCGAAGGCGCCGGATCTGTAGACCGCGACAACTATAACGCTTGTATGAAAGCTCCTAGCAATCAGCGTAGTTGCCTGTCAGCTCCCTGCTTCAGTTTTGTGGATGCTGAGGCCCCCAGATCAGCCTACAATATATTCCCCAGATGTCGCTGACCCTCCGCTTCCTCGGCACCTCCGCGTCGCGCCCAACAGTCGAGCGCAACGTCTCCTCTCTCGCGCTCATCCGCGAGGGCGAGACGCTCATGTTCGACTGCGGCGAAGGCACCCAGCGGCAGATGATGCGCTACGGGATCAGCTTCGCCCTGTCCGACATCTTCTTCACCCACATGCATGCGGACCATATGCTGGGCGTCACCGGATTGCTGCGCACACTCGCGCTCCAGGGCCGCATTGAGCCGATGAATCTCTACGGACCGCCCGGCTCCGAAAAAATGCTGTGGCGGGCCATCACGCTCGGAAGCGAGAAGCAGCATTTCGAGATCAAGGTGTTCGAGATCACGCCGGAGACCCCGCTCAAGCGGAACGGATACTCGGTGATTCCCTTCACGGTCGAGCACGGCGACAGGCTGGCCATCGGGTATCACATCACCGAGGAGACGCGCCTGGGCAGATTCAATCCGGAGCTGGCGCGTGAGATGGGAATCCCCGAGGGTCCGCTGTGGGGAAAGATTCACAAGGGTGAGACGGTGAGTCTTCCCGACGGTCGCACCGTCAAGCCATCGGAGCTGGTCGGACCCACGAGGCCGGGGCGACGCATCGTGCTGACGGGTGATTCGCGTCCCTCAGAAGGAACGATCGCGGTGGCGACGGGCGCCGACATCCTGGTTCACGAAGCGACGTTCGCGAGCGAAGAGGCTCCGCGCGCGCTCGAGACCGGACACTCGACCGCGCGCGAGGCGGCGGAAGTGGCCGCCAAGGCCGGGGTGAAGAAGCTCGTGCTCACTCACGTCTCTGCCCGCTACTCCCGCGACACGTCCGAGTTGGAGCGCGAGGCCCGCGAGATTTTTCCGGCCACGATCATCGCGCGCGACGGGCTGGAAATCGACGTTCCGTTCGAGTCCTCGCCCGCGGACTAACAGATCCTCGCGCGGTCGGTCGGCGAGGGGGTCCTCTTCGGCCGCACACTCGCTCTGGCGGAGCCCCTAACCGCGCTCCTTCGCTCTGCTCAGTCGCGGGTCTCCTTGGTCGCTCGCTTGCAGCGGCCTACGAGGACACCCTCACCTCCCTCCCAGTCAAGATCTCTTGATCACGCCGCCCGTGTTCAGCGAATCGGTCGATACGCGCGCACCCCCGCGCGCTGAACATGCGGAACCCGCGAGACTAGACCTGCTGTGATGCGAGTCGGGAAGGAGGCGAGGGGTCCTCGTAGCGGCTTTCCAAAGCGAGCGCGAGGAGGAGACCCGCGACTGAGCGGAGCGAAGGAGCGTAGTTAGGGGCTCGGGGCGCCCGCTTGCGGGCACCGCAGCGAGCGTAGCCGCGAAGAGGACCCCCCGCCGACTGACCGGGCGCGCGTATCCAGAGGACTAAGACGCGCGGTCGACGCGGGTCAGATTGTTCGAGACGGGCATTGAACGGCGGAATAGGAGGCGCAGCTTTTCGTCCGTGAGCCCCTGCATGATTTTGTCGGGCGCGACACGCGATGTCACGCTGCGCGACTCCGGCCCGTTCCAGATGTCCCACGCGTACCGGTCGAGCCGCGCGGTCTTGCCGCCCGGATGATGGAACACGATCATCGCGTTGCTCGCGCCCGGCACCTGAACTTCCACGCCCCAGTTCGTCCCGTCGGGGCCGCTGAACGGCTTTATCTGTCTTGCCATGATTATCTCTAGTGAGATGTCAACACGAGCGGATGCAACGGATGCCGCCCGCCGAATCCAGCGTCCATTTCGTGCCAGTAAAGCACGCTCGGCTCGCCGAGTTTCCAGCAATAGAAAACATCGCGTCCGTCGATCTGTCCGCGAAAATCCACCAGCCCGGTGTCCATGCCCTTGCAGATGACGCCCAGCTCGTTCAGCTCGGCGATGTAACCCTCGATGTCGCGCGCGAGCCGCTGCGCTTCGATCTGCAGAAGCTCCGCGATCGCATCGGGATGGTCAGGGCTCGATCCCACAGTCGCGAGCTCGAACTCGCGGACCTTGTCCTCCCAGCGCGCATGATCGCGCACGAGATCCTCGACGATCCTGCCGACCAGAGGCAGCGTCCGGTTTGCTTCTTCTACCGTGAAGATCCTATCCATGAGTCCTACTCTCGTCGCTTTGGCGGAATGGGTCAAGTGTTGAATGGCAAACCCAACTGAACGAGAGGTGAGCTGCCAGCTGACAAAAGCTGGCACCTCACCTCTCGTTCAGTTAAGCCTTGCCCCTCCATCCTTCCTCCGCAACCCGTTCCTGCAGCCTTCGCTCTCTCCTCTCCTTTGCTGCCTGGTAACGGCGAATCTCATCGGGCGTCTCCGGCTTGAGCGGCGGCACCGGCACCGGCCTTCCATTCCGATCGACCGCGACGAACGTCAAGTAGCACGAGTTCGTGTGGCGTCGAAGTCCGGTGAGAAGATTTTCGGTCTCGACGCGCACGCCGATCTCCATCGACGTCCTGCCGACATAGTTGACGCTCGACTTCATGATGACGAGATCGCCGACGTGGATCGGCTCGCGGAAATCCACGCGATCGACCGAGACCGTCACGCACGCGAGGCGCGCGTGTCGGATGGCCGAAACGGCGGCGGTGGTGTCCATCATCGAGAGGACGACACCACCGAAGACATGGCCGAGCACGTTGGCGTGCTGCGGCATCATGAGCTGGGCGGTTTCGTGCTGGGTCTCGCGAACGGGCCGAGCACTGGATGATTTGCCCTCGGATCTCGACCGGCTCACGTCTGGCGCCCAGTTGCCCTCAGCGCCGGCTTCAGGTGTAGCTTCTTCCTCGACACCTGCTGAATCCGCTCGCCGTAGGCGGTCGCATCATTGAATGCCCGCGCCAGTGCGTGCCGCGTCTGCGGGTCCACCCGTGGCTTGTCGAGCCAGAATATCTGGACGAAGCTCGAGGCGACGAGCCCCAGCCTCCACTCTCGTCCGCGATGATCCCGCAGCGACAGCGCGTTCGACTTGTGAACCGAGTCGTAGTGGGAAATGACGTCGTAGCCACCGTGTCTCCACCGGCGATTCACGAGTCCGCCCTCGCCCGCCGCTTCCTGGACGGTGGAGTCGCGCAGCATTCGATCGAGCTCGGCGGGCTTTCCGTTCCGGAGGTCGATCACCGCGCGAGTGGTGTCGTCCTGATCGTGATCGTCCGCGCGCTCGATCGAAAGCCTGTGCTCGAGCGCAACGTAGGGACCGAGGACGTTCAGGATGTCTGTCTCTCCGACCGCGGTGACGTCGATGTCATCGTCCGGATCATCGTCGGGTCCGAGCAGCGGCGCTCTCGGGTGCTGGAGATGGTACTGTTCAGAGAGATGGACGATCGCGGTGTCGTCGAATATGACGGCCGAGTCGCCGGTGGCGAGCTCGCGACGGAACACCCGCTCTCCGCTGAGGAGTGCCCGAGGAAAGGAGCGATCGATCTCCCCGACGAAGATCTCGTAGTAGCGCCCGCCGGTGCGCGCCAGAATAAGGGGTGAGCCGCGGATTTTAAGTCCCGAATTGTCGCTCCGGACCCAGTAGGTCTGGTCGCCGGCGGACACGAGAAACTCCGCGGCCGGGGGCGGGGGGGACGGGAGGGCGCAGGCGCTGACGAAGGCGAGGAGGACGAGGCTGGTGTTGCGCATCGTTGCCAAATATACCGGGTTTGGTCACAGCGACTGACAAAATTGCCCTCGTGGATAGTACTATTCAGGGCGGCCGTATGTCCTTGCGACGGTGCTCGTCACTGTGATTAGATTTGCACCGTCCCCTGCCGACATCCATACAGTAGAAGCATGCAATTTCAGAAGATCACCCTCGCGATAGCCGCGGTGGCGGCGTCGGTGCTTGCTTGCACGGGCACGCACGAGGCATCCGCCAAGAACACAACGCCTGATCGCAGCGCGGAGCCCGCGTCCCTTCACGGTGTTGGCAGTATGACCTCGGCGAGCGTATCGACACCTGCTCGCGCTGTCGCGGACACCGACACTACAGTGCGGCCGCGGCTTGTTGTCCCCGAGCATCCGACTCCACCGGTCCTCGACTCGCTGATCAAAGGCACGCTTCCGGCGCGCGGACTGTACGTCTTCCGCTTCGCCGCTAACGCCCATCGTCTCAGACATCTCATCGGGATCGCCGACTCGACCGAAATCAACGCCCTCATCATCGACGTCAAGGACGAATTCGGACTCAACTACGAGTCGAGCGATCCGATGGTGAAGAAGAACGCGGGCACCCAGGTGAAGGCGCACAACCTCCGCGCGCTGGTCGATACGATTCGCGCCCACGGAATTCTCCCCGTCGCGCGCATCGTCGTGTTCAAGGATTCGGTGACGGCGCGGAACAACCCCGAGCACACCATCAGGAAAGCGGACGGCACCGCGTGGCACGACAAGAAGGGACAGACGTGGGTGAATCCGTACGCGAACGCGATCTGGGAGTACAACTTCCGCGTGGCCGAGGAGGCGATCAGGATGGGATTCGGCGAGATCCAGTTCGATTACATCCGATTCCCCGAGCCGTACAAGAGTCTGCCGCCGCAGGTATTTCCGGAGCAGAACGGACGGACCAAGCCGGAGGTGCTCGGTGAATTCCTGAGCACCGCGCGCATTCGCTTCGCAAAGCTCGGCGTCAGGACGACGGCTGACATCTTCGGGCTCGTCACGACGGTCGGAGGCACGCTGGAAGTCGGACAGAAGTGGGAGCCCATCGCGCAGTCGGTGGATGTCGTGCTGCCGATGGTTTATCCGTCACACTATCCGCCCGGCTCGTTCCAGCTGCCGCACCCCAATGCGGATCCTTACAGCGTCGTCCACATCGCGATCTCGCGCGCCCGCGAGCGCGACGAGAAGATCGGCATCAGGGGTGACCACGTGCGTCCGTGGCTGCAGGCGTTCAGCCTCGGCATGCCAAAGTATGGAGCACACGAGCTCGAGGAGCAGAAGCGCGGCGTGTACGATTCCGGCTACGACGGCTGGGTGCTGTGGGAGCCAGGCTCGAGGTACGACAAGTTTCTTCCGGCGCTGGAGAAGACCTTCGTTTCCAGAAAGAAAGTGCCGCCCGTACCGCGCCCCGCAAACAGGTTGGACTGAGTCGAGCTCGCGTCCGGGTTTTCTCGCCTTTCGAAGAGATCTCCACTAGGAACGTGAGTCTCAACGCCGAGCCTCTACTATATTTGCGCCATGAGGACCACCGCCTCGATCTCTGGAATGACTTGCGCGCACTGCGTTCGCGCGGTGTTCACTTCCCTGGCGGGAGTCGAGGGAATCCATAGGGCCGATGTCTCCATCGGCCGGGCCGTCATCGAGCACGACGGCACCGTGACGCCCGAAGAAATTCGCGACGCCATCAAGGTCGCGGGTTACGAAGTAAAGGATATCAAGATCGACGGGCGCACCCTCCCTATCGCGCCATGAAAACCCCAGCGTACAATCCGCCAGTGGAAGAGGACGAAGAGCGCACCATCGGCGCTCTGCTCGCGCCGGACTACGCGCGCTCACACGATCTTCGCGTTGGAGACCGCGGCGCCGCGATACCGGATCTCGACTGGGAGGGAGGTGAGGGTGTCCTCGGTGGGAGCGGCGAGAGCTCCCGAAGAGGACACCCTCGCCGACCGACCGCGCGAAAATCTGATGAATGCGAACCGCACGCTCACGCAATGTGCCGAGAGCGCGGCCCGCAAACAGACGGCGCAGATGCGTTATAGCGTAAACCACCAGACGCGCCTACCTTAGGGCGGCGCGGAGCGGGTATTTGACGCGCCACCCCACAACAGGAGATGCACAGCATGAATAGCACTATTCAAAAGCTGGCGGCGGTTTTCGGCGTCATCTTCATCCTCGTAGCAATCGTCGGCTTCATCGCGCCGGGCGGCATGGCCATGCAGCCAACCGATCCCGCGACCGCCGCGAAAGCGCTCGGCATTTTCCCTGTCAACCTGCTACACAACGTGGTGCACCTGCTCTTCGGAGTCTGGGGGCTCGCCGCTTCACGGAGCTGGGGAGGCTCAAAGCAGTTCTTCACCGTGTCGGGAGTCATTTACGTCGTGCTCACGATCGTCGGGTTCCTCTCGCCAAGCGGGTTCGGTCTCGTTCCGCTGGGTGGATCCGACATTTGGCTCCACTGCCTGCTCGGCATCGTCATGCTGGTGATCGGCTACACCGCGAAGCCCGTCGCGACGACGACCGCTACGGCGAAGTAACGCTTTGTCGGTGGGCGCTACTTGGTAGCGCCCACCCTCGCAGTCGTCGAGTCGGAAGTCGGTTTGGCGCTTGTGGCGCCCGGAGCGGCGCCCCCATCAGTGGGGCGCCGCTTTGTTTTGTCGACGCTCGCGACGCTTGCCACGATTCCCTGCTCGAGCCAGGCGTGCTCGCCGCGCAGCACTTCCATCGCGACCCTGTAAAGCGCGGGATCGTTCGGACTGAAGAGATGATCGAAGTGCGACTTGATCCTGTCGCGCGCCTCGATGCAGAACGCGTCGGCGAGCGTCACCGCTTCGGGCCGTCCCTGCTTCGATAGCATTTGTGCTCTTGCGCATGCCGCCGACATCGCGAACAGCTCCGCTCCGATGTCCACGGCTCTGAACAGCACCATCTGCTTCCGCTCGAGCTTCGGGCCGTAGCGGACCATCGCGTGGAAGATCGAGCGGCCGAGGTGGCGCGTCGTCCTCTCGATGTAGCGCACGTGAGGAGCGAGCTTGCCGAACTCACCGTACCTCTTGAATCTCCCCGCGCTGAGCCAGCGCGACGGGTACCACGTCAGATAGAATGGCGTCGCGTTCGCCATCGCCGCGAGCTTCTCTTTGAAAGACGACTCGGGGTTGACGATGTTGAAGGCCAGCTTGAAGTGGTGATCGACAGCTTCCCGTGCGATGAAGAGCCGCATGATCTCCGACGATCCCTCGAAGACGAGATTGATGCGGAAATCGCGCATTGCTCTCTCCACGGGGATCGGGGGCTCGCCGCGCCGGGCGAGCGATTCCGCCGTCTCATAACCTCGGCCGCCACGTATCTGAAGCGTGTCGTCGACGATTCTCCAGCCCGCTTCGGTGTTGAACAGCTTGGCGATCGCCGCCTCGAGCCGGATGTCATACCCGCCCTTCTCGTAGAGCGCGACCGACAGCTCGGCGATCGCCTCCATCGCGAAGGTGTAGGCAGTCATGCGCGCCAGCTTCTGCGCAACAGCTTCGTGCTTGCCGATTGGCTGACCCCATTGCACGCGCTCGCTCGCCCACTTTCGCGTGATGGAGACCATCTGCTTTCCGGCAGCCGCGCAGCCGGCGGGAATCGTGAGACGGCCCGTGTTGAGCGTGACGAGCGCGAGCTTGAGACCCTTCCCCTCTTCCCACAGCATGTTCTCGCGCGGGACTTTCACGTTGGTAAAGCGGATGAGGCCGTTCTCGATCGCCTTGAGTCCCATGAAGCGCAGTCGATGCACGACCTCCACTCCCGGCATCGACGACTCGACGATGAAAGCCGTGATCTGCTTCACCGGCTTCCCCTTGATCACCTTCTCCGGCGTCTTCGCCATCACCACGAACAGCTCGGCACGCGTTCCGTTCGTGCACCAGAGCTTCTCGCCATTGATGATGAAGTGCTTGCCATCTTCGGTTGGCGTCGCGGTGCAGCGCATGTTGGCGGGATCTGATCCCGCATCCACTTCGGTCAGTGCAAACGCCGAGATCGCGCCCTTTGCCAGTCGCGGAAAGTATTTGCGCTTCTGTTCCTCGGTACCGAAGAGCTTGAGTGGCTGCGGAACTCCGATCGACTGATGGGCGGAAAGGAGCGCCGTAATCGATCCGTCCTTGGATGTCACCATCTCGATCGCGCGGATGTAGCTCATCTGCGACAGACCGAGCCCGCCGTACTCCTTGTCGATCTTGATGCCGAAGGCGCCCATGTCGCGCAGCTCCTGCACGAGCGGCTCGGGCAGCTCGCCCGTCCGGTCGATCTCTTCGGAATCCACCCGCTCCAGGAAGGCGCGCAGCTTGTCCATGAACGGCTTGGCGCGCGCTTCTTCCGCCACGTCGGAGGGCGGGTGCGGGTGAATCAGGTCGAGACGGAATCGCCCCAGGAAGAGCTCGCGCACGAAGCTCGGGTGCGCCCACTCGGTCTCGCGCGCCGACTCAGCTACGTCTCGCGCTTCCTTTTCGCTCGCTACTCCAGTCGATGTTTCGCTCATGTGCGTCTAAGGAAGATACCTAATCCAATAATAGAGATGGCCGCAAACGAAAACCACTGGATGGCGTAATTGCGGTGCGGACCCTCATCGAGCGGTGTCTGCTCAACGCGTGGCGGAGCACTCGGCAATGTGGCCGAATCGGTGAGAACGACGTAATAATTCGCGATCGGATATGGGAAATCCTTCGAGAGCGCCGAGCGGTCGAGGCGGCGGAACGACCTCAGCCGCGCCGAATTCGGCTGGGGAAACGGGCCTTGAGTAGGAAAAGTCTCCACGAAGCCATGCCCATTGAGGGTGTCGGCCTCTTTCCATGGCTGTGTATCGATGGTCGTGCCATCTGCCGAATAAACCCAGCCGCGGTTGACGAGGACCGCGGTATCCTTTCTGGCCCGCAGCAGCGGCGTCAGGATGTTGACGCCGGGCGATCCGTTGCGTCCCCGCAGCGTGTAGATGATCTCCTGCGCGTGATCGTAGATCCCTCTGACGTGAACTCTGCGGAAATGGGCGGCGGCGGTATCGCTCGGCAGCGAGTCGAGCTCGACCTCGGGCGCGAGGCGTCTCGCGGCGAGGAAGTCATTCGACTTCTGTCGCGCCCAGAGTCGTCGGACCTGCCAGGCGCCGAGGAAGATGCAGATGATCGCGAAGGAGATCGCGAGAACGCTGAGAATCCATTTGCGAAGAGCCATCCACGAAATATCGCGAGATGTCGAGTCTCTCGTTCGCTTTCTGGCTCCTGCAGCCCGAAAGTTCTGCTTCGATCGGGCTCGTTACCTCGCGAACTTTAAGCTCCTGTTAGTTTGGGTCGCGACGGACTGCGTTCGGACGTTTTCAGCCCGCAGCTAACAACTTGATCGCTGCCAGCCCCCGGCAGGTAGTCTTCTGTGGCAGTTTCACATCCCGTTGCCCTCAACGATGTCAGAATAATGACATCTGCTCGCCGAGCAGATCGGGATCGACCGGGGTCTGTCCCACGCGATACTGGAGCTCCCGCGCCGTCGCGGGACTGTGGCCGGAGAACGTATTCGCCACGTACCCGTATATCTGCGACACTTTCTCGGACAGATCCTCGATCGCGTCGGACCATAGATCGATCTCGTGCGAGCGATCGACCTGCACGCGCGTATAGTCGACCAGATCGCGGTTCGGGCCCATCCATCTGATGTACGCGAAATCGGCGGTGGGGCGCGCCGCGAGACTCAGCATCAGCTTACGGGGAATCCATCGGCCATCGGACAACACGAGGGCAATGTTGTGCTCCTTGAGGAGCGCCAGCACTCCGTCGCTGATCCAGCCGCGGTGTCTGAACTCGATCGCGATACGAAGATCCTTCGGAACGCGCCCGATGAAATCGACCAGGGCCGGCAGCTCCCCCGGCTGAAAGTCGGGTCCCATTTGTACGAGGACGGGCCCGAGCTTGCCGCCGAGCTCGCGCACGCGCTCGAAGAAAACCTCGGAGGCGCCGGTGACGTCGCGCAGCCTCTGCTCGTGCGTGATCTCCTGCGGAAGCTTTAGCGAGAAGATGAATCCCTTGGGCGTGCGGTCGACCCAGCTCCGGATCGTCGCCGCCGCCGGGGACGCATAGAACGTCGAGTCCACTTCCACCGAATCGAACGCTCGCGCGTAGACGGTGAGGAATTCGGACGGCCGCGTGCCGCTCGGGTAGAAGGGTCCCACCCAGGCGTCGTAATTCCAGCCCTGCGTGCCGATGTGGATTTCCGCGGACATGACGTTCAATCGGAAGGCGCGGCCTCCGGATGTCAAGCCGGATGAGAGCTACCCGCGGTTTTCCTGGGGCCCAGCTCCCGGGCGCGAGGATCCCGCTTGGCCACACCCTGAATGAGCGGTGGCGAAAGGAGCGTCGTGAGCAGCACCATAAGTGTGATCGCGCCGAACAGGGATGCGTCGAGTGCGCCTATCGCCAGCCCCGTCTGCGCGACGATGAGCTCGACTTCGCCCCTCGGCAGCATGGCCGCGCCGATGAGTGCCTTGTTTCCCTTGAACCAGACTGGAACGTACGCGGCGATGATCTTCCCGATCGCGCCCGCCACGAGCAGGACCAGCGTGATCAGCAGCGTCCGCGGTTGCGCCAGCGCGCGCAGATCGACGGAGGCTCCGACAGAAGCGAAGAAGATGGGTGTGAGCAGACTGCCCATTGCTGCCGCGGATTTCTGGACATCGTCGCACTGATCGACGCGGTTCAGCAGAACGCCCGCGACGAAACCTCCAACGATGATGGCCGAGCCGAGCAATCCAGCCAGAGCTGCGAGGGAGAAAGCAAACGCGAGACCCATGATCGCGATGGTCGTCGGCGAGCGCAGCCGCTTCGCCGCATGGAACAACGGCGGGACGACGAAGCTTCCAACGATGATCGCGATGGCCACGAAGCCAAACGCGATCACGCTCGTGCGCGCGACGCCAATTGTCGTTATCGCCACACCCGCGACGAAGCTCCCGATTACGGAAAGAATCACCAGTCCGATGATGTCATCCAGCACCGCTGCCCCGAGGACCACTCTGCCTTCTTCCGTCTGCAGGAAGCCGAGCTCGGCTAGCACGCGCGTCGATATTCCGATAGATGTCGCGGTCAGAGCGGCAGCGCACACTATCGCCGCGAGCCGCCCAATTCCCATCGCGGATAGAGCGACGTAGCCGATGACGAAGGGAAGCACCACACCCACGACTGCGATGACGGTCGCGGTCCCGCCTACTCTCGCCAGTGCGCGCAGGTCGGTCGCAAGCCCGATCTCGAACAACAGGATCAAAAGTCCAAGCTGTGCCAGGGTGTGGATCGCGAGATCGTTGGGATCGAGAATCCCGAGCACCGACGCGCCCAGGACGATCCCGCCGAGGAGCTCGCCGAGGATGGCGGGCTGGCCGAAATGCTCGGCCAACACCGACAGCGCACGTGTTGTCAGCAGAACGGCCGCGAGGACCAGCAACAGGTGAACGAAGGAATGTGTGTCTGTCATTTCACTGCTCCACTGAGCTATACGCGAAATGCATCATGGACGACTCCTGCTGCTTTCTTCACCGGTATGTCTCGAAGAAGCCAATGCCCCCTCCCGCTAGTGGAGTCCCATCGAGACGTCCCGAGATGCGCGCCATCCCCTTCATCTGAATGAAATATCGATGGGCCTTCTCGGTCCCGAGTGGGTCGCCGCGCTCGCTTTCCTTCGCGGCGCGTCGCGGCCGGGTGTCGGTCGCGATCGCGTCCTCGATCGAGAGATCGACCCTGAGGGTATCATCGCCCCGTGCGTCCGAGAACGTCGCGCGAGATGGGACATGGAGAATCGTCGTGCCCGACCGCACCGTGCGGCCATCTTCGTACGAAATGAGCTTCGGGCGAAAGACGGCGCGAAAGCCCAATGAGTCAATCAGGTACACGAGCACCGGCGGAATCGAGGCCGTGCTGTCGGGCGGGTACACTCGGCCGTATAGAAACGTGTACTGTCCGGAGCGTGATGCGCCCCAGTCCCAGGTGACTCCGCGCCAGACTCCCCAGTTGTGGTCGTGGTACGACTGCGCGTCGCTGAGCTGCTCGCACTGGTTGTCGACGCAGAGCGTTCCCGTCGCGCTCGCGCGCAGGGCAGGAACGGTGTAGCCCGAGACGAACCCGCCCGAGCCCATCGCGACGCCCGGAAAATACGCGTACGGCGCGGGATGCACTCGAAGCGCGACTGATATTCTGCCGCGCGCCCCGTTTTCCTCACGGGCCGCGGCGCGCACCTCGTAGTCACCATCGGGCAGTACGATGACGTGCGAATCCCCGAACACGAGATTCGCGTCCGTCGTCGAGAATCGAACCCGCGAGCGATCGACGGTGGTGGCGAATCGCCGGGTCGCTCCGTTCTGCGCTCTCAGAGTGATTCCGATCTGACCACCCCACTTTGTGCCCGTCACGTCGCCGCCGATGATGAACGAAATGAACGCCCACCGCGTTCGGTCCGGCGACAATACGTTGAAGTAGTGCCACTCCGCCCACGTGTCCCTGTTGGCAACGCTATCCGAGGGCATGTGGAAGTGGTCGATCTCGTTCCGCAGCTCGAACGCCGTCGGTGCGACCCAGCGGCGGTCGCCGGCGTCATTCTCCCATTTTCCGGCCACGATTTCCGGCGCGGCACCAACCTCCCTCGTCGCCGACGGAATCTCCCCGCTCGCGTGAGCCGGGAATTCCTGACCGTCGTCCGTGCGCACGTAGATCAGTCTTCCTTCGATTTGTGGGGCAACCGCCGCGACCTCCCCTCTGTACCTTGGGCCCGCCAGCACCTGCCGGTAGAGAAACGACGCGTGATCGATCGAGAAGAAGAGACCGCCGATGCCGCCCGTCTTCATTACCTCTACATCGAGCCCCTCCGGCAGCACGGTGATGGTCCCGCCGCCCACCAGCTTCTCGTTTCGCGCCTGCGACAACATCGCCTCGCCAATCGAGAGCAGCACGATCATCACGGCGACACCAACTCCGAAACCGAAAAAGAGCAGCACCGAGCGCCACGGGCGATACGTAATGTTGCGGAGCGCGAGCTGGGCGATCACGCGTCCACCACCCTGCCGTCACGAATGTGGACCTTCCGACGCGAGGCACTCGCCAGATCTTCGTCGTGCGTCACCACCACGATCGTCGTCCCATCTGCATTGAGTCGCTGGAAGAGCGAGATGATCTCAGCGCCCGTCCGGGCATCCAGCTCACCAGTAGGCTCGTCCGCGAGCAGGAGCGTCGGTCCGTTCGCCAATGCGCGGGCGATCGCGACGCGCTGCTGCTCGCCTCCCGACAGCTCCGACGGACGATGACGCTCGCGATTGCCAAGCCCCACGTACCTGAGCAGCTCCGCCGCGCGTTCGATCCTCACTGCTTTCGATACTTTCGCCTCCGCCATCGGGAGCGCCACGTTCTCGAGCGCGGATAGAATCGGCAACAGATAAAAGCGCTGAAACACGAAGCCGATGTTCCGCAGCCGGAACTGCGTCGCCTCGCGATCGCTCATCGCGTCAACACGCCTGCCTGCGATTGCTACGGTCCCCGACGTCGGCTGGTCGATCACGCCGATCAGATTGAGAAGCGTCGATTTTCCGCATCCCGAAGGACCGACGATTGCCACATAATCTCCACGCTCGACATCCAGCGTCACTCCCTGAAGCGCGTGCACACGCTCGGCGCCCAGCGCATAGTCTCGGCGAACATCCCGCAGCGAGACGATGGGAGATTCAACGCGTGCGCTCACGCGATCGCCTCGCGCCGCAGCGATTCCGCGATCGGCAGTGACGCCGCACGCCATGCGGGATAAATGCCGGCGCCGATTCCGCTGGCGATCAGAAGCCCGAGCGCCGACCAGGCGGCTTTGGGCTGGAAGAGAAAGAAGTCGATCGCCATTGGCAGCCCGGGAAACGCGGAGAGAATCGTGTTGAGATAGCGCGCCGTGACGAGCCCGAGCGCCAAGCCGAGCACGGCTCCGCCGAAGCTGATCGCGACGCCCTCCAGCACGATCTGCTCGACGACGTGCGATCGCGACACGCCGATCGCCCGCATCACCGCGATCTCGCCGGCGCGCTCGTTCACCGAGACCGTCACCAAAGTGGTCACGAGCAGGAATCCCACGAACAGGCTGACGGCGCCCAGTATCAGCGCCAGCTGGCGGAAATAGCTGAGTCGTTCATCTACTTGGGCGATGGCTGTCGCGATGGAGATCGCGGTCACGTTGGGGAGCTGTTTGTCGATCCAGTCGCGAACCTGCTCCGCGTTCGCGCCCTTGCGCACCCGAACCATGAACAGCGATGCGCGGTCGCGCGCTTGTCCGCCCATCGCTTCGAGCGTCTCCCGCCGCATTGCCGACGACGACTGATCGGCCGCTCCGTAGATGAACCTCGCTCGGCCCGTAACGACGAGTTTCCGCTGGCCGGAGTAGGTGCGCGTCTGCGGGTCGTAGCCGGCCGCGACACTGAGTGTGTCTCCAACGCGGGCGCCGAGCTGGCTCAACAGATGGTCGTTGGCGACGATGGCGTCTGGCGTCGTGACGTCACGCCCCGACAGGAGCTCGTAGTCGCCCTGGACGCTCGGGTCGATCCCGAGCGCGGACCCACTCACATCGCGATTGCCGGCCAGAATGTGAATCGATGCGCCGAGGACCGGGCTGATCTCCCGAATGTCAGGATTGGCTCGCAACGTTGCGGTTATTGCGCCGACTCCGGGAATCGTCGCGTCGGTGTCGAATGGCAGCGTCCCCTTTGGAGCCAGCCGGATCTCGAACCCACGCGACAGCAGCAGCTCCCGGAACGACTCGCGCATTCCCGTCGCCAGCATTACCATGTCGAGCAGCATCGCCGCGGCGACCGCTACACCCAGCACGGCGAGGACCGTGCGGGCGCGATGTCTGATCAGCGAAGCCTGGGCCAGTGCTGCTCTCACTCAGCGCCCGAAGAGTACGAGTGGCGGCGTGCGCACGAGCCGTAGCGATGCCACGACGCCTGCCGCGATCCCGAGCACGAGCGAGAGCGACACGGCGAAGACAACGGTCGCCGGAGTGACCATCGAGAACTCGAGAGGCGTCCGATATAGCGCCTGATAGTGCCAGTTCACGAACAGCGATGCCGCCCACCCGAGCGCCACACCCAGAGCGCTCCCGAGCACCGCGACCACGGCGGCCTCCATGACGATCGAGCGTACCACCGTCGCGCGGGAAATCCCCATCAGCCGGAGTGCCGCGATGTCACGCCGCCGCTCTTCGACCTTCAGCACCATGATGCAAAGCAGAAACACCGAGCTCGCGACGATGGTGATGATCCCGATCGCACGGTGGAAGCGGCTTACCACCTGAAAAGTGCGCGATGTCTCGACGGCAATGTCGCGCGACCGATAAGCATTGAAGCCGAAGGCGACACGATTGATCCGATCGATCAGGCGCGGAATGTCAGCCGCTGGCGTTGTCGCTATGGCGAATCGATCGACCCGGTCGCCGTATCCGGCAATTCTCTGTATCTGATCGAGATGCATCCTGACGCGCAGATCCCCGCGCGCCACTTCGGACGGGTCCGCTCCTCGCCGCACGATCGCGCCGACGATCACCGTATCGCCAATCGTTCCGGGAAGCGCAGAAATCGAAACCCGGTCGCCAACCTTGAGATGCGCTCGCGCCGCGAGTGTCTCATCGATCGCGATGGTACGCGGTTGCCGCTCTACCGCCGTGGCGGGCGCGCCACCAACCGACGATGAGCCTTGTACGAGAAGTGAGGCGAGCAGAAATGCAAACACGCCCGAAAGCTAGCCGTGCTTCCCTGCCCTGTCTGCAAGTGGAGCGACGAGCACGTGCGCCGCCAGCGCGGGCCCGATGGACATCTCGTGGCGCCCGGAACCGAGCGTGATCGGTCCATCGTAGGGCGCGCGTGACTTGACCGTGATCCGCTTCCCCGGCAGGATCGACAGCTCGCCCAGATATCTCAGCATCTCCGGATCCTCCCCAGCAACCCGCACGACGACTCCGGATGCTCCGACGATCAGGTCGGCCAGTGATGTGTACACCGTCTCATCTACCGAGCCATCCTTCGTGGGAATCGGCGCGCCGTGTGGATCGACCTCCGGCTCGCCGATCGTCGCAGCCATGCGGTCCACCAGCTCGTCAGACGCCGCGTGCTCTAGCCGCTCCGCCTCCTCGTGCACCCGATCCCACGGATACCCAAGCGCCTCGGCCAGATATGCTTCGATCACGCGATGACGCCGCAGCGTCCGTAGCGCCGCCCGCCGACCGCTCTCCGTGAGCTTCACCCCGTGATAACGCTCGTAGGCGAGCAGGCCCTGGTCGGCGAGGCGACGCACCATGCCGCTCACCGATGCCGGCGCGAGCGCCAGACGCTGCGCGATCTCATTGGTCGCGGCGGCGCCGGTCCCCTTGCCGATCGTGTAGATCGCCTTGAGGTAATCCTCTACCGGCGCGGTGAGCAGCTCGCGCCCCGGCACTCGCGATTCCTCCCGCGCGGCGCTCACGTTGCCGGCCGTGGCGTCGGGGGGCTCGAGCCGGGATTCGCGCGCACCATCAGCACCGGCACCATCGTGATGTGCCGGAGCTCGCTCGCCACGCTGCCGCGGATGACATCGGAGAGTCCGCGGTGTCCATGCGTCGCCATCGCGATGAGGTCACAGTTCTCGCGCCGCGCGCAGTCCGCGATCTCCCTTGCCGGATCGCCGCCGGCGAGAATTGCATCGACGTCGAATCCTTCCTTCTCGAAAGAATCGGCGATCGCCTCGATGTACTCCCGGTCGCTCTTCATCTCTTCCGACTCGCGAAGGTCGAGCTCGTTGATGCTGCGGGCCGCCCAGCCGTCGGCGACGTGGATCAGCACGATCGAGGCATTGTTGCACGTGCGCGCCAGCTTCCGCACGTGCGCCAGGATCACTTCGTCGTACGGAGAATGCTCGACTGGCACGAGTATGCGGTCGTACATCAGCTCACCGATCCGCGGAAGAATTGGAACAGCAGCCAAATGTTGAGTCCGCCGATGATTAACGCAACAGTGTAGGCGAGCACCTTGAGCCAGGCCGGGTTTACGAACTCGCCCATCTTCCCACTGTCCGAGGTGAACCTGACCAGCGGGAACACTGCAAACGAGAGCTGCATGCTCAGGATCACCTGGCTGAACACGAGGAGCTTGGCGGTGCCGCTTTCACCGAACATGATCGCGACTGTGACGGCGGGAACGATCGCGATTCCCCGGGTGATGAGCCGGCGCAGCCACGGACGGAGCCGGATGCTCAGGAATCCTTCCATCACGATCTGGCCGGCGAGTGTGCCGGTGAGGGTGGAGTTCTGTCCCGACGCGAGAAGCGCCAGCGCGAACACAGTGCTGGCGCCAGCGCCAAGCAGCGGTGTCAGGAGCTTGTATGCGTCCTGGATCTCGCCGACTTCGGCATGCCCGGAAGTGTGAAACGTTGCCGCCGCGATGATGAGAATGGCCGCATTAATGAAGAGCGCGAAGGACAGCGCAATTGTCGAATCGATGAACGCGAAGCGGACTGCTTCGCGCTTGCCCGCCGGCGTCTCCTCGTATTGCCGGGTCTGCACGATGGAGGAGTGCAGATAGAGATTGTGCGGCATGACCGTGGCACCGAGTATCCCAATGCCGATGTAGAGCATCGAGGGATTCTTGACGACCTCTGTCGACGGAATGAACCCGCGCATTACTTCGCCGAATGGCGGCTGTGAGAGAATGACCTCGAATAGGAAACACGCGCCGATGGTTGCGATGAGCGCGATGACCAGCGCCTCGATCAGCCTGAATCCCTTGTTCTGCAGGTAGAGGACGAGCAGCACGTCCAGCGAAGTGATGACGACTCCGTAAGCGATTGGAATGCCGAAGAGCAGTTTGAGCGCGATCGCCGTTCCGATTACTTCCGCGAGATCACACGCCGAGATGGCTATCTCGCAGCCCACCCAGAGCAGGAAACCAACTGGCTTGGAGTAGTGGTCCCGGCATGCCTGCGCGAGGTCGCGTCCGGTGACGACGCCGAGCTTCGATGCGAGTCCCTGGAGCAGAATCGCCATCAGGTTCGAGGCGAGAATGACGCTCAGCAGCGTGTAGCCAAACTGCGCTCCACCCGCGAGATCGGTCGCCCAGTTGCCGGGATCCATGTAACCCACCGCTACGAGGTAGCCGGGCCCGGCGAATGCGAGGACCTTGCGCCACCAACCCTTGCCCGCGACGGGGACGGTTCGATAGACCTCGACCAGCGAGGGAGTGGTGCGTGCCCGTCGCCATCCGGGTGGCGGCGGAACCGGCGGCACTGGTTTCGGCCGGCGAGGTGTCTGGTCGAGCTGGCTCGCCAAAGGGAGGTGGCTCCTGAAAATTATTGAGAAACTACGAAAGAAGTTAGTATGTCCTAACTTTGTCCGCAATGGCAATTCGCACTTCGATTAGGCGATATTCACCCCGTAGGAGTCGCCATTCGCACGCTGACTGACAGCAACTGGTTCCGGTAGTCCGTAATCTTTCGCGGACGACTGCCGCGTTAATTTCCCCGCATCGACGAGAGAACGACACCATGTTGTCCTGGCCCTACACACATCTCCTCATCAATCATTTTCCGGTTGTGCTCAGCATCTCTGCGCTCGCCGTGGCCATTCTTGCGCTGTTTCTGGGACGGAGGGGCCTTTGGCTCACGGCGATGGGCGCGCTCACTGCGGCTGGAGCATCCATCTATCCCGTTCACTTCACGGGGGACGAAGCCGACCACACGCTGAACGACCCGTGGTACATTCACCCGGGCACGATCGAGGCGCACGACAACGCAGCCGGTATTGCGCTGACCGTCATCCTGATTGTAGGAGCGTTCGCGGCCTACTCGTGGTGGCGCTCTCTCAAGAGGCCCGCCGATCTGATTCCCGGTTGGATGCGCGCCGGCGTAGTGGTCGGGGCATTGGCGGCCGTTGGCACCGTGACCTATACCGCCTACCTCGGCGGAAAGATCGTCCACGAGGCGCCCATCCTTCAGCTGAAGCAGCCACCGGCGGGACTGCCGCCCGGTATTGCAGCGGAGCCCGCGAAAGATTAAGCATCCACAAATCTGAAGCAGGGAGCTGTTAGCCAACGACGCTGTATGGCTGGGAGCTTCATACAGGCGTTGATAAGCTCCTGGCTATCACGCGGCCAAGCTTCGGGCTCCTTGCTTCGGTATTCTCGTGACCAGTTCAATCAAACAACCTCAGCACGGAAAATGACGTACGTAATCCTGGTGTAAGCCACCAGTGAGTTATTTAGGCAACTACAATTCGGAGACCATTTTGAAATCGAGACTTCTCCTGTCGCTCGGCGTCGCAGCCGCGACGTTCATCGCTGCGTCATCGTCCGCGCGCGCGCAGGCCGCGGCACCAGGGTATCACGTCGTCCGCCGCATCAATGCCGGCGGTGAAGGCGGCTGGGATTACATCACGGTGGACCCGGAGGGCAATCGACTCTTCCTCTCGCGCGGAACTCACGCGATGGTCATCGATCTCGGCCGGGACTCCGTCATTGGCGACATCCCGAACACAGCCGGAATTCACGGAGTCGCTCTCGCACCGGAGCTCAATCGCGGATTCACCAGCAATGGCCGCGACTCGAGCGTGACGATCTTCGACTACAAGACTCTTGCTCCGATCGCGGTCGTGAAGATTCCGGGCAGGAATCCGGACGCAATCCTCTACGATCCAGCGACGAAGCGCGTCTTCACGTTCAATGGCGGCACCTCCAACGCGACCGCAATCGACGCGACGAATGGAAACGTCCTCGGCACCGTCGACCTCGGCGGCAAGCCGGAGACAGCGGTCAGCGATGGCGGAAAGATCTACGCGAACATCGAGGACAAGAGCGAGATCGCGGTATTCGATCCTAAGACTCTCGTCGTTCAGGCGCGCTGGCCACTTGCGCCGTGCCAGGAGCCGAGCGGACTGGCGATCGATCGCGTGCACCAGCGACTGTTCGCCGGCTGCGGCAACAAGACCATGGCGATCGTCGACATGCGGACCGGCAAGGTAGTCGCGAGTCCGGCCGTTGGAGCGGGAGTAGACGCTGCCGGTTTCGATCCCGGGACGCAGCTTGCGTTCACGTCGAATGGCGAGGGTACGATCACCGTCGTGCACGAGGATACGCCGGACAAGTACACGGTCGTCGAGACGGTGCCGACTCAGCGCGGTGCGCGCACCATGGACGTGAATCCGAAGACCCATCGTCTCTACACGGTCACCTCCGAGTTCGGGCCGACGCCCGCGCCGACCGCTGATCGTCCCCGTCCCCGGCCGCCAATGCTTCCGGGAACGTTCGTGGTTCTTGAACTAGACCGTTAATTCCGGGATCGCGCGGAGGATTGAACATCCACAAAATTCGGTATTCTAGTGACCAGTTCAATCGAGCAACGTCAGACGCTGCGTCCGTATTCTGGTGACCAGCTCAGCCAAGCAACCTCAGAAGCTGCGTCAGTATCCGTTCGGTTATCCCCCAGACGACATGCTCCTCGTGGCGGAACACGCGCGCATTGATCTGAATTCCACGCGCGAACACCGTGTCCTCATGCCACGATTCGGTGCGCACCATCGCGGCGAACGGAAGCCAGAATGACAGCGCGACCTCCGGGCTCAGGACGAGAGGCTCGCCGCGATCCAGTAACGCCACGTACGGACGCACCACGATTGCTGGAAGCCTGATTGACTGCGGGCGCAGATCGTCGAGAGTCCCGATGATCATGCCTTCGCGCGCCAGATCGATCCCGGTTTCCTCGCGCGTCTCCCTGATCGCGGTCTCGGCGAGCGACGCATCGCCCGCCTCCACTCGTCCCCCTGGAAAGGCTATCTGGCCGCTCCAGGGATCGCCCTCATACTCCGCCCGCTTGATGAACAGCAGCTCGAGCGCGCCATCTTTCCCGACGCGAAAGATCAGCGCGACTGCCGCCTTGCGCACTCCCTCTTCCTCCTCGGCCGCCACAGGGCTGTGAGAAGCCAGCGCCGCGCGGATTTTTGCGACGCTCGGCTGCGCAAGGAGATGCGCAACTCGCTCTTCGCTTCCTTCTCTCACGTCATTTCATAGTGGCGTTGCGGGCGAAGAACTTTGCGCTCTCCAGCACGACCTTTTCCAGAACCGATGGGACCTCGGCAAGTGGATGCGTTGCGCTGAAGCCGTGATTCGCGCCCTCGATGAGCCGCAGCGTGCTCATCCCCTTCGACAGCGAGTGAAGGTGCTCGGCTTCCGAGCTGGGCACCGTCTCGTCGCCGGTCCCGTGAATTATCAGCCACGGCGCTTTGATCTTTCCCGCCGCGCCCTCGATGTTGAGCTTCGTCTTTCCGTTCAGCTCGACATCGTCGAGCAAGTCCGTCTCGAGACGCATCACCTGCCCGGTGCGCGAATTGGTGATCTCCGTGTGGCCGCGCTTCCGCCACGTGATCACGTCCTCTGGGGACCAGCGATTCGGATAGGAGATCGCGGCCCAGGTGACCAGCGAATTCACGTCCGCTGCTTCCGATGCCGCGTAGAGAATCGCAACGCCACCGCCGCGCGAATGGCCGAAGAGGCCAAACTTTCCATTGATCCACTTCTTCCTGCGCCCGTACTCCTCGATGAGCTCGAGATCCTCCAGCTCCCGCGAGAACGTGTTGCCGGCGAACGCCTCGGCCTGCACAAACGACTCGCGATCGGCGCCGATCCCGCTTCCCGAGAAATCGAACGTGATCGCGGTGAGCCCGTCCTGTGCCAGCGTGCGCGCGAGATACGGAAAGAACGCCCAGTGCGCGAATCCCTTGAAGCCGTGACAGATGATGACGGATCCGACCGAATGCTCCGCCGGGTAGGCCTCGCCGCGGATGGAAAGCCCATCCCGGCACGGGATCTCGAACGTCTCGGGCTTAATCGCGCTCGCGCCGGTCATCCCTCGACCTCGCCGTTAATGTCGGCCCATCCCTGAAATCCGCGCGCCATCGACGCGACGTTCTCATATCCCATCTGCTTCATCGTGAGGGCGGCGAGCGCCGAACGGTTTCCGCCCGCGCAGTAGATCACGACCTTTTGATTCCGGTCGATGATGCCTCCCACCTTCGTCTCGAGATTTCCACGCGGCAAATGAGTCGCGTGCGGCAGTCGTCCGAGATTCCATTCGTTGGGCTCTCTGACGTCGAGGTACACGACGCGCTCGTTGCGCGCCTGCATGTCGCGCACCTGTTCCGGTGTCACTTCTTCTATCTGCTGCTTCGCCTCGTCGATCAGGTCCTGTCCGGTCTTGTGAGCCATTGTGCGCGTCAGGATGCGTAGGATGTGACGGTGAGAGTGCGCGTCTTCGTATCGAGCGTCGCCGTGGCACCGAGCGGAAACGTCCACTGCGCGTCGATGTGTCCGACCGGAATTCCGGCGAGGCAGGGAACTCCGAGTGCGTGCGCGGTCTCGCCGAGCACCTCGTCGAACGGGCGGCCGCCACCGCCGGCGTCGTCGGGGCATTTGACGCATTCCCCGAACGCGATCGCCTTGCACCCGGCGAGCGCCCCAGAGAGCCGGAGCTGCTGCAGCATCCGGTCGATGCGGTAGACGGGCTCATTGATGTCCTCGAGGATGAGGATGCCGTCGGTCAGATCCGGAATGAACGGCGTGCCGCAGAGTGAGGCGAGGACGGCGAGATTGCCGCCGACGAGTCTCCCCTCGGCGGTGCCGGGATTGATCTCGCGCGCCTTGGGCGCGGTGCCGCAGGAATCCGTTTGCATGACGACGGCGCGCTCAAACGAATCGCGCGAGAACTCGCTGAGCGGCTCCCGCGCGGTTGGTCCGTGGTAGGTGACGAGTCTGCACTTTCGCTGCACCGCGGCGTGGAGTGCCGTGATGTCGGAGTATCCGATGATCGCTTTGGGTGTGCGCGACAGCGCGTCATAATCGATGCCCGGCAGGATGCGGATCATTCCATAACCGCCGCGCAGGCACCAGATCCCGTCAATGTTGGGATCTCTCAGCGCGACGTTGATGTCGTGCAGTCTGTCGCGGTCGTGGCCCGCCAGGTATCCAATCCGATCTGTCGCATGAAGCCCTACGTTCGGCTCCCAACCGAAGGCGCGCGCGTTTTCCTGCGCGCGCGCAAGCTCTTCTGGTTTTTGCAGTGGACCGGCTGGAGCGATGAGCGCGACGCGCGCGCCGGACTCGAGCGGTTTCGCACGACGAAAGTGTATTACTGGCACGAAATTATTATTTGTGGCGCGAATTACGCAGTGAGTTCGCTGATTGCATGTTTCTAATATGGCACATGCATTGCTTTTTTCGCTGCCAGTAACAAACACTCCGGAGGGTACAAGAATGGCTGGTACGGAAGAGAAGTTTGGTGCGAAGGGCGGTGGCGGGTCCGCCGGTAGTGGCGGACCCGGCGGCGGCCGTGGTCCAGGCGGTGGAGGTGGCGCCCCGGGCGGCGGTGGTTCTTCCGGCGGCCAAGGCGGTGGTGGAGGCAAGCCCGGCGGCGGCGGCGGACAACAAGGTGGCGGTGGACAAGGCGCTGGCGGCGGTGGTGGCAAACCCGGCGGCGGCGGCGGACAAGGTGGCGGTGGTGGTGGTAAACCCGGCGGCGGCGGTGGTGGGGGCGGCAAGCCCGGCGGTGGTGGCGGCGGCCAGGGCGGTGGAGGCCAGGGCGGCGGTGGCGGTGGACGCCCACCGGGCGGCGGCGGACAAGGTGGTGGCGGTGGTGGGGGTAAACCCGGTGGTGGTGGTGCACCGGGCGGCGGTGGTGGCGGGATGGGAGGAGGCGGTGGTAGTGGCCGTCCGCCCGGAGGTGGGGGCGGCGGAAAGCCTTAACTCTTCCCGTTCCCGCGGGGCGTCGCGTTTTTGCGGCGCCCCGTTTTTTTATTGATGCACTATCCCGCCGCCTTCCTCTGGTCGCTGCCGTGGATCATTCCACCGGTCGTGACGTATTTCCGGCTACGCCACTCGCGCTCGCTGGACGACGAGAGCGACATCCCTCTCGAGAATCCGCCGCTCGTGTCGGTGATCGTTCCCGCGCGCAACGAGGCTCACAACATCGCGCGCTGCGTGACGTCGATTCTCTCGACGACGTACCCGAATCTCGAGCTCATCGTCGTCGACGACAGCTCGACGGATGGAACCGCGCAGATCGCGCGCGAGGCGGCCCAACGTGATCCGCGCGCGCGCTTCATAACATCGCCGCCACTGCCGGAGGGCTGGTTCGGCAAGCAGTGGGCGTGCGCGACCGGCGCGAAAGTCGCGCACGGCAGCGTCCTCCAGTTCACCGACGCCGACACGGTACATGGCGCGGATCTGGTGACGCGTTCGATGAACGCTATGCGCCGCACCAAGGCCCAGCTCTTCTCCGTTGCCGGGCGCCAGGAGCTCGGCGGATTCTGGGAGAAGGTGATCCAGCCGCAGATCTTCATGATCCTCTCGATGCGCTATGGCGGCACGGAGTCGATTACACAGTCGACGAACGTGCGCGACAAGATCGCCAACGGGCAATGTATCTTCGTCACGCACGACAGCTACAACGCGATCGGCGGGCACGCGAGTGTGCGCACGTCGGTGGCGGAAGACATGATGCTGGCGCAGAGATTTTTTGCCGCACGCAAGAGAGTCGTGATAGTGCTCGGCGTGAACCAGCTATCGACGCGCATGTACGCGTCGCTGCGCGACATAATCGGAGGCTGGCGAAAGAATGTTTTCGCCGGCGGGCTGGACTCGGTGCCGTTCGGGAAAGTAGGCCGGACACTCTTTCCGCTCTTCCTCTTGATGCCGCCACTGATGGAGCTTCTCCCTCCGCTCGTGCTGGTACTGGCGGCGACCGGAGTGGCGACGAGCGGCACGCTGCTCTTGTGGGCGGCGATCTCGGGCACGGCGACACTTGTCTGGTGGATCGTGGCCTACGTCACTATACGGGAGAACCCTCTATATGCGCTGGCGTATCCGCTCGGCGCGCTCGTGCTCCTCTGGATCTTCCTCACCGCGGTAATCCGCGGGCGGCGCGTCAGGTGGAAGGGGCGGACCTACATCTCGCAGTGACATGGGCGCGTGCATCTGGAACTCGCGCCAAGCTGGCGCCGTACGGCATGGAACCCCCCCCAACCAATCTCATAGAAGAACCAAATGGGACCCGGTGACATCGGAGTGTTCATCGCGCTCATCGGACTCCTCGCGAGCATTGGTGGGCGTTCGAGCCCTAGCGGATTCTTCTCACATCACAGCAGCGATTCGCGTCGCATAGCCACCAAATGATGTAAAGCGGCGACCACGCTCCGGTTACGCTCGATGCGTGCAAAGTCTCGAGCGTGCCCTTGGACTTCTGGGACGTGCCCGCTCAGTCGAGGGAGCGAACTCGATTCTTGGAGAGCTCGGTTTCAGCGGACCTCCGCTGCCACTCGACAGACAAGCTCGGACGACGCTGAGACTCCCCGACAACATCCGCGCCGCGGGGATCGCGCTCGGAGCCGATTGTCTCCGTGGCCTCGTCCTGGAGCTGAACGACGCTTCCGACCTCCGGCAGACGCTTGGGTCGACGGCAAAGGCGCTTTCGACTAGCGCTCCACAATTTCTCTGGATCGTCTGCGCATTCCGGCCAGAAGCCGGCGAGCTTGCGATCGCGTGCTGGTCCTCGGCACGGTCGCGGGTTCGTGTCGACTCACTCGTGTGCCGGGCCGACAAGCTTTACACGAGCGATGCTGAGACTCTGTGCGCGCTCTCCGCGGTGGTTGGCGGATCGGATCTGGTCACTCACTCGCGATGGCTCGATGTTCTCGGTCGCGAGGCAATCACAAGAAGGTTCTTCTCCACTCTTCAAAGCGTCGTTGTCGAGCTTGCCGGTTCTCTGAGCGGGCGAGTACACCAAACCGAGCGGGGCGAGCTCGCATTGCTCTACATCTCGCGCCTCATCTTTCTCTCGTTTCTCGAAACCAGAGGATGGCTCAATGGCGATTTCGGTTTTCTGAGCAACGGATATTCGCGTTGCATCTCCGAAGGCGGACGATACCAGCAGAAAGTGCTGGAGCCTCTCTTCTTCGGAACGCTGAACACGGCTGTGCGCGCACGCTCGGCGCGAGCGAAGCAGTTCGGGCGAATTCCATTTCTCAATGGCGGACTCTTCGCGCGGTCTCATCTCGAGAAGCAGCGACGCACCAGCGTGTTCACCGATGAGTCGTTCGGAAACGCTTACGGCTCCCTTCTCTCTCACTACCGCTTCAGCGGACGCGAAGACTCGGCCGATTGGTCCGAGGCGTCGATCGATCCCGAGATCCTGGGCAAGACGTTCGAGGCTCTCATGGCTGCACCCGACCGAAAAACGAGCGGCGCGTTCTACACGCCCCAGGATCTGGTGGAGGATGTCACCGGGCACGCTCTCGCGTCGCTCCCTGCCGGCACGGATCGCATAGAGACCCTTCGCAGAATCAAGGTCCTGGATCCTGCGTGCGGGTCCGGCGCATTCCTCGTCCACACGCTCGAACGGATCGCGACGCTTCGGAAGGAGAACGGTGAATCCGGTTCTATCGCCGACATTCGGCGGCGCGTACTGACGACCTCGATCTTTGGCGTCGACTTGAATCCAATGGCCGTCTGGCTCTGCGAGCTGCGTCTCTGGCTGTCTATCGTGATCGAAAGCGATGACGCCGACCCGATGCGCATTGCTCCGCTCCCCAATCTCGACCGGCACATCCGGGTCGGCGATTCGCTCGCGGGCGGAGCATTCGATGATCGTGGCTGCCCGGTCAGTGGGAGAAAGATCGTGAGCCTCCGCGCTCGTTACATGAGAGCGGTGGGGCTGAGGAAGCGCACTCTCGCGCGTGCGCTCGATCGCATGGAGCGCTCTGCTGCGGTCGATGTGTTGATGCGCAGGCGCGTCAGATTGAGCGCCGAACGTAAGGAGATTCTAATCGCGCTGCGTGGCAGGGACCTGTTCGGGGATCGTCATGCTCCGGATGCGGACATCCGACTCCGTCTCGCTGGCATTAGGTCCCGTCTCAGAGAGAATGCCCAGCGAGCAAAGGCCTTACGCATGGGTGCCGCGCTTCCCTTCTCTTTTGCCGCGCACTTCTCCGATGTGGCCGCCGCCGGAGGGTTCGATGTGATTATCGGCAATCCGCCGTGGGTGCGCGTGCATCATATCGCCGAGACATCACGGGAGCGGCTGAGGCGGGATTTCGCGGTATATCGAAACGCTGCCTGGGAAAGCGGCGCGAGCTTCGCCGGTGCGGGGCGCGGATTCGCGGCCCAGATTGACCTCGCAGCCCTCTTCGTCGAGCGATCGTGCGATCTGCTCCGGCTCGGCGGCACAATCGCGCTACTTCTTCCAACCAAGTTGTGGCGTTCGCTCGCCGGCGGTGGAGTCCGTCAACTCCTAATCGACCGAACCGACATCGTCGCGCTCGAGGATCTGGCCGAATCACATTCGCAGTTCGACGCCGCGGTTTATCCATCGCTTCTGGTTGCTCGCCGGCGGATGGACCGCTCCGATGACTTGCGGCCGGCGGTGAGTGCAGCCGTTCGCACGACACAGCGCACTATCCGGTGGAACTGTCCGCGCGAGCTGCTGCCCGTCGATAACACACCTGGCAGTCCATGGGTGCTGATCCCGCCGCATGCGCGCAGGGCGTTCGATCGAGTCGCGCGCGCAGGCGTTCCCTTCTATCGAAGCGAGTTCGGGCGCCCGCTTCTCGGCGTCAAGACGGGATGCAACAGCGCCTACATCGTGCGCGTCCAGTCGATCGACGGAGACGTTGCCTGCATATCCGCCGGCGGCCTAACGGGCCTGATCGAGCGCAGCATGCTTCGTCCACTCATTCGCGGAGAGACGCTGGATAAATGGACTCTGACGGGTCCGCGCGAGTATCTGGTGTGGCCTCACGACGAGCACGATCGACCTCAACGAGCACTGCCGCCCCTCGCGCGCCGATGGCTGCTCCGCTTTCATGATGTGTTGATCGCGCGAAGCGATCTCCACGGCCGATTCCCCTGGTGGTCGGTGTTCCGCACTGAGAGCGCGAGTCACGAGAGGCCGCGGGTTGTCTGGGCCGACTTCGGATTGACTCCGCGCGCGACCGTCCTCGAAGCGCGTGAGCCGTTTGTCGCCCTCAACAGCTGCTATGTCGCGAGCTGCGCCACAAGCAGCGATGCCTACGCACTCGCAACGCTCCTCAACAGCTCGCTGGCGGCGGCGTGGCTCAATTCAATCGCCGAGCCCGCTCGCGGCGGCTACCGGAGGTACCTCGGCTGGACTCTGTCGCTTCTTCCGATTCCCGAGGACTGGAATCGTGCTCGCACGCTGCTGGCCCCAATGGGTGACCGGGCGATGCACGGCGATATCCCCGCCGACGATGAGATTCTGATCGCCGTGTTGGATGCTTATCAACTGAATCTCACCGACGTGCAGCCCCTGCTCTCCTGGACAGTCGACTGCGATTAGAGTCTGCCGCTGCGGTGCGGTCGCGGATTGCGCGATTGATCCTCGCCGAATCACCGTCTCAGGCAAGGGTGGGATCCATCTCCCTTCAGCCGCACCAGATCTCGGCGGCGGCACGCTTGCGGGCCGCTCTGAATCAATTCGGTGGCGCACTCCTCTGCGACGATGTGGGCATGGGTAAGACTTATGTTGCAACAGCGATAGCACAGCAGCACGCACGCTGCCTGGTCGTCGCCCCCGCGGCTCTCACCCCAATGTGGCGCGATGCGCTCGCGGCGACAGGGACGGTCGCGGAGATTGTCACCTTCGAGGCGTTGAGCCGCGCAGATGCGGATGACTTGCGCCGCCACCGTGGCACGGCGCCGGAGCGAGAGCGCTATGACCTGATCGTCGTTGACGAAGCCCACCACGCGAGAAATCCCGCGACCAACAGGTACTTCGCGCTCGCATCGCTCGCTCGAGGAGCGCGTGTGCTGCTTCTCAGCGCGACGCCGATTCACAATCGACGCGCGGATCTCGTCGCGCTGCTCTCCTTGTTTCTGGGTTCGAGGGCACGCTCGATGACGTCCGCCGAGCTCGCGCTCTGTGTCGTGCGTCGCGAGCATGCTCAACTCGAGGGGACGCTTGCCATTCCCGCGGTGTCGCCCCCGACGCATCACCAGCTTTCCGACAACCAGAGAGTGGTTGAGGACTTGATGAATCTTCCGCCGCCCCTTCCCGCTCGCGACGGCGGACTCGGTGGTGTCCTCATCGGTCGAGGCCTGGTGCATCAGTGGGCATCGAGCGAAGCCGCCCTCCATGAGGCGGTTCGAAGGCGCATCGCTCGGGCGACGGCGCTGTGCGCGTCGCTGGAAGCTGGCACGTATCCGACCGAGCGGGAGCTGGAGACCTGGACCTACGGCGAAGGTGCGTTGCAGCTGGGATTTCCCGAGCTGCTTTCCGCGCCCACTGCCAACCATACTGAGCTGCTCGATGCGGTTCGTGTGCACCTGAACGCGTTGCATGAGTTTCGTGCGCGATTCTTCCCCGTGATTGTTTTGGACGAGGAGCGAGCGAGAATCGTGGCGGAAATCCGGAAATCGCACGCCGGTGCAAAGATCGTCGCCTTTGCTCAGTACTCCGAGACGGTGTCCATGCTATTCCGCCGATTGGCCGCAGCGGGGCGCGTCGCGATGCTCACGTCCCACGGCGCGAGAGTGGCAGGGGGCGCCCTCACACGTGCGGAGGCAATCGGGCGTTTCGCTCCACACGCGAGCCACTTCCCGCCGCCGGGTCCCGCCGAGGCGATCGATCTGCTCCTTACGACAGACTTGCTGAGTGAGGGAGTGAATCTGCAGGACGCGCAATTAATCGTTCATCTGGATATCCCCTGGACAGTCGCGCGAATGGAGCAGCGAGTCGGGCGCGTCGCGCGAATGGGGTCGCGGCACGCACGAGTCGATGTACATGTCGTCCGCCCGCCCCGAAGTGCTGCGGCGGTACTCGACATGGAGATGATCGTGCAGCGCAAATGGACCATCTCCAGAAGCTCGGTCGGAACGAGCCAACCATATCCCTTGTCGGAGCACGCTCGTGTCGAGAACGGTGCGTCCACCACCGACTTGTTGGCCGAGAGCATGCCTGCGAAGACCGAGCGCCTCCGCTCGATTCTTCAGAGCTGGGCTACCTGTGCCGACGTGGATAGCGATGACACAATCGTCGCTACTGTCAGTGCGCCGCATTCGGGCCTCGTTGCGGCGATTTCCGTGGACGACGGTGAGCGCAGGTCCAGGTCCTCATTCGGAAGACCGCAGCTTCTGGTTGGTATCGCAAGCCGGATGTCGACTGACATTGACGCGCAAATCGAAGCGTGCCTATGCGCCGGCAGGGACGACATTCCAACAGATTCCGCTGATTCCGAGCGCGCGGTTCGTGCGATAGAGAGCTGGTGCGCGCGAGAGAGAGCATCCGCGGCAGCAGGTGTTGGAGCATCGAGCCCAGTGCGGCGGCACCAGATCACCCGCCGCATTGATTCGGCGATTCAAGGCGCACCGCCTCATCTGCGATCGTCCCGCTCGATCGTCGCCGCTCGCGCCCGACGCGTCGCGACCACGCAACAATGCGCCGCCATCGAGCTCGAGCTGGAGTCGCTATCGCATTCCGATCTGCCCGCCGACGAATGGCTAAACGCAGTCGCCGCCCTCGAGTCGAGCCGTTCTGACCCGCCGCTAATGAACCCTGCGGCCGCGTCCGTGAGAATTCAGGCGCTGTTACTCATGCGCGCGCCTCGGCACAGCAAAATCCACGAACCTTTACACCGCTTCGATTTCGCTCGCTGCGCGGTCGAGGATCTCCTTGATCTTCCTGATTTGCTCCGGTGACCTCGACGCGCTCTTCGATGCATAGGGCGCCCGCCCTTCTTCGGTGATCTCGTAAATCTTCTTGCCGCTTTCCTCCGGCCTCGCCCTCGCGTAGCCCAGGTCCTCGAGCATCGTCAGCGCACGAACTTCAGGTGCCCCTGGTCGAACATTCTGCCGCCACCGAACAGACCGCCGCGCGATTTGCCGCGACCCCCCCCCCAAAGCCCCAGCATCAAACCCAAAGTTTTTCGATGTGCCGCCGAAGCGGGGTGGGCCAATGCTCCGGGACCCCTTACCCCAACCCGATCAAGATTCCGATCCCTACGGCGACGAGACCAGTCAAGAAGAGGCCAGCATAAACAGGCGCCAGGAACCGGATCCACTTCCCATAAGGAACACCGCTCGCCGCCAGAATCGCCATCAGCGCGCCATTGGTTGGGACGAGAATGTCGCTCAGCCCACCGCCATACTGGTACGCGAGCACCGTCACCTGTCTGGACAATCCGAGCAGATCTGACAGCGGCACCAGCACCGGCAGCGTCAGCACCGCCTGCCCACTCACACTCGGCACCGGAAAGTGCACCAGCAGCTGCACCACCATCATCCCCGCCGCCGCGACACCAACTGGAAAATGGGACAACGGCGCGAACAACCCGTTCACGATCGTGTCGATGATCTGCCCCTGCTCCGCTACCACGTAGATCGCGCGCGCGAAACCGATCAGCACACCCGCGAACGCCATCGAGCGGAATCCCTCGACGAACGCTTCCGCCGTTCCGTTGACGCCGAGTCCTCCCACGACTCCCGCAATCACACCCATGATGAAGAAGAGCGCGGACATCTGGTCGAAGTCCCAGCCGTACTTCATCACCCCGACGATGAAGATCGCAAAAGTCACGATCACGAGGCCGAGCACAATGCCGTCGCGCCCGTTTATTTCCTCGACCACCTCGACGCGCGGACCCTCGCTCAGCGTCCGCGTCCTTCGCGCGTACCTGATCGTTGCCGCAATCCAGAGCGCCAACGCCAGGGCCAGAAAAACGAGCCGGTATCCCGACGCCGACAATAGAGGCAACCCCGCCAGCTTCTGCGCGATTCCAACCTGAAACGGATTGATCGGACTGAACGCGGAGCCTACTCCCGCCGCGCCGACGCTCACCGCGGCCGCAATGAGCGGATCGAATCCGAGCCGCGTCGTCAGAAGCAGCAGCACCGGCACCAGCGGGATGATCTCCTCCTGCATGTTCTCGAGCGCGCCGCCGGCCGCGAACGCGATACAGCAGATCGGAATCACCAGCAGCTCCCGCCGCTTGAGCCGCTGGACCATCCACCCCACACCCCTCCGCAACGCGCCGGTCTGATCGACCACGCCGAACGCGCCACCGACCAGAAAGACGAGCGCGATCACCGATACCGCGTCCGCTATTCCCTTGGGAATTGCCACCACCGCCTGGAACGGCGTCACGGGTTGCTGCGGCACCGTGTGGTACGTCCCCGCCACCACTACCTTGCGCCCGGTCACCGGATCGTCGCGGCGGTCGAACTGGCCTGCGGGCAACACCCAGCTCAGGAGCGCCACCAACGCAATGAAGCCGACCAGCAATGTTAGAGGGTGCGGAAAGCGGAGTCTCATTTCGGTTGGCCTCCCCTGCAAATGGTCTCGTCCAACGCGGGCCGCCAATGGCCGCCGCGCGCAATAATACGCTCTTAAGCGCAATACATTCAACCACTTAACGCTCCCCACAAAAACCGGACTGCCGGGCTTGCATCTTGCCGCTGTGGCAGAGGTCGGAGCGCGCCAAACCACGACAAAAAACACGGGGAATGTGATGGCAAGCGCTTCCCTCCAGCCATCGGATCGGGCATGATCGAAAAGTCCTACAGCTTAGGTCTCGTCATTCTCTCAGTCGTAGTTGCCACGATCGGCGCCTACGTCGCCGTCGAGATCGCGCAACGCGTCCGCACCGCTGAACGTCGCCGCCGCATTCTCTGGACTTGTGGCGGAGCCCTGGCAATGGCACTGGGCATCTGGAGCATGCACTTCGTCGGGATGCTCGCTCTCCAACTGCCCGTTCTCGTCTGGTACGATGCCCTTCTCACGTTCGCCTCCGTCGTCGCGGCAGTGGTCGGGTGCGTGATCGCTTTCATCATCTTCAATCGCGCCACGGCCAGCGGCTGGCGTCTGGCTTTCGCCAGTGTCTTCATGGGTGCCGCGATCGCCGGCATGCACTATACAGGCATGGCGGGAATGCGAATGAGCGGCCATGTCATCTACGATCCGCTCATCGTCGCCGCCTCCGTCGGCGTCGCGATCGCAGTCTCGTTCGCGGCCCTCGCTCTGACTCGGAATCTGCTCAAGCCTGGCTCGGAACCAGGAGCGCCGCTCAAGAAGACGGGAGCGTCGCTGCTCATGTGCTCGGCGGTCGCCGGGATGCACTACACCGGCATGGCCGCTGCCCAGTTCACCGGCGGGCCCGCGGGCTGGAGACCGACTGGTTACCTCGTTCTCGGGACGTACCAGCTTGGACTAATAGTCGCCATCTCGAGCGTCGCTCTCCTCGCGATCGCCCTCGCGACTACGCGGTTCGCGCGTTGGACCATCACAACCAGGAGCAGGTTCGAGAATCTGCTCGATCTCGCTCCTCAGGTTGTGTGGTTCGGCCGACCGGACGGACACATCACCTACTGCAATCCGTACTGGTACGAGTACACGGGCCTCTCCGAGAGAGCGACACTCGGCTACGGGTGGACCGCCGCAATTCATCCCGAAGACCGCGACAGGGTCGTCGGCAGCTTGCAAGCGGCGGCGCAAGACGGGAAGGACTACGAAGTCGAGTTCCGGTTGCGTCGAAAGGACAAAAGCTACTGCTGGTTTCTGGCGAGGGGCCGACCCGTCCGCGATGACTCGGGAATGGTCGACGCCTGGCTCGGCATCGCGGTCGACATTGAAAAACGGAAGAAGGCAGAGCAGGACGCCTGGGCCGCGAGCCAGGCGAAATCGGAGTTTCTCGCCAGCATGAGCCATGAGCTCCGGACACCGCTCAACGCGATCGGAGGATATGCCGAGCTGCTCGCGATGGGTATCCGCGGTCCTCTCAACGCCGAACAGGCTCAGGATATTGCGCGTATCAGACGCAGCCAGCAGCATCTCCTCACGCTGATCAACGATGTCCTGAACTTCGCCAAGGTCGATGCGGGTCAGACGGAATACCGCATGACCGCCGTCCCGGTCGATGAAACGCTGCGTGATACGGAATCGATGATTGCTCCGCAGATTCTGGCGAAGGGTCTCCACTATTCGTACAAGGGCGGCGACAAATCGCACTCGGTCCTGGCCGATCCCGAGAAGCTGCAGCAGATCGTGCTCAACCTGCTGGGCAACGCCGTGAAGTTCACCGAGCCCGGCGGCACCATCACCCTCTCGAGCGAGGCGGTTGGTAACTGCATCGAGATTCGAGTCGCGGATACGGGACTGGGCATTTCACCCGAAAAACTCGAGAGGATCTTCGACCCGTTCGTTCAGGCCGAACGTCGCCTCAATCAGCCGGTTCAGGGAGTGGGGCTTGGATTGGCGATCAGCCAGGATCTCGCTCAAGCGATGGATGGAAAGGTCACTGTCGAGAGCGTGCTCGGCGAAGGCTCGACGTTTACGCTCTCGCTGCCACGCGCACCCCGCATGGACCCAGCCGACCGACCGTCACCTATGGAACTAGCCGACGGCCCTCTTCATGAACGACCTCATCCCCAGGGTTCAAATGAGTCCCGTGATGAGAATGAGCGCGAGTATCAAAATGCCTAGGCATCTGCAGCGCGTTTATGGCCCCGACTTCTCTTTCAACTGATTGTGCTTTCGGAGAGCTGTCCTTAAGCGATCGTGCGGCAGCCGCGAGCAGACGCTCATCGGATTCCTTGGAAGGGAATTCACCCCACCGCCCGCTTCATGAAGCTTCGCATGCCTAGGGTCCAGAAGATTGCCGTGACCACGATCAGCGCCACGATCACGATCGGCTGCGGCATGTGCGGCGCCGTCGGCGTCAGCGCCGCCCTCATTCCCTCCGCCACGTACACGAGCGGATTGATCAGCACCGCATATTTCATGATCGGCACCGTGCTCAGCCCCTGCCACGGATAATACGCGCAGCCGAAAAAAATCATCGGCGCCAGGATCACGCCGAACAGGAGTCCGATCTGCTGCGGCTGGATCGCGGTGCCAAGAAACAATCCGAGCGAGGAGAACGCGGCCGCGCCAAGGATCGTGATGAGCAGCACGTCACCGAAGTGCCCGAAACTGAGATTCGGAATCGGCCCCATGATCAACCGCGCCACCGGCAACACGAACAGAGCCGAGACGATTCCCTGCAGCACGCCGGAGAAGACCTTCTCCGCCGCCACCATCCAGATCGGAATCGGTGCGAGCAGGCGGTCCTCGATCTCCTTCGTCCACCCGAATTCCTGCACCATCGGCAGCGCCACCGACTGAATGCTGGAGAATGTGAGGCTGATCGCCAGCACACCCGGCAGGAGCGCCGTCGTATAGCCGCGCCCCATGAATCCCATCTTGGGCAGCAGGTATCCGAACACGATCACGAACATCAGCGGCTGCATCGTCGTGCGCAGCAAAAAGTACGGGAGCTCGCGACGGGCAACACGCATGTCGCGTCGCAGGAGGGCCATGAAGATGGACGACGCGCGCACGTCCGCCCGGGGATCTGCCATCACAGCGGCGGCGGTCATACGAGTTTCCTCCCCGTCAGCGACACGAACAGTGTCTCCAGACTCGGCTGTAGCAGATGAATGTCCGTCACCGTGCGCCCCGCCGTCTCTGCCGCTTCGATCAGTGCCGGCAGAATCTGTCCGCCGCGACTGCTGTGGGCGCGGAGTATCCCATCTTGTGCTTCTACCCTGCTTACTCCGTCTATGGTTTCGGCGATCTCCGCTGCCGGATGCGCGTCGCCGTCCAGCACCAGCTCGATCAGCGTGCCGCCCGGCGCCTTCGCCTTGAGCGCTCGGGGAGTGTCGAGCGCGAGCAGCTTGCCGCGATCGATGATCGCGAGCCTGTCGCAGAGCCGATCCGCTTCGTCCATGTAGTGCGTCGTCATCACGATCGTGCGCCCGCGCCGCTGCAGATCGCGCAGAATCTCCCACAGATCGAGCCGGGCCTGCGGATCGAGCCCCACCGTCGGCTCGTCGAGAAAGATGATGTCCGGCTCGTGCATCAGAGCGCGCACGATCATGAGCCGCTGCTGCTGCCCGCCCGACAGCTCCGCCATCTTCGCGCCCGCCTTCTCGGAGAGGCCCAGGCGCTCGAGCAACTCGTACGCGCGCTTGGTCGAGACATCGAACGGAATGCCGAAGTACGCGGCGTGAAACTGGAGATTCTCCAGCACGTTGAGGCTCAGGTCGGCATTCGGCCGCTGGGGAACGACGCCGATCGTTTGGCGAACGCGCACCGAATCTTCCACCACGTCCGCCCCGGCGACGATCGCCTTCCCCGACGTGGGACGCACGCGCGTGGTGAGAATCCCGATCGCTGTCGTCTTTCCGGCGCCGTTCGGACCGAGCAGCCCGAAGAATTCACCCGCGCCGATGTCTAGATCGAGCGACTCGAGCGCAATCACGTCGCCCGACGGAGGCGCGCTCGTGCCTGGCGGTCCCCATCGGGCGCTGTACGAAGAGCCGCCGGGCTTCGACTTTCCGCTACCCTTGTACACCTTGCGCAGCGCGCGCATCTCGATCGCGTTCACTTGGAGATCACGACCCTTCTTGGCTCAGGCTCCAATCGGATGCCACGTCGTCTTGAACTCGATGAAGTCCCGGATTTCGTAAACACTCTGCGTCTTCTCACCGATCCAGTCGATCTCGTCGTCACGCTTCCGCGCGTGCACCCTCTTGATGCTCTCGGCCGCGCCGAGCTGGAGCTGCTTCTTCTCCTCCTGACTCACGACCGCGCTCACGCCGCGAATGTGCATGTGCGTCGCAAAGGTCGGCACCAGCTCCTTCCTGAACCCGGTGAGGAGGTTCACCACGCCACCGGGAAGATCCGACACCGCGAGCAATTCGCCCAGCACGATCGCCGGATACGGAAATTCCTGCGACGCCAGGGCGACGCAGACGTTCCCCGACACGATCACCGGCGCGATCTGGCTTAGAAGGCCCAACAGTGGAAACGCGTCGTCCGCGATGATGCCGATGATCCCCATCGGCTCCGCGACGGTGAAGTTGAAGAACGGGCCGGCGACAGGATTGGTGTTGCCGAGCACCTGCTCGTACTTGTCGGACCAGCCGGCGTAGTAAATGAGACGATCGACGCTGGCGACCACTTCCTTCGCCGCCTCCGCTTTGGTCGACGCCCCGGAGATCACGAGCGCGTCAGCCATCTCGGCGCTCCTCGACTCCAGCATCTCGCCGAGGCGGTAAAGAATCTGGCCGCGATTGTAGGGTGTACGCTGCGACCAGCCAGGCCCGGCCTTCGCCGCTGCTTCCACGGCGTTGCGCAAATCCTTGCGCGTGCACTGCGGAATATTTCCCAGCAGGGCGGCTTCACCCTTGAGCTTCGTTTTAAGAATTGGAAAAACACGCCCACTCTCGGAGCGAATGAACTGCCCGCCGACGTAAACCTTGGACGTCTTGGTGACAGGAATGCGCGCCATGTTAAACGACCTTCCCGTAATCCATGAGACCCTGGCGTCCGCCTTCACGTCCAAAGCCGGATTCCTTGTAGCCGCCGAACGGCGACGACGGATCGAACTTGTTGAACGTGTTCGCCCAGACGACGCCCGCCTTCAGCAGCGTGCTCATCTTGAGAATCCGCGAGCCCTTGTCGGTCCACACGCCGGCCGAGAGTCCGTACATCGTGTTGTTCGCCTTCTCGACTGCTTCCTCGAGCGTACGGAATGTCAGCACACTCAGCACCGGTCCGAAGATTTCCTCTTTCGCGATGCGATGGCTCTGCGTCACGCCGGTGAAAACCGTCGGCTTGAAGTAGTAGCCCTTTGTCGGCAGATAACACACCGCCGACTGGTACATCTCCGCGCCCGCCGTCACGCCCGAATCAACCAGCTCGCAGATCTTCTCGAGCTGCGCCCTGGAGTTGATCGCGCCGACGTCGGTGTTCTTGTCGAGCGGATTTCCCACACGAAGAACGTCGATCCGGTTCTTGAGCTTCGCGACGAACATCTCGGCGATCGATTCCTGAATGAGAAGCCTGCTCCCCGCGCAGCAGACGTGGCCCTGGTTGAAGAAGATCCCGTTGACGACGCCCTCGACAGCCTGGTCGACGGGTGAATCATCGAACACGATGTTGGCGGCCTTCCCTCCAAGCTCCAGCGTCAGCTTCTTGTCGGTGCCGGCGAGCTGCCGCATGATGATCTTGCCGACCTCGGTCGAGCCGGTGAACGCGACTTTCGCGGCAGTGGGATGCGTGACCACCGCCGCTCCGGTCTCACCGGCGCCGCAAACAATGTTGACGACTCCCGGAGGCAGTTCCGCCTCGATCAACAGCTCGGCGAATTTGAGCGCCGTGACGGAGGTCGTCTCCGCCGGCTTAAGCACGACCGTGTTTCCCATCGCGATCGCCGGCGCGATCTTCCACGCCAGCATGAGCAAGGGGAAATTCCAGGGAATCACCTGACCGACGACGCCGAGCGGGACGACTTTGGCACCGGGGAAGGCGTATTCGAGCTTGTCGGCCCAGCCCGCGTGGTAGAAGAAGTGCGCGGCCGTCATCGGCACGTCGAAATCGCGCGATTCCTTGATCGGCTTGCCGCCATCCATCGTCTCGGCCACCGCGAACTCGCGCGCGCGGTCCTGAATGAGGCGCGCGATTCGATAGAGATACTTCCCGCGCTCGGTGCCGGCGAGCCTGCTCCACGGACCGAACGCCTTGTGCGCGGCCTGATAAGCCGCGTCGACATCAGCCTGATTCGCGAGGGCGACCTGAGCGAGAACTTCCTCGGTGGCTGGATTGATCGAGTCGAAGTACTTGCCCGATTTGGGCGCGACGAACTTGCCGCCGATGAAGAGGTCGTACCTCGGTTTCAGTTTCGGATCGGCGGTCTCGGGTGCCGGATCGTACTCCCACAGATCGCCGAAAATGAGCTGAGGAACCGAGCTTGTCGTCGCCGCGGGGCGCGCAATAGCTCTAGGAGTTGTCATTTCAGTAGCTCTCGGCGGCCTCTGTGAAGTAATAGGGCGCCTGGTACGCGCCGGTCTTTTCTTTTTCGATCTGGCGGAGCAGGTCGTTGAGCAGCGAGCTCGCGCCGAAGCGATACCGCGACGAATTCAGCCACGCGTCGCCGAGCGTCTCCTTGACGGCAACGAGGTAATGGAGCGCCTGCTTCGCGGTCTTGATCCCGCCCGCCGGCTTCATCCCGATCGCAATGCCCGTCGCGAGATAGAAATCGCGGATCGCCTCGATCATCACCTGCGTGTTCGCAAGCGTCGCGCTCCCGGATGCCTTGCCCGTGCTCGTCTTGATGAAGTCGCCGGGCCGGATGACCTGCATCGCGAGAAAGGAAGCCGCTCTGATGTTGTCGTAGGTGTCGAGCTCGCTCACTTCCAGGATGACCTTGAGCTGGGCGTCGCCGCACGCTTCGACCACCGCGCTGATCTCGTCCTGCACGGCATTGAGCTCACCGGAGAGAAAGAGCCCCCGATTGATGACCATGTCGATCTCGTCCGCGCCATCGGAGACGGCGGTGCGCACTTCCTCGAGCCGGAGAGGGAGCGGGCTCTGGCCCGATGGGAATGCAGTCGCGACTGATGCAACCTTGATGGCCGTGTCGGCCAGCCAGCGGGCCGCATGTTTCACCAGGAATGGATAGATGCAGACCGCCGCGACTGGCGGCACGTCCGGATCGGCACTGGGGCGCCGAGCTTTCTGGCAAAGCGAGGCGACCTTGCCCGGAGTGTCTTTGCCCTCGAGCGTCGTGAGGTCGACCATGGAAACCGCCGTCTTCAGGCCCCAGAGCTTGGAGCCCTTCTTGATGCTCCGGGTGGTGAACTTGGCCACGCGCTCTTCGATTCCGACCTGATCTACTGTTCCGATCTCATCGAAGAGTTTACTGAAGCTCGTACGCAGGGCGGCACCGGCAGCGGGGGACATTGGTCCTCCTAATATCGCGTCCGGAATCCCCCATTACAACGCTCCTTTCGCCCCGTTTTCTCCTAAGTCACCCATTACAACGCCGCACCGCGAGCGATTACTTTGGCAGTATGGCTGAAGTGCGTCCCTACGCCGTCCTGTTCGATCTTGACGGTACGCTGATCGATTCCATCGCGCTCCTGCTCGCGTCGATGAGGCACACGTTTCAGGGACGGCCGCGGCAGCCGACGGATGCCGAATGGATCGAGGGACTGGGGACTCCGCTGCCGAAGCAGCTCACGCCGTACGTCGAGTCAGACGAAGATCGTGAGCGTCTCGTCAACCGTTACCGGACCTTCCAGCTCGAGAATCACGACCAGTTGATGTCGCACTACGAGGGAGTCATCGACACGCTCGCCCTTCTCTACCAGCGCGGTCACCCCATGGGCGTAGTGACGAGCAAGGGGAACATGATGATGGAGCGCGGCCTCAAGTTCATCGGCGCCGACGACTACATCGAGGTAGCGATCGGCTACGACTCGGTACACATCCACAAGCCCGATCCCTACCCGGTTCGGGCGGCACTCGAGAAGCTCGAATACTTGCCCCAGGAAGCCGTCTTCGTCGGCGATTCGCCGCACGACATCAAATCGGGCAACGCGGCCGGTGTGATCACGATCGCCGCGCTGTGGGGCCCGTTCACCCGCTCAGTACTCGAGCTGTACAAGCCGACCTACTTTCTCGACGACATAAAGCACCTTCCGGCGCTGCTGGACCGAATCGCTGCGGAAAATGCGGGGTAATATATTCCGCACGTTCGACCCTCTTAGGAGCTAGTCAAATGGGTGTGTCATATCAGACGGGAACGCTGGTCCGGACCGGCGAAGAGAGAGCGACGCTCGTCCGCCGGACCTACTCGCTGGTGCTCGTCAGCGTTCTGGTGACGGTCGTGGGCGCTTCGTTCGGACTGTCGCAGCCGCAGCTCATGCAGTCGGTAGCGCAGCATCCCTTCATTGCGTTTTTCTGCGCGCTGGCGCCACTGCTCCTGGCCACGCGCAAGAAGGCCGACTTCCCGATGAACATCGGTCTCGTTCTGCTCTTCAACTTCGTGATGGGTGTGATGATCTCTCCGGCGCTCTTCGTCTATGGACGGACGCAGCCGGGGCTCATCGGCCAGGCGGCGGTGCTGACGATCGGCGCCTTTGGAATTCTCACCCTCTACGCTTTCGTGAGCCGCCGCGATTTCAGCGCCTGGGGAAGCTTCCTGATCGTCGGCCTGTGGGTGCTGATAGGCACGATGTTTCTGAACTTCTTTTTCCAGAACGCCATGGTCGATCTCTGGCTGGCGTCAGTCGCGGTGCTGCTGTTCAGCGGACTGCTGGTGTTCGACACCTGGCGCCTCCGCAACTTCTACGGGCCCGATGAGTACGTGGGCGCAGCCGTCCAGATTTACCTCGATCTGCTGAATATGTTCATGGCCGTGCTTCGGGTTCTGGGAAATCGGCGCAACTAGAGGCATCTACAAAACCGAAGCAGGGAGCTGTAAGCCAACTACGCTGTGCGGAAGGATTACCGGACGCCGAGACTTTCGGATCACTGGACGCCGAAGGCTTTCTCAATCTCCCGCGCCATATCCAGATCCATCTGCGTGATCCCGCCGGCCGAGTGAGTGCTCAAGGTGCAGATGACCTTCGTGTAGCGGATATCGATGTCGGGGTGGTGATCCGCCGCGTCGGCCGCCTTGGCTACCGCCGACACGAAAGCAATCCCCGTCAGGAAATCCCGGAACTGAAAAGTCTTGGTGATCACGTCTCCGCGCCGGCTCCAGCCTGGGAGATTCCCGAGCTCTCGCTGGATCGAAATGTCGGATAAACGTTCAGCCATCGATTACTTGCTCCACGCAGAATGCTTGGCGAAGAAGATAAGTTCGAGATCATGCCGCGCAATGATCTCGGGCCTCGTAAGTGTCCTGCTCCTCACCGGCTTACCTGCGACCGCCAGCGGTCTGTGGTACTCATCGGGTGCTCCGGCCGGACCCTCCGACAGCTACTGGAAGAGATTCGCTCTCGGCGCCGGCGTGAGCCTTCTCGCCCATGAGAGCGCGCACATGCTCACCTCTCTCGCGCTCGGCTTTCACCCGTACCTCGCGTTCGACAAGGGGCGGCCAACCGTATTCTCGGGGATCGACAGCAACAAGTACCCGCACAAGCAGTTTCTCTTTTCCGCGGCGGGACTGACGACGCAGGCACTCATTGACGAGGCGATTCTCGACATCCCGCATTCCCGCGGCGGAGCGTTCGAGCGGGGAATGCTCGCCGCCGGAATCGGCACGACCCTCTTCTACATCACCATCGGCCGTAACGCCTCCGTGAGCGACATCAGCGTGATGGCGCGGACGTCATCGCTCTCCAAGACGCAACTCTCGCTCATCTTCGGCGGGCTCTCCGCGATCCGCGCGCTACGGATCTCCCGCGATTCGACCTACGCCCATTTTTTCGTACGACCTACACAGAATGGTGCCGCCCTAGGCGTTTCATTCTGACAGCTTTCCCCTCCGGGGGCACATCGAAATACCGAAGCAAGGAGCTGTAAGCCAAGAACGCTGCCTCGCTGGGAGCTTTCATACAGCACTATTTTCCTGGACTCTGCACAATCTTCGGGGTATCTTCGGTAGATGAAGCACCGAGACACCGGGTTATTCGGGGAACAGTACGACCGAACCGCCCGGCAACTCCCAATCATAGGCGAGCAGAAGGACATCAGGTACTACTCCTCACCGGCCAGGAGCGTCCTCAATGGGCCCGAGACCACGGGCATGGGGTTCTGGTCGATCAATCCCTACGTCGGCTGCGCGTTCGGCTGCGCCTACTGCTACGCGCGCTACACGCACCGCTACGTGATGGAGCGTGCCGCCACGGACGAGAAAATGACCGACGTCCTGGGCGAAGCGTACAACAGGCTGCCGCCATGGCTCGCGTTCGAGCGCAACATCTTCGTGAAGCGAAACGCGCCCGGGATTCTGAGTCGCACGCTCCGGTTCGGGAGCGACCGCCACCTCAAGCTGCTCGACGGCGAGACGATCGTGATTGGCACCGCCACGGATCCGTACCAGCCGGCCGAGAGAAGATTCCGGGTCACGCGGGGAATTCTCGAAGTGCTGGCCGAGCATCCGGGATTGAGGGTATCGATCATCACGAAGAGTCCGCTCATCACGCGCGACATCGATCTGCTCTCGCGGATCAATAGACTCTCGGACCTTTCCATCCACATCTCTCTCATCACCCTCGATCGCGAGCTGGCGCGCCGCATCGAGCCGAGGTCGCCCACGCCGGAATCGAGAGTGCGCGCGCTGGCGCGGCTGCGCGAAGCGGGGCTCGATGCGGGAATCAACTGCATGCCGGTTCTGCCCGGCATCACGGACAACCCGTCCGATCTCGACGCGCTGGTGAAGCGCGTGTCGGAGGCCGGCGCCACCTACGTCGGCGCGTGCGCGGTGAGGCTCCAGTCCGCGGCGAAAGAGCGCTATCTCCCCTTCATCGAGCAGGAGTTCCCGCACCTGGCGGAGAGGTACCGCAATACCTACGGGAACAGCGCGTCCGCGGGCGAAAAATACCGCGAAGGGCTCGCGCGCTTCTTCGAGAAGCTGTGCGCGAAGTACGGAGTGCGCAGCTTGTCGCGGCGGTACGAAGAAGAAGGGGACGAGTCGCCTGATTCGGCGCTCGTCCCCTCGGTGCAACTCAGTTTCGAGATCTAGCTGGAGCGGAGTTACTTCTTGGTCGTGTCGCTCGCAACCTTCGCTTTCGCAACCTTCGCTTTCGGAGCCTTGCGAGTCTTCGCCGCGGCGACGTTCCCCTTCTTCTCGGTCTCGCCTTCAGCCTTCGCTTCGGTAGCCATTCCGCCACCCGAGGCGCCCATGGCCGATTTACCCGCCGGCGGATTGTCGTTCGGGCCAAAGCCGATGTTCATCGCCGTGAGCAGCGCCGCGGCGTTGTTCGCGGAGCTGAACTTCTTGGCGCAGGTAGCGATAGCGCGACGCGTCTGCGGGCCGTATTGGCCGTCGACGTTCGTCACCCCGCATCCTTGGTCGCGCAGCTCCTGCTGCAACGCCAGGAACTGGATCTTCGAGAGTCCAGCCTGAGCGAAAGCCAGGGCTGGGATGGTCATTAAAGCGATTACAGCGATGGTCTTCTTCATCTTCGATGCCTCCGATCAGGGATGGTTCTCTATTATCTATTATACGGTACAGAGTACAGTACAGAGTTTTCGCAGTGTTGCAAGGTCTACGCCGAGAGCGAGATTCGCAGCGGTGAAATGGACAAAAAAAACGCCCGGCTCGCAAGGAGTCGGGCGTTTTCTTTTGCAGAATTGGGGCCTAACGGAGCGCCTGGATGATCAGGGCGCCTACTGCGAGGAGCGCTACGCCGATCGCGATTGCCGAAACAGGCGTCATCGTGACCTGGTGCTTCCACCAGCTGGTGGCGGTGCCGGGTGTGTCGGGAAGGGCGGCCATGATCCGCTGCTGAACGTGCACCGGAGTGACCCGGCGGCGGAGCATCTCGCTCTCGGCGTTTATCCGGGTCCACAGCTCGACCTTCGACTTGCCCTCGACTTCACTTGCGCGCATAGCGTCTACCTCGCCGTCTAGCCAGTCGTGCAGTAATGTGTGACCAGAGATTCCATTGAGCGGAACCTCCCGGTCGTACATCTGCTCGGCGGGCTTGTCCTTTCTTTGAACGGGCTCTCGACCCGTGATTTTTTCGTTGCTCTCGAAACCAGCGTCATCGCGAATCATGCGTACTTCTCCTCGAGCAGTTGTTGGAGGGCCTCTCGCGCCCGATGCACTCGCATCTTCAAAGCGCCAACGGTCGTTTCCAGTAACAGTGCCATCTCTTCGTACGATCTCCCCTCTACGTGCTTCATCACGAACGCTTCACGCAGCGAGGGAGCGAGTCTGGCCAGAGCAAACTGCAGGTCCGTACGCAGCTCGTTGCGATCCATCTCTTCTTCCGGCGTCGAGTACGTCGAGGGCTGATCGTCCTCGTCGTAGCTCACGTGCGTTCGCCGAATGTTCTTCAGCCAATCCTTGCACGAGTTAGCGACGATTCGGAACACCCAAGCGTCAAATCGGCCGCGAACTTCGCCCAGATGCTGATAGGCTTTAATAAAAGACGCTTGGAGTATGTCTTCCGCCACATCCGGACTTCCGGTCATTCCAAGTGCATGTCGGTACAAAGGATCGCTGTACCGGGTTATCAGAACCCCGAACGAATCCTTGGAACCCGCCAGAACCTTCGCGATGATCTCCTGATCGACATCAATTCCCGGCACCTCAGCATCCGGTGTCGAGCTCCCCGCGCCCAATGGTTGAGCACCCTGATTTTGCAGCGGTGTGGCTGTCATCTTCACCTGCCTAATGTAATCCCTTTGCCTGGCCCTATATAGACCCAACTGGCGCGGGGATAACACCTTATCACCGATACGACGTTTTGACGATCAGAGGCTCCTGGAAGCAACCGAGTTTAACGGAGCCTTACCAGATAGAGGTGCTCGAGGGCGATGTCGCGATGATAATGCCTACCCTCCCGGTCGCTGTCGGCCCGGTACCGCCGGTATCGCTGGCTGAAATGGGACACGTTGCCGTCCGCTGAGGCCTTGGTCAACAGTGAGAGGAGCACCTCGGGTGGCAGGTGCCCCTCGGAATTGAAGCTGATGAGGGCATGTGTCGCGGTCGTGGCGGAAAGAAGCGCCGAAAAAAGCTTCTGAACCCGCCGCCCGTGCGACCACTGGCTGCGACCCTCCTCACCGGCGAGAAGTCCGACCTTCCCGCGAATCGCCGGCGCTGATTCCGTCCAACCGCGCGCCAGGATCTCGGGGATGTGATAGTAGGCAACGTATTGGCGCGAGTTGTAGGGAGGATCGATGTAGAGGAGATCCACCTCGCCGATCGACTTCGCCGCCTCGATTGCATCCATGAGATGCGCTCGCGCGGGCTGGGCTCCTTTGACCGGGACCTCGGGAGCTACCCCGAACGCCCGTCGCGCGTTCGGCTGCCACTGCTTCATGTACGACGCATACACGCCGGCGGTGTTCGCGACCCTGTCCGCGCCTTCGATGATCGCCGCCAGCAACAAATAGTAGTTGTCCTCATCAACCCTCCCGGCCTTTCGCCAGCTCTCCAACTCCTCGCGGGCCGCATCGATTCGTCCGGCGTTCGCAGGGGTGAAGTACATCCTCCCTTCGCTCTCGCTTCCGCCCGCCGGAGAGAAGTGCCGGCTGATGAAGCTCTCACGTGGGGCCAGAGCGGCTAGCTCGCTCGCCATTTCACCGAGCAAAGGATCCGCGCAGTCGGCGACGACATAGGCGCGCTGGAACACGTAGGACGACACGAGGAGATCGCTCGAGTGGACGCGCCACCCCCGGGCCTTGAGCGCGCGGCTCACACTCGCGGTTCCCGCGAACGCGTCATGGACCGACCCGACGGCGATCCCGCCCTTGTTCAGGGTCCGTAGGATGAAGGGAAGAAGCCGGGTTTTGTTTCCGATGTACCGCATGACGCAAAGAGGGCGAGGTTCTTGGCCTCGCGCTCTGAAACCGTATCAGCTCGATACTAGGGGCAAACCGACGTCAGCACTGCCTGCGGATTCGCCGGAATCGCAAAACCGTACGTCGCATTGAGCGCATCGGCCGCGGCGTTCGCCATCTCCTGATAGCCCTGTGCGTTCGGATGCACTCCGTCGAGACTGACGTACTGGCCATACGGCCTCACGCAGCCGAGCATGCTGACGAGGCTGAATGCGCCGCGGCGGGCGACCCACTGCGCCCACAGCGTGCTCAGGTCCATGTAAGCCCACCCGTTGGCCTGAGCGACCGCCTGAATGTGGCTGTTCATTCCGCCGATCACTCCATCAATCAGCTGAACATCCGCAGGCGTGAGAATGTTGTCCTGCGCTCCGGGCGTGTCCGTGCAGCTCAACGTCTGGGCTGTTCCCGTGGCCTGCGCCGCACCAACCGCGTTCAGAACCTTGATGGGAACGAAGATAGAGTTTGTGCTGCCCTGACAATTCGCCGCGATGATGACGCCGAAATTGAGGAAAGCAGCACGATCAGTATACAGCTCGTCTCCGGTGCGCAGTGAGACGAACCCGTTCGTCTTCGGAACTCCGACGAGCAGCACCTTCGCGCCGGTCTTCTTGACGCTGTCGATGAGCGCATCGTAGACGGGTTGCCAGACCGCATTCGGGACGAAAGTGCCCGCTGAAGCCGCTCCCCTGTATCCCGCCTTCGGAACGAGCAACCCCGACGCGGCCCCAAGCGCTTCGTTCGCCCCGAGCTCCACCGACACCAGTGTAGGCTTCTGCTGCATCATCGCCGTGATCTGGGTGGTCTTCGCCGGCAGGACGAGCCGATACTGCCGACGACGCTTCACACTTTCGACCGATGCCGTCTCCGGCGTGACGTAAAGCGCGTCGTAGGTATTCGCGCCGTCAATGCCGACGTCGTTCGCCGGAAGCGTGACAGCGCCGAACGCAGTGCACGCCGTGTCAGCCGTGCTCGTGGTCTGGTTCGCGGCAGCGCTGATTCCGCTCAGACGCCTACTGAGCTGGAGCGGAGCGATCAGCGGGGAGAAACAACCAGGAGCCGCAACCAGCGGTTGCGTGAACTGTGCAAATGCCTGATGCGAAAGAAGCTTGGTCCAGTCGTGCTGCTGGCTGAAGTACACGACACCGTCCGATTGGACACCCATACTGAGGCTTGTCCCGATCGCTACGTAACTTTTGAAGGCGTCCTGGCCGGCCGGACCCGTGGTTCTGTCATCGCTGCACGCAGCGAGAACGACGAGCGCGACAGCACCAGCAAAGAGCGACCAGTTACGCTTCGTAACTTCTCCTCAGGGGTGAACGAACAGCGGAGGCGGGGCCACAAACAAGCGGCTGATAATATCTGTAATCACCGAAAGGTGCGCCACCCCAGAGTTCGAATCGATTGGCCGTGTTCATCGAGCTTCGGTGGCGGAAATCTCACGCTGCCGGGCACGCTCGGACGAACGCCGGTTCGAGGATCCGCGTCCACGCCCCCGAGAACTTCTGCCACGGTGCGCACGAGCCCGCACGGTACGCTCGCTGCCTGAAGCCGATCGATCCAATCCTGCGCGGCTATCTCCTTCACACGCTTGGCCATGCCCGACACGAGGCGGTCCCGCTCTTTCACCCGCCCCGCATTAGTCCGCAGTGCATCGTCTTCGGCCAGATCGTGAAGACCGAGCGCGTTCGCGCACGCGCGCCACTGTCCGTCGCTTCCGACTGCGATCACGAACGGCCTGTCCGCCGCCTCGAACAGCTGATAGGGAACGAGGTTCGGATGCGCATTTCCCCACCGCTTTGCATCGCTGCCGGAGACGAGGACGTTCTGCGCCACGTTCACGAGCGCCGCGCGCGCGCTCTCGGCCAGCGAGATGTTGATCCGGCGCCTTTCGCTCGGGACGGGACCGCCGGCGCGCTCCAGGGCGACGCCGAGTATCGCAATCGCCGCATCCTTCCCCGCGATGACGTCGGCGAGAGCGACCCCGACCTTCATCGGAGCTTGATCGGGCTCCCCGGTTATTGCCATCCAGCCACACTCGGCCTGGACCACGAAGTCGTAGCCGGGGCGCGTGCTCTCCGGTCCGAACCCCGAGATCGTGCACCAGAGGAGATCGGGATTCCTGTCGAGCAGGTCCCCAGGATCCAACCCGAGCCGCTCGAGGGAGCCGGACAGAAAGTTGTCGAGCACTACGTCGGCGCCACTGATGAGATCCAGCACCACCGCGCGATCCTGAGCATTCGAGAGGTCAGCAGCGATGCTTTTCTTGTTCCTGTTGATGGCCAGGAAATAGGCGCTTTGGCCCTCCGGATCGAAGGGTGGCCCCCACCCCCGAGTCTCGTCGCCTTCGCCCGGTCGCTCGACTTTAATGACGTCTGCTCCCATATCTCCGAGCATCATTGAACAAACTGGCCCGGCGAGCACCCTGCTCAAATCGAGTACTTTTAGCTTTATTCCGCCCACTATGTTTCCTTACTGTTGCATGTATGTTATCTTACTGGCCATAAAAGAGGCCAGAACCAGCAATTGCGACCTTATCGAACATAGGTCACGCCACCTTGTTTTAGTGACGAAAAATCATATACTTAGCGCCGTTCGCGCCAGTTGGGATTAAAGCCCCACTTCTGTGATTTCACACCCCGTCAGCACCACCTTTGCGCTGACCGGAGCCCATAAATGTCCGATAGAGAAAAAACAGCCGCAGTTGCTACTCCAACAGCACCTGCCCCAGCCGTCGGCACACTCGGCACACTCGGCACACTCGGCACACTCGGCACACTCGGCACACCCGGCACACCCGGCGCACCCGGCGCACCACCGATCCCGCCAAGGCGGAGCCCAGGCCATCGCGGAGCTGACGTAAAAGATACCGTCGCCGAGATGGCGGCGAAGGCGCACGAGATCAGCCTGGAGGCGGGCAGCAAGATGGCCGCAGCCATGAAGGACGTGGTCGGCGCGGCCGCCGGACTCACCGGACTCGTCCTCGAGAGCGCGCGCGATCTGCTCCAGTACATGGTGCGGCGCGGCCAGATGACGCAGGAGGAAGCCGACAAGCTGATGCGCGAAGTCGAAGCTTCCCACGCGAAGAGAAAGCCGGTCACACCGCCACCGCACGCCCCCACAAAGGCGGCGGCTCCGAAAGTGGAGCCTTCGCATGCAGCGCATACCACGCACAGCGCGCATGCGTCTCATGCCGGGCATACCTCGCATGCCGCGCATACCTCGCATGCCGGGCACACCTCGCATGCCGCGCCAGTCAGGCATGTGTCGGCTCCGGTCAAGCACGTCGCCAAGCACTCCGCCGCCAAGAAGCCGGCCGCGAAAAAGCCGACGATGAAGCCGGCCGCCAAAAAACACCCCGTCAAATCCGCGACCAAGTCCAAGCCCAAAGCTTCAGGCAAGACCGCGAAAAAAAGGTAGACAGTGCCCATCCCGCGCGGCGATGCAGTCGCGCTCGCCCGCGCACTGATACAAATCGATTCCAGAAATCCCACCCTCGCTCCGGACTCACCGGGCGAGGGTGATTGCGCTCGCACCCTCGCATTGGTTCTCGATGACTGGGGGTTCTCCGTCCAATTGGTGGAAAGCGTTCCCGGACGGCCCAACGTCGTCGCTCGCCTGGGGCCGCGCGACGCGCCCGCTCTCATGCTGAACGGACACCTCGATGTCGTGGGGATCGCGGGAATGGTCCACGAGCCTTTCAGCGCCCAGGTCCGCCGCAATCGCATCTACGGCCGCGGATCCGCCGACATGAAAGGCGGCGTCGCCGCGATGTGCGCCGCAGCCGTGAAAGGCACGGACGCTGACTGCACCCGACAGATTCTCGTTACCGCCGTCGTCGACGAGGAGTACGAGAGCCTCGGCATGCGCGCGCTGCTCGCCGACGGGATCCGCGCCGACGCTGCAATCATCACGGAGCCCACGCGGCTGGCGATCTGCCCAGCTCATCGCGGCTTCGTATGGATCGACGTCGCCCTGACGGGAAAGGCGGCGCACGGAAGTCGCTACGACATTGGAGTCGACGCGATCACCCACGCAGGTCTGCTTCTGGCCCAGCTGGAAAAGCTCGAGCGGACGCGCGAGTCGGGCCCGCGCCATCGATTGCTCGGTCGCGGCTCGCTCCACGCCTCTAAAATCCAGGGCGGAGTCGGAATGTCCACCTATCCTGAAGCGTGCAATCTGGCGATCGAGAGACGCACCCTTCCCGGCGAATCAGCCAAGAAGGCGCTCAAGGAGATCACGGACGCGTGCGCCACCGTGCGCTCGAAGCACCCTCAGTTCGCCGCCCGAGTTACATTGAGTACGGCACAGCTCCCGAGTGATGTTCCGGTGGATTCGCCGATCGTGAAGAGGCTGCGCGGCGCGCTCGAGCGCGAGCAGCTGCCCGTGAAAATCGAAGGCCTCTCGGCGTGGACCGACGCGGCGCTTCTCAACGCAGTGGGAATTCCAACGATCTGCTTCGGTCCGGGCGACATCGCGCTGGCCCATTCCGCCGAGGAGTTCGTGCCGATCGAGGAAATAGATCTCGCCACCCGGGTGCTGACGCGTGTCGTTCGCGAATGGTGTAACGAGACTGTCTCCCCTTCATAAGAGGAGCTGTCGAGTGGCGCAGTGGACTCACAAGCAGTACGACCTTCTCGAGAGCGCGATCACCGGTGGAACGCGAATCTCGGCCTACCGGCGCGGAACCGAGTACGTCGTCGTGCCTACCAGATTGCGCATGATCAAGGGCCGCGAAGCAGTCGAAGCCACGCATCCAACCACCGGTGACGCGATCACCATCTTCCTCGACGAGATGGACAGCTTCGAGGTCGTGAAGTGACGCGCGCCCAATCCGGTGACCTGGTCGCGATCTACGCCGACGAATCGTGCATCGGGAACGGACGCGAAGGCGATAATCCCGGTGGCGCCGGCGGCCTGATCGAGTGGCTTCATCCCAAATCCAGCGAAGTCACCCGCTGTGATTACTGGATCTCCGAGCCCGCGACGACCAACAACCGCATGGCGCTTCGGTCCGTCATCGAGGCGTTCCGCGAGATTTCCCGCCGCGGCAACGCGTACCGGGTATTGTTCACCAGCGACTCGAAGTACATCGTCGAAGGAATGAATTCCTGGGTCGCGTCATGGATCGCGCGCGGCTGGAAGCGAAAAGGTGGAGCCATTGAGAACCTGGAGCTGTGGAAGCAGGCGGTTACGGCAGTTTCGCAGCACGAGGTCCAGTGGAGATGGGTGCGCGGACATAACGGGCAGCCCCAGAATGAATACGCAAACTTCCTCGCGACCCGCGCGGCAGCGGAACAATCAAACTCAGGCGGGTTACGGGAATCCGAGTTCGACAGCTGGGTGCCGGAGCAGAAGGAAGGAACCGTCGACTTGAAGAACATGGCTCCCTTCCCCGATCTTCAATCATTCCAGCCGAGCAAGCGAGCATGGACGACCTAGACCGCCTCTTTCAGCGACTGGTTCACAACATCAGAAACGGACACGCCGAATATCTGAGCGTGCCGTTCACAGTGCAGGAGCTGTACGACACCCTCGTCCCCTATCGCCACTACCGTCGCGACCTCGGCATCGAAACTAATCAGGACTACGAAGCCGCACTAACTCGGCTACTCTCTGGCGAAAAGGGCTACGTCCGTGCCGACCAGGCGATGCAGGACCGGCTGAAAAAGGAGATGGCGTCGCCAAACGCGGACGTGGGAGCCTTTCGCGACTACGCCGAAGCGAGAATCTCGCTGGCGCCCGACGCCCTTCAGAAACTCGGAGTCGCGATCCCGGCGCAGAATGCCGGCGGCTACTCGGTCGGCAGCACCGGCCAGGCAGGGAGCGGCAACGGCGGCGCTCCCGGAGAAGCGACTACATCGTTCGTCGCGCCGGCAATATCGACAATGGAGCCGACGGTAGGATGCAAATTCTGCGGAGGCACTTTGCCGGAAGGCCGTACCGCGATTTACTGCCCGCACTGCGGACAGAACCTCGCCGCGAAACACTGTGCTGGTTGCGGCGCGGAGCTCGATCCCGTTTGGAAGTTTTGCGTGAACTGCGGGAAGAAGGCGTGACGCACCGTACGCTCGACCGATGAGCGCTCACGCGCGGTCGGAGGGAGTAGTCTTCCTCTCCGCCGTTCGAACACCCTTCGGCACTTTCGGTGGAAAGCTCAAGGGATTCTCGCCCGTCGATCTTGCCGTTCACGCCTCGAAGAGCGCGATCGAGCGCGCGGGAATCAGCGCGATCGACGTCGACCAGACGATTTTCGGAAACGTTCTCTACACGACGAGCGATTCCATTTACTTCGCCCGTCACGTCTCGCTCAAGTCAGGATGCCGCCAGGAAACCTCGGCGCTCACGCTTAACCGACTGTGCGGCTCCGGATTTCAGGCGGTAGTCAGTGGAGCTCAGGAAATCATCCTCGGCGATGCCCAGGTCTGTCTGGTTGGCGGTGCCGAGTCGATGTCGCAGGCGCCACACGTCGTCCGCGGGATTAGATGGGGCACCCCGCTCGGCAAGGCGCCGCCGATTGAGGACGTGCTGTGGGAGGGACTCACCGATTCCTACGTCGGGCTCGGAATGGCGGAGACCGCGGAGAACCTGGCCGAGAGGTACAAGCTGGATCGCGGATGCGTGGATGAGTTCGCGCTGAGATCGCAGCAGCTCTCGAAGGCGGCGTGGGACAAAGGAGTATTCAAGGATGAAGTCGTTCCGGTTCCCATTCCGAATCCCAAGACCGGAAAGATCGAGCAGATGACGACCGACGAACACATGCGGCCAGACACGACGGCGGAGAAGCTGAGCGCGCTCAAACCGGCATTCAGAAAAGGCGGTGTCGTGACCGCTGGAAATGCATCCGGCATCGGCGATGGAGCCGGCGCGATGGTAATCGCCAGCGAGAAGTTTGCGCGCGAGCGCAAGCTCGAGCCGCTCGGACGGCTGGTGTCGTGGGGAGTCGCGGGCGTGGATCCGGCGGTGATGGGAATCGGACCGGTTCCGGCATCGAAGGCCGCATTGGCAAAGGCCGGATTGTCCATGAAGGACATGGATCTGATCGAGGTCAACGAGGCGTTCGCGGCGCAGACCTGCGCGGTCGAGCGCGAGCTGTCGCTCCCCCGCGACCGACTCAACGTACATGGCGGCGCCATTGCGTTGAGCCATCCACTCGCCGCGTCGGGAGCGAGAATCACGGCCCATCTGCTGCACGCGTTGCGTGCTCAGGGCAAGCGATATGGACTTGGCACCGCGTGCATCGGCGGCGGCCAGGGAATCGCGGTCATAGTTGAATCCATTCAATAAACTGCGCTCGTCGCAGCGAACGGGGAAATCATGAAGTCATTGGTCAGAATATTCGGATTGGCATCGGCCGTCGGTTTCGCCGCGGCTTGTGCTTCGGTTGGCGGCGGCACGGGCGGCACCGTGACGAACGGCGGCGCTGGTCCGACAACACAAACCACATCGCCGGCCATAATCTGGCCCATCAAGACTCGTGAGCACGTCGATCTCTGGCTCCATGGATTCGCGATGCTCCAGGAAGACACCACCTTCGTGCCTTTCTTCAGGCGCGGATACAGCATGGACATGATCGTTCTCAAGAACAGAGCGAACGTGGTCTCGCAGCTGGATGCCAACCGCGACAAGCTCCGCGCGAGGCTCACGCTCAATCCGCAGCTCGTCAACGCCCAGTTCGTACCGCTCTCGTTCGCGACGTGGAGCGAGCTCACCCAGACCGTCGACCTGTTCGTTCGCGCTGGCGGCGATCCGCGCGCCGCGTCATCGCAGGGACAGGCGAGCGCGATCGCCTTTCTCGCCGCCTACTTCCAGACCGGAGCAGATCGGGACTGGTTGCGCCTCTTCGTGCAGTCGCTCGACGATGAGAGCAGCCGCTTCTACCACTCCTACTGGCTCCAGCAGCAGCGCGAGCGCAGCAACGTGCTCGACCTCGTCGATACGCTCTGGCAGCGGACCTATAGGCCGCGGATGCAGAGATTCCTCAATAACACGCAGCAGGCGCAGGGAAGCATTCTGCTCTCACTGCCGCTCGACGGTGAAGGCCGATCGCTGACCAACGGCAAGCAGTCGAACACGATTACGGTCACCTTTCCTGAGCGGCCGAGTGATGCGGTGGAAGCGATCTACGTGATCGCGCACGAGGCGGTCGGAGGAATCGCGAGCACCGCTGTCAACGACAACATCACCCCCGAGCAGCGCCGCACTGGGCTCGGCGAGCGCTACCAGAGCGCGGCGGCGGTGCGCGGCGGCGCTCTGCTCATTCAGCGCACGTCGCCTGAGATTCTCGACGGCTACATGCGCTACTATCTGAAGTCGGTGAACCGGCCAGCGGGCTCGAACGTTCAGGCGGCATTTACGGCGACGTTCGCGCTCACCGACACCATTCGCGATGCCCTTGTCCGCCAGCTCGATGTCGTACTCGGGGGGATTTAAGCAGATATAATTCTGCATGGCCGATGAGAAGTCTCCACTGCCCGCCCCCATTCCGGCGCGGCAGACGCTGCTGGACCGTCAGGCGCTCGAGCGCGTGCTCGCGCGAGCGGCGGAGCTTCAGGGCGCGAGCGCCCTTCCAGAATCCAGCGATCTGATCAGCGAGAGTCAGCTTCTCGACATAGGAAACGAAGTTGGGCTGAATCCGGCAACCATCAACCAGGCGCTGGCGGAAGAGAGAACGCGCGTCAACGTCCCCGAGGAGCGCGGTCTCGTGGCGCAGATCGCGGGCGCCAGCTTCGCCACGGCTACGAGGACAGTGCCCGGGACTCCCCGCGACGTTCTCGCCACGATCGACGCCTGGATGCTCCGCGACGAGTGTCTTCAGGTGCAGCGTCGCTTCGCCGATCGGATCACGTGGGAGCCCCAGCGAGGACTCTTCGGCAAGCTGAGACGCACGGTCAACGTCAGGGGCCGCGGCTACTATTTAATGGATGCGCGGCAGGTGTCCGCGACTGTGCTGCCAGTCGATGCCACGCGCGTCGTCGTCAGACTCGACGCCGATATACACGCCAGCAGAGCGCGTCGGGTTGGAATCGGAGGGTTTCTCGCGGCGATGGGAGCAGCGGCGAGCGGAATCCTCGGCCTCGGGCTCATCGTCGCCCACGTTCCACTTTTCATCGCAGCCGGCTCCGCCGTGCTTCCCTTTGCCGGTGGCACCCTCGCGGCGTACAAGGTGGCGCGGACGCATCGCGGCGTGCTCTCCAGCGTCCAGCTCGCGTTGGAGCAGATTCTCGACCGGCTCGAGCACGGCGAGTTCGAAACCACCGGCGGACTGTTCGGAGTGATTTCTTCGCGAGCGCGGTTGCCCAGACGATAGATTAGAACGTAATCGCTCGGGAGGTTGAGCCGCTCGATGAAAAAAATCAGGAAGGTCGGCGTCCTTGGCGGAGGCCTGATGGGAAGTGGGATCGCCCAAGTGTCGGCCGCGGCTGGATTCCCGACAACCGTGCGCGAAGTCTCGGAAGCCCTTTGTGAGAAATCGCGACAGGCGATCGAGAAATCTCTCGCCAAGGGCATCGAGCGCGGCAAGGTAACGGCGGCCGAGCGCGATACGACGCTGGGGAATCTGCGGTTCGTCACCGAGCTGAAGGAGCTGGCGGACTCCGACCTATTCATCGAGGCAGTCGTCGAAGATCTCGAAGTCAAGAACAGCCTCTGGTCCCAGCTCGACCAGATCGCGCGGCCCGATGCGATCTTCGCCTCGAACACCTCGAGCCTGACGATCATCGCGATGGCGACCGCGAGCGGACGCCCCGATCGGTTGCTCGGCATCCACTTCTTCAACCCAGTGCCGCTGATGAAGCTGGTGGAGGTCGTTCGCACGATTACGACGAGCGAGGAGACTGAACAGCGCGCTCTGGATTTCGTGCGGGCTCTGGGGAAAGAGCCGATACGGGCGAAAGACAGCTCCGGATTCGTCGTGAATCTGCTGCTGATTCCGTACATGATCGACGCAATCAAGGCGCTGGAATCGAACGTCGCTTCGGTCGAGGACATCGACAAGGGGATGCAGTTGGGTGCCGGACACCCGATGGGACCGTTCACCCTCCTCGATTTCGTGGGCCTCGATACCGTTTACAAGATCGCGGAGATCATGTTCACGGAATATCGAGAGAGCCGGTACGCTCCCCCGCCCTTGCTCAAGCGAATGGTGCTAGCCGGGATGCTCGGCAGGAAATCGGGGAAGGGATTCTACGATTACTCATCCACTCCCCCGCGCGTGAGCAGTCTCGGATTGTGAGCCGCAGTCCTGACTCGTGAGCCTTCCAGGATTCCGCGGATATTTCCGCGAGGACGAGCTTGCTCGCGCCGTCTATTCCGAGGCGGCGGGGATTGGGCGCGCGATTCCGGCTGCCGTCGCGGTTCCCGTTGATGCGGAGGATGTCGTCGTCCTCGTGAAGTGGGCGGCGGAGACAGGGACGAGCCTCATCCCGCGTGGATCGGGAAGCAGCATGTCAGGCGGCGCCATTGGAGCGGGAGTCGTCGTCGACCTCTCGCGCATCAATCATCTTGCCAGAATCGATGAGAGGGACCGGACGGTTTGGGCGGAGCCCGGAGTTCTATGGTCGACGCTCGATGTGGCCGCGAGGAGAAAGGGTTTGCGATTTCCCGTAGATCCGTCGAGCGGGGATTTCTGCACGCTGGGCGGAATGGTGGCGACCAACGCCTCTGGTGCTCACACTCTTCGCTATGGCGCGACCCGCGCCTGGGTGAATGCGATCGACTGCGTCTTCAGCGATGGGGATCGCGCCGTGATCACGCGCGGCGAGCCGGCGCCGAAGAGAATCGAAGCCATCAACCGGTTTCTGCGAGATGTTCACGGGGAGATCGTCGCGAGCGACAAGCGGCGGCCGATACATCATCTCGGAGTTCGCAAGGAGTCCTCGGGATACGCGATTCACGACTACTCCACGAAAGCGGACCTGGTCGACCTTCTCGTCGGGAGCGAAGGGACGCTCGCGATCATGATCGGGATTCAGCTCACGCTCTCTCCGCTTCCGGTGGCGACCAGCAGCGTGCTCGGATCCTTTCCATCGCTCGAGGAAGCGACAGCGGCGGCGACCAAAGCCGTCGAGGCAGGCGCCAGCGCTTGCGAGCTGCTCGACAGAACCTTTCTCGCATATGCCGCTACCGGCAGGAGCGCCGATGAGAAGTTCCGCCAGAGGATGGAGGGAACGGCGGCGATTCTGCTGGCGGAAGTCGAGGCCGACGACGCGGACGCGGCCGCGGCGGGAGCGCAGCGACTCGCGAAGGCGTTCAGTGATTCCGGGGCAAGGGACGTTGATGTCGCGCTGACATCGGAGGCGGAGCACGATCTCTGGGAGTTGCGGCACGCGGCGAGCCCGATCCTCTCAGCGCTCGAGCATTCGACGTCGATGCAATTCATCGAGGATGGCGCGGTCCCGCTGCCGAACCTTCCGGATTACGTCCAGGGAGTGAGGAAGGCGCTGGCCGAGCGCGAGGTGAGTGGAGTGATCTTCGGTCATGCTGGCGATGCTCACATGCACGTGAACCCGCTGATCGACGTCAGGCAGCCGGACTGGCACGACAAGGTCTCGGGCCTTCTCGAGGATGTGGTCAAGCTCACCTCGCGCCTGGGGGGCACGCTCACCGGAGAGCACGGTGACGGAAGGATCAGGACGCCGCTGCTCGACCGCGTCTGGCACAAGGACGCGATCTGCGCCTTTGCCCTCGTCAAGAAGGCCTTCGACCCGACGAACATCTTCAACCCGGGAGTGAAGGTTCCGCTTCCGGAGCAGAAAGCGATCACCGACATCAAGTATGACCCGCTGCTTCCTCCACTGCCCGAGCGGGCGAGAAAAGCGCTCGACGACTTGGTGAAAGCGCGAGCGTACGATCGGTTCCGGCTGTCGCTGATTGGCGGATCGTCTTAGCTTTCTGCCGCCTGCGAGCAGCGACTTTGCGACGTAGCGAAGAGTCCAACGCCTACCAAGAAGCCCTTTGTACTATACAGAGCCTGTCGTCACCCTCCTTGCCCGTCCGGTCTTTCTCGAGCCCGATCACCTGAATGTCCGTTGGCTCGGAGAGAGCACCGATGGGGAGAGGCTCGCGGAGTTTGCCGGGCGTCTCTGCTACATGAGCCAGAAGAATCCGGCCAACCGCGCGACGCGCGAATACCTCGAGAACATCAAGAAGCAGGGACATGGAAGCGTTCTCGAGCACGCGAACTACTCTCTTTTGCTGGAGGGCGTGAGTCGCTCTCTGACCCACGAGCTGGTCCGCCATCGAGCCGGCTTCGCCTATAGTCAGCTCAGTCAGCGGTACGTCGACGAGTCGGAGGCCAACTTCGTCGTCCCGCCAGCGATCGTCGGAGACGAGGCGCTCGAAAATGAGTGGCGGACCCAGATCGACCAGGCGCAGAAAAGCTACGTTCGACTCGTCGAGCACCTGATGGAGCGTTATGGCTGGGTCGCGGACAAGGTCCACCGCCGGAAGATGGCTAGAGAGGCCGCGAGAGGAGTCCTTCCCAACTCCACCGAGACGAAAATCGTCGTGACCGCCAACGCGAGAGCCTGGAGAACGATGCTGGAGCTTCGCTCGAGCGAGGGAGCCGAGCTCGAGATCCGCCGCTGCGCCATCGCCATGCTCAAGCTTCTCCATAGGGAGACTCCCGCCTTTTTCTCGGACTTCGAGATCTATCAGGCCGAGGATCGGAGAGAGGCGGCGCGGATCATCTACCACAAGGTCTGATAGATCGCCCGCCTCGGGAAAATTCTCCCGGGCTCGGAAAAACTTCCGGGTGAGGTCGCTCAAAAAACTGCGGACGGCAAAAAAGTCGGAAAGCCTCCGAAAAAAGTTTTTGCCAGAAATTTTTCTTTTCTAAAACGCGGAATAATTATTGCGCCTTATCGTTTGCGTTTATATACTCGTCATCAATGATTCGATCGCGTGAATTTTCGTAGGGTGTCGATGACTCTTATCGGACTCGCCTACAATCAAAAGCCCGAGCCCACAGAGCTCACCAGCCCAGCATCAGAGGGCGGCCGTCAGGAAGACGGGGAGCTTCCGCGCCCCGATGAAGAGCCTCCCAGTAAAATCCTCGACCTCTCGATAGCGGAGCTAATCGCCCGCGACGAGTTCGCCGAGTGGGACAGCCCCACCACGATCGCCGCCGTAGAATCCGCTCTCTCCCGCCTTGGAAAAGTCGTCCGCCTCGAGGCGAAAGAGGATTTTCCGGAGAGACTCCGCCAGGCCAAGCCCGACATCGTCTTCAACATTGCCGAAGGATTTCACGGGGTGAACCGCGAAGCCCACGTTCCGGCGATCTGCGAGTTTTACGGAATCCCCTACTCCGGAAGCGATCCCTTCACTCTCTCGCTCTGCCTCGATAAGGCGAGAACGAAGGAGACGCTGACCTTCCACGGCATCCCGACTCCCAGGTTCGCTGTCGTCGAGAAAATCGAAGATCTCAAGGCGGTGGCGGGAAAGTTTCCGTTCCCTCTCTTCGTCAAGCCGCTCCACGAAGGGTCGTCCAAGGGAATCACCGACAGCAGTCTCTGCTTTGATCGCAGCCACTTCTTCAGGCAGACCGAGTTCCTCCTCGAGAACTACAAGCAGCCCGTTCTCATCGAGGAGTATCTGCCGGGGAAGGAATTCACCTGCGCGGTTCTCGGCAACGGAGCCGAAGCGACGGTGCTGCCCATCGTCGGAATGAATTTCGACACGCTGCCCAAGGGCGCTCTCCCGATCTACAGCTTCGATGCGAAATTCGTCTGGGATCGTCCCGAGAATCCGCTCGACATTTTCCAGTGTCCGGCGCGTATCACGCGCGAGCTTCAGGCGTCTATTGAGCGAGTAACGCTCGACGCCTTCCGCGTGCTCGGCTGCAGAGACTGGGCGAGGATCGATGTTCGTCTCGATGCTTCCGGAGTTCCGAACGTGCTCGAAGTGAATCCGTTGCCGGGAATTCTTCCCGATCCAGCGGACAATTCGTGTTTGCCGAAGGCCGCGCGAGCGGCGGGGATCGGCTATGAAGAGCTCATTCAGAATTGTCTGAAGTACGCTGCGGCGCGACAGGGAGTCGATCTCGAACACTCCCTCTCGCGGACCAGCGGAGCTCAGGGCGCTCCAGCGCTCGCCGCCAGCGGATCGGCGTGACCGATACCAGACGGAGGAACACACGATGAGAATTGCCTTGTTGTTCGACGGCCTCTCCGCCCTCGGGAAAGCTCCCGAGGTTCAGCTGCTCGACTCCATCGAAGCGGTGGAGAGCGCGCTGCTGGATTGGGCGACCGAGGTTGTACGCGTGCCTGTGAGCAACGACGGCCGCTGGGTCGAGCGCGTCCGCAGGGGAAAGTTCGATCTGATCTTCAATCTCGTCGAAGGCATTGATGGAGAGGCCATATACGAGCCGATGGTCATCTCGGTGCTCGAACTCCTTGGAATTCCTTTCACCGGAAGCTCCAGCTGGACGACCGCGCTTACGCTCAGAAAGAACGTCGTCAACGGAGTGCTCGACCGCGCCGGACTGCCGGTCCCGCGCTGGAGCCACGTGCGCCGCGGCGACGAAATCACGAGCGTCGGATTCCCGGCGATCTGCAAGCCGGTCGCCGAAGACGCTTCCGTCGGAATCGAGCAGCGGTCGGTCGTCAGGAGCATGCGCGCCCTCTCGGCGAGAATCGAGGCGATGTTCGAGGGCTGGGACGAGGTGCTGGTTCAGCGCTTCATTCCGGGCCGCGAGGTGAACGTCGCCATCCTCGGTGACGAGGTCATGCCTATCGCCGAGATCGATTTCGCCCAGATGCCGCGCGGGATGTGGCACATCGTCTCCTATCGATCCAAGTGGGAGACCGGGAGCGATGAAGATCTCGGCGCGAAGCCGAATTGCCCCGCCGATCTTTCCGAAGATCTTGGCAATGAGCTCATCGCCATCGCCCGCACCGCCTGGAGCGTGGTCGGCGGAGAGGGATACGGCCGCTGCGATTTCCGCATTGACCAGTCGGGGCGCCCCTGGCTGCTCGAGGTGAACGCGAACCCGGACATTTCGCCGACCGCCGGATTCGTGCGCATGGCTGGCGTCGCGACCGTCGGCTACTCCGACTTGATCCGACGGATCTGCGATCACGCGCTCGCCAAGCGCGGAGAGAATTACACGGAGCGGTGGGCGAACACGCTCAGGCTGTCCGGCCTGGGTTGAAAGGAAGTTCCGATCATCTACAACGCCCTTCACGGGGCCGGAGTGGTGCACGCATGAGCGATTGGCAACAGATCATCAAGGATCAGAGCATCGCAAGTCTCGAGAAACTGGCGGACAAGTTCGGGCACGACGTCATCGACGTCGAAGCGCTGAAGCCGGCGTTCGACAACTTCCAGATGCGAATCACTCCGGCTGCGCTCGATCAGATCAAGGAAGTGGGCGATCCGATGTGGAATCAATACGTGCCGACAGTCGAGGAGCTCGACGTGGTCGACGGCGTGATCGATTCGCTGGATGAAGACGGCGACTCGCCCGTGCCGAACATCACGCACCGCTACCCGGACCGTGCGCTGTTTCTCGTGAGCCCGATTTGCGCGACCTACTGCCGTTTCTGCACGCGGCGTCGCAAGGTCGGCGATCCTGAGAAGATTCCGCTCAATCAGTACGATTCCGCGTTCAAATATCTCCGCGAGCACACGGAGATCCGCGACGTCATCATGAGCGGCGGTGACCCGATGATGCTGAGCGACCGGAGGCTGGAGTACCTCTTCCAGCAGCTGCGGGCGATTCCGCACATCGAGATCATCCGGCTTGGGAGCCGCATCACCTCGCACCTGCCGGAACGGATCACGCCGGAATTCTGCGAGATGGTGCAGAAGTACCACCCGATCTTCATGAACACGCATTTCAATCACCCGAGCGAGCTGACACCGGCCGCCGTCGCCGCGCTGGACCGCCTGTCGAGAGCCGGCGTATCTCTTGGCTGCCAGACGGTGCTGCTCAAAGGCGTGAACGACGACCCCAAGGTGATGATGAAGCTGATGCACGAGCTGCTCAAGGCGCGCGTGCGGCCCTACTACCTATATATGGCGGACCAGGTGGCGGGCGGCGAGCACTTCCGCACCACGGTGCAGAAGGGTCTCGAGATCATGCAGGCGCTGCGCGGCTGGACATCCGGCCTCGCGGTTCCGCAGTTTGTTATCGACTCCCCGGGCGGCGGCGGCAAGGTGCCACTCCTGCCCGAATACCTGGAGCAGATGAATGACGACGAAGTGATCTTCCGGAACTACGAGGGCAAGCGCTTCGTCTACAAGCAGCCGCGCACGGTGCCCGCAGTTCCGGCCGAGCTCGAGCCGGCGGCCGAAGTCGGTATTGTGCCGATCAGCAGGAAGAAAACCGCGGCGCCAAGGCGAACCAAGCGCCGGCGCGCGGCGGGCGAATAGGCCCACCCGACGAAAAGGCCGCCTCGCTGCTGAGAGGCGGCCTTTTTGTTTGTCGCGCGTTTCTGGATTGTCGCCGGTCAGTCGGGCGATGGACTATCAGAAAGCGCGCACCACGAACCCTACGGCAGAAAGCTCCGCGGAGTCCGCTTCTGGTCCACGAGGAGAGCATCGTTCAGACCTCACGAAAACTCCTCCGCCTATGACGCCGGATGGTGCCTCGCCGCTCGAGCTCGACACTGCACTTATCCATCGGACGCTCGGCTACGGCGGAAAAGTGAATGGAGGCGTCTATCAGGTCAGCGTCCCGCGCAGCGAGAAAATTACAATGGATGGCGAGGTCGTCCCTCCATCGATGGGTGTCTCGACCGCGATCAATTTTCAGCCGACGGGTCGTGGCTGGGCGGCGATCACCGGCGACTTCGTGATGCTGTCGGGTGAAGTGAACCGCATCATTCCGATCCTTCGCGCCGGCCAGATTGATGTCACCGCGCTTCACTCTCACATGCTTGGAGAAGAGCCGCGACTGTATTTCATGCACTTCTGGGCGGACAACGACGCCGGCAAACTCGCAGCTACTCTTCGACGCGCGATCGATGAGATGAAATAAAAAAGGCCACCAGTTTTGGTGGCCTTTTTCTCTGACGAAGTCAGGCTTAGTCCTCTTCCTCGTTTTCGAAGGTGAGAGCATCCGCCTCACGAACGCGGTCGAGCATGGCGTTGACCGGAACTGCGATGCCCCGGTCGTTCAGCGCGGATTCGTTGCTGGATCCGCGCTGGAACCAGCTCCCCACTCCGGGAGCCGTCTCTGTACCGCTTGTACCAGCCGCCTCTTCGTCAGGGGCGGTATCCGAACCATACACGTCCATTCGACCTCCATCGGTTTGTTGTTCCTTGCTGCCATACGATCGATACCCCAAAACAGTAGTTTCGACCCACGGAAAGAAGCTACAATCCGTACCGAAATCCACAATAGTTTGACGATGTTCGAGGCCAAACTGGTACAACCCGTCAGTGCTGCTATCGGATTGTTTTCGGGTCGATCCCTCTAGTAGCGAAAATCCGGCCAACAGCCTCGCCAATCTTGTTATTGGGGGTGCTGGCGCCAGCGGTCACACCCACCAGTACCTGAGCCGTACGCGAAAGCCAGTCCGAAGATTCGACATCTTCTTTGGCGCCGAGGGGGCGGTGGCTGATCGTGCCGGAGTCGGGATCTATGTCGTCGGCATCCTCGACGTGGTAGGTGCGGACAGTTTCAGAGCAGAGAGCCGCCAGTGACATCGTGTTGCTGGAGTTGTATCCGCCGATCACGACCATCACGTCGAGGGGCTCGCGCAACAACTCCACCACGGCATCCTGACGCTCCTGAGTCGCGCTGCAGATCGTGTCGAAGGTCCGGAAATTCTCCTTCGCGTATTCGCTTCCCCGGGCGCTCGCCATGGAGCGTCCCACCAGCTCGCCGATGGCGAGGGACTCACGGGCGAGCATAGTGGTCTGATTGGCAACGCCGATGCGCCGGAGATCGCGCTCGGGATGGAAGTTGGGAGAAACCGCGTGCGCAAAGCGCTCGACCAGCGCCGGTGCGCTCAGACGGCCTTCAATGAAATCACACACCAGGCCGGCCTCGTCAATATTGCGAACGATGAGATACTGGCCGCCCTCGTACTTCTCCGCCTGCGACGCCGTGGCGCGCGTCTCTTCATGGTAGTACTTGCCGTGAATCAGCGAAGTGAATCCATCGCGCGCGTAACTCTCCACCCGCTTCCAGACGTTGAGTACGGAGCCGCACGTCGTGTCGACCATCACGCACCCGATCTGCCGAAGGGTCTCGAAATCCCTGATCGTCACTCCGAAAGCCGGGAGGATGACCACATCTTCGGTCTGCACCCCGGTGAAATCGATGTGCCCATTGTCGGGCATGAGGAAGGTGATCCCCATCCCCTGGAGTTTCGAGTTCACGTGCGGGTTATGAATGATCTCGCCGGCCAGATAGATGGTACGATCCGGGAACTTCTTTCTGGCCTGGTATGCGTAGTCGACCGCGCGTTCTACCCCATAACAGAAGCCGAATTCCTTCGCTAAACGGATGGTTACATCCCCCGCGGTCAGGGTATATTCCCGGTCCTTGAGCAGGTCTACCAGGTGGCCGGTATAGTCCGAAGCCAGTTCGGACTGGATCTCGGATTTCAACCCGAATCCTTTCCGAAAGTATGTGGCTCCCCCCGTTCCGTTTGGGGTATTGGACTGCATATTCCCAGTGGTGGGAACGGCGGTCCCGCCCGGACCCGGCCCCTTCACCGACGTATCAGACATACCTTGAATCTAGCAGTGACCAACCGTTAATGCGCTTCGATACACGACGATGACCGAGTCATTCGGAGCGTACCCCGAACAACAGACAGTGGCGCCCATCGAGAGCGCGCCATTCACTCCCGCCATCACGCGGCCGCCAGGCCTGAGTCGACCCGCGCCCCTCGTCAAAGGCGATACGATAGGTGTGGTAGCTCCATCTTACGCCCCGCAGCACGGCTGGCTCCTTCGCGGAGCCAAAGCGATGGAGGATGCCGGCTACAAAGTCATCCTCTGCCACGAGATCGACCGGTTCCGCCGCTTCCAGCAACGTGAGGACGAGCGCTGCGCTGAAAATCTGATGGGTATCTGGCTCAACCCCGATGTGAAAGCGGTCATCGCCGCAACCGGTGGCTACGGAGCCGTGAGACTCCTTCCCTTTCTGGACCCCGATGTGTTCCGCCGGAATCCCAAAGCGTTCGTGGGATACTCAGACATCACGGCGCTGCATCTCTGGCTGATGCGTCGAGCTCAGTTGCGTGTCTTCCATGGCCCGACCCTCGACGATCTTTTCCCGGGCGGCAGCGATCCGACAGTCCTGTCCCTTCTGACCGCTCTCTCCACACCGCGCCCGGAGACAAAGATCGGACGCGGAACCGCGCGTGCGGTGCGGCCGGGTACAGCCGTGGGCCGACTCACCGGCGGAAATCTTTCTCTGGTACAACAGAGCATCGGCACTCCGTACGAGATCGATACCCAGGACGCGATTCTCTTTCTCGAAGAAACCCGCGATCCGATGTCAGTCGCCGACGAGCGGCTCCTCCACCTGCGCGCGGCTGGTCTGCTCCGGCATGTGCGGGGCATCGTCTTCGGCCAGCTCTCGCTCGATCGATCGGAAGAGGATGAGTTCGGGGATTTCCTCCTTGACCTGGTTTCCGATCTCGAGGTGCCGATTCTCATGGACTTTCCCGCCGGCCACGAGGTCCCGAATCTCACACTTCCCCTCGGAACCGAGGTGGAGCTGGTCGCCGACGAAACGACTGGCTGGCTTTCCTATCGGGAGGACGCGCTCGCGTTCCCCGAGGAGAGACCCAGACTCAGCCTGGTGTAGCCGAGGCTAGAGTCCGCCCGCCTCGATCATCGCATCGACCGCGATGCACCACACATGGAGAAGCATCAGGTGAACTTCCTGGATGTAGGCTCCTTCCTCGCTCGGCACGGCGACGACATGGTCGGCGTCGCCGTCCTTCAGGCCATGCTTCCCGCATAGCGCGATTGTAACCGCGCCCTTGTCCTTCGCGGCTTTGAGACCGCGCAGCACGTTCTCGGAGCGGCCGCTCGTCGTGATTCCGACGACGGCATCACCCATTACCGCGAGCGCCTCGACCTGACGCTCGAACAGGGCGCCATATCCAAAGTCGTTGGCGATGCAGGTGACGACGCCCGAGTCGCCAACCAGCGAGATGGCGGGCAGCGGCCTCCGTGTCTCCTTGAAGCGGCCAATCAGCTCTTCGACGAGATGGCTGGCCTGAGTCGCGCTGCCTCCGTTCCCGAAGGCGAGAACTTTTCCGCCGCGTCCGAGGCAGGAGATGATGGCTTGCACAGCGGCATCCGACGCGGGCTGAAGCGAAGCGATGCAAGCATCGACGACTTTTCGATGTTCGCTGAAATGCGTGGCGAAGTGTTGTGCTGGCATGCGCGGATTATACGAGTGAGAGCAGTCGGCGCCAGTGCGCCTCCCTGCTAGCGCCCACGGCGGCGTCTGGGGTCGCTTCCCCGTCCGCGAGAGCGTGGTCCCTCGCGGGACCCGTGTCGCGCGCCATGCCGGTGATCGCCACTTCTCTGATGCTGCCGAAACTCGCCCGCTAGCCGCCGCACCTCGCTCTCGGCGTGCGATAACATGCTGCGATCGTCCGGCGTTTCCTCCACTTCGTCCGGGGACCACGGTTGTGCGAGACGCTCTTGCAGCTCGTCCAGCGTGTCGGCGCGCACCGCGCCTCGCTGACCTCGAAGCACCACAAATCGCACGGGACGATCGAGCGCGGGAATTTCCGCCGCCGTGAGCGTGCGAGCGACCTTCTCCGGGAGACGAAGCCTGGCCACGCCGCGACGCGCACCATCGCGCTCCTCCACGTCGTAGTCGATCTCGACATCGCGGTCACGAATCGTGACCTGGTTGGGCAAGCGCTCAAGTCGCTCCCGGGCGTCGAGAGGAACGAACCTGTCCCTGTCCACTCCGAGCCTGGCTGATCGGAAGTCATCCATTGAGCTGACTTGAGCCAGCTGCTCTTCGTACAGCGCAATGAGCTCGGGCAAGCCAAGACGCTTCGTCTCGCCGCCGGAGCGCTTGTACGCCTCGCGGATCTCCTCGATCGCTTCACGGTTTTTCTTGACCGCGAAATGCCTGGCTTCGCCCCGCGCCAACGCTTCCGCGAGCGCGTGTCGCGCCCCCTTCGCCAGCTCGCCTGGAAACTCTTCCACCGTCTCCAGCTCGCTCTCGAGCTCGAAGCCGAAATACTCGAGCGATCGCTTCAGCATGAGCGGACCGTGCTTTCGCCGCGGATCGTAGACCACTTCAACTTTGCCGCGCGTCGCGTAACGATGGATCAGCTCCATCGGGATCTGCGTCCCTTCGATTGCCGCGCGGGGAATGCCGGAACGGTCGGCGAAGTATCGGAGGTTCCCCGCAATCGCGCCCCAACTGCCGGCCACGCTCGTCTTGGAGACTCGCGCCTCGGTCCCGTCCGGCGTGTGCTCGTTGATGACGAGGTCGAAGGGCATGTACTGCGCGAGCAGCTCCGTGAATTTTCGATAGCCGTGATCGCGCGCATTCACCATTTTCGTCGGCAGCTCCATGCCGAGGGCGCGATAGATGCTCGCGGTCGCGAGCGCCGCGTCCTCGATCGCTTTCACCAGCACGCCGCGCTGCTCCGCCCAGTTCTCGATGCTCTCGTCGAAGAGATGCCGCGGCAACCCGTACACTTCGCCGATATGCCCGCAATGCGCAAATGCCTCGGCGTAGAGATTGTACGCCGTGAGATGATCGCTGCCCGACACAATGACGCCGGAGAGATCGCGTTCCTCGCGCGTCATTCGGTGCAAGGACTCGATCGAGCTCATCACCGCCAGGTAAGGAACGAGCTCGTCATCGGCGTTCACCAGCAGCTCCGCCCACGGGCGGTCCACCGGCATCGCCTCGACGGATTTTCCGTAGCGCGAGAGCCGTCCGTTCTCAATGATGCCCCGCTGCTCGAGTAGCGATACGGCCTTGCGATAGGCGACGCGATCGAGTGGAACAGGGAGGTCCAGCTGGTCCGCGGCGACGCCGAGATCCGCGCAGGTCATCGCGACGCGCTCCGAATCTCCCGCCAGCTGGAATTCTGGCGCCGTCGGTCTCAGCGACGAGAAATGAATGTCGCGATCGGAAAGTATGAACACCCTGCCGCCGGCGACGCGGCCGTGTACTCGTCCGGCCATCTGCAGGATCTCGTTGGCGCCGAGGTGGAGCCTGGTGAGGACGTTCTTGCCGCGCTCGATGACGTTGCTGAAGCGAGTGTCGTCGATGACCACCGTGTCGAGACCCTGAACGTTGAGAGCGCTCTGCCCCGCCGCCGTCATGGCCAGGAAGTACGGTTTCTTCTCTTCGCCCTCGAGAAATGGGCGAATTACTCTGATCGGCTCGCCACCGTGATAGAATGCGCTGTTGATTCGGGGAAAGCGGTTTCCCACCGTTTCCGCCGCCTCTTCAACTCCCGCTCGAGTCGGGAGGAACATCCCGACCCCGCGCCGCTCCTTCACCACCTGCTGGAGAAACCGGTCGTCGAGAAATGTCCGCGGATCCTTCCGCACGATCTTCACGTCCGCCGCTTTCGATGGATCGAACGCCGACGTCTCCAACACCGCCGCGGCGTTGAGATAACGCGCGTAGAACGTTGGATCCACGGTCGCGGAGAGCCAGATGAACCGACACCCGACTCTCTTTCCGAGAGCGAGACACAGTTCCAGCTCCGCTGATGTCTGATGGATCTCGTCCACGACCATGGTGTCGGTGGGAAGTATGTCTCCGTCCTGGAACCAGCGGCGCGCGATCCCCGTCGTGACCACGATTACGTTCCAGCTCGGCGTCTCCGGTGTCGCCTCCCGCTCGCGATTCACGACCCCGATTTTCAGAACATCGGTGCCAAGGATCGTCTCGGCGATCGGGCGAATGGAGAGTGTTTTACCGGTGCCCGTGCCGGCGACGATCCCGAATCCCCTCCCCGCTGCCGCTAGCTGGCGAATTTCCTGGCCGTGCTGCTTCTCGAGAATCGTCGGGATCCGCAGGCCGAGCGCGAGCTCGATTGTCTCGCAGGCGGCGCGCGTGGGGGCGATGACGATGAGGCGTCCGGAGGGCGGCTCAGCCGCGACGTACGCCTCGCGGTCCGGAGGGAGATATCTGTCGGTGACGGTGCGCTGCATTCACCGTGGAAAGTGCATACATCGCACCGGATGCGAAACGGCCCCGGGGGATTTTACTCGCCCGGGGCCGTTTCTATGTCAGGAGAACCTGTTAGTCCTTGTCCTTGTGCTTGCCTTTGCCGTTGTCCTTTCCCTGTCCGTTGTCTTTTCCGTGTCCGTTGCCGTTCGCTACCACGTTGCTCGTGACATTGGAGCGATCCTCGCCACGCGTTAGGTTCGAGCGATTGTCGTTGTCATTACCGCGCTCCGATCCCCTCCCCTGCTTATTCTGTTGCTTCTGCTGCCTCTGCTGCGCCTTCTGCCACTGCTTGTCGTTGGCGTTGGCGTTGCGGGCGCCGAGGATCGTGAAGGTGCCGTTCGAGTTACGACGGGCGCGCTGGATCACCAAGTTGCCATTCGCATCGCGAACGCGGCGCTCGTAGATCGAGTTGTTGTCGCGACCCTGGCCCACCTGATACCAGCCGCCGTCGACGCGATTACCGTTGTCGTTGCAGTTTACGTTGCTGCCGGTGCGACCGAAAATGATGTCGCCGACGGTGTTGGTGCTCTGGTTGTAACTGCAATTGGAGTTGCGATTGCTGTTGTTGGCCACGGTGTTCGTGCTGATGATCGACATGTTGCCACGGGCATCGCGTCGCGCACGCTGAACTACGATGTTGCCGTTACGGTCTTGCGTACGGCGCTCATAAATTGTGTTGCCGTTCCCATCGCGACCGACCACGCGCCACGATCCATCAACGTTTATGGAGCCGTTGCTGGTCGGTACGGGGCGGCTGCCCAGGATCTGAGCATCGAGCGTCGCTGCAGAAGCGAGGCCCGCGAGTGCTAGTGTGATGACGAATACCTTCATTTTGCTATCCTCCGAGTAATTAGATCGACGAGCTCGTCGGCGGGACTAGACTTGCTCCTGTCGTTTTTCCCCTTTTTTGTCTTCGGCGGTTCATCTCCGAAGAGAACCCTTCCATTCGCGGGACGATTTCTCACGGCCGACGCACAATCCGTTGGCGCCGGCTGCTGCCCCGCCGGTACATCGTTGATCCAGATGCGGCACATCCCAACCGGCGGAAAGAACCCGGGCGGCACGATCTGCTCGCGACGTGATTGCTGCGTCGGGGGCGCCTGGGGTTTTGCCGGAACGAGCCGCTGCGCTTCCGCAACGCTCGCCGAGACGATGAGTCCCAACACAGCAGGCATTGCGAACCTCAAAAAGGACCGAAGGGAGTTGGTGCTGAAACGGTGAATCATGTTGTATTGGGGTGCACGTGCGGTGCCATACCATGCCGACTGGGTTAAGTCACTATGGCACAAGGAGTTACCTCCATGCAGCCAACTCGAGGGAAGCCCGCGGTGTCCTCTCGAAGGGACGAGAGAACGGGAGATTGATACACATTTGGCGCAGCCCTTCAGGCATCGTCGTGAGGGAGAAAAATCCGCCCTCCCGGCGTGCCTAGTCCCCGAAGGAAATACCGGTTGCCCGCGCCGTCAATACCGTGTCGTGGTTGATCTCGACGCGCTTAGGCGTTTTGAGCACGTCGGTGAGCGGAATGGTCACGATGTGCGGTGACTGAAGGGCGATCATGTGGTCCCATTTCTCATCGGCGACCGCGCGCACCGCGGCGCCGCCAAATCTCACCGCGAGTAGTCTGTCGTAACCCGTCGGCTGGCCACCGCGCTGAAGATGTCCAAGAATCAGTGAGCGCGTCTCTTTCTTGGTGCGCCTCTCGATCTCGTCGGCGAGCCGCTCGGCGACGCCGCCGATTCTGACCGCCTGACCAGGCATGGACTTTCCGAGGATCGCCGGAGATTCACCGCGTGGAAACGCGCCTTCCGCGATCACGACGATGGAGAAGTGCCTGCCCGAGCGGTCGCGCGCGGTGATCTTCTCGCACACCTTTTCGATGTCGTAAGGAATTTCGGGGATGAGGATCACGTCGGCCGTGCCGGCGAGCCCGGCATGCAGCGCGATGAATCCAGCGTTGCGGCCCATCACCTCGAGAACGAGGACGCGGTCGTGGCTTTCGGCCGTGGTGTGCAGCTTGTCGATCGCTTCGAGCGCCGTGTTCACGGCGGTGTCAAAGCCGAATGTCGTGATCGTTCCGTTCACATCGTTGTCGATGGTCTTCGGAACGCAGACGATCTTCATCCCACGCTCGCAGAGCTCGTGGGCGATGTTCATCGATCCGTCGCCGCCGATGGAGATCACGGCGTCGATGCCGAGCTTACGCGCGTTTGTTATCAGCTCACCGGACCGGTCTTTCTCGACGAAGGTCCCGTCGGGCATGGGAATCGGATAGCTGAACGGATTTCCGCGGTTGGTGGTGCGGAGGATGGTGCCGCCGAGGTGAGCGATACCGCGCACCGTGGCGGCCGTCATCGGGATGACTTCATCTTCGCCAAGCAGGCCGGCGTAACCCTTCTTGACGCCGAGCACTTCCCATCCGCGGTTCACCGCCGAGAGCACCGCGGCGCGTATCACCGCGTTGAGCCCCGGCGCATCACCTCCTCCGGTGGACAACGCGATTCTCATGATTTCACGATTTCGCTTCTAGGAGTGATAGGATTTCACCCGGCTTTGCGTGCCGCGCTGTTTTTGACTTCTCGTAAACCGGTATTCCATCGGCAATGATCTCGAACCTGCCGCCTCTCGACGGAATCATCTGGAGCTCCGCGTCGGGAAAGCGCTGACGAATCTCAGCCGCCAGACTGGCGGCTCTTGGCTGGTAGTTTCAAACGACACAGTACTCGATGCTGATCTTCATTGGTCCCTTCGTGGACGTTGAGCGCTATTGATGAGCCGTCGGCGCGTACTGCTGCACGAGCTGAAGCGCTTCCAGAGTCCCGACGGCTTTCAGCGCATTGATTGCCGGCGTACGGATCACGTTCTGCCAGACTTCCGACGCCATCATCTGCTTGGCGAGCGGAAGCGCCGCATTCTTCTCGAGGAGGATGTCCGACGCGAGGGCAGCACCGCGGACAATGAGACTCGGATCCATGCGCGCGATTTCGCGGACGCGGATGATCACGTCTCTGGCGGTAGTTCCGCTCAGCGTCAGCCGACCGAGCGCGGTCACGCCTTCCTGGCGGACGCGAGTATCTGGATCGCGAGTCGCGGCCATGAGAGCGGTGGTGACGTTCCGCATCGGCGCGATCGTAGCCCTGCCTGGGTCGCTTCCCCAGATACCGATCGCATCTACGGCACGAGCACGCACCGCCCAGAATTTATCGTTGCGCGTCGAGCCGGTGAGGGCGATGAGGGCAGCCTGGTCGGCGGGCCGCTGCGCCAGCAAATCGACCGCCTCGATCCGTCCGAGAACGTCGTCGTCGTACACCAGTTGATAGCGCAGCATCGCCGTGGAACGCGGGAAATCCGTGAGATCGAGGATCCAGTTTCCCTTGTCCCAGCGAATCGAGCGTGGCGGAGCCTTGAGATTCGTCCCGGCTTCTCCGGTTCCATTTCGAACCGGCACCACGAAGCGGACGATGCCACTGTCGGTGCGGGCTTCGATATCGACGTCGACATCGAAGAAGCCGGTGAGACTGTCGCGAGGCTGGACTTCTCTCGCGCTGATCACGAGCCGGCGGGCAGCGCGATCATACAATGACGAGACCTGAAAGACCGGAAAGCCGGCGCCATACACCCACTGGTCGAAGAACGCCTTGTAATCCTTGCCGGTCGTCTCCTCGAACGCCTTGCGCAGATCGTCGGTGACGACGTTGCCGTAGGCGTGCGCGGTAGTGTAGTGGTTCATCGCTTTCCAGAAGAGATTGTCGCCGAGCTGGTGGCGAAGCATCTGAAGAATGGTCGCGCCCTTCGGATAGATGTGACCGCTGAAGAACACCTCGATGGGATCGTTGACCCATTTGCTCCACACAATGGGCCGCCTGGTGCGGCGGTCCGCATCGATCGTCTGCTCCTGGGCGCCGAGCCGGTCGATGGCGCCTTCGTCGACGCCGAGGTCCTCCTCGCGGAAGACCTGCTCCATGAACGTGGCGAATCCCTCGTTGAGCCAGACATCTCCCCAGTCGCGCGTGGTCAGCAGATCGCCGTACCACTGGTGTCCGAGCTCGTGGGCCATGAGCCCGACGGAGCTGGCCTGCGGCTCCGACCATGCGGGGTGGAGAATCTCGGCATCGTTCTGCGATGTCGCGGTGACGTTCTCCATTCCGCCGTACTGGAATTCAGGAATGACGATCTGGTCGTACTTGGACCACGGATACGGAACGCCGGTTTTGCGCGAGAACACATCGACGGCCTGCGGAGTCTTGGCGAATCCGCGCCAGGCGGCGTCGACCGAATCGGGGTACGTCCAGTAGCCGATCGGCACGTTGCGCCACGGCTTGTCCTGGAGCACGGTGTAGTTGCCGACGACCGCCGTCATCAGATACGTCGATGCGGGCTTGTCGAGAACCCAGTGCCATTCGATGCTGTCGCCCACTGCACGCGATCCGGCGAGGCGGCCGTTGGAGAGAGAGCGCTCGCCCCTGGCGGTCCAGATGTAGAACTCCCAGGTCGTCTTGTCGTTCGGGAAGTCGTAGGTCGGAACCCAGTAGTGATTGTCCTCGGTCTCACCCTGCGTCCAGACGATGTGCTTGGCGGGCCTGAAGTAGGCGCCCTTGGTGCGATTGGCGCCATCGAATTCGATGGTGATCGATGTCGTTTGCGCGGAGCGCAATGGCGTCGCGAGGTGCACCGTGAGCGCGCGTCCGTCGTAATCGTATTTCAGAGCTGTGGTGCCGGTGGCGACGCTCTTGAACGTCATGTCGCCGGCATCGATCACAAGATTCGAGAGTGGCGTGGCGCCCGGAAGTCCCGCGACGGTCAGGGTCGTCGTTCCAACGACCGCCTGACGCGGCCAGTCGAAGCGGACGATCGTCACCTGATGCTGAAGGTCGTACCTCCGCACTCGCTCGGGGTGGGTGACTCCGTCGGGCGGCGGGCCCCAGACGATCAGCGGCGTCTGCTGAAAAGGGGGAACGCGATCGATTGCCAGGCTCGAGTCCATCTGAAATGGAGGAAGAACGAGTGGCGGAGTCGGTCGCGGGATCTCGGTCGCAGGAATTCTCGACGGGGTCGTTGACGGCGGCGTGCAAGCGACGATGAGCGCGCTGGCAGCGGCGCCCATGAGGAATAGTCCTTTCATTTTACGTTGGAACGGAATGAATACGTTCGGATGATTCGGGACAGCTGCATAGCGTTCTTCTGTCATATGCTATCTAACCAGCTAACCCGGCGGAAGGATAGACACCGATGCGACACGCGTTCACCATCGTCGAGCTCACGGTCACGATCTGCATTCTGGGCGTACTCTCCGCCATCGCCATGCCATGGGCCGGCGAATTGCTCGACAGGGTCCGCGTTCGCGGCGCGGTCGTGGAGATCGAATCGACTTTCAGCGGCGCTCGACACATCGCGATCGCGCGTTCAGCGCAGACGACGGTCGATATCGACACCGTGACTCAGACCATCTACGTCAGCGTTGGAGCCGACACGCTTCGAAAGCGGGAGATTGGAGCGGATCACGGAGTTCAGCTCTCGGCGAGTCGTGTGCGGATGTCCTACTCGGCGACTGGCATGGGCTACGGCGCCGCGAACCTCAGCGTCTTCGTGCGACGGAACGCGTCCGTCGATACCGTTTTTGTGTCGCGACTTGGTCGCCTGCGACATTGATCGACGCCGGCGGCGCGATGTCCACAGGATCCGGCTCGGATGCAGCAGGAACCGCCACGTCCGACGTCGTCCCGAAATCGTAGCCCGGAACCGAGATCCGCGGAATCTGCTGCCCGATCATGCGCTCGATCGTGCGCACCATCGCGATCTCGTCGGGCGACATGAAGGTATAGGCATCGCCGGTCGCGGCGGCGCGGCCTGTGCGGCCGATGCGGTGCACGTAATCTTCCGGCTGCTGGGGCACATCGTAGTTGATGACGTGGCTGATGCCGGAGACATCCAGCCCGCGCTGCGCGATGTCCGTGGCCACGAGCACCCGGATCTTGCCTGACTTGAAATCCTCGAGCGCGCGGGTGCGCTCACCCTGCGATTTATCGGCGTGCATCGCCGTCGCCGCGATTCCCTGATCCTCGAGGTGCCTGACGACTCGATCGGCGCCGTGCTTGGTGCGGGTGAAGATGAGAACCGAGTCCATATTCGCTTCCTTCAGCAGCTCGACCAGCAGCGTGCTCTTTCGGTCGCGCGGCACCGGGTAAACGGCGTGCGTCACCGTGCTGGCCGCTTCGGAGCGGCGTCCGACCTGCACGACCACCGGTTTCCGCAGATACTTCCGCGCCAGGGCTTCGACCTCAGGCGGCATCGTCGCGCTGAAGAGAAGCGTCTGCCGGTAGGGCGGGATCTCGGCCACAATCCGATTGAGTTGCGGTGCGAATCCCATGTCGAGCATGCGATCCGCCTCGTCGAGAACCAGGACCTCTAGATCGTCAAAAGAGACGTTCTGGCGCTCCATGTGATCGAGCAGGCGACCCGGTGTCGCGACTACGACATCCACCCCATTCAGCAGCGCCCTGGACTGAGGCTCGATGCCAACTCCGCCGAAGATTGGGACGACGCGCAGGTCGGTGTACTTGCCGTACTTCCGGAAGCTCTCCTCCACCTGCGCGGCGAGCTCTCGCGTCGGAGTCAGGATCAGAACGCGAACGCGGTGAACGGGCTCGCCGTTCTCCGCGGTGAGCGGAGTGCTGATCAGATTGTGAACGATGGGTAGGGTGAACCCGGCGGTCTTTCCGGTTCCGGTCTGGGCGAGACCAATCAGGTCCCGGCCCGCCAGAGCCAGGGGAATCGCCTGTTGCTGGATCGGCGTGGGATGCGTGTATCCGGCGTCGCGAACCGCGTGGAGCACTTCGGGGGCGAGGTCGAGCTCCTCAAAAGAGAGCCCCGCCTCGGGGTTCTGTTCAATCATCTATCCTAATATACGCAGGGCGTCTGACTTCAACCGCAACAACAACTGCAACTGAACAAGATGTCAGCTTGAAGTTGAAGTTAGACGCCCGCGCGGCGAAGAAGAGCGATCAATGCCTCGTTCACCTCGTCTGGTGTCTCCTCCGTGATGATGTGCCCCGCTTCGGGAATCGCGCGCAGCACGATTTGTGGAATGAGCCGAACGAAGATCCCCATCCCATCGGCGGGCATCATGTGATCCCGGCTGCCCCAGAGGGCGACGGCCGGAAGATTGACAGGGAAGAGCTGCCGGTGAACCGCCGCCTTCCAGTCGTAGTTGTGTAGCAGCGCGCGCATCGCGAGCGCGAATTCCGGGAACTGCGACGGCGCAAGGTACTCCTCCACATCGCGCTCCGTAAAACGCCCGCGTTTCCCGTAAACCCGCATCAGCGCAAGCTTCACGACCACGCGCGGCTTTACCTGGCGAAGTATCGGCGTAAGGACGGCGGGGGTGAGAAAGCGGTACAGCCCCATCAGCGGCACGCCTTTGAGTCCGACGGGGGAAAGCAGGCCGAGACACCGGGCGCGCTCGGGATATCGCGATGCGAAATGGTAGATGAGGGATCCGCCAAGCGAATGCCCGGCGAGTGCCGGGCATTCGAGCTCGAGCGCGTCGAGGATATCGCGCAGGTGCTCCGCCAGCGACTCGATCGTGTACTCTTCGCTCGCGAGCGGCTTGTCGGACAATCCGTGTCCCTTGAGGTCCACGGCAATCGCGCGAAATCCGGCTTCGACCAGCGCCGGCATGTTGCGATGAAACGTGTAGGCGCTGCAACCCCAGCCGTGAACGAGCACCACTGGCGGCGAAGCCGGATCGCCTCGTTCGACCACGCGAATCTTTATTCCCGAGCGAAGGCGCGGAAAACTCACGCGATATGCCGGTTCACCGGCAGGGAACATCTCGCCGGGACTGAGATTGTTCCGGTGACCGGATCCGATCATTAGATCAGATTAATTCGATTTCTCGGCCGAGAAGTTTTCCGATGAGCCCGATTCGGAAGGTGACGTCCGCCCATTTCGATTCCGGGGTGGTGCCGTCGTCGAGAGGGAAGGTGGACCACGCCCATTGATGGGTCGTCGTCGGCCGCTCCGTTCCCTTGTGAGGATGCCACACGCCGTTGCGGTCGCGATCGTCGACGAATCTCTCGTAGAGCTTCATCCAACCCTCGTTGCGGCGGAGAAAGTTGAGACGCGCCATTGTCTCGAGCCACAGCAGCGCGAACGGGACATCCGCCTCGACAGCGTTCCGGTGCGGCAGGAGGTCACCCATGAGTAGGTGAGGCTGCGGCACCATTTTCTTTCCGAAGAGCTGGATTGTCTCCTGGCGCGGGAGCGGCTGCGTGATCCAGTCGTAGATGCGCTCGACGCTGCTGAAGTGCTCGTGCCGGAAGATCGGCATGTGCGCGAGCATCGTCAGGGTATAGATGGATGGCGGCGCGGATTCTGGCGCAAGCACGTGGGTGTTGCCAACCCGCATCCACGGCTTCTCGCCAAGCGGCGAGTTGAGATACGAGACGGTGCGCTCGAGAATGCGGCGCGCCGCACCACGCAGCCGCGGATCGTTCTCGTATCCCATCTGCGCGAGCGTCGCCGCCGCGGCTTCGCGAAAGATGCTGCGCGTGCGCCGAACGATATCATTATCCCTCGCCTTCGTGCCGAGCTCGAAGGTGAACGCAGGATCGTTGTCCTCGGCGAGCAGTCGGAAAAGAATCCGGCGAGCGAGGACGAGGGGCGGCGACTCACGGCTCCAGCCGTACTCGGAAAGGCGTCGAACCGCCGGAATCGTTCCGATGTGGGCGAAGTCGGTGGCGTGTCGCCCCGGAAGTGAAAGAACTGATTGATTCCACATTCCGTCGCGGGACTGCGTGACCGCGAGCCTGATAGCGGGCCGGTGCGAATACGGAAGCCAGTCGAAGTCGGGCGAAGCCGGGTCCGCGGCGCGCGCGACCTCGGTCATCGCCCGGTACTTGATCGGCGCCGACGCGTGCTCGAGCAGCCAGCTCAACGGAAAGGAGATTGGCTCCGAGGCGGGCGCTGATATCGTTGGGGCTGGTTCGAAGATGGTACTGGGTGCAGTCACAGGCGGCGCTCGGCACGCTGAAAGGAGCAATACTCAAAACCGGCAAGCTGGATGAGCCGCCGGCAGCGGGAAGAATAGCACGATTTCGCCCCGGCGCATAGGGGCGAGAGGCTAAGTCACTGAAAGAGAATGGGTTAGACGCTTGGAGGCTTGGGAACTGCAACCGGAGGAGTAATGAGCTGCCAGCTTCAGAGATGATAGTGTTCAGCCTTACTACGTCGGGACGTTACTCGCGCGGGTCAGGGCACAAGCACTGGTTGTCATCACGCCACTTAGTGGCGTCCCGACGTTTGCAGCTAACGGTTGATAGCTGCCCAGCTTGCGGCTCACAACTCGTTCAGTTGCATTCTTCACCGCCCCCCAACCTTTTCTCGTCCTTTGGCGTATAACATTCGTGACGCCAGTTCGGCGTCCAACACACATCTCCAGGAGAGTAGGATGAAGGCTATTCGCATCGCCACGCTGGCTGCTGCCCTCTGCGTTGGCATGACATCGGTCGCCGCTGCCCAGGGCGTCCCACCTCAGGGCCAAGGCGAAATGCGCCGTGGCGGCGGAATGGGCGGAATGCTCCTCAAGGACATCACCTTGACGGATGCGCAGAAAAACCAGATCAAGACGATCCGCGAGAAGTACATGCCGCAGCAGATGGAGCTTCGCAAAGCGGCTCAGGCCACTGGTGGTCCGCCGGACGAGGCGACGCGCGCCAAAATGATGGATCTCCAGAACAAGCAGGCCGCCGAGATTCGCGCGATCCTCACCGCCGATCAGCAGGCGACGTTCGACAAGAATCTCGCCGAGATGAAGTCGCGCATGGACAGTCGCCGCAACGGCAGCAGGTAAACTCCCGCTATGACTGCGGCTCCAAGGCCGCGAGCGTGTAGTTGCTCTTCGGGTTCCAGAGGATCCAGCTCTGGAACCCGTTGTCGTATCCGGCCTTCTTCTGGGCTCGAATCTGCGCCGCTTCATAGCGCGGCGGACCGAGCGTGAAGTCCTGGTACCAGGGAATGATGAGCGCGGCGTTGGGGACGGAATCACTCCGGGCGATCGCGTCCCCGCGCTGCTGGCAGGCGAGGGAAAGGGAAAAGAACGCGATCGTTCCTATCCGTGCCGTATTCATCGTCTTTTGGTGTCGTGGAGGCGCGATGCGCCCGGAGTCAGAGCGCGTTCAGCTCGGCGTTGGCGTCGGAGAGGTAACCCATCTCCCTTACCACGCTCTGTGCCTGCTGAGTAACCATGGTGAGGCCGGTCGGCTGGGCGTTGAGACCACCGGTGCGGAACCGCACCAGCTCCAGGCGCATCGATCTGAGAAGCTGACGGCAGTTGTCCAGCTTCTCCTGGGCCTCTTTTTTCTTGCGGGCGATCTCCGCGATGGCGCGGCGCTGCCGCCGCAGCATCGCGAGACGGCGTACTCGCCCCTCGCTGGCGCTGTAGTCGAGGGGATTCGCCTGCGATTCGAGCGTCGTTATCTCCCTCTCGACACCTTCGGGCGTCTCACGGCCGGCGCTGCGATCCATGTCAGAGAGCGTAAGCGCGAGCTGCTGCACCCTTCTGAACACCGCGTCGGCTGATGCGGCGACTTCGGGAATCTGCTCTCTCTCATCAGGCGGCATGTTGAGGAGCTGCCGATGGATCTCGCGATGATCACTTTCCGCTTCACGAATCGCTGATCCATACCGCGAGTCCGCGAAAGGCGCGGGCGATCCAGCGGGAATCGGGTTTAGGCTCGTCGCCGGGCCACCCACCCTCGGGTAGGGCTGGAACGGCTGCATCGTGGGAAAAGGAGAAATCGGCGAGAACATTCCCTGCCCTCGCGCCCGCGCCCGCGCGCGAACTTCGGCGCGCTTCTTATCGTCGAAGAGCGCACGCGCATCGTCGATCGTCTCGGCGGCGACATCGAAGATCAGCCGGTTGCGTGGCTGACGAAACACGTCGCGCCAATCGTAGCCCGCGGCCCAGAGCTTCGAGTACTTGAACGCGAGGGCCACGGTCCAGATGACCGTGAGTGCGATGAAGTCGTGATTCGAGAAGAGCGAGATCGGAACCAGGATCGCGTTCACCGCGAGATAGGGTGCGAGCTTGCGCCGGAACGAGACCACCATCGGCGCTTGCCACCTGCTCATCTCTTCCGCGCTCGGCTGAGAGGGCATGTACGGCGACTGCGTCGCCGGCGTGTAGCGATCGCGCAGAGGCTCGGTGATTTCCCGCTCGCGGGCGGCAGCGGAGCGCGTTCCCGCGGCGGCCGAAGCGCGCGTCGCGAGCGTGGGCATCGAGCCGCCGTCGAGAGCAACCGCGAAGGCGGCCGCGCTCGGGAAGCGATCGGCCGGATCCTTTTCGAGACACATCATCACGGCGCGCGAGAGATCCTGCGGCAGGTCCGGCCACCGCTCGTCCACGGGGATCGGCTTCTCGGAGAGATGCTTCACCAGCATGGAAGGTGTGTTGTTGGCGACGAATGGCGGCTGACCGCACAGCATCTGATAGCCGACCACTCCGAGTGAGTAGAGATCGCTGCGTCCATCGATGGCGCTATCACCGGCGGACTGCTCGGGCGACATGTATGCCGGAGTTCCGATCGCCATTCCTGTCGCGGTGAGCCGCGAGTCGCCGCTGTCGGTGAGGGCGCGCGCGATGCCGAAGTCCGTCACCATAGCGCGACCCGTCTCTTCATCGATGATGATGTTGTCCGGCTTGATATCGCGGTGGATGACGTTGCGGTTGTGCGCGTACGCCAGCGCATCGGCGACTTCGTGCAGAATGCGCCGCACTTCGACCGGAGCTATCGGACCGTGCTCCTGCAGCCGCTGGCCGAGGTTGTCGCCCTTGATGTACGCCATGACGAAGTAGACGAGATTGTCTTTCTCTTCGACGGTGTAGATCGGAACGATGTTCGGGTGATTGAGCTGCGCGGCGGTCTCCGCTTCCCGCAGGAATCGCTGGCGGATATCGGCGCGGAAGCTCAGCTCCGGCGGCAGCACCTTGATCGCGATCTCGCGCTTGAGACGCCTGTCTCGGGCGCAGTACACGATGCCCATACCGCCGCGACCGACCTCGCTCTCTAGCTCATAGTTTGCAGAGAGGACCTGAGCCACATGTGTGCCGAGCTCGTCGGTTGGACTAATTGGCATTTGGCCGCGTCAATTCAGCAGGTCCTGCGTTGCGATTCGTGCCGTGCTGGCGTAAATCCACGAGAGCAAAAGATGCAGTAAGGGAAGGCTGTAGAGTAGTATCTAAATAAGAATCTTGTCTTCGGAATGACAATGCCACAGCGACAAACATTACCTGTTCTCCCTTTGAGGGGGACTGTGATTTTCCCGGGCCTCACCCAGCCGATAGCGGCGGGCCGGCCTTCAACCCTCCGTGCGATCGAGGCTGCCCTCAAGGGCGACCGCCTCGTGTTCGCGGTCGCGCAGCGCGACAACACCGAGGAGCCAACGGCGGACATCCTGTATTCGATGGGCGTCATTGCGCGCATCGGTCAGATTCAGCGTGGGCTTGGCGGCGTACAGCTTCTGTTGCAAGGCGAACAGCGCGCGACCGCCCTTCAATATTCGACTGCGGACGGCTACCTGAGTGCGGTAACCGTTCCGGCTGAGGAGATGACTCCTCAAACCGAAAACGATCCTGCATTCACGGCGTTACAGAAAGAGACGCGCGAGCGGGCGGCTGAGCTCGGTGAGCGCAGAGGACTTCCAGAGGAAGTCGTTCACCAGGTTCTCGATTCTGTCACCGAGCCGGGCCGCTTTGCCGACCTGGTCGCCGGCTATATCGAGCTTCCCGTCCCCGAAAAGCAGGGACTGCTGGAAACACTGAGCGTGGAAGAGCGGCTTCGCCGTGTTCTCGTCCACGTGCAGCGGCAGGTTGGCCTCCTCGAGGCGCAGGAAGACATCAAGTCGCAGGTCCAGGAGGAGCTGGGCGAGCGGCAGCGCGAGATGTACCTGCGCGAGCAGCTCAAGGCGATCCAGAAGGAGCTCGGCGACGACGACTCGAGCAAGGAGATCACGGGGCTTCGCGACAAGCTCGCGAAGCTGGAGCTCCCGAAAGAGGCGCGCGCCGAAGTAGAGCGCGAGCTCGGAAGGCTCGAGAGAGCCGGCCGTGAGTCGATGGAAGCGCAGGTGATTCGCACATATCTCGAGTGGATCGCCGAGCTGCCGTGGAACAAGCGATCTGATGACCAGCTCGATCTCAGGCACGCGGAGACTGTGCTCGAGGAAGATCACTACGGACTCAAGGATGTGAAGGATCGCGTCCTCGAATTTCTGGCCGTGAGACAGCTGCGCGCGAGTCAGCTCGCCGACGAAGTCGAGAAGACCGGTGATGGGCCGGTCGCGCGCCTTTTCCCCAGCAAGGAAGACGCGACGCCGTCGCTCGCCGTCGGCGACCACGGCGACCGGCCCATCACCGACAAGGTGGAGGCGAAGTCGCGCGCTATGGCGAAGGGACCGATCCTTCTCTTCATCGGACCGCCAGGGGTCGGCAAGACATCGATCGCCAAGTCGATCGCGCGATCGCTTGGCCGCGAGTACGTCCGAGTTTCACTTGGCGGCGCCCGCGACGAAGCGGACATCCGCGGACATCGTCGCACGTATGTCGGCGCGATGCCGGGCAGGATCATCCAGGGACTCAAGCATGCCGGGACGAAGAACCCCGTCTTCCTGCTCGACGAAGTCGATAAGCTCGGAACGTCGTATCAGGGTGATCCGTCGAGCGCTCTGCTCGAAGTCCTGGATCCCGCCCAGAACGACACCTTCACGGACCACTACCTTGGCGTCCCGTTCGATCTGAGCGAGGTGCTGTTCATCGCGACCGGGAACTTCGTCCAGAACATTCCTGGTCCGCTGCTCGACCGCATGGAAGTTGTGGACTTCGCGGGCTACACCGAGAAGGAAAAGGCCGAGATTGCGAAGAAGTACCTGTTGCCCCGGCAGCTCGAGGAATCAGGACTGAGCGGGAAAGAAATCACGTTCACCGAAGACGCCATCATGTCCGTGGTGTCGAACTACACTCGCGAGAGTGGAGTGAGACAGCTCGAGCGTCAGATCGGCGCGGTGGCGCGGAAGCTCGCGCGCAAGATTGCGTCGAGCGAAGAGGTCGAGCACAGAGTCGACGCCGAGACGGTGAGGGAGCTGCTCGGCAGGCCGCGCGTCCATCCGGAGCATGCGTTGCCGGAGAGCGAGGTCGGAATCGCGACCGGCATGTACTACACGCCGATGGGCGGGGACATCATGTTCGTCGAGGCATCGATTCGACGGTATTACGGTAGCCGCGAGGCAGACGCACCAAATCAGGTCGGTCCCGCTGGCCCCGTGTCGCTGATTCTCACCGGCCAGCTCGGCGACGTCATGAAGGAGTCGGCGCGCGCGGCGTTCACGTACGCGACGAACAACGCCTCCAGCCTCGGGATTCCACGCGACAGGCTGGGGGCCATCGAGGCGCACATCCACGTGCCCGCGGGCGCGATTCCAAAGGATGGACCGTCAGCCGGAATCGCGATCGCGACGGCGCTCGTGTCGGAGATGGCGGATCGTCCGGTGAGGCAGGACGTGGCGATGACGGGCGAGATCACGCTCCGTGGCCGGGTGCTGCCGATTGGTGGTCTGAAGGAGAAGGTCCTCGGAGCGCATCGCGCGGGGATCAAGACCATCATCATCCCGAAGGGGAACGAGGCGGACATTGAGGACATTCCAGAGGAAGTTCGGAAGACGCTCGCGTTCCACCCGGTGGAGACGCTGAACGAGGTGCTGAAGATCGCGCTCGTGCCGGCGGACTCGGTTGAACCAGCTGCACCGCTCGAAATGGCGGAAGTCGCGTAGGCTCAGTACTACGCTGAAGAGTACCGGCCGAGGGCTATCGGCTTTGCGGCTGGGAGCAACAGGTAACAGCAGAAAACAAAACGGGGGGCCAGGATTGGCTCCCCATTTTCATTTGCGGAACGCCCTAGCTCCAGCGGAAGGTGGCGACGGCGCCGGCGGGCAACGCGTAGAGGATGGCCTTGCCGCCAACGTGCACCGAGAACGACACTTCGGCCGACGCGGTGTTGAGAACGATGAGGACCTTCGAGCCGTCGTCGGCGTTCTTGAAGGCGACGCTCTGTAGCCCGCTCACGTTGGTGCTCGACGCGATGCGGTGCGCGCCGGGCCTCACGAACTGGCTGGCGTGGGCGAGCGCATAGTACTCCACGTTGCGCGTGACGAAGCCGGTGCCCGAGTTGATCGTGATCACACCGCGGCAGTTGCCGCACCCGCCCAGGTGCGGACCCGCGTTCTCGTCGAGCGCGAGATTCCAGAGCGCCATACCCTTGGCCCACCCGCGAGTGCTGCCGATGATGAGCGTACCGACGAAAAACTTCAGGTTGTCGGCAAATACCGTTGCCCAGCCACCGCCGGAGCACTCGGTGAAATAGGCATCCTTCGAGGGATACGCCGCATGCACGTTGTCCTGCACGCCCACGCTGCCGGCATAGCAGTGCCAGGCAACGCCACTCACATATTTTCGCGCGGCGCTGTCGGCGAGCACAGCGAGCGGGGAGCTCGGGAGATCCCAGTTGTGATCCCAGTCGAGGATCAATGCCTGAACGCCGTTCTTCTCGAAGATCGGCCCGACGTGTTTGCCAATCACCTCGGCCCGAACCGGCGGATCGAGCCGCATCCCTGGGTAATCCGCGGGCTCGTACGCGGGCTCGTTCTGCATCGTCACGGCGAAGATCGGTACCCCTTCCGCCGTGTACCCTTCGACGAACTTGCTAAAGTACTGTGCAAAGGAATCGTAGAACTCGGGACGCAGGGTGCCCTGAACGAGGCTTCCCGTTGTCTTCATCCAGCCCGGCGGACTCCAAGGTGATGCAACCAGCTTGAGCTGCGGGTTGATCGCCAGCGCCGCCTTGAGCGCGGGAAGCTTATCGGCGCGATCTTCATCGATGGAGAAGTGTGCAAGCGTGGAATCGGTCTGGCCCGCCGGCATGTCGTCGTAGCTGTAGTCGTGCGTGGAGAAGTCCGACGCACCCATGGGGACGCGCACGAAGCTCAATCCGATGCCGGGATTGCGGCCGAACAGCTCGTGAAGAATCGCATCGTGCTGGGCGCCGAGCTTGTGCTGGATCAGGTACGCCGACGCATCGGTCATCGCAGCGCCGAAACCGACCATCTCCTGATAGCTCGTTCCCTCATCTACATCGATGACGACTGCTGATGCGTCGGCACCGGAGCGGATGAGGACGTCGGGCTGCTGGGAGAGCAAGTGCGTCTGGTCCGCGGTGGTGAGCCATACCTCCGCCGCGGGACCCGAAGGCGTTCCGTCACCTCCGGGGTCGACCGCCGTGTTGTGTCCGCACCCTGCCAGGAATCCCGCAAAGACGACGCCGCGGACAAGCCGCGCTCGACGACCACAGATCAGCGTTTGCAGCGTCACCAGCCGGGGTTCTGCGTCAAGAGAGAGTTGCTGTTGATCTGCCCGTCTGGAATGGGAAAGAGGTTACTGGGAGCACCATGAACCGGTGTCTCGCCAGGGAAGAGTGCCTGCATTTGCAGGGTCTTCGCCTTGACTGTGGCATCGAGAATGCCCCAGCGCGACAAGTCGAACCAACGCTGGCCTTCGAACGCGAACTCACGCCGGCGCTCTACGCGAATGGAATCCGTCAGCGCGGCCGAGCCAAGGCCGGCGACCGGCTGAATACCTGCGCGCGCACGAACCTGGTTCAGCGCCGCCTCCGCCGACCCGTTGGTCGCGGTGCCACCCGAGTTCACCGCCTCGGCGTACATCAGCACGACGTCCGCATACCGCTGGATGATCCAGTTGTTCGGCATTTGCTGCCAGGAGCGGGCGGTCATGTCCTTGCTGTTCGTTTCGTCAAGCCACTTGTGGAATGCCGCACCGTTCGGCACTCCCCACGTCACGGTGTCACCCAGCGCGGTTACATAGGGGGACGTCATGTAGGTGGCGCCATACCCACGCTGATCGTTCGCGGAATAAAGCGCTATCAGGTCCGGATTCACCTGGATCAGGCCGTACGCATCCCCACCCGGGAATCCGGAAGGAAGACTGAACAGCGTCTGAACACTGCCTACGACGCCGGGGGTCTGCTCCGGCGCGCCGTAGTTGATCTCGAAGATGCTCTCCGGATTCACGAACTCGTCCGAGATTTTGAAATTGTCGAGCCAGCGCGCGTTGAGTGAGTACTGCCCGGACGACATCACCTGTCCCGCGTACTTAGCCGCGTTGTTGTAGTCCTTCTGGTTGAGATAGACCTTGGCGAGCAGCGAAGTCGCGGCGCCGGAAGTGGCGCGTCCGAGGTCCGCTCCGGAGTAAGACGGCGGAAGATCGTTCATCGCCGTCTGTAGATCGCTCACGATCAGCGCATATACCTGAGCGGCGGGGGTTCGCGTGATCTTGGCATCAGCCACCGACTTCGCCTCGTGCTCCATCAGCGGAACGTCGCCGAACATTCGGACAAGCTGGAAGTACATCAGCGCGCGCAGGTAATGCGCCTCGCCGAGCACACGGTTGCGCTCGGTAACGTCCATTACAATCGGTGGTACCCGGTCGAGGACGATGTTCGCCTTGTTGATCGTGATGTAGGCGTTGGTCCACAGGTCGTTGATCGACCAGAGCGTCGGATCGAAGGTATAGGATGCGAGCTGGTGTCCGTCCGCCCCGTAGTTCGGCGTGGCGAAAATGTCGTCCGAGGCAACGTCGGACTCGTACCAGATCCAGAAGTACACCCACTGTGACTGCGAGTATACCGAGTTGACAGCCGAGACCGCGTCGGCGGCCGACCGGTAGAAGTTCTCGGGTGCGAGTACATCGGTGGGCTTGGGCTGGAGGAATTGATCGCAGCCCGCGACCGACAGCGCGGTGAGACAGCTTAGAATCGCGGTCTTCCGGCGCAATGCTTTGAGAAGATTATTGGTATGCATAGGATTCGCGTGACTCCCTCGCGCTAGAAGGCGGTAGTAAAGCCGAAGATGAACTGTCGTGTCTGGGGATACGTGCCGAAATCGATGCCCTGAGCGAGGACGCTGGTGGCATACTCACTCACCTCCGGATCATACCCGGTGTACTTCGTTTTGGTGAAGAAGTTCTGCGCGCTCAGATAGATCTCGGCCTTCTGAAGATGGCCGCCCCGCGTCGATTGGAGCAGCGATGATGGCAGGCGGTACCCGAAGCGGATGCTCTTGCCGCGAATGTACGATCCATCCTCGACGAAGAGCGTAGATGGTCGTGTGTCGTAAGTGTTGCCGATTTTCGGGACTGGTATGCCGTTGGCCCCTGCGCTTTGTGCTGGTAGCACATCGGTGAGCTGATTGTTGTTCCCGGCATCATTGGTGAGCAGTGCTCGCGTGATGTTGTAGATCTTGTTTCCCTGCGAGAACTGGATGAAGACCGAGAGGCCGAAGTTCCCGAATGTCAAATCGTTGGTGAAGCCACCCGTGTATCTGGGCTCCGCGCTGCCGATGATTTGCTGGTCCGCGGTCGAGATCACACCGTCGCCGTTGAGATCCGCGTACGTCGGCTGCCCGTTCGACATGCCGCTGTAGACGTAACCGTAAAACGAGTTGATCGGCTGTCCCACCTTGAGAATGGTGGGGTTCTGATTGGCTCCCGCGCCGACGCCGACTGGCCCCACGATCTGCGAGTCTGCCCCGATGTTGAGCACCCTGTTGCGGTTCCAGGCGATGTTGAACCCGGAGGTCCACCCGAGCGCCCCAGTGGTGTTCACGGTGTTGAGAGAAAGCTCGACGCCGCGATTGCGGACGCTGCCGATGTTCTGAAGCTGTGAGCTGTAGCCGAGGTTGGCGGGGACGGCGACCTCGAGGAGAAGATCCCGGGTTGTCTTATTGTAGACATCGCCGGTGAGCAGCAGTCGGCTTCGCAGCAGGGAGACGTCGAGTCCGATGTTGCCCTGACTGGTGCTCTCCCATTTGAGATTGGGATTGGCCAGTGTGCTCGGGCTGTAGCCTACGACCTTGACGCCGTTGAACAGGTAAGTGGAGCTGCCCAGCGTCGCGAGCGCCCGGTAGTTACCGATGTCCTGGTTTCCGGTTTTTCCAATACTCGCGCGCAGCTTTAGATCGTCGAACAATCCAAGTCGCCTCACAAACGACTCGTCCGACAAGCGCCAGGCGATTGCAGCCGACGGGAAGTAACCGTACTGGTTACCGGAGCCGAATTTTGAGGACCCATCGACGCGTTCGGTGACGGTGAAGAGGAACCGGTCGACGAGGTTCCAGTTCGCGCGGGCGAAGTAGGAGGCGAGCGATGAATGTGGCGCTCCCGTCCAGACCCCGATGAATGTTCCAGCGGTGTTGAGTCCGTTCTGCGCGAGCGCGTCGGTGACGAAGTTCTGCCCCGCGCCCGACACGTTATCGGAGTTGGTGCGCTGGAGGGTGACGCCGCCGAGCAGATCCACTGCGTGCAGCAGGCCGATCTGTCCCGGCCTGAAATGCAGCGTGTTCTCACTGAGCCATGTGGTCACCGCAAGCGAGCCGCGACTTCCATAGCCGCCGGTGGTCACGCCTGGGTAGGTCGTCGATGGAGAATAGAAGTCCTGCATCGAGGATAGGTAGTCGGCTCCGAATGATGATCGGAATGTCAATTGGGGAAGCAGGTCATACTCGCCAAAGACATTGCCGACGAAGCGGTTTTGTTGCTCCTGATTGGTGATCAGCGTGGCAGCCCCGACAGGATTCGAGAAGATTCGACCGGTAGCAGGGTTCACCCCGATGAAGAACTCGCTGCCGGACCCGAGCACGCCGAGCGTTGGCGGAGCGGTCAATGCGTTGAGCAGGACGGACGAAACCTCCTGGCCACCGCCACCATTCGGCATCAGGTTCGATTGTGAGCGACTCAAGGTGAAGCGATTACCGACTCGGAACCGGCTGCTGATGTCCTGATCGAGGTTGAGCCGCACGGAGCCGCGATCGAGATTGGTGTTCAGAATGACACCGTCCTGCCGGAGCAGGTTCCCGGAGACATAGTAGTGCGTGTCGTTGTCACCGCCTGAGAACGACGCCTCGACGTTGGTGAGCGGAGCAGAGCGGAAGATTGCGTCTTGCCAGTCGGTGTTAGGAAGCGCGGCGATCTCTGCCGCCGTATATAGCGGAGGCTGACCGCCGTTCACGCGGGCGGCGTTGGCATAATCGGCGAACTGCTGCGCATTGAGAAGCGAGAGCCGATGCCGCACTGCCTGCATGCCATGGTAGGCATTGAGCGTGACTGTGTTCTCTCCCGAGCGCCCACGCTTGGTGGTAATCAGGATGACGCCGTTCGACGCGCGTGCACCGTAGATCGCCGTCGCCGATGCATCCTTCAGTATGTCGATTGATTCGATGTCGGATGGATTGAGCGCGGCGAGGGGATTCATACCGCTCACACCCTGAGTCTCGAGCGTAAAGGTGTTCGTGCCGTCGGCACTGGCTGCGATAGGAACCCCATCGATGACGTACAGCGGATCGTTGCCTGCCGCGATGGAGTTGCCGCCGCGAATTCTTACGGCCGCGCTCGAACCGGGTTGGCCGCTGCCGGTGGTCACCTGAACGCCGGCCACTCTCCCTTGCAGTGCCTGCTCCACGGACGCCACCGGTATGCTTTGAATCTGATCCGAAGTTACTGACCCAACAGCACCGGTGAGATCGCGACGGCGCTGTGTCCCATAGCCGATGGTGACCACTTCGCTAAGACTGACCGCCAGCACACGAAGCGAGAAGTTAGCAGTCACCGTCTGGCTGGTCGCCACCACAACTGCGGCGCTGTCGCGTGAAAACCCAATGCGCTGGACGTAGACTGTATGCGGACCCTCCGGCACGCCGGTGATCGAATAGGTGCCATCGGAGCCAGTCGAGGCGCGGAGGTGCGTGCCGCCCACCGAGACCGTCGCGTCGTTCACCGGCTCAGTGGTACCGGCTATGGTGACGCGGCCGGTGATGTTGCCACTGACGTCGGCAGGGACCGCCACCGACGTCGCAGGAACGAGCGCCATGTGTCCGTCGGTCGAGACCCACAACTCGACGTTGACGTCCGCGAGCAATTCATAAAAGGCGCTCAGGACGCTGCCGTTGCGCACGTCGATTGAGACGACGCGGTCAAGAGGCACCACTGCCCTGCTGTACGAGAGCGGCGCTCCGGCGCGAGACGCGATCTGCTGGAGCGCGTGCTCGAGGGTCACCTCGCGAAGCCGCAGAGTGATCGCTTGGCGCAACAGGACAGGTGCGTCGCTCTCGTCGATGGCCGAGGCGAAACGAACGATGTAGGTGGTTTGCCGCGTGACGAACGGCTGCTGGGCTACCGCGATGGAGCTCACGGTGAGCAGGGTGATCGCCATGAGCGACCGTGCGATGGTCGTACGAATTAGAGACTGCATGTAGCTTCCTCCCGAATGCTGTGGCGATTGATCGCGATGATCATGACGCAACGTGGTTAGGGGCATTGGTGTTATCGCGCGCGGCGGGCCGCGGCGGGTGAATGCGAGGATGGCGTCAGGCCGCCGATCCTCTCCAGCGTGACGCGCTCGCCGGCGCGCCGCACTCGAAGACCGAGCGTGGCCGCGACGAGATCGACCGACGAGCGAAACGAGACGTCGGTCAGTACTCCCGTGAACGGGAGCGTACCGAGTCTTGGATCGGCGAGCTGCACGTCGGCGTCGTGCCAGCGCCGCAGCTCGGCGATCACGGTGGCGAGTGGCGCGTCGTGGAACACGAGGCGGCCATCGAGCCACGCGAGAAGTGCGTCGACGGCGACGCCGTGCGTGAGGCTCGAGGTGCCGTCGATTCCGAGGCGACCGACATCGCCCGCACCGAGGCGGCCGACGCCGGTCATGGCAACCGCTCCCGTGCGAACCACTACCTGCACGGCCCGATCCTCAGCATAGCTCCGCACTGCAAAGTCGGTCCCAACGTCGCGCGCAATCGCCGTCCCCGCGTAAACGATGAACGGGCGGCTCTCGTCGTGCTTCACCTCGAAGTATCCCTGACCTTCGAGGTACACGGAGCGTTCCTTTTCGCCGTAGTCGGCAGCGACACGTATATGACTCGCTGGTGCGAGACGAATGCGTGTTCCATCGGAGAGCCGGAGCTCGGCGCGCTCCCGGTTGGCGGTGGCGAAGGTCTCCGGCGGCGGCGGCGCTGGCGCTGCGTCGCGATGCGATACACGAAACACGGCGGCGACCACGAGGCCCGCGGCCAGAGTCGTGTACATGATTCGCCGCCAGCGTGGGCCACTGCGCCGCGACGGAAGGAGCGTGAAGAGATGACGGGGATCCGTTCCCGTGACGCGACGGACTCCCGAGGTGGCGCCCGGTCCGGGAAGGTAATCATCGTCGGTCTCGTGCAGACGTTCTCGCAGCCGCAGCCAGGATTCCCCGGGGTCCGGAGGTACGGAACGCGACCGCTCTCCTTCGAGATCCGACAGAAACGAGGCTAGCGCCGTGGCGAGGTCGGGACGCGCCATGAGATGGCGTCGCACGATGGCGCCCTCCGCTTCGGAGCACTCGTGCGCCAGATAGCGATCGAGCAGCTCGGCATCGATGGCGTCGCCGGGCATCCGATCAGCCATTATTGCGGCCTGACAAACTCCGACTTCGCCGATGTTCCATGCCTGTACATACCGCGAACACGCGCGGCGTTACACGTCCGCTAACAAACCAGGCTAGTGTCGGGCGCGCTCGAGCAGGGCGGTGAGGTCGGCGCGAGCGCGCACCAGCAGAGTCCGGACGGATTCCGGAGTGGTGCGGAGCACACGGGCGATCTCGAGCGAGGACATATCGTGCCTCCAGCGAAGCGTCATGGCGATACGCCTTCGTTCGGGAAGCTCGGCAATGGCCTGGACAATCGCCGCGTCGAGCTCTTCGGCTTCCAGCGCCAGCTGCTGATCCATCGGCGGCGCGCCCATTGTCATCTTCTCGATCTGGGCCCATCCGGAGGCTCGCTCGCGAGCGCCAAAACCCGCATCACCGGGCACCCCAATTGTTCGCGCGATGACTCGCTCGTGTCTGAGGTGGTTGAGCGCGAGATTGCGAACAGACGCGTAGAGCCACGCCCTTACGCGCGTGCTGACCTCCCACGTCGCGCGGGTTCCCCACACGGCAAGAAACACTTCCTGGACCAGCTCTTCTGCCACTTCGCGCGAGCGGACGTAAGTATATGCGAACCGCCACAGCTCGTCGTGATGCGCGAGATAGAGCGACTCGAAGGCCGCCTCGTCGCCTCTGCGGATCCGGACGACCAGATTCGATTCTTCGCCGTGCGCTTTGGCGGAAGGCTCATTCACGACTGGCTGAGGCATCGGCAAGGCAAGAAGAGAGAACTCAAGGGTCGGCCGCGAACATAATGTTGGGAATCTGAATCCGCCACCCGTCGCGGGTTCCACTTCCCCCGATTCAATCTGTCGTATGACGAACTTCATCCGTGACCTAGTTCCCACCGGAGGGCCACTCCGGGCGCAACGAATTCTCTCAGTGGGAGGGGGAGTTAAAAAATGATTGGCCCCCACCCAAACAACTTCCAGGGATCCGCCCTCAGGGGCGCCGGTTCCGTTCCTTCGACGAAGTACTCGGTGTAACGGCGCTCCGGAGGCGTCTGATCCGTCGCGAGCTCACCCGTCGCGCGATCCACGTCGCCAAAGATCACGCCGAGTGGTGGAATCCACTGCTCGGCGGCACGGGACGTGAGAATCTCCGGCTTGGCGGCGTAGTAGCGAGCGACCATCTTGCCCCACACCGGAGCGGCGAGCGATCCACCGGCAGCGCCAGGCGCGATCGACGTCGGCTTGTCGAAGCCGAGCCAGACTCCGGCCACGAGATCGGGCGTGAGGCCGATGAACCACACATCGGAGTTGTCGTTGGTCGTTCCGGTTTTTCCAGCGACCGGAATCGAAGGCGGCAGATAGCGTCGAATGCTCGACGCAGTGCCGCGCTCGACGACGTCACGCATCATGTCGCGCACGACGTACGTCACGCGGGGATCGAGCGCGGGAGCGAGCGCCTTCACCTCGCGGCTCAGCACGATCTTCCGGTTCCTATCTTCGACGCGGTAGATGAAGCGGGGCTCTACCGGCGTTCCGAGGTTCGCGAAAGTGGTGTAGGTCGCCACGAGATCAAGCGGCTGCACCACCGAGGCGCCGATCGCGCTCGACGGATACGGAGCGATCTTCGAGCTTAGCCCCATCCGGTGCGCGAGATTCGCGATCGAGTCCATCCCCAGCTTCTGCCCGAGCTGCACGGAGACGACGTTGCGCGATTTGGCGAACGCTTCGCGAAGAGTGAGGGGCCCCAGGTACTGGCCATCGGAATTCTCGGGGCTGTAAACGGTGCCGTTCGGAAGGTTGATCGCGAGCGCCGTGTCCTGGAAGATCGTGTTAGGCGTGATGCTGTCGGCTATGGCCAACGCGTACACGATTGGCTTGAACGACGACCCGGGCTGCCTCATTCCATCGACCGCGCGATCGAACTGCGAGTCGTTGTAATCGCGTCCGCCGACCAGCGCGCGAACATCCCCGGATGTCGGATCGAGCGCCACCACCATCCCCTGGAGATAACTGGTCGTGCGGCCCGACTTCGATCCCGGCGTCGAGCCTGGAGCGTATTTCGGATGCGCGTAGTCGGGCCGTGACTCGAGCGCCGCGGTCTCCTCCGCCAACGCGCTCGTTGCCGCGTTCTGAAGAACGGGATCGAGGCTCGTGTAAATTCGATAACCGCCTTGAGTGACCGGAATGCCCGCGCGCGTCGCCTGGACGCGAACGACATCGACGAACCAGGGCGAGTACGCGGAATACCCGGCATTCGGGAAGGTCACGAGCGGCGCCGCCTTCGCCGCTGTCGCCTGAGCGGACGTGATGTAGCCCTGATCATTCATCAGCGACAGCACAATGTTGCGGCGCTGCCGCACGCGATCGGGATACTTGAGCGGATCGTAGAGCGCCGGCCCCTTGGGCATCGCCGCCAGCGAGGCTGCCTCCGCCAGCGAGAGCTTCGACGCGCTTTTGCCGAAATAGTGGCGCGCCGCGCTCTCGACTCCGTACCACCCGTGTCCGAATCCAATCTGGTTCAGGTACGCTTCGAGTATCTGATCCTTGGTGTAGTGCTTCTCCATCTCGCGCGCGGCCGACTGCTCCTTGAGCTTTCGGCCGAGGCTCATGTCGGTGCGGTCGATGAGCGTGGGATGCATGTTGCCCACGAGCTGCTGCGTGATGGTGCTTGCTCCGCGGCGCTCTCCGAAGATGTTGTCCTTGAGTGCGCCCGCGATGCCGACGACATCGACACCGTCGTGCTGGTAGAAGCGGTGATCCTCCACGGCAACGAACGCCTGCGGCAGATATTTCGGCAGCGCTTTGATCGACACGTTGGTGCGGATCTCCTTGCCGATCTCGCCGATGAGCGACCCATCCCGGGCCAAGACCAGCGATGCCTGGGGCATCTGGACGATCGTCCAGGGCTCTGTGTCGCTGGTCCCGGGCTGCTGCGCGTCCACCAGCGCGGGTGTAAACAAAAGCGCAGCCAGAACGAGAGCGCGGAGCGGTTGATTGTACCTCCGCGCTATGGCAACTTCAGAAGGATGGATCGATCTATTCATCTCGTCGTAGTTCAGTTCAAGCCGCGCAAAGGCGACTATGCCGCCAATCTCGCCCGTCTGGCTGGCATTTTTTCGCAAATCGACTCGCTCGACCCGCGTCCCGATGTCGCCGTCTTCGCGGAGACCGCCCTCACGGGATATTTCGTCGAAGGGGGCGTACGCGACGTCGCCATGACGGCCGGCGCTTTCGCCCGGGACCTTCAGGCGCAGTACGCCTCCGCAGTTACTACACCGCGGACGCTTGATGTGTGCATTGGGTTCTACGAGGTGTGGAACAACGCCTTCTATAATAGCGCGCTCTATGTGACGCTGGGAGGCGACCAGCCGGTGATCCGGCACGTCCACCGCAAGCTGTTCCTGCCGACGTATGGCCTGTTCGACGAGGAAAGGTTCGTCGATCGCGGATTCGAGGTCAGGGCGTTCGATACGGAGTGGGGCCGGGCGGCCATGCTGATCTGCGAAGACGCCTGGCACAGCATCACCGGGACCGTCGCCGCCCTGGATGGTGCCACGATGGTTTTCGTCGTCGCCGCGTCGCCGGCTCGTGGAGTGTGGCCGCGCGAGGATGAAGGCCCCGTTCCAGCCAACCTGAAACGGTGGGAGCGACTCGCGCGTGACATCGCCGAAGAACACGGTGTGTTCGTGGCGCTGGTGAATCTCGTCGGCACCGAGGGCGGAAAGACGTTCGCCGGCGGATCAATAATCTGCGGACCGCACGGAGATGTGCGCGCGCGTGCCCCCCTATGGGACGAGACTATCATGACGATCTCGCTCGATCCGCAGGATCTGACGCGCGCCCGGTCCGACGCGCCGCTCCTCACCGATCTGCAGACGATGATGCCGCATCTCATGCGCACGGTCGATCGAATTCAGGCGGGTGAGCGGTTGGTGTTGAGCTACGACGACGAGCCGACAGGCAGCGGACCGCTCACTCCGGCGAACCGAAGCGCGGGCGCCGAGCGCCCCGCGACGACTGCGCGGCCAGCAAAGAGCTCGAAGCGGAGAGCTGGCACCGCCGACGCGAGTCGCAATGGCAGCGAGCCGATTGCCGTGATGCGCGCACCCGAATCTCGCTCGGGACCGCCGCCACTCGAGATCGATCCGGAGCTCACCGCCGGCTGGCTCGTCTCATTTCTGCGAGAGGAATTCGAGCGCCGCGAATTCGAGAAAGCAGTGGTCGGCCTCTCGGGCGGCGTCGATTCGGCGGTGACAGCCTATCTGTCCACCCAAGCTCTTGGAAAAGAGAACGTAGTGGCCGTCCGCATGCCGTATCGCAGCTCCAATCCCGATTCGCTCGCCCACGCGCAGCTCGTGATCGATGAGCTCGGCATCCAGTCGCGCACAATCGACATCTCGCCGGCCGTGGACGGCTATCTCGCGAGCGAGCCGGATGCCGACCCGGCGCGCCGAGGAAACGTGATGGCGCGGGAGCGGATGATCGTACTGTTCGACCAGTCGGCGAAGTATCGCGCGCTGCCGGTCGGTACCGGTAACAAGACGGAGAGACTGCTCGGCTACTTCACCTGGCACGCCGATGATTCGCCGCCGATCAATCCGCTCGGCGATCTCTTCAAGACACAGGTGTGGGAGCTCGCGAAATTCCTCGGCGTTCCCGAGGTGATCGTGAGCAAGCCCGCGTCCGCTGACCTGATCGCTGGCCAGACCGACGAAGGTGATTTTGGAATCAGCTACGCCAAGGCGGACAAGATTCTGAACTGGCTGGTGAGCGGATACAGTCCCTCATCGCTGGTGGCACGCGGTTTCGATCCGGACATGGTCGAGCTCGTTCGGAAGCGCCTGGCCGGAACGCACTGGAAGCGAAAGCTTCCGACTGTGGCGCTCCTAAGCCCCACGGGAATCGGAGAATCCTACCTCAGGCCCGTGGACTACTGATCGCTAGTGCGCTTGGCAGGACGATCCGCTCAAAGCGACTTTCGGCGGCAGTCTGAATTCACAGGTCGACACGATCTGATATCTCGAGTTGAATTCACGCTCGGCGGCGGCAACCGCGTCGAGCTTCCGGAACAGCGCGGTGGAATCGGTCGTGCGGGAGCAATAGACCAGATAGTAGCGGGGCCCTCCACATGCTCTCGAGCCGACAGGAGCCGTGCGGCAGTCCCAGGCTGACGAGCATCCGTCGGTTTGGACGAGCGCCTTCGCTTCATTCTCGAGCGCGACTATCTGCGCCCAGTCGGCTTTCTGGTCGCCGGTGAGCACGATCTTGTCTCCATCGGGCCCGGACGGAGCGCCGGCAGTCTGCTGCGCGCAAGCGGCCAGAACCATGACCACCGCGAAAAGGCGAAAACCTCTGGTCACCACCCGTGCCTCCTGGTTGCCGGGACATTGACGATAGGCAGAAAGCCGGCCAGCCGCAAAGGGTCAAACCGATAGCCGCTGCGGCGCGTTACCTGCTATTTTTTGGGGGACAGCTCGACCCCGCCCGCCGGAGAAACATGGCCACCAGAACCATCCCCGATCGTAAATCCACAGCGTCACCAAGCGCCCGTCTCTCGCCTGAACAGCTCGTTGCAGCCTATCGCAACATGCTGCTGTCGCGTCGGTTGGACGACAAGGAAGTCCAGCTCAAGGGGCAGAACAAGATCTTCTTCCAGATCTCTGGGGCGGGTCACGAAGCCATTCTCACCGCGGCCGGAATGGTTCTCAAGCCGGCTTACGATTGGTTCTACCTGTACTATCGCGATCGCGCTCTCTGCCTCGAGCTCGGCGTCACGCCGGCCGAAATGCTGTATGAGGCTGTGGGGGCAGCGGTTGATCCGGCCTCGGGCGGACGCCAGATGCCGAGCCACTGGGGACACAAGGCGCACAACATCGTGTCGGTTTCCTCACCGACCGGCACGCAATTCCTCCAGGGCGTTGGCTCCGCGGAGGCCTCGCTCCGCGCGAAGCTGCTAAACATCTCGGAGGGATTCCAGAAAGACGAGGTCGTCCTGGTCACCACCGGCGAGGGCACGACGAGTGAAGGCGAGTTCTGGGAGTCCCTGAACACCGCGTCGAACCTCAAGCTGCCCGTCGTCTATCTGGTAGAGGACAACGGTTACGCCATCTCGGTTCCGGTCGAAGTGAACACAACCGGCGGCAGCATCTCCAGGCTTGTTCGCTCGTTTCCGGACTTCTTCATCGAAGAAGTGGACGGGTGCGATCTGCTCGCCAGCTACGACACCATGCAACGCGCCGTCGATTACGCCAGGGAGCGAAAGGGTCCCGCGCTCGTGCACGCGCGCGTCATCCGTCCGTACTCCCATTCATTGTCGGATGACGAGAAGATGTACCGCCCGCCCGCCGAGCGCGACGCGGATGCCGCGCGCGATCCGGTGACACAATTCCCGAAGTGGCTCATCAGCGAAGGGCACGTAACTGAAAGCGAGATCAAGCAAATACAGGAAGAGGTAGATACGATCGTTCTCGCGGCGACCGACGACGCTCTTCCTAAGCCGCAGCCGGGCCCGGAGACGGTCTACTTCGGCGTCTACTCGCCCGACGTTGATCCCACCAGTGAGCAGTTCGACACCGAGGATGATCCCCAATTCTCGGGTGACCCGACGACGATGGTCGATCTGCTCAACGCCTGCATGAAGGACGAGATGCGGCGCGACAAGAAGATTCTCGTCTTCGGCCAGGACGTCGCCGATGTCTCACGCGAGGAACATCTGGGCAAGGTCAAAGGCAAGGGCGGAGTGTTCAAGGTTACGTGGGGACTCCAGAAGGAATTCGGCGGCGCGCGCGTTTACAACTCCCCACTGGCGGAAGCGAACATTGTCGGCCGAGCTATCGGGCTTGCCCTGCGCGGGTTCAAGCCCGTAGTGGAGATTCAGTTCTTCGATTACATCTGGCCCGCTTACATGCAGATTCGGAACGAGCTGGCGACGATGCGTTGGCGGTCGAACAACAACTTCTCCGCTCCAGTCGTCGTGAGAACGACGTATGGGGGATACATCCGCGGCGCGGTCTATCACTCGCAGACGGGTGCTTCGATCTTCACGCAGTGTCCGGGACTGCGCGTCGTCTGTCCGGCGACGGCGCTCGACGCCAACGGACTCCTGCGCACGGCGATCAGGTGCGATGATCCGGTGCTCTTCCTCGAGCACAAACATCTCTATCGTCAGACGTACAACAAGTCGGCGTATCCCGGGCCCAACTTCATGATTCCTTTCGGAAAAGCGAAGGTAGTGCGCGAGGGAACCGATGTCACCGTCGTCACGTACGGCGCGACGGTTCGGCGCGCCATCACAGCGGCGAATGCGGTTGCCGACACTGGAATCTCGGTCGAGGTGATCGATCTCCGCACGCTGAGCCCATGGGACAGGGAAACCGTGTTTGAATCGGTGAGGAAAAATTCGCGCGTGATCGTCGCCTACGAGGACGCTCTCTCGTGGGGTTTCGGCGCCGAGATCTCGGCGGCGATCGCGGACGAGTGCTTCGCGTGGCTGGACGCGCCGGTGAAGCGCGTCGCGTCAGCGGACACCTTCGTCGGATACGCCCCGAGCCTCGAGGATGCGATCCTTCCACAGGTGGATGACTTCAAGCAGGCCTACGAAGAGATCATGAAGTTCTGAGCGGCCGGGGTATGCAATTAAAAAAAGGCGGGCTCGTTGTGAGCCCGCCTTTTCATTTGATACGGTGCCATCTACCTCGGCGGAATTGCGCCACCCTGAGCGCCACCCTGAGCTCCGGCCATGCCGGGAAGCGTCACCGCTGTATAGGTGGAAGGAATCTCGAACAGCTTGGGATTCGCATCCACCCATTGAACGGACGTGACTTCGGCCTGTGTATTAGTGGTTCGGGTCTGGCCCTGCGCGATCATCGTCGACGTGCTGGAAGCGCGGAGCGGAGTACCCTTCGGAAGCTTTTCCTGCATCGCCTTCATCTTGTCCGCGAACTCCTTGCTGGAGCTTCCGAACATGGCAGCCATGTCGCCGCCGCTCAGGCTGGCGAAGGGATTGACCACACCCTTGATGTCGTTGGCGAAATAGTAATCGGACGTGCTTGAGATCTTCACGACCTGCTCCTGACCCATCGCGTTGATGGTCATCGTCATGCCGGTGCCAATGCGATAGTGGGAGGTCGGGTGGCCGAGTATCGTTGGACCCGCGCCGAGGTTATCGACCTTCGCCTCCGTTCCAGAGAAGCCCATCTTCACACCTGACCGTTGCGCCTGCGCGAGCATGTCGGCGGGGCGAACGCGAAGGTAGTGGCTGGCCCTGGAATCGAGGTACGTGACGGTCTTTCCGCTGTCGGAAAGGATCATGCTGACCTCACCGCCGGACCCGCCGAGCGGACTGACCTGCGCGCCCGGTCCCTTCATCGTCAGGTCCATGCGCAGCTTGTCGGCCGATCCGACGGCGTGGCCCTGAATGATTCCAGTGTCGGGCATCCCCTCAGTTGTCACCATAGTGCGAAACTCCATCGCCAGATTCTTCGCGGCGGTGGGAGCGGCGGCTAGGGCAGGGACAGCGACGGGAGCGGGAGCGGTCTGGGCATTGATGTGAGACAGCGGAGCGAGCACGAATGCGACGCTCAGGAAGCGCAAAGCGAATCTCATGCTGAAATTCCCGATTTTGTGTGTGAGACGGAGGGCGGGTACGAAAAAAGACGTTCGGTTCTCACTAAGCGTAACCCGGAGAGGCCGTTTAGTGCCCTGTGCGCGGCCATTTCATCGAAGCCAGGATGCTCGTCCCGAGGACCAGGCCGACCACCCCAAGTGCCGCAACGATCGGAATATGGATGAAGGCCTCGAGGAGCATCTTCGCCCCGATGAAAACGAGAACGATCGATAGTCCGAGCTTAAGGTACACGAACTTGTCCACCACGCCCGCGAGGAGGAAATAGAGCGCCCTCAAGCCCAGCACCGCGCAGATGTTCGAGGTGTAGACGATGAAGGGATCGCGCGTGACGGCGAAGATGGCGGGGATCGAGTCCGTGGCGAAGATGATGTCCGTCGTGTCGACGATGAGGAGCACGATGAAAAGCGGGGTCGCGAAATATCTCTTCCTGCCCCTGGCATCGGGCTCCTGCACGAAGAACTTGTCGCCCCTGTAGTCCGGCGTGACCGGAACCACCTTGCGCGCCAGGCGGAGAACCGGGTCGCGTTCCGGGTTGTACGCCGCACCGTCCTTCTGAAGCGCCATTCTGAGCCCAGTGAATAGCAGAAACGCGCCGAAGATATAGAGTGTCCACGCGAATCGCGTGACCAGCGCCGATCCGGCGACGATCATCGCGCCGCGCAGGACCAGAGCGCCGATGATTCCCCAGAACAACACGCGGTGCTGGTACTTCTCCGGAACGCTGAAGTAGGAGAAGATCAGCACGAACACGAAGATGTTGTCTACGGAGAGCGCGTACTCGATGAGGTATCCGGTCAGGAACTCGAGTCCAGACTCCGGCCCCATGGCGCGATAGATGGCAAACGCGAAGCAAAGGGAGAGCGCGACCCAGACCCCACTCCAAATCGCGGCTTCCTTGAGAGAGACCTTCTCCGATCTGCGATGGAGTACGCCCAGGTCGAGCGCGAGAATCGCGAGGATGACAACGTTGAATCCGACCCAGCCCCAGAGACTATTCACAGCCCGGATGTCCGGGCGGAATGGACGCGCAACCTAGCGACGCTCGAGCGCGTCGCGAACGTCGAGTAGGATTTCGAAGTAGAGCTGTTCCCTGCGGTACGCGAAGTCAAGCGTCGCCATCTGGGTCTGATCGCCCGAGGCTTTCGCGCGCTCGAATGCTTCGCGGTACATCTCGTCCAGATTGGTCAGAATCGTGGTGCGCGTGCGTGACATTGACTTGCTCTCCGGGCTCAAGGCGCGATTGTCGATCGACGTGAAACGGGCGATGCGCTCGAGCGCCGTCTCCGGATCTTCGTTCTCGAAAATCAGTTTTTTCGCAGCCCCGAGCGCGAGTCTGCGTGGATTGAAGGGCGATGGTGGCGTCATTGCGACTGGTTCTGGATGCGGTGAAAGTTAAGGCAGGAGCTAGAGCCGGTGAAAGACCGCCTCATCAACAGGTTTTCCGTGCTTGAGGTGCTCGACGACGATTCGCTCCAGCAGCGCGGGGGTGACCTCGGAGTACCAAATGCCCTTCGGATATACGACGACGATCGGTCCGTTGCTGCATACGCCAAGGCACGGCGTCTCACCGCGCTTTGCGCGCTCCGGGCCAAAGAGCAGATCCTCGCGCTGGAGCAGCTCGGCCAGCATGGAGTAGAGCTGGCGTCCGCGGCGGTTGGGCGAGCAGAAATCGCCCGTGCACACGAGCACGTGATGCGAGTACGGCTCCATTTCCGCCTGTTTCCTGTCACCCATTCAGCAAAGATACACATGCTTACGCGCGCCCATACTTGCACCGCCGTGGATTCCACCTGATTATGCTTGAAGAGCTCCTTTTTTCAGGAGCGGACCATGGGGGCGACAATCACAAGCAATGCATCCGCCGTTGATCCCGGCATCGCCGGCAAGGGTTACGTACACCCTGAAGTTCTCGTGAGCACGAACTGGCTCGCCGAGCACCTCGACGACCCGAGCGTCAGAATCATCGAAAGCGACGAAGACGTTCTGCTCTACGACACCGGACACATTCCGGGCGCGCAGAAGGTGGACTGGCATCAGGATCTCAATGACACGGTGCTTCGCGACTACGTCTCATCGGAGCAATTCGAGAAGCTTCTCCGCGAAAAGGGGATCGACGAGAACACTACGGTCGTGTTTTACGGCGACAAGAACAACTGGTGGGCAGCGTATGCCTTCTGGGTGTTCCAGCTATTTGGGTTCACCAACGCGAAGCTGCTGGACGGCGGACGCATCAAGTGGGAGGAGGAAGGCCGTCCCTTCGACACCGAAGTTCCGCGCCTTCAAAAAACCAGCTACAAGGCGCCGAAACGCTCCGATGAAAGAATTCGCGCCTTCTTCCAGCAGGTGCGCGAGCATTCGGCCAGTGGCAAGCCCCTGATAGACGTGCGCTCGCCCGAGGAATACACGGGGCAGCGCACGCACATGCCCGACTACCCGCAGGAAGGAACCCTGCGCGGCGGCCACATCAAGGGAGCGCGCAGCGTGCCGTGGGCGCGCGCCGCGAATCCGGATGGAACCTTCAAGGATGCGACTTCTCTGCGCGCCATCTACGAGCAGGAAAAAGGCCTCAGGAAGGGCGACGACATTGTGGCGTACTGCCGCATCGGCGAGAGATCTTCCCATACCTGGTTCGTGCTCACCTACCTCCTCGGCTACGAACGTGTGAGAAACTACGATGGCAGCTGGACGGAGTGGGGCAATGCGGTTCGCGCTCCAATCGAGAAGGGGCCCGAGAAGTGACGGCTCCGGTCGCGCCGCAGGCTACGAAACCCCCGTCACGCGTTCACGTCCGGTGGGCAGGCGAGCAGCGCTTCGAAACAGGACGTGCGAATGCGCCGACGGCGGTCATCGATGGTAATGGAAAGACAGGGCAGAGTCCGCCGGAGGCTCTGCTCAGCGCGCTCGCGTCGTGCGTGTCAGTGGACGTTGTCGCAATTCTGGCGAAGCGACGCACTCCAGTGGAGTCGCTCGAGATCGACGTCGTCGGAGAGCGCATCGATACAACTCCGCGCCGATACAAGCACATCACGCTGAACTTCCACATCGCCGGAAAGGGAATCGAGAAGGATCAGGCGCTGCGCGCGATCGAGCTGTCGGCGACGAAGTACTGTTCCGTACGTGACTCGCTCCGGAGCGATATCATTATCGACTGGACGGTGGATATTCGAGCGGAGTAAGACCTGAACTTAGGAACGGCGCTTTTGCGCCTTGGATGCAGCGGAGTACGGCGCCCACTTTTTCTCTGTGTCCTCTATTTCCTCGCGCAGCCGAAGGTAGCTGTCGTAGCGCTCGGCACTGATCGAGCCCGCGGCCACCGCGCGCCTCACTCCGCATCCGGGCTCGACCCGGTGCGTGCAGTCTCCGAACTTGCACTCCGCAATGTGCGGACGAAATTCGCGGAAGCATTCGTCGAGGTGCTTGGACGCGAGACCCCACATTCCGACCTCGCGCAGGCCCGCAGTATCCACCACATAGCCCGCGTCTGGCAACGGATGCAGCAGCGCACCGACAGTCGTATGCCGGCCCTTGCCGACCGATTCGCTGATCTCGCCGACGCGGAGATCCAGTCCCGGGTACATGGCGTTCATCAGTGAGGATTTGCCCACGCCCGAAGGCCCGGTGAGCACCGAGGTCTTGCCCGCGAGCTCGTCGTGAAGCTCGTCCAGCCCAATGCGCTGCTTGACGCTGGTAAGGTGCACGGGATAGCCGGCCGCTACGTAGTCAGAGAACGCGCGCTCGGTCTCTTCCTTGTCGACCAGCTCGATCTTGTTGATGACGATCCGCGACTGAAGTGAATTTCCTTCCGCGATCACCAGAAACCGGTCGAGCATCCTGCGGTGCGGCTCAGGCTTCGCCGCCGAGAAGACGACTACGACCTGATCGACATTGGCGGCAACAATGCGCTCGCCCTGCCCCTCCCCGGGTTCGCGCCGAGCGAGCTTTGAATGGCGCGGCAGAATCTCGGCGATCGCCCAGTGGGCGCCCCGCTCATCTATCTCCAGGACGACTCGGTCCCCGACCGCCAGCTTCCTGTCTTCTTTACGCTCCTGCTTGAGCCTGCCTCGGAGCGATGCCTCGTGCGTCTCCCCCGAGTCGGCGCGGACGTGCCATACTCCGCCCGTCCCCTTGAGCACGACGCCTTCCTTGCGCGTCAACTGCTACCCTCCTGGCGCATCGAATCCCACCAGGGCAGCAGCTCGGCGCGTCTCGACTTGATGAGCGTATCGAGTGTCATCTTCACTTCATTGAGCAACATTGCGCCCACCATTCTGCGGGCGTCGTCCTCGGTTGTCGCGAAGGCGAGGAATTCCGTCTCCAGATGTCCGCTCGCGACCGGATCGCCCCGGCCCCAGCGCACGAACAGAAGATAGGCGGCGAAAGGCCGTTCATTTTCTCCACTCGTGTCAGTCACGATCTCCACGCTGTACGAAGCACCGTCGCTTCCCTCGAATGCAGCCGGGCGGTCGTGTACCGCCATGTATCCGCCGATCGTATTCGGATCGCCTTTCGATGGGTCGGGGGGAAGGAATCTGCCCATCGTCAGCGGCGGCGTTTGCCGACCATCTCCTTGAACACGCTTCCGGTGAGGAATGCGACGTTGGCGGGCCGTTCGGCGAGACGCCGCATGAGATACGGATACCATTGCGTTCCAAATGGAACGTACACCCGCATGCGGTGGCCTTCGCGGACCAACTGATCCTGGAGATCGCGGCGCACTCCGTAGAGCATCTGGAACTCGTAGCGCGCGAACGCGATGTCGTTGGCCTTGGCGAACCGCTTCGCCTCGTTGATGATCGCCTCGTCGTGCGTGGCGATACCGGGATAATTCCCTTTCAGCATCAGCTCGTGCATGCCGCGAATGTAGTTCGCATCGACATCCTTCTTGTCAGGATAGGCGACTGTCTCCGGCTCCTTGTACGCTCCCTTGCAGAGGCGGACGCGCGCCTTGAGCAGAATGGCGCGTTCGACGTCGGCGAATGTGCGGAACAGATAGCTCTGCAGCACCATCCCCACGTTCTGGGGATACGCCGGATAGAGCCGCTGCTCGAACAGATCGAGCGTGCGCTGGGTGTATTCGCTCGACTCCATGTCGATGCGCACGAACAAGCCGTAGTCACGCGCGCGTTGCAGGATCCTGTGCACGATCGCGACGCAGAGGTCCTCGGAGATGTCGAGTCCCATTGCCGTGAGCTTGACGGAAACGTTGGCGTCTGCTTTCTGCCCGTGGATGCTGTCGAGCATAGTGATGTATGCTTCGCCCGCGGTGCGTGCCTCCGCTTCGTTGTGAACGCTCTCGCCCAGCAGATCGAGCGAGGCGGTGATGCCGCGCGCGTTGAGCCTGGCGACCGCGGCGAGAGCGGTGTCGAGGGTCTCGCCGGCGACGAACCGGTTGGCGAAGCTCTTCGCGAGCCTGTTGTTGCGAACGAATTTGAATATCTGCTGCTGGCCCGCGAGATAGAGAAATGCGCTGCGAAGCATCAGTTCTGGACTGGCTGTGTGGTAGGCGCGGAAGTTCGGCGATTGGCGGCGCGGCCGCGCCGAGATAGATCGAAGATTCTCGTCACCGGGAACTGGCCGCCTTTCTTGAGATCGCCGTCGAACAGATTCCAGGTAGTGAAACCGTCGTCGCTCTCCGGCTCGAGCAGGTAGACGACGAGCGCGCCGCGCGGCTGCGCCGTAGACACGATGAACGACTTGGATGGAAGCGTCTGTAATCCCCGCTCCCATCGCCCTTTGAGACGGACTTCGTGGTGTCCCTGAAAAGTCCGCGGAGCGGTGACGATCGAATCGATAAGGAAGGCTTCCCCGCGCGCGGTCCAGGCGGAGTCGGAGCGATCGACGCGAATCCCGTGGAGCCGGAGCAGCGTAGCGACCGCGGTGTCCTCGGGCGCCATGACATAAGCCGCGGGAGGTGTCCGGTCGAGCGTCGATGTAAAGCGGTCGTAGACGGGCATGCGAATCGTTCTGAACCGTCCGGTCCGTCGCTCGCCACGCGGTACGCCGGGTTGCGTCAGAGAGGAATCGCCGGTCTTCTCCAGATCTTCCCTGATGACATCCATCTTTTGCGGCGTCGCGATGAGCTCGGAGCGAATGGCTACGATTTGCAGGGAATCGGGAGACCGGCCCCACGCGAGCGGCTGGTTGTCCGCGCGCGCGGTCAGCGATCTGATCGCCGCTCCCTTTTCCGCGACGAGCGAAAGAGTCTCGTTGACAAAGGCGTAGGTGGAAGCGATCCGTCGGGCGAGCGAGTCGTGCGAGTACGCTTCGCTCAGGATTCCAATGCGGCCGCGAATCCCGTAGTAGTTGGTGCCGAAGCGCGGACGCGCATCGTATGTCGCCCAGCCTTCGCGCACGCTCGTATCCGTCCGGGCGCCAGGCTCGTCGGAGATGAAATTGCCATAATCGAACATCTCGAAGCCGTGACGCGTCCGCATTCGCACGCGCAGAACCGGAAGCAGCGAGTCTCGCGCGTAAACACCTCCGAACACCGCGGCCGGGCTCAGCGACGGAGAATAGGTGAGTGCGTATCCGTGAAAGCTCCCATCGGTGGTGTGAAGATCTACGAACACATCCGGATCCCAGGTATTGAACATCGCCAGCGATGCGCGCGTCTCCGGAGCTTCTGCCTTCACGTAGTCGCGGTTGAGATCGAGGTTCTGCGCATTGGATCGGACGCCCACCAGCTCGGGCCCATTCTGCTCGGTGCGGTTCACCGATTGCGCGGCGAAGCGCTCGTTGCCGTCGGCGTTGTAGATGGGAACGGCGATCAGAACGATGGAGTCGAGAACGTTCGGCTTGCTCGAGAAGGTGAGATCGCGAAGCAGCGCCAGCAGCGCGTCTTTCCCCTCCACTTCGCCCGCGTGGATGTTGCCCTGAACGTACACAATCGGCCGGCCCAGTCGTTTCGCCTCGGATGGCGTGGAAACGAGCGGGCGTGACGCGATAACGTAAGGAATGTCACGCCCTTCATTCGTCTTGCCGATCGATCCGAACACCAGCGGCGCCCGCAGCGCGCGCAGCGAATCGAGAAACTTTCTGACGTCGGCGTAGTGAGAGGTCTCGCGATATCGTGTCTGCTCGGGACGAGTGTGGGGATAGTCAGCCGGACTCAATGGTTTGCGCACGGTAGGCGCGCACGCGGCAAGACCGAGCACTGCCGCGACCGCGAGCAACGACGAACGCCCTTCGGCCGGCACTCCTCTCTTCACGAGCGCTCGTCGGGATAGAAGACCTGCTTCCGACGAGCCATCTCGAGCAGCAGCTCCGCGGGTTCGAACCGCCCCGGAAAACGCGCGTTGAGATCTTCGAGCCGCTGCACCACGATCTGAATGCCGAGTGAATCCATGTAGCGGAATGGTCCGCCGCGGAATGGAGGGAACCCGATTCCAAATACCGCCCCAACGTCGCCATCGCGTGACGAGCGAAGGATCCCGTCGCTCAGACACCGCGCGGCTTCGTTAAGCATCGCCAGAACCGTCCGCTGCTGAATCTGCACGGCCGGCATCTCCGGTCGCGCCGGCGCATCGGTCCCGGCAGTAGGCGCAATGGATTTCACAATCGGAATGGTTCCCGGCGCGAGGAACAGAGCGTACACGGAGGGATCAACGTCGCCCTTTTTCCCTTCCTTATCGTAAGTGAAAAAGCCCTTCTTCGACTTTCTCCCATAACGTCCCGCCGCGACAACGGCCTGAATCGATTTCGCCGGTTGCATCCGGTCCGGATACGCTTCGGCCATGATCTTCCCCGCCTTGGTCGCGACATCGAGTCCGACTTCATCGATGAGCGTGATCGGGCCAACTGGAAATCCGAAATCGACGAGCGCCTTGTCGATTATGTCTACCGCGACGCCCTGATCCAGCAAAATGGCCGCTTCGTTGATGTATGGCGCGAGAATCCGGTTGGCGTAGAATCCCGGCCCGTCGTTCACGACGATGACGGTCTTTCCCAGCTTCTTCCCGTAGGCCACGGCCGTCGCGGTCACCTGCGGATATGTATCCACGGTCGTGATCACCTCGAGGAGCGGCATCTTTTGCACGGGAGAGAAGAAATGCATTCCGAGCACGCGCTCCGGACGGCTCGATGCCTGGGCGATCTGACCAATTGGAATCGTAGATGTATTGCTGGCGAAGATCGCGGCGGGGTTGATCGACGCCTCCGCCTCGCGCAGAACCTGATGCTTGATCGCGAGATCCTCGAACACTGCCTCGATCACGAGATCGACGTTTCCGAAGCCGGAGTAGTCGACGGTGCCGCCCAGCAGCGCCATGTAGTCGCTGTACTGGATTTTCGTGATCTGCTTCCTGGTGAGCCGCTCCTTGAGAATATCGCGCACCGCCGCGTATCCCTTCGCCACGCGCGCGTGATCCGCGTCCTTGAGTCGGACTAAACTCCCGTGTTGCACCGCGATCGATGCGATGCCCGCTCCCATGAATCCTGCGCCGATGATCGCGATCTTGTCGACCGGCAGCGGTTCGAACGCAGAGACAGGAAGGTCCGGATATTGTGACGGCTCGACGCCAGGATCCTTCCTCAGCTCGTTCGTCGCGAAGAAGAGGAAGATCAATTGACGCGACACATCGGTCATCGCCATCTCCCCAAAGCGGCGGGACTCCTCGCGATACCCATGTGCGACGCCCTTCTGGTAACCGGCCGCGACGACATCGATGGCCGCGATCAGCGCGGGATAGTGTCCGCGCGATTTGGCAAGCGTCTGCTCGCGCGCCTTCCGCAGCACGATCGCGCGCCCTGCCGGGTTCCCATCCATCAGCAGACCCTTCACTCCTCCGGAGCGCTGCTCGCTCTTCCTTCTTCCCTCCGCGACCTCGCGCGCCCGCTGGATCGCGACGCTGCGGAGTATGGACGGGTGCACGAGCTCATCGATCAGCCCGAGGTCGAGCGCTTTCTTGGCGCGGATTTGCTTGCCGGTGAGAATCAAGTCCAGCGCATTGGTGAGCCCGATTCTCCGCGGCAGCCGCTGTGTCCCGCCCGCGCCGGGGATCAGTCCCAGCTGAACTTCTGGGAGGCCGAGGGTGGTTTTTGGATGATCGGTCGCAATGCGATAATGGCAGGCGAGCGCAGTCTCGAGTCCTCCTCCAAGACATGCGCCATGTATCGCCGCGATTATCGGCACCCGAAGGTGTTCCACGGAATCGAGCAGCATCTGACCATCCCTGCTCAGCCGTTCAGCGTCCGTCGCAGTCTTGAGCTGCAGAAACTCTTCGATATCTGCGCCCGCAATCCAAACGTCGGGTTTGCCACTGATGAACACCGCGGCCTTGACGGTCGTGTCGCGCTCGAGTCTGCTCACCAGCGCGACGAACTCGTCCTTCACTGCGCGGTTCAGCTTGTTGACCGACTCGTTCGGGAGATCGAACGTGATGATGGCGATGCCGTCGGTGACCTCGACCGAGAGGGCCGGTTTCCAGCGCGTCCCGACAAGTCCGCCGATCGTGACTTCAGAAGTCGAGCTCATCGTGTTCTCTCTACCACCATCGCGAAGCCCATACCACCGGCCGCGCATACGGTCATCAGTCCGAACTGTCCGTCGCGGCGCCGCAGCTCGTGCAGAAGCGTCGTGGTGATTCGCGCACCGGTCGCGCCGAATGGATGCCCGATGGCTATTGAGCCGCCCATGACGTTGAGCTTCGCCCTGTCCACCTCACCCACCGGCTGCGAGAACCCCGCGCGCTCGGCCCACGCTTTCGACTCGAATCCCTTGAGATTCGACAACACCTGCGCGGCGAACGCTTCGTGCATCTCCACCAGGTCCATGTCCTTCAACGAGAGGCCCGCGCGCTTGAGCGCGACCGGCGCCGCCAGCACCGGGGCCTGGAGCAGCTGCTCTCCCGGGTCGAGCGCCGCGTACGCGTACGACCTGATTATGCCGAGGGGAGGATAGCCGAGCGCCTTTGCCTTCTCCTCGTTCATGAGCAGAACGCAGGCGCCGCCATCGGTGAGGGGCGACGAATTGCCGGCCGTCACGCTGCCGTACTTTCTGTCGAACACCGGTCTGAGCGCCGCGAGCTGCTCGTAGCTCGTGTCCTCGCGAATGCCGTTGTCCGACGTCAGCACGCTCTCGAACTTCGGCGGCACGTACACCGGCATGATCTCAGCCGTCAATCTTCCATCGGTGGTGCCGGCGGCCGCGAGGCGGTGCGAGCGGAGCGCGAAATGGTCCTGCTCCTCGCGCGCAATCGCGTTCAGCTTGGCCATCTTCTCCCCCGACTGTCCCATCGTCTCGCCAGTCGACGGTTCGGCAATCGCCGGCGTGACGGGAATGAGATCCTTCGGACGCAGGCGCGCGATTGTTCTGAGCCGCGCCGGCAACGACTTCGCCTTCGATGCCAGGACGAGCGTCTCGGCGAACCCCTGCGAATGGAGTATCGGAATATTGGAGAGAGATTCCGAGCCGCCGGCGATCGCTACATCGAGGTGGCCGAGCGCGATCTGGTCCGCGGCGTCGGTGATTGCCTGGTTCGCCGAGGCACACGCTCTGCTCACGCTGAAGGCCTGGACGCTTTTTGGCAAAAGCGGCAGCAGTGAAACCTCACGCGCAATGTTCGGCGCCAGCACTGACGGGATCACCGTGCCGAACACGAGCGCCTGGACTTCCTTCCCGTCCAGATTCGTGCGCTGCAACAATTCCGCTACGCACAGCTTGCCGAGGTCGATCGCGGAGATCGTCTTGAAGGAGGTACCGGCTCTTGCAAATGGCGTCCGCACTCCCGCAACTATCGCGACGCGGCGCCCGTTCCCGAATGTTGCCATACAAGGAACTTAGACGGGCGCCGTTTATCTATCTAGGACGTGCCCTTCTCTCTCGTGGCACGCTCTTTCCAGAGCAGCCGCCGCTTGCGCTCGAGACCCCATCGGTATCCACCGAGAGCGCCACTCCGCCTTAGGACGCGATGACAGGGGATAACGACGGCAGCTCGATTGTTCGCGCACGCGCTTGCCACGGCCCGCGCCGCTTTCGGAGCTCCGATCGCGCTGGCTATCTCGCCGTATGAGCGCGTCTCGCCGAACGGAATCTCCTGCAGTGCACGCCACACCTTCCACTGAAACGCGGAGGCCTGGATGTCGAACGGAATGTTGGGCCGCGCTCGCTCGCCATCCACAGCGTCGGCGATTTCAGCCACCCAGGTGCCGAGCGAGCTCGACGGCGCAGTGACGCGCGTGTGGGTTGCGGCTGGATACTCGCTCTCGAGCGCCGCTTCCAGACTCTTCGCATCATCGCCGAGCGTTACCGCGCAGACGCCGCGGTCGGTTGCGGCGACGAGGAGAGTGCCGAGAGATGTCTCCGCGATCACGTAGTCGATGTGGGCCCCCGCGCCGCCACGACGGTAGGTGGCCGGTGTCATCCCGAGCCTTTTGTCGGAGTCGCCGTAAACTCTGCTGCTGGACCCGTAGCCCGCGCCGAATGAGGCGCGGCTCACGGTCTCGCCACGCTTGAGCTCGCCCTTGAGCCGTTCGCTCTTCTGCGCGCGGATGTATTGGGCTGGCGTCAGCCCGAGGAGCTCCTTGAATTTCCGCTGCAGATGATGCGGGCTGAGTCCCGACTCTTCGCCGAGCACCTCGAGCGTGATGCGCTCGTCGCCGAGATCGGCTATGTGGCTGTCGATGTAATCGCGTGCGAGCTGGACCGCGCGGTGTGGCGCCTTCGCGCGATTCGGACGGCAGCGCTGGCAGGGGCGGAATCCGGCGTGCTCCGCGGCATCCGCAGACGGGAAGAAGGCGACGTTGTCGCGCTTCGGCCGCCGGGAAGGACACGATGGACGGCAGTAGATCCCTGTCGTCGTGACCCCGTAGAGAAAGCGGTCATCGGCGGTTGGGTCTCTGTGGAGTACGGATTCCCAGGCAACGGCTTCATTCATGGGAGCCTGCTCCGTTTGATTCCTTGCTTTCATCGAGGCCTTTTTCTTCGCTCGTCTTTTCGATCAGAAAATCATAACAGTCGTTCTCGTGGATGAAAACGGGGCCGGGCAGAGGGAGGTTTCCCTTGCCGTAGAACGGATCGTAGCTAAACAGTATCCCGCGTTCACTGCCGACGGTAAAGGTCCTCAGGCATTGGCGGCATGGCCCGTAACCAGTGGCCGCTTCGGTGTGCGCAGGATGACCCTGACCTGGCGACCGCAGTGTTTTGCGGACAGCGTTTGCGATTCGGTCTCCGACGGCCACCACTCGATAGGACTGCATTGTATCCTCACTGGTCGAACGCTCTGTTTCGCTGCTCGTGGCGAATGATGCCGGTGCGCCAGGACGCGCGATATCCGAATCTTGCGATCAAATTCCTTATTATTTGGCTAGTTCCGCGGCACTCCCGACATTAGAAGAGAATGACTGGACTCTCCGGAGAAAAATTCGACCTGCTCGTTATCGGGGGCGGAATCACAGGGTGCGGCGTCGCGCGCGACGCCGCGATGCGCGGCCTGAGTGTCGCGCTGGTCGAGCGTGACGACTTCGCGAGCGGAACGTCGGGCCGCTCCTCACGGCTGATTCATGGCGGAATCCGGTATCTGGAGCAGGGACAGCTGCACCTCGTTCACGAGTCGATCCGTGAGCGGCAGACGCTGCTTCGAATTGCCCCGCATCTCGTGAAGCCGCTGGCCTTTACCTGGCCGATCTACCGTGGCGCTCGCGTCGGAAAGGTGAAGCTGAGCGCCGGGCTGCTCGTGTATCAGCTCATGGCGGTGGGGAGATCGCGGAAGCACTCGACGCTGAACGCGGCGGAGACGCTGGAACGTGAGCCGAGTCTCAAGAGCGCAGGGCTGACTGGCGGCGCCGTCTACTACGACGCATGCACCGATGATGCGCGGCTCACGGTGGCGAACGCGGTGGCCGCTCGAGAGCTCGGCGCGACCGTCATGAGTCATACACGCGTGACCGAGATAATTCGGGACGGTAGCAAGGCCGCGGGAGCGCTCGCGAGATCGCAGCACTCTGGCGAAAGCCGGGAAATCCGCGCGCGAGTCGTCGTCAATGCGACCGGCGTCTGGCAGAACGCCTTTGACAGCGACGAACGTGCCCGGCGGCTGCGCGGCAGCAAGGGAGTTCACATTGGAGTGCTTCGGGAGCGCGTAGGAAACCGGGAAGCGCTTACTCTCATCTCCCCCGTGGATGGTCGCGTAATGTTCTGCCTTCCCGCCGGGCAGCAGGCGATCATCGGCACGACCGATACCTGGACCGACGAGCCTCCGGAAACCGTGCACGCCTCAGCCAGCGACGTGGATTATCTCCTTCGCTCGGCAAACGCGTACTTTCCGCGGGCTCAGCTCACGCCGGATGATGTGGTGAGCGCCTGGGCGGGGATCCGGCCCCTCGCTAGCACTCAGGCCGCGAACCCGAGCGCGGTCTCGCGCGAGCACAGCATCGTGACCGACAGCTCCGGGGTGATCAATGTCACCGGTGGTAAGCTCACGACCTACCGGTCGATGGCGGCCGAGATCGTGGATCGCGTTCAGGAAGCGCTTGGCCGCGAGAAGAAAGCGGCTCCTACGGACTCCGTCGAGCTTCCGGGCGCGGATCGCCCGAAGGAAATCGCGCGGCTACAGCACGAGGACCCTGCTCTCTCGAAACCCCTGGTAGAAGGACTCCCCTATACGGGGGCGCATCTCGTTTACGGCGTTTCGAAGGAGATGGCGCAGGATCTCAGCGACTTGCTGATCCGCCGTACGCATCTGGCGTTCGAGACGCGTGATCATGGAAAGAGCGTCGCTCCGCGCTCCGCGGACATCGTCGCGCCACTCCTCGGTTGGAACGATCAAATGAAAAGAGCGCGTATCCGGGAATTCGAAGAAGATGTTGCGCACATGTTCGCGATCAGCAAGGCGTAGCGGTCACCCCTGTCAGAACTGGAGGGTTCCGCTGGAGGAATGCGCCAGACGCAGGAACTCGTCGCGCGTCTTGGGATCTTCGCGGAACGCGCCTCGCAGAGCCGACGTGATCGTCTTCGAGTTCTGCTTCTGCACTCCGCGCATCATCATGCAGAGGTGGTAAGCCTCGATCACGACGCCC
>Ga0097691_1000007_pt1 | contig 191936 bp, 154 predicted proteins | sample NGESurdeep072012_8_FD_72858 | JGI IMG/M metagenome (GOLD analysis project Ga0097691, IMG submission 72858) | Arctic peat soil microbial communities from Barrow, Alaska - NGEE Surface sample 210-1 deep-072012 | ecosystem: Environmental > Terrestrial > Soil > Wetlands > Peat ... | reverse complement strand
ACCGCTACCGCAGCTTTGGATGGGAGGTCATCGAGGTTGACGGACACAACATCCGCGAAGTCGTTGATGGATTGCAGAAGGCGAAGAACATTCCTGTAGCGGGCAAGCCGACCTTGCTGCTGGCCAACACCGTCAAAGGCAAGGGCGTTAGCTTCATGGAGAACATTGCCGGATGGCACGGGCGCGCTCCGACCTATGACGAATTGGTGAAGGCGCTCGACGAACTTGGCCTGAAACAGACCATCGCCTACGACGCGCTGCTGAGGAACGCGGCGGATTTCCAGAACGAAGTCGAGGCCAGGCTGGAAGAGAAGATGCCGTACTTCTCGCGCGACTACTGGTGGAACGCAGCGAACACGCCTCAAGTGAAGATGGAGCCCACGCGCAAGGGTTTTGGGAAGTCTCTGCAGAACAACGGCGACGACGAGCGCATCGTTTGCCTGGGTCTCGACATTTCGGGATCGATCACCATCAGCGATTTCTATAGCGGCAAGCCGGAGCGCAAGGACCGCTGGATCAGCATGGGCATCGCCGAGCAGTCGGCCACTGCAGCGGCTGTGGGCCTGGCGCGCGAAGGCAAGCTGCCGGTGTTTGGCACCTACGCGACGTTTGCGGCGGCGCGCAACCTGGACCAGATTCGCGTGTCGATATGCTATGGCAACTTCAATGTCATGATCGCGGGCGCGCACGGCGGAGTTTCCGTCGGCCCTGACGGTGCAACCCACCAGGCGCTGGAAGACCTCTTCGCCATGTGCGGCCTGCCCAACATGGTGGTTTCTGTTCCCTGCGATTCCATCGAAACTCGGAAAGCCACGGACTATCTGCTGTTGGAGCACGTTGGGCCGAAGTACATCCGCTTCGCGCGCGAGGCGACTCCCATCGTTACGAAAGAAGACACGCCGTATGTGTTTGGCACGGCCAACGTGATCCGCCTGCGGCGCCAGTCTGAGCCGATGGTTGATGCCTTCGACACCGTGCTCGCGCCCGAGTATCGCAACGAACACGAAGACTTGAGCATCATCGCTTGCGGACCCATGGTCCCCGAGGCGATGCGCGCGGCCTACATCCTCAAGCAGGAGTTCGGCTACGAAACGCGCGTGCTCAACATCCACACCATGAAGCCGATTGATGAGGCTGCCATCGTACGTGCAGCCAAAGAAACCGGCGTCGTGGTCACCGCCGAAGAGCACCAGATCGGCGCACTGGCATGGCGCGTGAGCAGCGTCATCACCGAGAGTCCGGAGATGTTCGGGACGCCAGTCATTACGGGCGCCATCGGCGTGAAGGACCGCTTCGGCGATTCCGGCGCGCCATGGGAACTGATCAAGGAGTTCGAGGTCAGCGCCGAACACATCGCGCAAAAGGCGGCGGAGCTGATCGCCATCGCCAAGGTGAAGAAGGAAGAAGAGAAACTCGCGCTGGCGCACTAAGAAGCAACTAGCAATTAGTAATTAGCTCAAGCTGTGGAGCCTGACACGCTGTAAAGGCTACACGGGCTGCGTGCCTGGGACGTCGTAAAGTGGATCGACCGGCGGAGCCGGTTCAGGTGCCGTTTCCGGCTGCAGGCGCGGTTCCGGGGTAGGCTGGGCATCAATCTCCGCCAGCGCTGTGTACGCTCCCAGTCTCGCCAAATACAGCGCGTCCGCTCCGGCAAAATAGATCGAAGAAAGCAGGAACATCAGCAGCAATATCCATCCCACAGCCACGTGCCTACCCAGGTTCGTCGGCGACAACACCAACAAGAACATCGCGGAAGCCCACACCACGCGCGCCGCCAGAAACCCGAGGGACAGCCCAAGCAACCGTCCACCCTGGCGCGAGCAAAAATCCAACGTCAGCGACATCGCGTCGCGCGCGCTCGCCTGTTCGCGGATGCAGAACAAAGGAGCCAATCCGAAAAACCAGTTCAGCACCACGCCAAAACCCAAAGACAGCGCGACGCCGAAAACATAGAAGAACGCCGCTCGCGCCGGACGCTGCTGGTGCAGCATCGCGGAACCCAGGAAGATCGATCCGACGAAGCATCCGAGGGCGGTCCACGACCACATTGCCCGCAGCAGGTGAATCGTGAACATGGGACGAAACTGCCAGCCCGCCTCTTCCGCGCGATCATCGCCTCCAAACAATGCGACCAGATTGCGCAGGGAAGCAGCACGTCCCGCGGCTGCTGCGAAACACCACAGCACGGTCAATCCGGCGAGGACGATGAACTTCATCCACACAACACGCAGCAACGTGCCATGCAAAATGTGCGAGAGCGCCGTCGATGCCAGAGACGGCTTAAGCGTGCCCAGCAGAAACCGATCGCCTGGCGAGAGCGTGAGGCTGTCGAGAAAAAGTGCTGCTGCGGCGAGCGCCAGTATCCATGCGGCGAAGCCGAAGCACCAACGCCAGGTCATCTCGGCGGCCAGCAGCAGCGGTTCCTCGCGGAGCACGGCAAAGCCTTCCTGGAACGGCGAACGCAAGCTGCCTGGCTGCGACATGGCATCAGCATAGCAGCGAAGTATCGTAGTGCGCCGATTTCCTAAGGCGGGTTCCCTCAGAGCGCACTGGTTGTTTCAACCGCTTGCAAACGGATTACGTCACACGAAAACGGCGCCCCGCGGTGAGGCGCCTCGTGCAACCAGAAGAGGTAGAAACTATTTGATGAATCTACGACGAAGTTTCGTGGCTGCCAGTCCGATTCCCGACGCCAGCAGTATCATGCTCGCCGGCTCGGGCGTAGTGTCGGACCAGAAATAAGCGGTGAAGCCCTGCGCTTGAAGCGCCGGATCGAGGTAGAACGTCGCGGCGTAGATCCCAGGCCACGATTCCGGCAGGTAGTAGAACCCTTGGCTACAAATCGGGCATCCGGTTTCGTCACCCGAACTGAACGCGAGGGCTAAGTTACCGTTCACTGTGGCAACGCCGTAAATGTCGCTGTAGTTGGCCGCGTTCTGGCCAGGGCCGCAGACGAATCCGAGCTCGCAGCGGGTTGTGGCAAATCCGAACTGAGCGGGATCGGGTGCGACTCCGGGGACGGTATAAACGAAGTTCGGGCCGTTGTTGATTTCGTCCTGTTCAGTCGCGCCTGCAAACGAAACGATGAGCCCGGTCGGGTCAAACACCACCATGCAGTCTGAGTTATACGGGAGTCCGAAGGGGCACTGGCTTGCCAGAGCGGGAAGCGCTCCAAGGACCACGCAAGCCCCCAGTAGGAATACTAATGTTCGATGCTTCATAGGTTGCGCCTCCTCAGCGCATTTGTAGGGATGCACAGAAGCAATGAAGAATCATTGAAGCCGGAACGTCGGTCTTTGCTCCCAACTACCCTAGTTAGATGTGGAAAGATTGGTCTTGCTAGGACACAGCAAATCTAGCTCCGGCAGCGAACCACGGCGTAAGAATTGAGCGAAATTGTTAACCAATTCCCAAAATGGAAGAGAAGGGATTCCTGCGTACTTTTCTCGTTGGCATGGCGCGGGTGCGAACAAACAGCATTGACTGTGTCATAGACGAGGTTTACTCAACCGGCATCCTATTGAGAGTTGCACAATATAGTGACAGTCTTAAGGTTTGTCACCACGAGCGGAGCGAGGGAACCGCTCTCTGCCTGATGCCGCGAAGAGCAGATTGCTCGCGCCCAAAACCCGGGTGCTCGTAATGACGAGTTTGAAGGGGGCGGGCTTTTTCGACCGTCAGCGTGTCATTATAATCTGCGAATCTCAATAGATCTGGCTGATTGTCAGCGCCTGCGCCAGTTCCTCTGGCGTATCGACCAGGATGTCGGGATGCGTGCGTTCCAGCGTGTGCGGCGCGAAGCCGTAGGTCACGCCGATGCTCCACAGGTTCGCGTTGCGCGCGGTCAGGACGTCCACCTCGGAGTCGCCCACCATCACCGTCTCCTCCGCTTCGGCGCCAGCCTCGCGCATCAGTGTCTGTGCTCCCAGCGGATCGGGTTTTTTGGTCTCGAAACTGTTCCCGCCATAGGTCTGGAAGAAGAACTTGGATAGTCCCAGCCCTGCCAAAATATCGCGCGAGGCTCGCACCGGCTTGTTGGTCAGCACCGCCATCTGCCGAGCCACGCCATCGAAGGTGCCGACCTGCTGAAGCGCCTGCAAAACGCCGTCATACGGACGGGTGTTGTCGAGTTTGTGCTCGCGATAATAGAGCAAAAAGTAATTCAGCGCCTCTTGGAGAACCTGCGCATGCGCAGGGTCGCCAAGCGCGCGCCGTATCAGCATGGGAGCGCCGTCGCCGATATACGTGTCGATGACTTCTAAGGGCAACTCTTTACGTCCAAAGTGGCGCAACATGGCGTTCACCGAATTGGCCAAGTCGAGTTCTGAATCGATCAGGGTCCCGTCGAGATCAAAGAGGGCGAGCTTAATTTTTTTGAGCGGAATAGGCCGAAAAGTGCGTATCATTCCTCTTCCAGTATAGCCACCTGACCGCCAACGGCAGACAGGCTGCATGAGCGGGGAACAGCAGGGCACGGCATCGCCTCGGATTCGGGCGAATCGTTCCCGGGGATTTACAATAGATCAAGTTCCAAGCCGTTTGCGGGGCCCTCAATTCAAGCCAGAGGTCATGGATGGCAACCACCAAGGTCGAGCCGAAGATTGCCGTTGCGCAGCCTGCGCCCTCAGAAAAATATGAAGGGCTAACCCCCCAGCACCTGATCGAGATCTACCGGCTGATGTACCAGTCGCGCAAGATCGACGACCGGGAAATCATGCTGAAGCGCCAGCAGAAGATCTTCTTCCAGATCTCCGGCGCGGGACATGAGGCGCTGCTGGTGGCCGCGGGAATACTGCTGCGCCCCGGCTACGACTGGTTCTATCCTTATTACCGCGACCGCGCGCTCTGCCTCGCGCTGGGCAACACTCCCTACGAACAGCTCTTGCAGGCAGTTGGAGCGGCCGACGATCCCGCATCAGGCGGACGCCAGATGCCTTCGCACTGGGGCAACAAGAAGCTCAATATCGTGACCGGTTCTTCTCCGACCGGATCGCAGTATCTGCAGGCCGTAGGCTGCGCCGAAGCGGGACGCTATTTCAATCGCCATCCCGGCGCCGTCGAGAAGCGAACCGGCGACTACAGCGAATTCAAGGACGTCGCGTTCCACGGCGACGAAGTGGTTTACGTCTCCTCCGGCGACGGCGCCACGAGCGAAGGCGAATTCTGGGAGGCGATGAGCTCCGCCTCGAACCTAAAGCTGCCGATGCTGTTTGTGGTCGAAGACAACGAGTACGCCATCTCCGTGCCGGTCGAAGTCAACACTCCCGGCGGCAACATCAGCAAGCTGGTGCAGGGTTTTCCCAACTTCCATTTTGCCGAGGTCGATGGCACGGACTTGTTCGCGAGCTACGCCGCGATGAAGACGGCCATCGATTACGTCCGCTCCGGCATGGGCCCGGCGTTCGTCCACGGACACGTCATCCGTCCCTACTCACATTCACTCTCCGACGACGAGAAGCTCTACCGTCCCGAGGCGGAGCGCAAGTTGGAAGCCGAGCGCGATCCCATCACGCGCTTTCGCGCCTTCCTGATAGCGGAGGGCATTCTGGACGAAGCCGCGCTGCACGAGATGGAACTCGACCTCACCGACGAGGTGCAGGACGCAGCCGACAAAGCTGTAGCCGCTCCGTTCGCCAAGCCCGGCACGTATATGCAGTACCTGTATTCGCCGGACCTCGATCCCACATCGCACGCCTTTGAGACCGAACCGATGCGTCCTCCGCTGCCGACCAAGCCAACCGGCGGCGAAAAGACCATGGCCGACCTCATCAACTCCTGCCTTAAGGACGAGATGAAGCGCGACCAGCGCATCGTGATCTTCGGCGAGGACGTGGCCGATTGCAGCCGCGATGAGTATCTGCGCGACAAGCAGGTCAAAGGCAAGGGCGGCGTCTTCAAGCTCACCGGAGGCTTGCAGACCGCGTTCGGCTCTGACCGCGTGTTCAACTCGCCGCTGGCCGAGGCCAACATCATTGGCCGCGCTACCGGCATGGCCACGCGCGGCATGAAGCCCGTAGTCGAAATCCAGTTCTTCGACTACATCTGGCCCGCGATGCACCAGCTACGCAACGAGTTGCCCACCATTCGCTGGCGCTCCAACAACGGATTCTCCTGCCCGGTCGTGATCCGCGTCGCCATCGGTGGCTATCTCACCGGCGGCGCCATCTATCACTCGCAGTGCGGCGAAAGCATCTTCACCCACACGCCGGGCATGCGCGTGGTGTTCCCCTCCAACGCGCTCGACGCCAACGGATTGCTGCGCACCGCCATCCGCTGCGACGATCCCGTGCTGTTCCTCGAACACAAGCGCCTCTACCGCGAGACCTATGGACGCGCACTCTATCCCGGGGCCGATTACATGGTCCCCTTCGGCAAAGCAAAGACGGTGCGCCTGGGACATGACCTCACCGTCGTGACCTATGGCGCGGTGGTGCCGCGCGCCCTGCAGGCGGCCCAGCGCATGGAGCGCGAGCACAACGTCAGCGTCGAGCTCATCGACCTGCGCACCCTGAACCCGTATGACTGGGAGGCCATCGCCAACTCAGTGACCAAGACGCACCGCGTGCTGGTTGCCCACGAAGACACCCTGAGCTGGGGTTACGGCGCCGAAATCGCCGCCCGCATCGCCGACGAGTTGTTCGACAGCCTCGATGCTCCGGTCAAACGCGTCGCCGCCAAAGACACCTTCGTCGCCTACCAGCCGCAGGTGGAGGACGAGATCCTTCCCCAAGCCAACGATCTCTACCAGGCGATGCTCACGTTGGCGGGATACTGAAGCGGCAGTTCCGCGCTCCCTACCCCTTCTGTCATCCCGAGCGCAGGCGGCCTTGCCGCCGCAGTCGAAGGACCCTTTCGCTGGTGGCAGAAATTTGCCTGCTGTCGGCAAATGTGGGCAACGACCGACATTGACTCGTCCGAAGTCCTCGCCAGGCGGTGTTAGAATTCGGGCGAATGGCGCATCCCAAAATCTTCGTTAGCTATAGCCACGCCGACACCAAGCAGAAAGAGCGCCTGCTCAAACACCTGGGTGCACTGAACGACTCTGCCCAGTTCGATGTCTGGACCGACGCCCAAATCCCGCCGGGCGAAAAATGGGAACCTGCCATCGAGCAGGCGCTGTCAACCGCCAGCATAGCCATCCTGCTGATCTCCGCCGATTTCCTGGTTTCCGATTTCGTCCGCCGTAAAGAGATACCAGCGATCCTGCAGCGTCGTGAAAAAGAAGACCTGCGCCTGTACCCAATCCTCGCCAAGCCCTGCGCCTGGCAGGCGGTTTCCTGGATCAAGGAAATACAAATCCGTCCCGTCGCGGCCAGGCCTGTGTGGCGAAGCGGCGGACGCTATGCTGACGACGAACTCGCAAAAATCGTGCTCGAATTATTAGCCATCATCGATCTGGCCATTCAGGTACAAAAAGCGGCGGACGATGCGGCCCGTCAAAAGGCCGAACAGGAGAAGCGGGAGAAAGAGAAGGACATCGCCGCTATCATCGCCAGCAGTCCTGCGGTCGAGACCTTTTACCTGCCACCCAAGGTCGAAACGCCGGGGGAAGCGGAGACAATCATTCTCGATCAGCACACCCTAACCGCCGATCAGCTGGAGGCGCGGAAGATCTACGCGCAGATCGTAGCCGACAGCGCCAAGCAACGGCAAACTCGCTGGCAGATACTCCAGGACCTGCAGACCAAGATTTTCAGTGTCACGCAAGACGTATCAGTGTCGCACCATAAGAAGGCGGATGACGCGTTCAAGGGCTGGGATAAGTACCTGCAAGAACTCTAAGGCGATCGTGAAGCCTACGTGCGCCCGGTGCGAGTTTCCGGCGGCAAAATCACAGGGTCGCCAGGACGGTGCGATTGCCGGGTCACGAAGAACACGGCGGCGGTCCAGGTGGGGAACAGATCCGCGCCGGGAAGGGCCTCGATCATCAGGGTCGGGAGGAAGGCCCAGTGCCATCCCAGCAGGCGAACCAGCACCACTCCCACAACCCCATCGAGCACGGCGTCGACAGGAGACATCGCCCCCTCGACGAACAGAGGGAACACGGCGAGTTGCAGCGCGTCCGCCGCCATGGCCACCATCCATGCCAGCCGCTCTTCGGGGGTCTTCATCGAGCGCAGGAATTCGCGGATCATTGGGGACATTGTAGTGCGAAATCGGATTCCTCGCGGGGCTGTTCCCGCCCTGTCGCGAAAAGCAGGCGACAAGGATGGTCACCCAAACTGTCTAGAGGCAGTGAAAGCCACAAATGATCAGACGACATTGGAGGCCAATCGGCGGAAGCCGTTCCCAGGTTAGCGCCAAAAACCGGCGCGAACCTGGGGCACCCACGGGTTACGGTTACGCTCCGGCCTTGACCTTCTGCTCCTGTTGTACCAGCGATGTCCACTTGGAGTTTTCCTGCGAGCCCAGCGCTTCGACCCGTTCCGCCAGCAGCGCATGGGGATCGGTTGCCGAGGCGTAAGGCCCACCTCTGGCGAGGTAGATGAACTTCTCGTGCTTCATGGCTTCGGCAGTGGCACGGTACGCGACCCAGACCTGCTGGTACTGGTACAACTGCAGCACGCCTTCCAGGATGGTTATCAGCACGCCCAGAGCGCCCGCGATCCACGCGGCATACGCAACATGCGCGCCGACAATGAATGGAATCAGCGCTGCAGCAACGATTTCGGTCAGTTTGATCCGTTTGTAATATTGCTGGCAGTGAGAACTCTTTTCGCCGTACCACTTGATCTGATCGTCAAGCCGAGCCATCACGGGATCGGAAACTGGGAGATTGACAGCAGCAGCGCTCATGGCTGCTCATTTTAAGGGTTCTCCGGAGGGACACAAGAAAAATCCATCAGCGATCGACACCGGCAGTCCGAGGCAGATGTGATTCCCGCCGCAATGTGACCCGAGTCACGGTGCCAGGTAGCAGTGCTCGTCCACTATAGTGGTGATTCATTTCCCGGAGGGATTTTGCAGAGAGAGTCGGGTAACAGCCGCGCGTTCGTTGTCGCTGGAGTGGTGGGTCTTCTCGCGATATTGGTTTTACAACTGGCGTTGTCGATCCGGCAGGAATCGATCACCTGGGATGAGGACGATCATCTTTATGCCGGATACATGTCATGGAAGACGGGCGATTTTGGGCTGAACCCCGAGCATCCGCCCATGGTGAAGATGCTGGCCGCCTTGCCGCTGCTTTCCATGGATTTGAAAGTCCCACCGCTGCAGGGGCGCGAGTTCAAGCACGAAGCCTTCCTCAACGGGAAGGAGTTTGTGTTCGGCAACGATGCCGACACCCTGCTCTTCCGGGCGCGCATGGCGGCTTCGCTGTTGACCGTGCTGCTAGCGGTCCTGGTATTTTGCGCCGCGCAAGAGATGTTCGGGCTGGCGGATGCCTTCTTCGCATTGACGCTGCTGGTATTTGATCCCAACCTGCTGGCGCATGGGGCGCTGGTCACCACCGATGCCGGGTTGTCGTGCTTCCTGTTCGCTGCGGTGTATGCGTTTTATCGCTACGTCAAGAAGCCATCGCCGTGGCGGCTGGTGGTAGTCGGACTTGCGACGGGGCTGGCATTTGCCGTCAAACACACCGGAGTCCTGGCGGCTCTCAGCATTGCGCTGCTGGCACTGGTGGAATGGCTGCGGACTCGCAAGCGTGAGGACGGGCCGCAATTCAGCTTCCCGCGCATGGCCACCTCGCTGGTGGTGATTGCGGTGATTAGCGTAGGACTGTTGTGGGGCTTCTACGGCTTTCGATACGCGGCGCGCCCGGCAGGGCTGCAACTCAATCCGCCGGCGGCGGAATATATACGGGGGCTGTCGCGTCCGGGTGAAGCGAAGCTACTGGCCACGATCGCGCATTATCGGCTGCTGCCGGAGTCTTATATTTACGGGCTGGCCGATGTGCGCATGATCTCCGACTTCTACGCCAGCTACCTGCTGGGTAAGCCCTATCCGCACGGCGTATGGTTCTACTTTCCCGTCGCCATCCTGATCAAGTCCACGGTTCCGTTCCTGGTGCTGCTGGGAATATCGGTGTGGGCCATCGTGCGCCGCAGACTGCCCGGACGTGAAGTGTGGTTCCTTACGCTTCCGCCCGCGCTCTATCTAGCGGTGGCCATGAGCGCGCATATGAACATCGGCATGCGCCACGTGCTGCCGATGTACGCCTTCCTCACCGTGCTGGAAGCCGGGGCGGCAATAGCGTTGGCGCGTGCCAGCCGGAACTGGCTCTGCGTGGTCATCGTACTGTTGGCCATGCAAGTGATCACGTCGGTGAAGGCGTATCCCGAATATATTCCGTATGCCAACGAGTTGTGGGGAGGCTCGTCGCAGACCTACAAGCTGCTGAGCGATTCCAATGCCGACTGGGGCCAGCAGTTGAAAGCGACCAGCCGTTATCTTCGCGAACGTGGCGTGAAGGACTGCTGGTTCTCGTACTTCGCCGAAGGTGTTGTCCCGTACCAGTACTACGGAATTCCCTGCAAGCCCTTGCCTACCCCTGATGCCCAGTGGTTCGGTGAGCGGTTCGATATGCCGATCGAAATCGACGGTCCGGTGCTGATCAGCGGCAGCAATCTCTCAGGGTACGAGTACGGTCCGGCCGCACTGAATCCGTACGCGCAGTTCCAGCACTTGAAGCCGACGGCGGTGATTCAGAACGGGGTCTACGTCTTCGACGGGCACTTTGCAATTCCCATGGCGGCAGCTATCGGGCATATCCAAAACGCCAACGAGTTTCTGGCCTCGAAGCGCCTTAACGAAGCCCTTGCGGAAGCACAAACGGCGGTGGCGATGGCTCCGAGTTCCGTGAGAGCGAACGTCGTGCTGGGAGATGTGCTCGCCGCGATGGGGCAGAAAGACGAAGCCCGCAAATGCTTCGAGAAAGCGCTGACGCTGGCAAAGACGGTTGCGCCGGAGTTCCAGGAAGGTTGGGTGGACGGCCTTCAGCAAAAGCTGGCGGGCAAATAGGTCGTAGAGTGGGTGATGAAATGGTCTCAACGAGCCTCCTCGCTATAGGGCCCGCGAAAGTCCGGTCAGGTGCAGCAAATTGGAGTACACTCCGCGGCGGAGGTAACTATCATGCCGAAACCGATCAAGAAGACACCGCGCAAACCGAAACCGGCGCCGAAAGCGGCATGCACGCCGGTGTGCGAGGTCAATAATCCTGACAAACAACCTTTTCAGGCGAACGTGCAGGTATCCTTGCCGGCAGGAACGGAGGGGCAGAACGGCTTCGTTACTGTGCCCAACGGCAAGCGGCTGGTCATTGAGTATGTGTCAGGACAAGCATTTCTGCCCAGCGGCCAGAAGGCACTGTTCTCGGTCATCGTTTCATTGCAGGGCCAGAGCACAGGCACCTGGCACTACCTTGAGTCGACCGTCGTCGGGCCGTTTGGAAGCCAGGATTGCTTTCAATGCGGTCGAATGGTGAAGCTCTACGCCGATGCGGGGACCACGGTAATGTTGCGGACCGACCGAGACTCCCCGACGGGCGCGGGACTGTCGCGCATGACGTTGTCGGGACATCTTTTGAACGTTCCGTAACGCCGAGGATTGCTGAATGAGACGATGCGCGTCACTTCGTTGATCAACTTTGTTCGGATCGGCTCCGCCGGCAAAAGTTGGTTTGACGGCAAATGCCGAGGGTGGTATTGTCTCCCTACACTGGAAAGGAGGGTGATCCAAAATATATGAAATCTGACTGTCATAGTTGTATCCCAAGTGAGGTGGCTGAGGCTTAGGGCTTCCGCTCTAAATCTCGCATCGCTCGAAATGCTGTCGAGTTGATTCGCTGAGGCCACGAGAGTGGACAGCCTCAAGCCAATCCCAAACAGCTAACCGGAAGGACCCGCCGGGCGCATGAGCGCGGCGGGTCTTTGCTATTGCGCGAGTGGTTTCTGAAGTGGAATACGATACGTGTGGCGAATGCGACATGCGTTCGTGGCCACTTAAGAGTGCGCTGCATCACTCGCCGGGGTTGTTTCGCTTCGCCGGCTCTGGTGCAATAGCAGCGGAGGCCCTGGTGCCCAGTCTTGCATCGCTGTTGTCTGGAATTCCCGAAGAATTCAAACCGATAACGTCACTCGGCATTGGGGCGTTCATCTTAGTGTGCCTGGCACTCTTTCACGGCGGAGGCCTCCACCACATTCTTCGAATCACCCGCCGGGGCGAGCGCCGTCTCCTAGTAGGCCGTCCTCATCTATTGCGCGCAGGGTTCGTGTTCGGCTGGTCGATCTTCCTGATGTTATGGCTGCACATCGCGGAGATCCTGATTTGGGCGTTCACGCTGAACAATCTAGGCCTGATCGCGCGTGTGCATGATGCGATTTACTTCTGTGCTAACGCCTACACCACGCTAGGTTACGGGACGGTTGCACTGGAACCGCAATGGCGGAACATCAGCCCCATCATCGCGATCTCGGGTTTGTTCACCTTCGCCTGGACGACCAGTACGTTGGTTGATGTAGTGCGGAGCCACGGCGTATTGATCGATCAACTGGAAGACGAGCGGGAAAGACAGTTTCAGTTGAGGGCCGATGCACGCATAGCGGTTCGGGAAACGATCACCAACGAGAAAGAGGCTGAGCGTGCGGAGAAACTGCAGGCCAAGAAGCAGGACGATGGAGATTCCCTGGCTGAACAGTTCCGGGGCTGGAAGCGAGAGAGGCGAGAAATCGAAGAGCTTCGGACGACGGAACGAGCCGATGTCGAGAAAATTCTCAAGAAAGAGCACGAAGACGAAGACGCCCTGGGACCGGGAGTGCCGCCACCAGACTCCGGGGGCAAGAAGCCGTAGTACGGCAAGCCGTTGAATTTGCCTGAGATGCGACGCGCTTGGGGGAATTCCGGGTTGCAGCAGGAATGACCAGCAAGTGCTGGTCTATGCGAAGGAGTTCAGCTTGGTGCCGGGAGGGGGGGTCGAACCCCCACGAGGGGTAAACCTCGGCGGATTTTGAGACCTTCCACGGCGCGTACTAAGCCCCTATTTTCCTTGTGTTTACAGCGGCCTGCAATTTAGGGGCGTGCCATTCGGCGACGTTCTGTGATAGTCGGTTTCATTCCGTTGGGCACATTTTAGGCACACTACGTTACCCCTTCTCCTCCGGCTTTGCAGCCTTGGGATCTCCACAATATCGGGTTTGGGAAACTTCTATATTGCGGAAACAAGAATCTGACTACACATTCGGTCGACGGTGGGAGCCCGTCAGAGAATGTGCTACCCCGTGTCCGCAAGCCACGTCAGGCTATTGCTTCCTGCTCAAGCGTTCGGTTTAGTGCGGCCACGAGGTGCCCTGCATACGGAACTCGGCGGGAGTCAGCCCGACATTGCGGAGCGTTTCGGTGACGTTTGGAATCGTTCTGTTCCTTCCTGTTGGGCTTATTTTGGGCACAGTGCCGTAACTTGAAAAACTTGATTTTTAGCGCAACAACCGGAAGTGCCTTGGATCCGTCCATACTTAAGCCGGTTAACGGACGCTTACGGCCCCTGCTAGGTCACTTCCCTCCGCGTGGCATGGTTTGCTGATTCTTTGATTGTTTTGCTGAAAACTCCGCGCCAGTTGAACCCGCGAAAGATGTTAAGCGCCCGCGTTTTGTACCATTGGCATAGGAATTTCTGCAGTACAGACTGGACGACTGGGGCGACCTTCAGATCGGCTGCCCAGCTATAAGAGAGGAATGCATCAAACAAACTTGCCTGGTCTACCCAAACCAAGCCGCGCACCCACGCCGGAAGGTATGAACGCCACTTTGGAGGCGGAGGCGGCAGGTCGTCTGGCAGAACCGGATGAATCGCTTCAGGTGCCACTTTGTTGATCCTCAAACAGCAGAACCTCTGCTCCGGTTGTATTGCATTTATTGCAAACGGATCCGGACAGAGTGGACTCCGACGAATAAACACGTACTCGCCTGATCTTTCCCAAAATGTTTGTAATCTCCAATGGCCCGGGCAATAGAAGAATTGACTTGAAATCCGCCCGAACGCGTAAGGATACACCCTGTCCGCAAACCGCTGCCTTGCTAACTTCTACACCCCAAAAATTCGCCAACATCGTCATACAACCAAAATCATACCTACGCCAGCATATTCGACGTAATCTCGACGCCCCACAAACCGGCCTGAGCGCCTTCACGAATAAAGCGGGCTAAGCGTTAAGAACGATCTCTACCAGCCTCGCTTTGAAAATCTAGCATATACTTTCGGTGAGTTGAGAACCATGTACCGTCCCACACTAGAGCAGCACCTTGCCCCCCGCGCTCCCAAGCGCATCCTCGCCCTAGATGGCGGCGGCGTCCGCGGCATTTTGACGCTGGGCTACCTTGCTCGCATTGAGTCGATGCTCCGCTCCCGCTATGGCGATCCGAACCTGCGCCGAGGTTTGCGATGTATTCCACTATAGCTTGAGTCCATACACGCTCAACGCCGAGCTCTGACTTGGCTTCCTCTCCGGCTGCGAAATCATCGATCCACCAAATATAACCCGGTGACAGAGAAAGCAATGCAGACTCTAGCCCATATCGTCCGAAAATCTTTTCGAGCGGTTCGCGCCGTTCAGACGTCAACGAAGCGAGCTGCGGGACGGGAATAACACTCGCGTTCTTCTCGATGCATTCCATGTATCCTTCAAAGGCGGCCTTCTGTTTCTCGGATTGCTCTTCAGTTGTTTGTGTGAGGTAGTGCTGGCCCTTGTCGTAATGCATCGTTCCATGAGCTGCGCTGAATCGTGATTGGGCTCTTAGCTGCTGCAGCTCTGTAAAAGTAGCTGGCGAGATAACGAAACGAAAGGCAGTGCTCGACAACACTTGACGAGTGATTCCGAGCAAGCGCAAGGTGGCGAGTGCGGTCAGGTCTAGAACGACGGTGCTCTTAGTTCTGAGAGCTGTTAGCGCGTTCGCCAAAACCTCAATTTCGGGCGGTGCACATCGGACGAACTCGCTTTCAGAAATAGCAAGATCGAACAGCCCCTCGTATGCGCTACAGCCTAACTGGTCAGCGTACATATGAAGCGTCACAGGAGTTGACCTGTAGATCTCCCGAAGTTTTGAGATGGCTTCGGATTGGGCTTTGACCGAATCGAGCACCGGCTGGAGATCGGCGGCAGTCAACTTCTCCGGTGGTGGGACATGCATCGTGTGAATGACACTTTGGCCTCCGAATTTCAGCTGCATTTGCTCGCCGATGGCTTGAAAACGCCGCGTGTATTTGCTAAGGATTTGCACGATCTTGCCGATTCGGTCGTGGAGTGGGCTCTTGGCGAGAACAAAGGAATCGCCGACCTTCTTTCCCAGCAGTTCTTGTGCGATGTCGGATTGTGCAGATAGCTCTTCGAATTCGCTGTTCGGTTTGACGGTGTCTTCGATTACGAACCAACCGACGGCAGCATCGCCGTGTTCGGCGTACTGCACGGCACTTCCAGTCAAGAGATTGTTTCAGGGCAGCGTATGCATGTATTGTCGAGACCAACACTGGCGAAGCTGCAACCTCCGCTCGCGTGACGTAATTTGGGACTTCCGCGAAGCGCTTTGCGCGCACAAGGACGGATTACGTTGCGTCCGCCAGTCTTTGAACATTCGTTGTACTTTAGATTCAGTAGAACCGTGGTAAACATGCGTACTGCTCGAAAATCAGGCACGTTCTTCTTACAAGCAATCATTAGTTCTATAGAGACTCGATGGGAAAGCTGGCGCACGCAGTCAGATCCAAGCCCGCACACCGCTGCGAGCGCTTGCCTTGCATGAAGGTTTCGGTCATTCCACCCACAGCATTCACCCCTACCACCGTTCTGTGTTTCATGAACGGAGAGGGTATATCCTATTTTGAAGTGGTGACCTTTTCGATATACCAGCCGGTGGCTTCATCCTTCTTCAATGTGAATACGGCTGTACCGGGGATGGGTTGCGTTACTCCTTGTACCTTCACCTTAATCAGCTGGTCGCAGGTGACATGGGCGGAAGTGCCCTCAATAACCGGGCCCTGTTTAATCTTCAAGGCGATTTGGATAGACTCCGCGTCCCTGAAGGACTTGGTAAGGTTGTCATACTCTTTATCTGATAGTGATGGCCATACTCGCCGCAGCCTCTCCTTATTCTTATCTTGGTAAGCCCTCTGGTAGATATCCAATACCTTCTGGATGGAGCGGGTATCGTCGTCAGCCACATGCACGGTTGCCACCGGCTTCGGGGTCAGGCTGGTGATCTTTTCCTCGGCCGCAGATCTGAACTTGCTCTTCGGATGCGAATCGATGAACTCCTGCAATTTCGCAACGTCGCTTGTGCTCTGGACGTCCTTCCATTCGAGGCCATCCAGTTCGTCCCGGGCTTGCTGTGCAAACTGTCCGTTGGGGTGCTTAGCTAGATATTCCTGGAGCTTGCTGCGGCTGCCGCTGCTGGAAGCGCTGCCCCAATCCAGTTGGTCGATCCTGGCTTTGGCCGGGTCGGTGTAGGCACTCGAAGGATGGTGATCGAGGAAAGACTGCAAGTCTGCCGGATTGTTGCTGTCTTTTACTCGATTCCAGTCCGCATCCGTTGTGTCCGCAGGTGGTTTGGCGGCGGCCACGGGAACGGGAAGATTGTCGAGCACCAGTTTCTCGCCGATCTTCGGGGAACGCGAGACAGCTGTCGCTGTCCCATTGGATGTCGACAGAGCAAAGCTGTGGGTTCCCGAAGGAATCTGAAACTTCGCCGTACCATCTTTGGCAACGGTAGCTTTGGGACTCCCATCCACCAGGACATTAGCAGCCGGCGGCGCTTTCTTCACCAGGATCGTCACGGCGTCCGGCATCACGTCCAGACGGATCGGCACCTCCATGTTCTTACCAGCTACGGAAATATTCTGGTCGACAGCTTTGAATCCGTCCTTCTGCACATGGACCGCATGGGGCGAGTTCGATGAGACTTCTGCTTTGACGGTGCCGTCACTCTTTGTCTTGAATGGCTTGTCATCCACTGTCACCGTGGCGTCCGGGCTGGTTCGTATGGTCAAGTTGACCGGGGGCCCCAGCTTCGCAGGCAGCTCGACTGGGTACAACGGGTTGAGGGAGAAGTGCACACCTCCCGCCTGGTCGGGTACCTGGACAGCCTTGGTGCTCGGTTGATACTGGTCCAGGGTCGCCACCATTTCGTACCTGCCTGGGGCGAGCCGCAGGTCCGCACAGGGCGTATCGCAAGTGATGTCCAACCCTTTAATCTGAATGTGGGCATTTGGGGGAGTCGACTCAATCTTTACCACGTACTGCTGTGGTGGCGGTGGAGGCCGGTGATCCCACCAGCGCTTTACAAGAACCGCTCCAGCCGCAACTAAGACCAGGGCTGCCGCGGCGATCGTCAATGTCCTAATCGGCACTCTGGGCCCCGGCTCAACCGGCGCTTCCGTCGTGATCGGCGCGATAGTTTCCACTCGCGGCCCAGGTTCACGCTTATAGACTTTGGTGGCCTGGTCGGAGCTTGCAGCAGGCTCCACAATGGCGAATGGTGCTGGTGCCGGGGTGGGAGCAACGATGACGGTAGCTTGCAGCAGCGGTTCAATAGCCGCCGGTTCCTGCTCTGGAGTCTCGCCCTCAGTCTTCTGATGTTCCGGGGTTGCGCTCTCGGCTTCCTTCCTCCGGGCATCCTCTTCCAGCCGCTGCCGTAGTTTGGCCTCAACTTCCTTACGCTGTCTCCCGAGCTCTGCGTCCTGTCGTTCGATTTCGGCCTGATGTTCCAGCCCGCGAGCTTCCGCCTGCTTCCGCCTGCTTTCCAGCTCGGCTTGCTGCCGCTCTATGGCAAGCCGAGCTTCCGTCTGCTCTTGTGGGATCACATCTTCACGCGACTGCCGCTCCAGTTTCGTTTCATATTTACGGGTTTGGGCCTCCTCCTCCCTGGGCCGCGCCAGTTCCTCATCTTCTTTCTGCCTAAGGACTTGAAGCGCCAGTGCCTGTTCCAGCGTGGCCTTCAGGTTGGTGTCACTCGGGCTCTCAGCAACAGCGCTTTCGAGAATCTGGACGGCCGACGAGAAGTCGCCAGATTCCATGAGCTCGTAAGCGGACCGCAACTGCGTGGCGCCTCGATTTCTCCGTTCCTCTGCGTTCCGCTGTTTTTCAATCGACTCCCTCAGCGCCAAAAGACCGGCATTGTTGGGGGACTGCCGAAGCGCACGTTCCACATTTTCGAGCGCTGGATCGAATCGCTTTTGCGCCGCCAGGTCCTGGGCCTCCGTGGTAATCCGCTGCAACTCATTGCGGCGCCGCTCTTGTTCGCGTCCGGTCAACGCCTGTCTGTTGAGTTCGTCAATTACAGGCGAGTTCGGTTCAATCACAGCAGCGCGCTTCAGCAACTCCATTGCGCTGGTGAATCGTCGCGCAGAAATCTCCTTTTGAACTTCTTGTATGAGAGTCTCAATCTGATGACGCCGTGAGCGCTCGGCGATCCTGCGCGTCATCAATTGGTATATTTCACGGGCCTTCGTCTGCTCCGGCTCAAGGGCCAAGGCTTCCGAGGCTGCGATCAGGGCATCTTCCAGCCTTTCTTCCTCGACCAGCGATTCCGCCCTCGCTACGGCCCGACGGCTCTTGTCGTTGCGCTCCTTGGCTTCCCGCACGTGGTCCCGGAACATGCGAAGTCCCAGGTCCGTATCGTCCAGCCGGATCGCCTGCTCCATCAGGGAGAGCGCTTCGTCGTAGTGGCGCTGCGTGAACTCCTGCTCGGCTTGACTCTTGAGTCCATGGGCTTCTGCCACACGTTGGTCACGGCGCAGGATTTGCTGTATTTCGCGAAGCAGTTCGTTGGCTCGCTCGTGTCCACGATCGATGTTCAGCAGCTCCCGGAGATGGCCCTTCGCATTGGTCCAGTCAGAGCGCTCGAGACAGGCTTCCGCTTTGGCGATGTATTCCGCGGCGAACGATCGCTTCAGCTTTGACTGTACGGAAGACAATTCGAGCGCGAACTCGTCGGCCGATTGAAACCGCTCCCCGCGATGTTTCGCCAGTGCCCGGCCGATAATTTCATCCAGCTCCGACGGGTAGACGCTCAGGTAATCGGAAAGCGGGCGTGGTTTGGAGTGCAGTATCTTGGTAATCGTCGAGGTGACATCGGCGCCATGGAACGGAAGGGTTTCCGTGAGGAGTCGGTATAGGACCACACCGCTGGAATAGACGTCCGTTCGGTGATCGATGGATTGGCCTTCCAGTTGTTCCGGTGACATGTACTCGAGGCTGCCAATGACCTGCCCATCTCGGGTCACACCCGCCCGGGTGATCCGACTGTCACACAGTCGAGCGATTCCAAAGTCAACCAGCTTCACGGTCTTATCGCGCAAGACGACGATGTTGGCCGGCTTTATGTCGCGGTGGATCACGCTGTTGTTGTGCGCGTACTGCAAACCCGCGCACACTTGAATCGCCACATCGATCTGTTGATAGAGGAGTAACTGCTCGTTGGCAACCGTGATTCGAACTTTGTCGAGGCTGAAACCGTCCAGAAACTCCATCACAATATATGGATTTCCTTCTTCTTTGCCCCAGTCGTAAACGGTGACGATGTTCGGATGATGTAGGTTGGCGGTGACCCGAACCTCGTCGTAGAAGCGATTAACCAAATCGGGATCGTCCACCATCGGCGCCAAGATCATCTTGATGGCCACCTGTCGCCGAATCTCCGAGTCTTCGGCTTTGTACACGATCCCCATGCCGCCTTGACCGAGTACTGCGGTTACGCGATATTTGCCGATTTGAGTTTTCGCGTGTTCCATCTTCAAATTGTGTTCGAGCGGTTACAATTCTAGCCCTAAAGCGATGCCCAAAGAGGGATCGGCCTGTGCTGAGGTACGCTACGCCCCCGTGAACAATGCCGCTGTCCCGTTTGCGCGAGAGATTACCAAGAATGAAGCGACTTGTTCCCCGATCCGCGCAGCCGATACTCGAGTGCACTGAAAGCCTTATCTGATCGCTTTCGATTATTCCGAGAATCCGAATTACTTGTTCGTAGCAAGTTAAAATGCCCGCTTTTCCTAGCAAGTGAAATGTCCGGTTTTAGTTTTGGGTTTATTCATAAACCCGTAGTCGTCGTAGCTGTGGGAAAGTGGGAATCCCGCGCTCTGGGCGGGATTTCCAAGCGCGGGGGAAAAGTCTGTTCTTTGACTTTTCCACGGAGCGTCTTTTCCACAGCTTTTGGCGCCGCGTTTTTGTTGGCGTTGAGGGCCACACCTTGGCCGCTATAGCGTCCCATCCGATGCGGCCCGTGGGTGAGACTAAGGGTGCGATCCAGATGCTGGTGAACCATCACGGTGCAGCCGGCCAGCGTGCCTCGCCACGGCACCCGTTCAATCTGCAGCTGCAGGTTCTGAAAGCTGACCGTGTTGTCGCGGTTCACCGTGCGCTCCCACTGCAGCGCGAAGATCAGGTCCAAGTCCTTGCTGCGCGGACACGCCACGAACCCGCTGCCGCGCTGTGCCGGGGCGACTTGAAAGCGGCGGTTGAACTCTCCGATGTAGTGTTCCCGTAGAAACACATTCGCCGCTTCCACCGTGCTGATCCCCTGCAACCGCAGCTCCTGCGGCAACCGTCCCTGCCAGGTCCCGAAGCTGCGCTCGCTCCGGCCAAGCGCCTGCGGCGAGTAGGCCGGGAACATCTGCACTCCCAACTCGCGCAAGGCGCGTCCCACTTGCGTCAGACGGTGAGGATCGACCTTGCCGCCCACCTTGGGAGTGAGCCAGAAATGGCTGCCCCGGTCGCTATACAGGGCACAGAACAGCCCTTGGCGCTGGATCACTTCCCGCAACCCGGCCATCACCGTCGCCGTCGATTCTTCCTCCACCAGTTGCGCATAGTAGATTTCGCTGGTCGCGTCGTCCAGAATCACGATCAGGTCGTACCAGCGCTCGTCCTGAAACCAGCGATGACGGCTGCCGTCGATGTGCAGCAGCATGCCGGGCAGCGGCTGGCGTTCCCGCCGCTTGCGATGCACTCCCCATTTGCGCCCTCGCGCTACCAACCCGGCCCTTTGCAGAGCTTGTTTCACCCAGCTGTAGCTCAACTCGATCTGGTGCTGCTCGCGTAGTTTCTCGTGAAAATGCTGTACGTTCAGATCGAAATATCGATCCCGATATAGCCCCAAGACCTGCTCGACCACCGCCAGAGGGACGCGCTTGGGGGAAGGTTGTCCTCGCCGCCGGTCAAACAACCCGTCGTAGCCAAACTCTTCCAAGCGCTCCCGCCAGCGCCGCATCTGCCGGTCGCTGATGCCGATAATCTCGGCGGCCTGCCACCCAGGTAATCTTCTTCGCCATCGCCCGTAAGATCACTTCCTGCACTTTCATTGCCCGCTCCACCGCGGCCTTCGAGTAAACCACAATGCTTGGCATGGTCTCCTACTCTCGCCGCCCGCCAAGCGGACAAATCACTTGCTATCTCGACCGGACATATCATGTGCTACTGACAGAGAATCCGAATTACTTTGACAAACTTATGTTTCGGTGGTAGAACCGCGCATATCCTGAGAAGTCGGATGGAAGAATTGCTATTTAAGTAAATCTGAGCCGAAACGTATCCAAGTTCTTGCTGCGCTTCGGCGTTCGGCTTCATTGTCAAGCGGCAGCAGTCGACGTGAACGCTGGTTTAACGGCGCAGTGCCCAAGTTATTTCGAGATGAGAGCGCCAGTCTCTGAATGGGGGCGAAAAATGAAGCGTCGTGTCATAACCTACTTCAAGATAGCATTCCTCCTTACTCTCTTCGCTCTGCTCTGTGTGAACCTTTCTGCTCAACAGCAACCCAGCTTCAAAGTTTTGGTGGTCGGGGGCGCAGACAACACCGGGGTATTTGCCAACACCAGCGAGGTTTTTGACTCGTCGACCGGTACTTGGACCCTAAGCGCAAACAACATTCCAAATGCACCGCCGAACACAGTGGGAGGACTTTGCGCTCCCAACATTGCAAAGGTTGGCAATGGAAAGATCTTGCTGGCCGGGGGCGGATGCACAGATTTTGGATTTACGACCAATGCAGCCAGTCTTTATGACCCTACAAGCAGCATCTGGACGGCCACCGGGACAAGCGCTCCCAATTTTATGAACTACGGGCGCGATCAGTTTGGCATGGTAACCATCAAAGGAGGGAATGCACTCGCCTTCGACGGCTGCGCCGGCGGTTGCAGCGGACCGAATATCTTGGGCCAATTTATCTCGACAGTGGGGAATTCGGCTGAGGTCTACAGTTATCTGAGTAATACCTGGACCATCGTCAACCCGTCCCTTACTACTCGCGGGAATCTTGCGTTTAACAATCTGAATCAAGACGCCGTTGTTCTGCAGGACGGGCGAGTGCTTACCTGTAACGGCTCTGACGGCTTCCAAACATACAACAATTCCTGCGAGATTTACGATCCAGTAGGTAATAACTGGGCCGTTACAGGTTCTATGCCAGAAGTTGGCGATCATCGGCTGTTGCTCTTGCCAAGCGGCGAAGTGCTGACAGTGCTGAATACCGGGAATTTGGCGTTCCTTTTCGATCCGAACTCGGGCACATGGACGACGACAGGTTCACTCGGCATTCCGCAAATTGGCGGGAATCTCTTGCTGTTGTCGGACGGCCGCGTGCTCTACTCGGGCGGTACCGACACCCAAGGGAACCCGGTGAATACGGTTCAAATCTATGATCCGGCAACACAGCAATGGTTTGCTGCCAGTTCAATGACTACCTCGCGATTCGATCATATTGCCGTGCGTTTACCGGACGGCCGGGTTCTTGCGGCGGGGGGCGAAAGCTCGAATCTTGTGGTCACGGCATCGGCGGAGATCTACGATCCGTCCACTGGCCTCTGGACCCTAACCGGACCAATGAACTCTCCGCGGCTACAGGCCGGTGCATTACTGCTCGCCAACCCCGTGCCGCTGATCAACCTCCCCTTGGTTCCTGATGCGGTTGTCGCGGGTACTAATGGCGTTACTCTGACCGTCAATGGAAGCGGCTTTGTCGCGAACTCCGTGGTTATGTGGAACGGGACAGCTTTACCAACGACTTTTGTCAACTTCAACCAGTTGACCGCAACGGTTCCCGCGTCAGATATCGCAGTCGATGGTACCGCGTCCGTGACGGTCACGAATCCGGGTCCGGGCGGCGGGACATCGAATGTTGTCTTCTTTACGACGACCACCCCGACAACCAACCTTTCGTTCTCGTCATCCTCGATCAGTTTTGGGTCGTCTTTTCCCTTTGATATGCTCGCAGCCGACTTTAACAATGACAGCAAGCTAGACTTGGCGGTCACAAACGTAGGCACTAACGCAGTTGACATCTTGCTCGGGAACGGAGATGGCACCTTCCAGAACCAACTAGCCTCCCCGACAGGTTCAAGCCCGTACGGAGTTGCAGTCGGAGACTTCAACGGGGACGGCAAGCTCGACCTAGCGGCCGCAAATGTGTTTGGAAATTCAGTTTCTATCCTGCTGGGGAATGGAGACGGCACCTTCCAAAACCAAGTTGCGTACGCAACGGGTTTGGACCCGTACGGAGTAGCGGTCGGGGACTTTAACGGGGACGGTGAGCTTGACTTGGCGGTTCCAAACTATTTTGGAAATTCAGTTTCTATTCTGCTGGGGAATGGAAATGGCACCTTCCAGAACCAAGTTGCCTACGCAACAGGTTCAAATCCGATCGGAATAACACTGGGAGATTTTAACGGGGACGGCAAGCTTGACCTAGTAGTCACAAATTCAAGCGCCGGCACGGTCTCTATCCTGCTGGGGAACGGAGATGGCACGTTTCAGAACCAAGTTGTCTACACGACGGCTGGGACCCCGCATGGAGTAACAGTCGGAGACTTTAACGGGGACGGAAAGCTCGACCTGGCAACCGCAAATGTGTTTGGAAATTCAGTTTCTATCCTGCTGGGGAATGGAGACGGTACGTTCCAGAACCAAGCAACTTACGCGACGGGCACAGAGCCGGAGAAGGTAGCAACCGGAGACTTTAACGGCGACGGCAAGCTTGATCTGGCGGTCACAAACTATTTTGACAATACAATTTCTATCCTGCTTGGGAATGGAGATGGCACCTTCCAGAACCAGATTGTGTACGCGACGGGCTTGAACCCGGAGGGTATAACAGTCGGCGACTTTAACGGCGATGGAAGGCTGGATCTTGTGGTTGCGAACTACCAAAATAACAGCGTCTCGATTCTCATGCAGTCCCCGAACATCAGCATCAGTCCTCCTAGCGTCAACTTCGGGCCGCAACAGGTGGGCACGACGAGCGGGCCCCAGACCCTAACGGTGACCAATACGGGGACGGCGACGCTGACCATCTCGTCGATTACCATTGGCGGGCTAAACGCTGGTGACTTTGCGGAGACCGACAACTGCATCGGCAACAGCGTGGCGCAGACCCAGAGCTGCACGGTACAGGTGACGTTCACGCCGACGGCAACCGGCCTGCTCAGCGCGAATCTGAGCTTCACCGACAACGCCCCGGGCAGCCCACAGACGGTCCCGTTGAGCGGAACCGGGACTTCTCCAGGGCCAGTAATCATCAGCCCTCCCAGCCTCACCTTCGGGTCCCAACTGGTCAATACGACCAGTACACCCCAGACCCTCCTGGTTACAAACTCGGGCACGGCGGCCCTCACCATATCGGCGATTGCCACCACAGGCGACTTTTCGCAGACGAACAACTGCGGTACCAGCCTGGCTCCCAGCGCAAGCTGTAACATTCAGGTTGCATTCACGCCAACGGGCGTGGGCGTACGAACCGGGACGCTTTCCATCACCGACAACGCCCTCGGCAGTCCGCAAACCGTCCTCCTGAGCGGAGCCGGAATTGCTCCGGGACCCTCCTGCGCTCCGCTGGTGCAGAGCACCTCTACTCTGTTCACGATTTCGGTATCGGCCAACTGCAGCGATCTCAGCGGCACGATTACCTCGATAACGATCGACTGGGGTGACGGATCACAGCTGACCTCGGGAAGTAGCGGTACGCACACCTATAGCGCTGCAGGTACGTACACAGTCACGGTAACGGCAACCGACAACTTCATGCTGGTCGGAAGCAATTCCGTCTCGGCTATCCTCACCGCTCCTCCTCCGCCTGGCACTGCTGGTCAGGTGACGACTGTAACGTTTTCCGCCCCCACGGGCGCGCCGGCCAGCACGTTTTCTTGCACCAGCGCCATAGGACCTGGCGGGCAATTGATTTTGGATCTGAGCACAGTCGGCATTTCCTGTACGTTTTCCTCGCCCCCAGGTACACCTACCGAGATCGATCTCGCGATCAATACCACGGGAGGAACGATTGCGGCTCTACACCGTCCCCACGTATCTACGTTTTCGACGTCGCTTGCTTTCTGGATGCCGCTCCCAGCGATTGTGATTCTGGGCTCGGGCGTGCTCGGTGTGCGTTCAAGACGCAAGGCGTTCGGCCGCTATCTGACCATAGGTTTGTTGGTCGTGTTCTTGGCGACGTTATCCTCCTGCGGAGGCGGCTTTACTCTCCGCCAGCCGCAGAGTCTGACCACTCCGCCAGGAACATACTACATAACCTCGGTGGGAGGCAGTACGGATCCGGTCACTGGTTTTCGGCAGGTGTCGCTCATAGTCCCGTTGACAGTGACCGGACACTAGTATCGGCTACGGTACTGACTGAGATCTCTAAGGTAACGGGCCCGGATCACACGTGCTCTGATTGAGGGAATCTATGATCAAGCGTGCGCTACTGACTCTAGCGATGTCTGGCCTATTCACCTGCATGGCGGCAACGGGACAGAATATCTGCAACAATTCGGCCGACAGGACCAAACTCTACTGCCTCATGCCGACGGCCTTTCACACGCCGGCGGCGAGCTTCAATTTCTTCAACACCGCCTTCGCTACGGAGTTGAGCCAGTTACCGTTGGCCACACCCGCTTCCGGAATCATTTACGAGGTAGTCAACGGGGTGCTCACGGAGTCGACCAAAAGCTTCGGTCCAATCATGTCGGAGCGGGCTGAGACCACCGGCCGGCACAAGCTCTTCCTGGGGTTCACCTACCAACATTTCTTGTTCAATAGCATAGATGGGACGGACCTAAAGAATGTACCTATCGTTTTCACCTTTTTGACCCCCGGCGACGAGATTTTCACGGCGACCACCAATCGTATAAGTACGACCGTCAACCAGTATGCGGCCTATGCAACCTTCGGTTTGACCAACCGAGTGGATGTCTCAATCGCCGTCCCTTTCCAGCGGGTCGCGCTGGGTGTGAGTTCGACCGGAACTGAATACAGCACTACGAGCAACGCGCAAGCGTCATTCCAGGAGTACATTCCCGGAGTGGCCAGCGGCTTCGGAGACGTATTACTGGCCGCCAAGGGTACAGCCTGGCGGAGCGAGCGCTCGGCAGTGGCCTTCGGGGCCGAGCTTCGCCTGCCCTCCGGAGATGCGCTGAACTTCCTCGGTTCGGGGGCCGTGGGCGTCAAGCCCTACATGGCGTGGTCCCGCAAGGGCAGGATCTCACCGCACGCAAACTTGGGCTACCAATGGAACGGCAGCTCGGTCCTCGCGGAGAACAGTGCCGGACAGAACCAGCAACTGCCTACCCATTTCTTGTACTACTTCGGAGCGGACATGGAGGCGACGGAACGCCTGACGGTTGTTGCCGATTTCCTGGGGCAAGAGTTCTTTAATGCGCCACGAGTATCCTCGCCTGTGCAGGTGACCATCCCCAATCGTGGACTTAGCTTCCCCAGTGTTGAGCCGATCAACGGTTCGTACGCTGCCAACGTTTTGGCGATCGGCGCAAAAGTGAACCCGTGGAACCACCTACTGATCACTGGCAACTTGTCCATTCGGCTCAGCAATGGCGGACTACGGGCCAACGTAGTACCCTTGGTTGGGGCTTCGTACACATTCTAGAGAACTTCGACTGATCGCTAGCCGGCCGATGGGAGATGGAACTGGGCGAAGCGTAGCTCAGGAGGGGATCACTCGAGCAACCCGCTCTCTTTCAGCTGAGCCTCAGTGCGTTCGATGCCAGAGATCAGGACGACTCCTTGCGATCGTGCTTTTCCAGCCCAGCGTGTAGCTTCGTCCTCACCGATTCTTATTCCAATCAGAAACTCGACCAGGTCATCATACCCGTTCGCCCGCACAGTTTGGGTATTCAGGCGACCGGAATAGGGCTGGAAGTCTATCGCGAAATGCGGCCCCACGGTGTCGGAGCCTGGGTTTGGCTGGATGCGTATGGTGCCGATCAACTTGGTCATGCGGAGACTCCCATTTCGACTCGCCTCACATCTCCGTGACTGCCTAGGCCCTCTGATTGCAGCGAGTTACTAAATCATTATCGGGTTGCGCCCAACCGGAGTCAAGGTTGTTGCCGGTTAACTATCAGGAACCCGCGTTCGATGAGCTTGCGCGCAACGCCCAGACACTCCCTTTGCACCTGCTCGTGGGGAGCTTTCGCCCTGCTGGCAAAGGCGTTGATGAGTTCGCGGAAGGTCTTGGTGCCGTCGCATCCGCTGAGAAATTCTGCCACCAAGGGTTGCAATCCAAAGAAATACTCGAAACCCTTGACCAGGCGTAGTGTAAGTCCTTCCGGCTGCCAGCCCTCAGCCCCGCGCCGGAAGATCTGTTCCAACTGCGCATTCGGTGAGAGCGTTGGCTGCACCTCCAGTAACTGCTCGTCGGAGGTGTGCGAATATAGGAAATCCCGGGCGTCGAACGCGCTGGCAACCAGTTCGCCAAAGGGCTGCTTGGGAGTGCTCTGGACCTCTTCCATGAAAATCCAATTCTTCCCCGACCGGCGGTGCATGACGATGATTCCCCCGCAAACCGCCTTGACCTTCCTCGCGCGATAGTAGTCCATGTAGCTGGTGAAGAGCTCGGCATCGCGGTCGCTGGCCGACACCGTGGAGCGGATATGTTCCTCGGCATACTCCGACGGTTCCTGCGAGTAGCCTTTCATCACCCAGGCATCGCATTCCGAGCCTTCAAACCATTCCTCCAGCCTTTCCTGCCAGGGCTGTCCTTCTACTTCCGCCCATTCACAGAGCATCTGGAAGTAGCCGCCTTCGTTGAGGTAGTTCGGCGCTTCGCGCGTCAGTCGGCGGCAGAGCTGATCGAGGTCCATGGGGTTGTCGCAAAACAGGTACGATGTGGACGGGCTAACAAAGAAGGGCGGGTTGCTGACGACCAGGTCAAACTTGCGACCGGCAACCGGTTCAAAGCCTTCCCCGGCCAGGCACTCGATGTTTTCGATGCCATTCAAGCGCGCGTTGAATGCAGCAAATGCGACAGCGCGCGAATTCAGATCAGTAGCAACCACCTCTTGGCTGTGAAACGCGGCGATCAGCGCCTGAATGCCGGTACCGGTTCCCACGTCCAGAGTCGCCCGTGAAGGCCGTCGCACGGTGAAGCGCGACAGCAAGCGACTGGTGGGATTCGGCCACAGCACCAGATCCCGGTCGGCGGTGTCGATCTTGCTCGTATGATCGGCGGCGAAGATGAATCCGTCGGTGGGCAGGAACATGGCCTCAGGTGCGAGGTCATTGCCGTGCTGGTGCAAGAGTCCACACTCCAGCGCCAGGGGAATGAACCATGGCGGCAGATGCTCTGCACTGGCGGAGGCGTCCTGGGGCATCCCAATCCAGAACCAGCGTAGTAGGGTATTGATGCGGCTGGGCTCTCGCGTAGCATCCAGTAAACGTGCGAAATTGCGCAGGCGGGTGGAAGGCAGGTCCTTTAGGCCAAGCTTGACCCGCAGGCTCTCTTCCTCGTACCCGGCCTCGAGCATGAACCCACGGAGGCGATCGGCGTCGCTGGGAGATAAGAGCTTCAGCACTTTTAAGTTTGCCTCTAGTCGGAATAGTTACCCGACAGGCAGGAAGCATACTACACACCCGGGACTGCACCTAGCAGCCCCCGGCAGGGTTTTCCCTGACGGCTCATCGCGGCCGGCCAGAGCCCCGATTAGTGCTATTCCACCGTATTCGCTTGTCGAAACGTAGCTGAAGTTAGCATAATTCTTGACAATGGCCAAGGACCATGGTAAATAAAGCCACCACCTAGAAATGGTCGGGTGAGCAGCCCTAATTCCGCGAGGACGTGGAGGTCCAATTACCAGGGTTTGCCCCAAGTGAGTCGGCCTCCCCGCTAGACTTGCACGGCTGAAATTGTGGACAGGCAAGCGTCCTGCGCGAGAAGCTAGCCGGACGACAAAGGACAAACTATGGCCAGACAAAGTGCGCAGCACAAGTTAGACCGCGTACGTCCCCCGCGAGTACAAATTACCTACGACGTTGAAATTGGGGGAGCGATTGAACTCAAGGAGCTACCGTTTGTAGTCGGGGTCCTGGGAGACTTCACCGGCAATCCTACCGAGCCCCTGCCCCGGCTGAAAGAGCGGAAGTTCGTGGAAGTGAATCCCGACAACTTCGACTCCGTGCTGGAAGGCATGAGGCCGCACCTGTCCTTCGCGGTGGAGAACAAGCTCAGCGAAGACCCGGAAGGTCCCCAGCTAAAGGTGGACTTGAACTTCAAGAAAATGGAAGATTTCGAGCCCGGCAATGTCGCCAAGCAGGTGAAACCCCTGAAAGAGCTACTGGATTTGCGTACCCGGCTCGCCGACCTGCGCGGCACTCTACAGGGCAACGATAAGCTGGAAGAATTGTTGCTGGAAGCCGTGGGCAATACGGAAAAATTGGACAAGCTGAAGCAAGAGATGGGAACCAAGGAGGACAAACCCAATGGCTAAACCGGAGCCAGCGCAGCAGTCTGCGGCAGCAGCGACCGTGCAGACCAAGGAAAAGGGACTGCTGGACCAGATTGTCGAACAGGGCCGCTTCGGGGCCGATGTCCAGGCGCGGGACCGGGGCCGGAACCTGGTCAAGGAGTTTGTCTCGCAGGTCCTTGAAGGCTCCATGACCGTGGCCAAGGACGCGGAGATGATGATCAATGCGCGCATCGCGCAGATCGATCACCTGCTCTCGCTGCAGTTGAACGAGATCGTCCATCACCCCGCATTTCAAAAGCTGGAAGGCTCCTGGCGCGGTCTGAAGCATTTGATGGACCACAGCGAGACCGGAGTCGGGCTGAAAATCCGGGTCCTGAATGTCACCAAGAAAGAGTTGCTGCGTGACATCGAAAAGGCGCCTGAGTTTGATCAGAGTGCGCTTTTCAAGAAGGTGTACGAAGAAGAGTATGGCGTCTTCGGTGGCGCTCCTTTCGGGGCCCTCGTGGGCGACTATGAATTCGGCAAGCATCCCGAGGACCTGGCGTTGCTGGAAGGTATTTCCCACGTGGCAGCGCAGGCCCATGCTCCCTTTGTGAGCGCGGCCGCGCCGGACCTGCTCAACCTCGAGAGCTTTACGACACTGGACGCTCCCCGCGATCTAGCCAAGATTTTTGACAGCACCGAGTATGCGAAGTGGAAGTCGTTCCGGCAGGGCGAAGACTCGCGCTACGTGGCGTTGTGCCTACCCAGGACCCTGGCGCGTCTGCCCTATGGCAAGGAGACCAAGCCTATCGACGAGTTCAGCTACGAAGAGCACGTCGACGGCACCGATCACTCCAAGTACCTGTGGATGAATGCAGCCTATTCGCTGGGTACGCGGATGACCAATTCCTATTCGATGTATGGCATGTGCGTGGCCATGCGCGGCGTCGAGGGCGGTGGGCTGGTGGAAGGCCTGCCCACGCATAACTTCTATACCGACGCGGGCGATCTGGCGCTGAAGTGTCCGACCGAAATTCCCATTACCGACCGTCGCGAGAAGGAACTTGCGGATCTCGGCTTCGTTCCCCTGGTGCATTGCAAGGACACGGACTACGCCGCGTTCTTCAGCGTGCAGAGTTGTCAGAAGCCCAAGCTGTACGACACCGACTCGGCCAACGCCAATGCGCGGCTTTCTGCGCAATTACCGTACATCATGGCATGTTCACGTTTTGCGCACTATCTGAAAGCAATGATGCGGGACAAGATCGGCAGCTTTATGTCGCGAGAGGAGGCCGAGACCTTCTTGAATCGGTGGATTACAAGGTATGTGACCCCGGACGATTCGGCATCGCCAGCGGCGAAGGCCGAACGTCCATTGAGGGAAGCACGAATCGACGTTTCCGAAGTGCCAGGAAAGCCCGGCGTTTACAGGGCGGTCGCATTCCTACGTCCCCATTTCCAATTGGATGAACTTACTGTTTCTTTGCGTTTGGTTGCGGAACTGCCCGCCCAGGTGAAGTAGGCTGGCGGGGGTATTGGCGGACCTCTTATCCGCCCGGCCATAGGTGGGGTTCACTCCACACTTCGAAGTTGAAGTATTTTGCGAAAAGGAGAAGTCTCAATGCCGGTAAATGCATATTTGGTAGTCGCGGATCGGCCTGGCCCAAGCACAAGCAAGAAAGATGCGATCGACATCCTCTCGTTCAGTTTTGGCGCCACTCAGCACCATGTGATTGGCCCCGGCTCCTCTGGCGGCGAATCGCGTGCCGGCCGAGCGGATATTAGCAACGTGACGATCATGAAGGTCCTCGACAAGACGTCGCCGCTGTTGTGGGACGATTGCGTCACAGGAAATTATCTGAACAGTGCGGACGTGATTTACGACAAGCCGACGGGGGACTCGCAGGAGGACTATTTCAAGATTCACATGGAGAAGGTCCTGATTACGTCCGTCCAGCTTTCTGGATCGGCGGAGAACCCCACGGAATCCATTTCCTTCGCTTTCGAGAAAGTAAAGGTAAGCTACAACCCGGAGGAGGGTGGAAAACTCAAGGGCTTCATCGACAAGGGCTTCGACGTGCTCAAACTCAAACCGTGGTAGGCCGATGTTAAGAAGCCGGAAATGGAAACGCGGTGACTGCGAAGCAACTTTTCGAAGCGGGCAAAGTGCGCGAGGCGGAGAAGGAACTGACGGCCTATCTCCGCGACCACCCGACCGATGTGGCCCAGCGCACTTTTCTGTTCGAGCTCCTTTGCTTTTCTGGTGATTACGACCGTGCTGAGAAACAGTTGAGTGTGTTGGCGCAGGGCGGCTCTCAGACCGAGATGGGCGCCGTCCTCTACTACTCCGCACTTCATGCCGAAAAGACGCGCCACGAGGTTTTCGACAAGCAGCAGTTCTCCAAAGATGTCCACTCCTTCTCCCCGAGCGGCCAGATCAACGGGCGCCCCTTTGAAACTTTAAGGGATGCCGATCCCGATCTGGGCGCACGCCTGGAAGTCTTCGCCGCCGGCGCTTATCTCTGGATTCCCTTTCAACATATCGCTTCGCTGGAAATGGAGGCCCCACGGCGGCTGCGCGACACTTTGTGGCGTCCAGCCATGGTTCGCACCGGGCCCTCTTTCCAGGGCGCCGATCTCGGAGAGGTCCTGATTCCGGCAATCTATCCGTTCTCCTGGAAGCACCCGAACGAATCCGTTTGGCTCGGCCGGGTCACCGATTGGGCCGCTGACGAACACGGGACGGAATACCCTTCGGGACAGAAGATATGGATGTTAGATGGCGAGGAGGTCCCCTTCCTTGAAATCCGTTCATTGGAGTTTTCCGTTGCGCAGGCGGCCATTCCGACCGCAGCGAACTGATTAGGATACCGCCCATGCCACTGCGCGATGACCTCTTAAATCCCATAGCAGGTGACAGCCCCAGTGGCGCCGACATCCGCCGCGACTTCAAACTGTCGCTCTACGACAAGATCAAGGAGGCACGGCGCCAGGACGACGACCTTCCCCAGGGCGAGTGGCAGCATGAGCGCAAGGCAGCCAACTACCCGCTTGTGGTCAATGTGGCCCAGGAAGGGCTCGCAACCAGCAGCAAGGACCTTCAACTGGCAGTCTGGTTGACCGAGGCGATGCTGCACACGGAGGGATACTCCGGTCTCCGCCAGGGTATTGCGCTCTGCCACGGGTTGGTCGCTCAATTCTGGGACACGCTCTATCCTGCCGTCGAAGATGGGGACTTGGAACTGCGCGCCGCCCCCCTGGACTGGTTGGGAACGTCGCTGGAGATTCCTCTAAAGAAGCGGCCCCTGGTGCGTGACGGATACGACTGGTTCAAGTTCAAGGAGAGCAAGCTAGTCGGATACGAGGAGCACGCCCAGACCGACAACGAGAGGAAGAAGCGGGCCAAGATGCTGGCCGAGGGCAAGCTGGCTCCCGAGGTATTCGACAAGGCTTTTAGCGAAACTCCGAAGGCTTTCTATCTTCAATCGGAGAAAGATCTCGACGGCTGCCTGGACAGCATGACGGCGTTCGATCAGCTCTGCGAGGAGAAATTCGGGAAGGCTGGTCCCTCGTTTGGCAACCTGAAGAAAGCCCTAGACGACGTTCGCCACACCGTTCACATGCTGCTCGAAAAGAAAAGAGAGACTGAGCCGGACCCGGTCATCGAAACACCGGCTGAGGACGCAGCCGCTGCAATCGCGAGCGAGGGCCAGAGTGCCGCTTCAGGCTTGCGTGGTGCTCCCGGGATCATCATCTCGATAGCAACCAGTTCCGAACCGCTGGACCGGCGCGAGGCGATCATTGCCGTGGCGCAGGCGGCGGCGTTCTTGCGCAAGCGAGAACCTCATAGCCCGGCTCCTTATCTCATGATGAGAGGTCTGCGTTGGGGCGAGTTACGGGCCGCATTTCAGCTTCCAGATTCGGGTCTTCTCGAGGCTCCGCCCACTGAACTGCGCCAGCACATCAAGCGGCTTGCGCTTGGTCACCAATGGGGTGACTTGCTGGAGACGGCGGAGAACGCGATGTCGTTGCCTTGCAGCCGTGCATGGCTGGACCTGCAGCGCATGGTGGTTGCGGCGTGTACCGCCCTGGGTGGCAAGTATGAAACCATTGCCGTTGCGATTCGCTCCGAGTTGCGGACCTTGTTAAGCGACTTGCCGGAGCTGCTGGACGCAAACCTGCTGGATGACACTCCTGCGGCAAACGCCGAGACCCGCGCCTGGCTGAAGGAATTGCTGGAAAACCCGGACTTGGAGTCTCAGCCACAGGCCGACGGAACTCCGGCGCCGGCTAGGGACAATCACCATCAGGGGCTGTCCTGGTTGCAGCGGGCAGCGGATCCCCACCTTCTGGCTCAACAACTTTTGAAGGGTGGCGAGCCGGAGAAGGCCTACGAAGTCATGCGCAAGGAGATCGCCCGCCAGCAGTCAGGCCGGGGAAGATTCTTGCGTACCATGCAGCTGGTTCAGCTTTGCGTCGAAGCCGGCAACGATGCCATTGCCCAGCCCCTGATCGACGACCTGGCGGCTGCCATTGAAACTCATAAGTTGGATGACTGGGAAGACAATGAGATGGTTGCCGCTGCGCTGGCCACGGTAATGAGGATCAGTAAGAAGGTGCAGGAGAATGCCGGCGAGCGCCAAAAGCTGTTTGAACGCATCTGTCGCCTTGACCCCGTCAGGGCGTTGAGCACGGGATAAGGGAAATGGCACGAACCCAGGGCGAAATCACGGTCACGCTGTCGGTTCTGGATCGCCTCCTCGACCGGGAGCCCAACACCCAGGTCGAGGCGCCCTTGAGCCGCTCCCAGTCGGTGCGCCTGCTGAAGAACGCGGTCCGCCGTGATCTTGAATGGCTGCTGAATACCCGCCGCGTCTTCCAGGAAGCGAACGAGGCCCTCAAGGAAGTCAACCGCTCTCTTTACCAATATGGACTGCCGGATTTTTCCACCTACACCATGGCCTCGGCCGCGGACCAGGCAAGACTGCTCCGCCACCTCCTCGGGGCCGTCAAGCTTTTCGAGCCCCGCTTGGCCGACGTGCGCATCGTTCCGCTGGAGAGCTCCAGCAAGGGCCTGCAGGAGTTCAGGCTTCGCATCGAAGGAATGCTACTGATGGATCCGGTGCCCGAACGGGTTTCTTTCGACACAGTCATCGAGCTGAGGAGTGGCGTATGCCGACTGACGGGAGACGCCGATGCGCGATGACCTGCTTCTCTATTACGAGCGGGAGCTGGACCATCTTCGTAAGATGGCAGTGCAGTTCGCTGAGAAGAATCCCAAGGTCGCTTCGCGCCTGGTCCTGGAACCCACCAAGTGTGAGGACCCCCACGTTGAGCGGTTGCTGGAAGCATTCGCCTTTCTTGCCGCTCGCGTCCATCTGAAGATCGACGACGAGTTCCCTGAGATAACCGAAGCGCTCCTCGCTGTTGTCTACCCACAGCTGACTCGCCCCATCCCGTCCATGTCCATCGCCGAGTTTGAACTGGACCCGGGAAAGGGGAAACTCACCAGCGGCCTCAAGATAGACCGCGGCTCGGTGTTGCATTCGCGGACCGTGAGCGGGGTTCCTTGCACTTTCCGGACCTGCTACGACACAACTCTTTGGCCGGTTTCTGTGACCGCCGGAGAGTGGAAGCCGCCCAGCCGGCTTCAGCCGCCAGTGAAGACCGGCGATTCGTCGGGCGCGATCCGCCTGGAGCTGCGCTGCGCTCCGGACGTCAGCTTCCAGGACCTGAAGATCAACCAATTGCGTTTTTATCTGGAGGGCGAAGGTGGATTCATCAACTCGCTCTATGAGCTTTTATGCTGCAAGCTGAATCGCATCCTGGTGCGGGACCCCACTCCGGGTTCCAAGATAGCGCCCATCGTCCTGCCCGCTTCGGCACTGCGCCCAGTTGGATTCTCCGAGAATGAGGGCATGGTGCCGTATTCGCGGCGTTCCTTCGTCGGCCATCACCTGTTGATGGAGTATTTCGCCTTCCCAGAGAAGTTCTTCTTTGTCGATGTCACCGGGCTCGCAGCGGTCTGGTCGGCGGGCTTTAAGCAGGCCGTGGAATTCGTCTTCCTGATCTCCGATGTGGAGGGAGAAGAACGCCGGCAGCGTCTGGAATTGGAGCTCTCCAGGAAGACGTTCCGCCTGGGCTGCTCACCCATCGTCAATCTCTTCCCCCAGGTTGCCGAGCCAATCCAACTGAACCAGCGCAAGTACGAGTACGCCGTGGTGCCCGATGTGCGGCGGCCTTATGCGACCGAGGTGTTCTCGGTCGATGAAGTGAATGGCATCAATACGGCGACCCAGCAGACCACCGCTTACGAGTCTTTCTATTCGCTACGGCATTCCGCTCGCGGCGGCAAGCAGCAGTCGTTCTGGTTGGCGCGACGCCGTCCGTCCGTCCGTCCTAACGTTGAAGGCACAGACATGTTTCTGTCGCTGGTTGACCTGTCGATGCAGCCCGTGCATCCCGACGCCAACATTCTTTCCATCCGGACTACCTGCACCAACCGCGATCTTCCGTCGCGCCTTCCTTTCGGCAACGAGGACGGGGATTTTGAGCTGGAAGGTGCGACCTCGCTGAAGCGGGTTGTCGCTCTTCGCAAGCCAACCCATTCGTTTCGGCCAGCCTCCGGGAAGGGCGCACTCTGGCGGCTCATCTCACATTTGTCGCTCAACTATCTTTCGCTGGTGGAGGAAGGTTCGGAGTCGCTTAGGGAAATCCTGCGCCTGTACGACATTGGCCGGACTGCCTATTCGCAAAATGTCGTTGACAGCGTCATGCAGGTGAACAGCCGCCCACATTTCGCCCGCGTATCGTCAGAGAACGGAATCTCGTTTGCGCGAGGAATCCGGGTCCAGTTGGAGCTTGATGAAGGACAGTTCGTGGGCAGTGGCGCTTACCTTTTTGCGAGTGTTCTCGAACGCTTTCTCGGGCTCAGCGCGTCCTTGAACAGTTTTACTCAGCTGGTGGTGACGACTCCTCAAAGAAAGGAGAGCTTGCACGAATGGCAACCGCGAGCGGGGCGGAAGATCCTGGTGTAGCAAGAGAAAACGCGATGGAGCAAATACTGCGGGAAGATCCTTGCTCATTCGAGTTCTTCCAGGCGGTTACCCTGCTGCAGCGTCTGTGGAAGGATCGTCAGCCGGTAGGGCGGTTTTCCAATCCTGAGGACGAAGCCGTGCATTTTCGCGCCAACAACAATCTGGCGTTTCCCGCCAGCCAGATTCAACAGATCGATTGGCCGAACAGCTCCCCTCCTAGGATGTCGGTGAATTTCATGGGGCTCACCGGGCCCATGGGAGTGCTCCCGTACTGTTACACCGAGCTGATTTTGGAGCGCGCCCGGGCCAAGGACAAAACCCTCCCGGCGTTTCTGGACATTTTCAATCATCGCATGATTTCTCTGTTCTACCGGGCATGGGAAAAGTATCGCTTCCCCGTAACCTACTATCTCGGGGACGAAGACCTGTTTACCCATCACTTGCTGGATTTGATCGGATTGGGTACATCCGGCCTCCAGGACCGCCAGGACGTCCCCGACAGCGCGCTTCTGCACTATGTCGCCCTGTTAGGGCAACAGTCGCGTTCAGCGTCGGCCTTGGAAACGATCCTTCGTGATTACTTCGAAGTTTCGGTGGAAATTGAGCAGTTCAGCGGCGCCTGGTACCGTCTGGATCCTACAAACCAGTGCAGCATGCAGGAAAACGATAGTGAATCGCAGCAACTCGGCCTGGGTGCGGTGGTTGGCGATGCGGTGTGGGACGAGCAGTCCCGGGTGCGCATCAAGCTCGGCCCGATGGAGCTGTCGCGCTACAACGAGTTTCTTCCCGATGGGCCAGCGTTTGCGGCACTTCGGGCCATTACCAGGTTCTTCATCAACGATCAGCTTGATTTTGAAGTTCAGCTTGTGCTCAAACGTGAGGACGTTCCGGATTGCGAAATTGGCTTCGAGGGCGATATTGCCCCTCGTCTCGGCTGGGTAACCTGGATGAAGCCAGCGGCCATGGATCGGGACCCCAGCGAGACAGTCTTGAAGCTCTAGAAGGAAAACGAAGATGAGTGTGAACCTGAAGTCATTAATCGGAAAGCTGAACGATCCGGCACGTTCCGCACTCGAGGCTGCTGCGGGGCTTTGTCTTTCGCGGACCCACTACGACATTGAGGTTGAACATTACCTGCTGAAGGTGCTGGACGCGACAGACACGGATTTTACCAGAATTAGCCGTCATTTCGAGGTAGATAAGTCTCGCCTTTCAGCCGAACTGACCCGCAGTTTGGACAAACTGAAGTCCGGCAATGCTCGTACTCCTGCACTTAGTCCAACCATTCTGAAAATGTTGACCGAGGCTTGGACGATCGGCTCCATCGACTACAACGCCAACCAGATTCGGACCGGTTTTACGATCCTCGCGCTTGCCACCGATGGCGAGTTAGTCCGTCTGATGAGAGAAGTCAGCCGGGAATTTCAGAAGATCCAGCCGGAAGCCCTACGCAACGAGTTTCTGGCCATCGTTGCAGGCTCCCAGGAAGACGAGATGGGGGCCACGACAGAGGCTGCAAGCGAAGCCACGCCCTCCTTCCGCGCGAAAGGCGGCAAGACTCCCAACCTCGATCAATACACCGTCAACCTGACCGAAAACGCCCGCCGGGGGGAAATTGATCCCGTACTGGGGCGGGATTTCGAGATCCGGCAAATTATCGACATTTTGACGCGCCGGCGTCAGAACAATCCCATTCTCACGGGCGAGGCGGGGGTGGGAAAAACCGCGGTGGTCGAAGGATTTGCCCTGCGCATCGCTCAAGGCGACGTTCCGCCATCTTTGAAAAACGTGACCCTCCGCACCCTCGACCTGGCATTGCTGCAAGCCGGCGCGGGTGTGAAGGGCGAATTCGAAAACCGGCTGAAGGGGTTGATCGAAGAGGTGAAGGCCTCACCAACCCCGATCATCCTGTTCATCGACGAAGCTCACACCATGATCGGGGCGGGCGGGCAGGCCGGACAGAACGATGCCGCGAACTTGCTGAAGCCTGCGCTTGCCCGCGGCGAGTTGCGCACCATCGCCGCCACTACCTGGTCCGAGTACAAAAAGTACTTCGAGAAGGATGCCGCTCTTGCCCGGCGCTTTCAGGTCGTAAAAGTAGAAGAGCCGACGGAAGCCCAGTGCATGGTCATGATGCGTGGCATTGTCGACCCGCTGGAGCAGCACCACCAGGTTCGTGTCCTGGATGAAGGGGTAGCGGCGGCGGTGCGCCTGTCGCACCGATACCTCGCTGGCCGGCAACTGCCGGACAAAGCTGTAAGTGTCCTCGACACCGCCTGCGCCCGGCTCTCTCTGGGACAAAATACAACCCCGCCTGCCATTGAGGACGCGACCCGGCAAATTGACGATCTGGAAGTGCAGCAGCGGGTCTTGCAAAGAGAAGCGGCCGTCGGCGTCGATCATGCCGAAAGACTGGCAGAAATCGCAAGCACGAAAGCCACTACGGAGTCGCACCTCGCGACCCTGCGGGGGCGCTGGGACAAGGAACGCGACCTCGTCACTCGAATTCGCGACCTCCGGGTGCAACTGGAAGGTGGCTCGCCGGCAGACGGACGGAGTGCCGCACCTGCGGCGGCGCCTAGCAACAGCCCGCCTCCGGGAGCCGTAGGTGCTGCGACGCCATCTGCATCCGCGGCTGCCGCTGCTCTGGCAGTCCCAGCTCCTACTCCTGAGGAGCTGCGTGCCCAGCTCTCGGGGCTTGAGACTGAGCTCTCCGCCTTGCAAGGCGAGACAGGCCTGATCCGTGTCTGCGTCGATGCCCAGATCGTCGGCGAGGTGATTTCCGGATGGACTGGCATTCCCGTCGGCAAGATGATGAAGGACGAAATCGCCACGATTCTGTCCCTGAAGGAAGTGTTGGGCAATCGTGTCATCGGACAGTCCTACGCGCTGGAGGTCATCAGTCAGCGAATTCAAACTTCGCGTGCCAGTCTCGACGACCCCCAAAAGCCGGTTGGCGTTTTCATGCTGGTCGGCCCCAGCGGCGTTGGCAAAACCGAAACCGCCCTGGCGTTGTCCGATCTCCTTTATGGCGGCGAGCACAACCTGGTCACCATCAACATGTCGGAGTTCCAGGAAGCTCACACGGTCTCAACCTTGAAGGGATCGCCGCCGGGATATGTCGGCTACGGCGAGGGCGGAGTTCTGACTGAAGCCGTACGCCGGCGTCCTTACTCCGTGGTGCTGTTGGACGAGGTCGAAAAAGCCCATCCCGACGTGCTGGAACTCTTTTACCAGGTCTTCGACAAGGGAATGATGGAAGACGGAGAAGGCCGCCAGATCGATTTCAAGAACAACATCATTATTCTGACCACCAATGCCTGCACCGACCAGATGATGAAGCTGTGCGCCGATCCGGAGACCGCACCCAGCCCGCAAGGCCTGGTCATGGCGCTGAAACCCGAGTTGAACAAGATCTTCAAGCCGGCCTTCCTCGGGCGCATGGTGGTCGTCCCTTATTACCCAATACGCGACGAGGCCCTCAAGAGGATCATCGTGCTCAAGTTGAACAAGATTCAGCGCCGCATCCAGGAGAACCACAAGATCGGCTTGACGTATGAGGATACGCTGGTCGAAGAGGTCGCACGCCGCTGTACCGAAGTTGAAAGCGGCGCCCGCAATGTGGACAACATCCTGACCAATTCCCTGCTGCCTGACATTTCGCGACAGCTGCTGGGACGCATGGCGGAGGGCGAGAGGATCTCCAGGATCCATGTCGGGATTGGGCAGGAAGGACAGTTTGTGTACTCATAGTGCTACCCGACCGGTGGCGCTACAGACCATAACTTGAGGATGGCGGCCGGTGCCGCGCCGGGCTAACAAGATGTCATTCACACAAGAAAATCGGCTGATCGCGGTTGCCACCCCCCTGGGAGACGATGTCCTCCTTTTGCAGGGATTGACCGGCAACGAGGGTATGTCCCGGCTGTTCCGTTTCGATCTCGATGTTCTGTCGGAGAAGAACTCCATCTCCTTCAAGGATATCGTCGGCCAGAACGTCACCATAAGGATCACGCTCGGCGACAATACGCCCCGCTACTTCAATGGTTTTGTCAGCCGATTTGCTCAGAGCGGCTCCGATGTCCGGTTTACCCATTACCAGATGGAGGTCGTGCCGTGGCTCTGGTTCCTCACCCGTATCGCTGACTGCCGCATCTTCCAGGAAAAAACCATCCCCGACATTATCAAGGCGGTTTTCGATTCTCGCGGCTTCCAGGATTACAAGTTCTCGCTGACGTCGACCTATGATCCGCGCGAATACTGCGTCCAATACCGGGAGACGGACTTCAACTTTGTTTCGCGCCTCATGGAGCAGTACGGAATCTTCTACTTCTTCGAGCATGAAAATGGAAAGCACACCCTGGTGCTCGCCGACTCCGAGAGTGTGCACCAGCCCTGTCCGCACCAATCCAAGGCCGGATACAACCTGGTGGTCGGCGGCTTGGATGCTGACGACGTAATCACGGGCTGGCAGATGGAGCAGGAACTGCGCACCGGCAAGTACTCCCTGACTGACTACAACTTCGAAACCCCCAGCGCCAACCTCATGGCCAACGAGCCTACCGTGGTCAGCGTCGGCGGCAACAGCGCCTACGAAATCTACGATTATCCTGGCGAGTATCCCAACAAATCGCAGGGCAAGACCCTGGCCGCGGTCCGCATGCAGGAGGAGGAAGCCAGTCATCTTGTGGTCAGCGGCTCCAGCGTATGCCGCGCCTTCACCACCGGGTACAAGTTCACTCTCGAAGACCACTATCGCGACGATATGAATACCTCTTACGTGCTGACCGAGATCCAGCACGTTGCGTCGGCCGAGGGAAGCTATACCACCGGCGATCAGACCGCCGGCGAGCACTACTCCAACCATTTCAATTGCATTCCCGCGACTGTGCCCTTCCGTCCGCCGCGAAGAACGCCGGAGCCTTTTGTGCAAGGCCCGCAGACCGCGCTGGTCGTCGGCAAGTCCGGGGAAGAGATCTGGGTGGACAAGTACGGCCGCATAAAAGTGCAGTTCTACTGGGACCGGCTGGGAAAGAAGGACGAGAAGAGCTCCTGCTGGATTCGAGTCTCGCAACCCTGGGCCGGGCGAAACTGGGGCGCGATATGGATCCCGCGGATCGGCCAGGAAGTCATCGTCGATTTTCTGGAAGGCGATCCGGACCGTCCGCTCATTACCGGCCGTGTCTATAACGCAGAACATATGCCTGCCTACTCCCTTCCCGACGAGCAGACCAAGAGCTATTTCAAGTCGTATTCCTCAAAAGGCGGCGGCGGGTTCAATGAGCTTCGCTTCGAAGACAAGAAGGGTGAAGAACAAGTGTTCATGCATGCCGAGAAGAACCTCGACATACGTGTCAAGAACAACGAGTATGAAACGGTTTGCAAGGATCTGCATCTGATTATTGAGCAAGACCGGTTTGAACACATCAAGAATGACCATCATGAGACCATCGATCGGGACCAGGCGCAATCGGTCGGTCGCGATCACCATCTGAAGGTCAAAGGCAAACAGGCTTTAGAAGTCGATGGCAGCCATTCGTTCAAGGTCACTGGTGATGTTGCGGAGCAATTCGGCGCGAACCACTCCGAACAGGTCAGTCAGGCGCTCTATCTGAAAGCAGGAATGACGATTGTCCTGGAAGCTCCTCAGGGAATCACACTGAAGTGTGGTGGAAACAGTGTAGTACTCGACCCGTCTGGAGTGACTCTGGCCTCGAGCGCGCTCATAACAATCCAAGGAACGTTGGTGAACATCAACTCCGGCCCAGGCTCACCCCCGGGGACTGGCAGTCCGTGCTCTCTGGTACCCCCCATGAGCCCGAAGGCGGCCGACGAGGCAGACAAGGCTGACCCCGGCGAAATGGCTAAGATCAAGAAAGAGCAAATGGAAACGAAGAAAGGAAAATATGGCTCTACTCCATTTCCTCCTTTCAAACCGCAGCCGGCAACGGGCGATGAGCCGAAGAAGCCTCATTGGATTGAAATTGAGCTGGTCGATGAAGAAGGGAAGCCTGTGCCGGGTGAGGAATACCGGATAACCCTCCCAGATGGCAGCACTGTGGCTTCGGGTACGCTGGATGGCAAAGGAAAGGCTCGCGTCGACGGAATCGATCCGGGAACATGCAAAGTAACATTCCCCAATCTCGACCAGTCGGCGTGGCAGCCGAAGTAAACGCTGAGTGACGAGACGGAAGCAACCTGAACACAAAGGAGGTCGAATTCATGCCACCTGCTGCACGTGTCACTGATATGCACGTTTGTCCAATGGTCACTGGGACTGTCCCGCACGTGGGAGGACCAATTCTCCCTCCCTGCTGTCCTACCGTGTTGATCGGCTTTTTGCCAGCCGCTCGCGTTACGGACATGCTGACGTGTGTTGGGCCGCCGGACGTAATCGCCGTGGGATCGACTTCCGTTATGATCGGTTTCTTGCCGGCAGCACGGATCGGTGATACCACCGCCCACGGCGGCAATATAACCCTAGGTTGTTTCACCGTGATCATTGGCGGTTAGATGACGGTAATCCAGGTCCGGCTTGTGCTCCGATATTCTGCTGAGCGGCGGCTTGTGTCGGTGGCCGGAGATTACACGAATATTCCTGACGGAATTCAAGTTGGTCTAGAGCATTTTCAGAGATGGTGTAGACTGTTGGTGGCGATTCTCTGCTCCACCCGATGGCACGACCCTACGCGAATGATTTACGGCGGAAGTTTCTGCAGGCCTATGAGCAGGGCAAAGGGACCCTGGGGGAGTTGGCGGAACAATTTGGGGTGAGTGAAGGTTGGGCGAAGAAGATCTCCGCCAACCGCACGCGCACCAAGCAGATCGAGCGTCCACCGTGGCGACATGGCCCGGTGAGCCGGGTGACGACGGCGGTGCAGATGTGGCTGAAGGAGCAAATCCGCCAGCAGCCGGATCTGACCTTGATGGAATTGCAGGAGCAACTGCAAGCGGCCCAGGGCGTGCGTTTGAGCATCGGGCGGCTGTGGCTGGCCTTGCGGCAAATGGGACTGCGTCTTAAAAAAAGTCACTCCACGCCCAGGAACAAGAAACGCCGGAAGCGCAGCAGCGCCGCCAAGCGTGGCAGGAAAGCATAAGGCAGATCGACCCGCAGCAACTGGTATTTCTGGATGAGAGCGGGGCCAGCACGCAGATGACGCGCAATTATGGCCGCGCTCCCAGCGGAGAACGGGTGCCGGAAAGCACACCCCAGAGCCACTGGCATACCGTGACCATGCTGGCGGCACTCACCACCCGAGGCTTGCAAGCGCCCATGACCATCGAGTCGCCGACCGATGGAGATGTCTTCCTCGCCTACCTGGAGCAGGTCTTGTGCCCGCAGCTCCAGCCCGGACAGGTGGTCATCATGGACAATCTGTCGGCCCACAAAGTAGCTGGGGTACAGCAACTCATCGCCGCCACCGGAGCGCGCCTGCTTTACTTGCCGCCTTATTCCCCCGACTTCAATCCCATCGAGCAGGCTTGGTCGAAGATTAAGCAGCTCCTTCGCTCCGCCAAGGCCCGCACCGTAGACGCTCTAGAGGGCACCATCGCGGAGGCCCTCCGAGCCGTTACTGCCGACAACGCCTTAGCTTGGTTCTCTCATTGCGGGTATGGTCTACAGTAACGCTGAAAATGCTCTAGCTCTCGAACACCGTCTCCAGGCTCTCGTACACGGTCGAGATCGTGCACAGGTCCGGGAGCTGTTGCCAGTAGCGATGCACTTCCGGATCGATCTGAGCTTCGCTACGCAGGTCGGCCGACTTCCAGCGGCGCAGGTGCAGAAAGCGTTCCGGACGAAGTTCATCGCGATGCAATGAATCGCTCGAGTAACCTTTGGCGTGCATCATGGTGTAAAACTCGCGCAGCACAGTAAGCAGCTCTTCCTCTTTGCCGGGTAGCGCTTCCAGGATTGCCACCGATACCACTTCGTTCGCCATGTTATGTGCCCCTTACGAGATTCCCGCGGCCCCGGGGTAGTTCCCGGCTGCCTGAATCGGTTGTTCTGCGTCGTCCCTGACTTGTATCAAACGCATGAAGTTCGTAGCTCCGGTCGTGTTTTGCGTGCCCGCGACCAGTCCAAAAATGTCTCCGGGCGACAGGACGTTGAGTCGCCTCAACTCTTCTTCGGCAAACTGCGCCATGCGCTCGACCGACAATTTCGGCGGGCACATCAGCGGGGTGGTTCCCCAGAGTGCGTTCATACGGTTACGCACGGTTTCGGACGACGAGAACGCATAAATGTCCGCCGCGGGTCGATACTTGGACAACATTCGCGCGGTAGTCGCGGTTTCCGTGAAGACCGCGATGGCGCCCATCTTCAAGTCCTTTGCGGCGTGGGCCATGGACTCGCAAATCGTCTCCGCCACTGACAGTGGACCAGCCGCGCGATGCCCCGGTGTCAACGGGTTCAACGAGTGGGCCTCGGTTTCGGACACAATGCGCGCCATCATCTCGACCGCTTCGCGAGGATACTTGCCGCTGGCCGTCTCTCCTGACAACATCACGGCATCAGTGCCGTCAAACACGGCGTTAGCTACGTCGCTGGCTTCAGCGCGAGTCGGTCGTGGACTGTCGGTCATCGATTCCAGCATCTGAGTGGCGGTAATCACAGGCCGGCGGAAATCGAGCGCGCGGCGAATCACGTATTTCTGGATGAGCGGGACTTTCTCCGGTGCGACTTCCACCCCGAGATCGCCGCGGGCTACCATCACGCCCACGGCCGCCTCCAGAATGCCGTCGAGGTTTTCGATGGCCTGGGGCTTTTCCAGCTTTGCGATCAGCCCCACGTCGCTGCGATAGGCCGCGATGGCGTTCTTCGCCCTGACCACATCATTGACTGTGCGCACGAACGAAATGGCGACGAGGTCGACACCCTGCTTCAACCCGAACTCGAGGTCGCGAAGATCTTTCTCCGTCAGTGACGGAATACTGACGTTGGTGCCGGGCAGGTTGATGCCCTGGTTCTCGCCCAGCATGCCCCCGTTCAGAACTTCGCACACCACTTCGCCCTCGCGAACCTCCTGCACCACCAACTCAATACGGCCATCCGAAAGCAGAATGCGCTCGCCGGGCTTCACGTCGTCCGCCAGGTTTTGATAAGTGGTAGAGATGATTTCGGTGGTACCGGGGACATCCTTCGGGGTGATGGTGACGGTCTGCCCCTTCTTCAGCGCAACTGGCGTGCTGAACGCCAGGCGGCCAGTACGGATCTTGGGGCCTTGCAGGTCCTGCAGAATGCAGATGCTGCGATCTAGTTCGCTGGCAGCCTTGCGAAGACGTTCGATCACCACGGCATGCTGTTCGTGGGTGCCGTGGGAGAAGTTCAGCCGGGCAACGTCCATACCCAACAGCATGAGATCGCGAATCATCTCCTCGGAATTGCTGACCGGGCCAATTGTGCAAACAATCTTGGCGCGGCGCCGTGAAGTGCCGGGGCTGCTAAAGGGATCGTCCTTTGGCACAAAGCTATCTGATCTTGTGTTATGCATGCCTGCCATAATTCATCGTGCCGCGACGCGCTTCTGAGGCGAAGTAAAGTCGGAATGCGCGCCAAACAAGAAGCGCGGATAGCGCAGAGCGTTAAATTCAGCTCCGATCAACACCACCATCGACACCAGGTACAGCCAGATAAGCAGCGCGATGGCGGTCCCAACCGAGCCATAGATCACGCCGTAATTCGCGTAGCGCCTCAAATAGTAACCAAACAGAACGGTGACGAAGACCCACAACACGGTCGCCACTACCGATCCGGGTAGCACCCTGTGCCAAGGCTGTGTTCTGGGAACGCCATGATGATAAACCAGTCCGATGACGGCAATGCTGGTCATCGTGGCGATGATCCAGCGCACCGCCGTCCATAGCCCCAGAATGTAAGGCGTCAACTCGTGGCCGGTATGAAATATAGTCCAGCGCTCGATCTGGTTGCCGAAGACCACGAGGAACGACGCGAATCCCATGGGGAGGCCCGCCATCACCACCAATTGGAAGGCGATGAGCCGTTCCTTCACCAGGCCCCAGATTTTCGGCATCTGGTAGGCCTTACGAAAGCCTTCCATCCACGAGATCATGACGCCGGAAGCCGTCCACATCGTAAGAATGCTGATCCACACGAGGAACTGGGTCTGCACCGGCTTGGCGCCGGTGACGTACTCTGTGACCGTGGTGTTGGTGCCTTCGGGAAGAACGCGGCCCAGCGCGCGAAAAATCTCACGCACGAAGACTCCACTGCTTTGCGAACGCGAGAGTATCGAGGCCAGCACCAGGATAGCAGGGAAGAATGTCAAAATCGCGGAGAACGCCGCGCCCTTGGCCACACCGAAAGCGTCGTGCTCAAAGGCACGCCAGAACGCCAACCGCAGATGTGTAAAGAACCTCGACATAATAGCCAGAGCTGGGAGCAGGGCGCGATTAAAGTGTACACACCCTTAAAAAACAGGGACGAATCGATTCGTCCCGCGTAACCATTTATAGACAAGCGCTGCTGTGAAAAACGCCGCCCGTGTGGGTACACGAGCGGCGCTGAATTGCGAACGAATTACTCAGCCGTAAGTTCTTCTGCCTCGTTTTCGCCTTCGTGACGGAGCAGTTCCAGCGCGCGCTCAGCTTCCTCGTACGCGGCCGTAACTTCCTCCTGCACCTTGGCTGCAGCCTGTTCCATCTCCTCGGAGAGCCTGACATTGCGGTAGTACTCCATGCCGGTTCCCGCGGGAATCAGACGGCCCACGATGACGTTCTCTTTGAGGCCGCGCAGGTGATCGACAGCGCCCTGGATCGACGCTTCGGTCAGCACTCGCGTGGTCTCCTGGAAGGAGGCCGCCGAGATGAAGGAGTCGGTCGAGAGCGAGGCCTTGGTGATGCCCAGCAGCAGCGGACGGCCCGTAGCCGGCTTGCCGCCATTGGCAATCGCCTTCTCGTTTTCTTCGCGGAAGCGGAACTTGTCGATCTGCTGTTCCAGCAGGAACGACGTATCGCCTACGTCTTCCACCTTCACCCAGCGCATCATCTGGCGAACAATCACTTCGATGTGCTTGTCGCTGATGTTCACGCCCTGGAGCCGGTAAACTTCCTGGATTTCGTTCACCAGGTAAGCCTGCAGCTCCTTTTCACCCAGCACGGCAAGAATGTCGTGCGGGTTGAGCGGTCCATCCATTAGCGGCTCGCCCGCCTTAATGCGCTCGCCTTCCTGCACGTTGATGTGAACGCCACGCGGTACCTGGTATTCCTTCTCGGTACCGTTGTCGGCCACCACGTAGATCTTGCGCTGTCCCTTAGCAACGTCGCCGAACTTCACCACCCCGTCGATTTCGCTGATGACAGCGGTCTCGCGCGGCTTGCGGGCCTCGAACAGTTCGACCACGCGCGGCAGACCGCCCGTGATGTCCTTGGTCTTGGTGGTTTCGCGCGGGATCTTCGCCAGCACTTCGCCCGGCGTGACTTCGTCGCCATCCAGGATCATCAAGTGAGCACGCGAGGGCATCAGGTAACGCTTGCTGCCCTTGGCGCCCTTGATGACGATCGCAGGCTGGCGCTTCTCGTCCGGCGAATCCATCACAACGTGACGCGACAGGCCGGTGACTTCGTCGACTTCTTCATGCAGCGTCAGGCCTTCTGCCAGGTCCTTGAACTGCACGGTTCCGCCGATTTCGGTCAAGATCGCGAAGGTGTACGGATCCCACTCGACCAGTACGTCGCCCAGCGAAACCTGCTGGCCGTCTTCGACCTTCACCTTGCCGCCATACACCACTGCGTAGCGTTCTTTTTCGCGGCCCTTCTCGTCCACCACCGCGATCGAACCATTGCGGTTCATCGCGACCAGGTAGCCTTCCTTCGAGCGGACCGTGATCAGATTCACGAAGCGCACCGCGCCGTTGTTCTTGGCATCGAGGCGCGACTGCTCGCTCACGCGAGACGCCGTACCGCCGATGTGGAACGTACGCATGGTGAGCTGGGTTCCCGGCTCGCCGATGGACTGCGCTGCAATCACTCCGGTAGCCTCGCCCAGTTCGACCAGGCGTCCGGAAGCCAGGTTGCGGCCGTAGCACATAACGCAAACACCACGCTTCGACTCGCAGGTGAGCACGGAGCGAATCTTCACCCGCTCGATACCGGCAGCCTGTACTGCAACCGCCAGCTCTTCCGTGACCTCCTGGTTGATGTCAACGATGATGTTGCCTTCGTAGTCCTTGATTTTCTCAAGCGACACGCGGCCCACGATACGGTCACGCAGCGGCTCGATGATCTCGCCTGACTCCACGATGGAAGTCACGTAGATGCCATCGACCGTGCCGCAATCGTATTCGCTGATGATCACGTCTTGCGCCACGTCCACCAGGCGGCGGGTCAGGTAGCCGGAATCCGCGGTCTTCAATGCCGTATCGGCCAGTCCCTTACGCGCGCCGTGCGTGGAAATGAAGTACTCCAACACCGTGAGGCCTTCGCGGAAGTTCGCCGTGATGGGCGTCTCGATGATCTCGCCCGAAGGCTTGGCCATCAGTCCGCGCATGCCGGAGAGCTGACGAATCTGCTGTTTCGATCCACGAGCGCCGGAGTCGGCCATGACGTAAATCGGGTTCATCTGGCCTTCTTTGTCCTGCTGCTGCATGTTGCCGAACATTTCGTCGGCAACTTCCTCGGTGATCTTCGACCAGATTTCCACCACCTTGTTGTAACGCTCACCGTTGGTGATGGCGCCGTCGAGGTACTGTTGCTGCACCACGATGGCCTGCTTCTCGGCGTTACGCACCAGCGTCGGCTTGCTCGGCGGGATGACCATGTCATCAATACCGATCGACAGGCCAGCCTTCGTCGCGTACTGGAACCCAAGCTGCTTGATGCCGTCCAGCATCCTCACCGTGGTCTCGAGACCAAAGCGCAAGTAGCAGTAGTTCACCAGTTGGCCAACGCCCTTCTTCTTGAGCAGGCCGTTGATATACGGCATGTCCTTGGCGCCGCGCTTCAGGTGATCGTTCATGATGGCGCGGCCCACCGTCGTCGAGATGAACTGCCGCTCGAAGTGAGTCGGTTCGGTGTGGATCACGTCCTGATCGTCATACGCTGTGGTGAGGTCCATGACCTCGCCGGTGTAGCGCAGACGGATCGGGGTGAGTGTCTCCACCGCGCCCGCTTCCTTCGCCAGCAGCACTTCTTCGATGTTCGCGAACGCACGGCCCTCGCCCTTGGCGCCTGGCTTGGATTTGGTCAGGTAGTAGATTCCCAGCACCATGTCCTGCGTCGGTACCGTGATCGGCTGACCGGACGCGGGCGACAGGATGTTGTGCGACGCCAGCATCAGCACGCTGGCTTCGACCTGCGCTTCCGGCGACAGCGGAATGTGCACGGCCATCTGGTCACCGTCAAAGTCGGCGTTGAACGCCGTGCAAACCAGCGGGTGAATCTTGATGGCCTTGCCTTCCACCAGCACCGGCTCAAACGCCTGGATGCCCAGGCGGTGAAGCGTGGGAGCGCGGTTCAGCAGGACGGGATGGTCCTTAATCACTTCTTCCAGAATGTCCCATACAATCGGCTCCTGCTGTTCCACCATTTCCTTGGCCTGCTTGATGGTGGTGCAGTGCCCGGTCTGTTCCAGCCGGTGATAAATAAACGGCTTGAACAGTTCCAGCGCCATCTTCTTCGGCAGACCGCACTGGTTCAGCTTGAGGTCGGGACCGACAACGATCACCGAACGTCCCGAGTAGTCCACGCGCTTGCCCAGCAGGTTCTGGCGGAAGCGTCCCTGCTTGCCCTTCAGCGTGTCGGACAGCGACTTCAGCGGGCGGTTGTTGGCGCCACGCAGCACGCGGCCACGGCGTCCGTTGTCAAACAGGGCGTCCACGGCTTCCTGCAGCATGCGCTTTTCGTTGCGCACGATGACTTCTGGAGCGTGCAGGTCCATCAGCTTCTTCAACCGGTTGTTGCGGTTGATGACGCGGCGATACAGGTCGTTCAAGTCCGACGTCGCGAAGCGGCCGCCATCCAGTGGAACCAGCGGACGCAGCTCCGGGGGAATGACCGGGATCACGTCGAGGATCATCCACTGCGGCTTGTTGCCGCTCTTGCGGAAGGCCTCAATGACCTTCAAGCGCTTGGCATACTTCAGGCGCTTCTGCACCGAAGTCTCGCTGCGCATCTTCTCGCGCAACTCGACCGACTGCACCTCAACATCGACCCGCTTCAACAGTTCCTTGATGGCCTCTGCTCCCATCATGGCCTTGAAGCCGGTGGCGCGGAATTGCTGGTCGAGTTCGCGGAACTTGGTCTCGTCCTTGATCACTTCGCGGTCTTTGACCGGAGCTTCGCCCGCTTCGACCACCACATAGGCTTCGAAGTAGAGGACGGACTCGAGGTCGCGCAGCGAAATGTCGAGAATGTGCCCGATGCGGCTGGGCAATCCCTTGAAGAACCACACGTGCGAACACGGCGAAGCGAGTTCGATGTGCCCGAGGCGCTCGCGGCGCACTTTGGAGAGCGTCACTTCGACGCCGCACTTGTCGCAGATCACGCCGCGGTGCTTCATGCGCTTGTACTTGCCGCACAAACACTCCCAGTCGGTGACCGGGCCAAAGATGCGGGCGCAGAACAAGCCATCGCGCTCCGGCTTGAAGGTGCGGTAGTTGATGGTCTCCGGCTTGGTTACTTCACCGTGAGACCAGCTGCGAATCTTCTCCGGCGAAGCCAGGCTGATGCGGATGGCGTCGAAGTCGGCGATCGGATTTCCGAGCTCAAATGGATTTGAACGGTACAAATTGTCCTCCTACCCTGCGGGTTTCGCCGTGGCGAACTGCAGAGTCCCGCGGCCCTTGCGCGGCCGCTGGCGGCTCCCGATTTTCAATCGACTCACCGGGTAATGCCTCCTGCGGGAGCAGTGGAGGCAGCGACCCCGATCCTAAAGATCAGTCGGCGGCGACCGGAGCTGCGATCAATGGCTTGCCTTCGTTGGACTTGATCAGCTCCACATCAAGGCAAAGCGACTGCAACTCGCGAATCAAAACGTTGAACGACTCGGGCACACCCGGCTCGATGGCTGCTTCGCCTTTGACGATGGCCTCGTAAATCTTGGTGCGGCCATAAACGTCATCGGACTTCGCGGTCAACAGTTCCTGCAGGATGTACGCCGCTCCGTACGCTTCCAGGGCCCAGACTTCCATTTCTCCGAAGCGCTGGCCACCGAACTGCGCCTTGCCGCCCAGCGGCTGCTGGGTGATCAGCGAGTACGGTCCGATGGAACGCGCGTGGATCTTGTCGTCAACCAGGTGGGAGAGCTTGAGCATGTAGATATAACCGACCGTGATCGGCTGCTCGAACTTGTCACCCGTCATGCCGTCGTACAAGTATGTCTTGCCGGAAGTCGGCAATTCGCCTTCGGTCAACAGCGACTTGATCTCGAACTCCTTGGCTCCGTCGAACACTGGCGATCCGAAGTAGACAGCTTCCTTCATGCCGTCTGCCACGTGCTCCAGCGTTTCGTCGTCGAGACCAACCAGTTTGTCCACGAACGGCGTATCTTTGAACAGCTGCTTCATCTCCCTGCGGAGGACTTCCGCCTTGGAGTTCTGCGCCAGCAACTCGCCGATCTTCTGGCCAAGCTGATGACCAGCCCATCCCAGGTGCGTTTCCAGGATCTGTCCGACGTTCATACGGCTTGGTACGCCCAACGGGTTGAGGACGATCTCGACCGGCGTCCCGTCCTCGAGGTACGGCATGTCCTCTTCGGGCAGGATGCGAGCAATGACGCCCTTGTTGCCGTGACGTCCGGCCATCTTGTCGCCGACGCTCAGCTTGCGCTTCATGGCGATGTACACCTTCACCAGCTTGATCACGCCCGGTGGCAGCTCGTCGCCCTTCTGCAGCTTCTCTTCCTTTTCCTTCACGATCTTGCGCAGCACATCGATCTGGCGCGAGGTCATTTCCTCGATCTCGTCGATCTGCTCGTTGACCCGCGGGTCCTTGTCGGCGTACTTGATGCGCTTCAGGTTGCGCGTCGAAATCCGCTCGATGGTGTCGCGATCCAACACCACGTCCTTGGTCAGCAGACGCTTGTTGGTGCGCTCGTCGTGCAGGTCGGCAAGGACTGTTTTGCCGCCCAGCAACGATTCCAGGCGCTTCAACCGCTCGTCGGTAAGGATTCGGATTTCGTCCGCGAGGTTCTTGTGCAGGCGTTCGATTTGCTGCGCCTCGATGAACTTGGCGCGCTCGTCTTTTTCCTGCCCCTTGCGGGAGAAGATCTTGACATCGACGACCGTGCCCTCGATACCCGGAGGACAGGTAAGCGATGCGTCGCGCACGTCGCCGGCTTTTTCGCCGAAGATGGCGCGCAACAGCTTCTCTTCCGGAGTGAGCTGCGTCTCGCCTTTTGGCGTGACCTTGCCCACGATGATGTCGCCCGCCTTCACGGTCGCGCCGATGCGGATGATTCCGCTCTCGTCGAGATCGCGCAGCGCCGACTCACTGACGTTGGGAATGTCGCGCGTGACCTCTTCCGGACCCAGTTTGGTATCGCGCGACTCGATCTCGAATTCCTCGATGTGGACGGAGGTATAATAGTCCTCCTTCACCATCTTTTCGGAAACCAGGATCGCGTCCTCGAAGTTGTAGCCGCGCCACGCCATGAAAGCGACCAGCACGTTGCGGCCCAACGCCAACTCGCCCATGTCCGTGCAAGGTCCGTCGGCAATGACCTGTCCCTTCGCCACGCGCATGCCCTTCTTCACGATGGGGCGCTGGTTGATGCAGGTGTTCTGGTTGGAGCGCTTGAACTTGGTGAGCTGATAAATATCGCTGCCCACTTCGCGCGAAAGCTGCATCGGATGATGCTCGCCCTCGACGCGCACGATAATGCGCTCGGAATCGACTGAGTCGATGATGCCACTGCGTCGCGCCAGCACCACCGCGCCTGAGTCGCGCGCGGTGACGCCTTCCATACCGGTACCGACGATCGGCGCCTGCGCGCGGAGCAACGGCACCGACTGGCGCTGCATGTTCGCACCCATCAGGGCGCGGTTGGCGTCGTCGTGCTCCAGGAACGGAACCAGCGAAGCGGCCACCGATACCAGCTGTTTCGGGCTGACGTCGATATAGTCCACTTCGTTGCGGTTCACCAGCACGAAGTTGCCGGCCTTGCGGGCGTTGACCAGTTCCGCAACGATGCGGCCCTTGTCGTCGATTTCCGCGTTGGCCTGCGCGATCACGTGGCGGTCTTCTTCCCATGCCGACAGGTAGAACGAGAACGGCTCGTAGTCGATCAGCTTCTTCTTGCGATCACGCAAGTCGTTGTTGATCTTGATCACTTCGGCCTTCTCGAGATGATCGCCGACCCGACGGTCGCTGTCGCCGGCGTTGACCACGCTCACAAAGTCGAGAACGTGTCCCGCCTTCACCTTGCGATACGGCGACTCGATGAAGCCGTAATCGTTGATGCGGGCGTAGCAGCTCAGCGACGAGATCAGGCCGATGTTCGGGCCTTCCGGCGTCTCAATCGGGCAGATACGTCCATAGTGCGTGGGGTGAACGTCGCGGACTTCGAATCCCGCGCGCTCGCGCGACAGACCGCCTGGGCCAAGTGCTGAGAGACGGCGCTTGTGCGTGATCTCCGACAGCGGGTTGGTCTGGTCCATGAACTGCGATAACTGCGACGATCCGAAGAACTCGCGGATCGCGGCCATCACCGGCTTGGCATTCACCAGGTCGTGCGGCATCGCCGTCGACATTTCCTGGTACACGCTCATCTTTTCCTTGATGGCGCGTTCCATGCGGACCAGGCCGATGCGGAACTGGTTCTCCAGCAACTCGCCTACCGCGCGTACGCGACGGTTGCCAAGGTGATCGATGTCGTCCACCGAACCGATGTTCTTGCGCAGCTTGAGCAGGTACTTGATGGTGCCGTAGAAATCATCCGGCTCCAGCGTACGGTGGTCGAGGTGGGTCGCGTCTTCCGACTCGAACAGCTTGATGTTGAACTTCAGGCGGCCCACTCGCGAGAAGTCGTATTTCCGGGAATCGAAAAACATTCCGTGGAACAACGAAGTCGCGGTGTCGAGTGTCGGCGGATCGCCCGGACGCAGTTTGCGGTAGATCTCGATCAGCGCTTCTTGGGGTGTCTTGACCGAATCGCGGCGCAGCGTCTGGCTGATCACCGTGCCCACGTCGTCGCGCTCGGGGAAGAACAAGTGCAGTTCCGCAACGCTGGCTTCGAGCATCTTCGACAGCTTGTCGGTAGTCAGCTCAGTGTTGGCTTCCAGCATTACCTCACCGGTGGCGGTGTCGATCACGTCGGCAGCAACGAATGCGCCTTCCAGGTCCGTGGTGTCGATCTCGATCTCGGAAATCTTGTGCTTATGGATTTCCTTCATCACCGCGGCGGTGACCTTGCGGCCGGAGTGCGCGATCTCTTCGCCACTCTTGGTCGCAATTTTGTGCGCCAGCTTCATGCCCAACAGGTTGGTCGGGCGATCGACGCCGGGCTCCAACGTCCAGTACAGCTTGTTGTCGCGCAGAGCGATGCGATCGACAGTGTAGAACGTGCGAAGAATGTCCTCGTCCGAGCGCAGGCCGAGCGCCCGCAAAAAGATGCTGCCCAGGAACTTCCGCTTGCGGTCGATGCGCACGTACAGGATGTTCTTCTGGTCGTACTCGAACTCGACCCACGAGCCGCGGTACGGAATGATCTTGCCCAGGAAATACGTACGGTTGTTCGCGGTCTCGAAGAACACGCCAGGCGAGCGATGCAACTGGCTGACGATCACGCGCTCGGTACCGTTGATGATGAAGGTGCCGTTCTGCGTCATCAGCGGAATGTCGCCGAAGAAGACTTCCTGCTCCTTCATGTCGCGCACGGAGCGGTTGCCAGTCTCCGGGTCCTTGTCGAAGATCGTGAGCCGCATGGTGACTTTCAGCGGCGCGGAATACGTCATTCCCCGCTCTTCGCATTCGGACACGTCGTACTTGAGTTGCAGTCCCACCGGATCGCCGCACTTATTGCAGAAATCGGGCGTATTGGCGTTGTACGTGCCGCACTTGGTGCAGAGCACGTCGCCAATGTGGAAGGGATCGGTCTTGACCGTCGAACCGCAATTACGGCAGGTGGTGCGCAGGTGGTTCAGCCCCTTGAGGTGGCCGCACTTGCACTCCCAGTTACCGATGGCGAACTCGACGAAATCGAGCTGCGACACGTTACGGAAGTCGGTGATGGGGAAGACAGACTGGAACACAGCCTGCAAACCCGAATCGTCACGCTCACTCGGCAGCGAATCCATCTGCAGGAAGCGGTCGTAGGACCGCTTCTGCACCTCGATCAGGTTCGGGATCTGGATGGTCGCCGGAATTTTTGAAAAGTCGAACCGATTTCGATTGGCAGTTTTCTGTTGCGCCATGTATAAAGCTCCTAATCAGTGCCGGTCAGGCTCGCTCGCCTGGCCGCGCAAGCCGCGATTATGCGGTGGTGCGACGCGGACATCTGCGCCGTACGGTGACGGGTGTAACCGAAAGAACTGCGTTCTGCCGAAGTTTCGCGCAAAGACACGAGCGCGCCCGCAGAGACAGAACTCTCCGCAAGCGCCAGGTGAGGCGTTGAGCAATCCCATGACCATTCGGTCCGGGAACGCGGCGAGTCGTATTGTGCCGCGCTAAGTTTTAACTTCCGCTGCAGTATTTTCAGGCCTTGTCCTCGGCTCGCTCGCCGTCGCGTCTGAGCCGACGCGATACTGGCTGAACGTGCCGCCTGTCACTACCTGCTGAGTTGCCCGGATTCGAACTTGCTTGAATCCGTCCCAACGATGCCCGGGAATTCTGTGGTCCCTGCTGTAGAGAGCCACTTCGCTTCCGCGGAATCATCGCGCCTCTCGACGCCCGCTCCAACGTCAAGAGGAACTTGTGCCACCGTCGCGTGGACCGCCGACGGCAGCCGCCTGTAACTCCGGTCAGCGTGCCCGGAGTGGAATCGCCCCGTTCCGTCGCCAGAACGGGGCGGGGAACTACTTTACTTCTACCGATGCGCCTGCATCGACAAACTTCTTCTTGATGGCCTCGGCTTCGTCTTTCGTGACGCCTTCCTTCACGGTCTTGGGAGCCCCATCGACCAGGTCCTTGGCTTCCTTCAGACCGAGGCTCGTCACTTCGCGAACCGCCTTGATCACGTTGATCTTGTTAGCGCCCGCGGCGGTCAGGACGACGGCAAATTCCGTCTTCTCTTCCACCGGTGCCGCTGCTGCCGCACCCGCGCCTGCGCCTGCCACCATAACAGGGGCCGCAGCCGCTGCCGATACGCCAAGACGCTCTTCCAGCTTCTTTACCAGTGCCGCTGCATCAAGCAACGACAGGCCTACGATTGAGTCTTCCAACTGCTGCAGATCCGCCATGTGTGTCTCCACTTGTTCGTTATTCGTCGTTATGATTTCGTTACCAGTCTCCGAGGCTTCCAGTGTGCTCTCGCCTGCCAGACATCACGCGTGATGCACGCCTCACAACGGATAACTCAATCTCTTATGAAAGCACTCTCGTGCTCCCAAACTCGTTTATGACGGCTTCGTATCAGTACACGACTTTTGTCGTGCCGCACGCCGCCTTCTTAATAATCCCGAGCGGACTAAAGTCCGCGAGAGGATTACGCGCCCGCGGCTTCCCCGCCGGCAAACTTGTTCTTCTCGACGCCCTGGTTGATGACCACGGCCAGGTCGCGGCCAATTGCGTTGACCACGGTGACCAGGCGCTGCGCCGGAGCGCTCATCAGGAACAGCAGCTTCGAGTAGATTTCTTCCTTCGACGGCATGCTCGCCAGCGCGTCGATGTCTTTGATCGCGATGACGCGGCCATCGACGATGCCCGCCTTGAAGGTGTACTCCGGGTGGTCCTTGGCGTACTTGCTGAGTACCTTCGCCAGTGCAACCGGATCGCCGCTGGTGTATGCAATGGACGTAACGCCGGCAAGGTCCTTCACTGCATCTTCGACCTTGCTGCCCTTGGCTGCGCGCTCCGCCAGCGTGTTCTTCACCACGCGATAGCTGGCGCCCGCACTGCGAACCGCCTTGCGGAGCTCGTAATCCTTCTCCACCGTCAGCTTGCTAAACGTGCCGACGATAGCGTGGCTCGCGCCCTGGAGGTCCTGGCTCAGCTTCTCAACCTGTTCGATTTTCTTCGCTTTAGTAACGGCCATCTTCGATTCCTTTTCCGAAACGTATCTTGAGGGTGCCCCAATCTTTAGGGTGCCCCAGGTTCGCGCCCCGTTTTTGGGCGCTAACCTGGGAGAAGGCGTTAGCCCTTCGCCGCCAGTTCCACCGCCGCAGTGTCAATCGCAACACCCGGTCCCATTGTGGAACTCAGGTAGCAAGCCTTGATGTATTTGCCCTTCGCGACCGAAGGCTTGGCCTTGATCACGCTGGTAATCACGGTCGCGGCGTTCTCCACCAGCTTCTGCGGATCGAACGAAATCTTGCCCACTGGCACGTGCACCAGTGCGGTCTTGTCGGTACGGAACTCGACTTTGCCCGCCTTGGTTTCCCGTACAGCTGCCGCGACGTCGAACGTCACTGTGCCGGTCTTGGGATTCGGCATCAGTCCACGGGGACCAAGCACCTTGCCCAGACGGCCAACCGACTTCATCATGTCGGGCGTCGAGATCACGGCATCGTAGTCAGTCCAGTTTTCTTTCTGGATCTTCTCCACCATGTCTTCGCCACCGACGAAGTCCGCGCCAGCCGCTTCGGCTTCGCGCTGCTTCTCGCCGGAAGCAATTACGAGGACCTTCTTGGTCTTTCCCAGTCCGTGCGGCAGAATGACCGTGCCACGCACCATCTGGTCGGCGTGCTTGGGATCGACTCCCAGGCGCATGGTGAGGTCCACCGTTTCGTCGAACTTGGCGAACTTTACCTTCTGGAGAAGGGGGACGGCTTCCTGCAGCGTGTACGGGTGTTTCTCAATCCCGGCACGCGCCTTCTCAACGTTCTTTCCTGATTTCTTCATGCTGCTCCTTGTCTTCCACCGCCGCCCTCTGTTCCGGCGCGACCGTGGTCTTTGCGACTTTATCCCACATTGTGGGACAAAACTCTACGCCGTAACTTCAATTCCCATGGAGCGCGCCGTGCCCTTCACGCTCTTGACCGCCGCTTCCACCGACGCCGCATTCAAGTCAGGCATCTTCTGCTTGGCGATCTCCATGACCTGCTTCTCGGTGACCTTACCGACCTTGTCCTTATTGGGGACGCCGGAACCCTTCGCCACGCCCGCGGCGCGCTTCAACAGAATCGAAGCCGGCGGAGTCTTGGTGATGAACGAAAAGGTGCGGTCGGTGTAAACGCTGACGACTACCGGAATGATCAGGCCATCCAGTTCCTTCGCGTTTGTCCTGGCATTGAACTGCTTGCAAAACTCCATGATGTTGATCTGCGCCTGTCCCAGCGCGGGACCAACCGGAGGAGCCGGCGTGGCCTTGCCCGCCGCAATCTGCAACTTCACGGTACCTGTGATCTTTTTTGCCATTTCGTAATCCTATGAACTCAATCTCCGCGCAGCGCCCGCAATGCGGCAGGCTGCGGCCTGACGTTAACCAGTAAAGCTACGTAATAACTTTTTCGACCTGCCCAAACTCCAATTCCACCGGAGTGGAGCGGCCGAAGATTGTGACCATGACCTTCAAGGTCTCGCGGTCCTCGTTCACCTCGTCCACCACGCCGGTAAAGCTGGCGAAAGGACCTTCGCTGATGCGCACCGACTCGTTCTTCTCGAACTTGACCTTGAGCTTGGGCTTTTCCTTGCTGTCGGCCACGCGATACACAATCTGCTGCACTTCGTCATCCGACAGCGGCGTGGGCTGCTGGCCCGTGCCGACAAAACCTGTTACCCGCGGCGTGGACTTCACCACATGCCACACGTTGTCGTCCATGTCCATCTCAACCAGCACGTAGCCGGGATAGAACATGCGCTCGCTGGTGTACTTCTTGCCGCCGCGAACCTCAGTGACCGACTCGGTCGGAATCAGCACGCGGCCAATCTTGCCGCCAAGCCGCTCATCGGCGCGCAGGCGGGCTTCGATCGATTCCCTCACCTTGCGCTCAAATCCCGAATACGTGTGGATGATGTACCACTTCATGTTCGGGTTGGTGGGCGGCCCCGATCCATCCGCCGCACTTACCAGCGGGGATTCGGGGACCGCAGCGGGCTGCACAACAGGCTCCGGCTTGGTGCCGCCATCGTCCGTATTGATCTGTTCGTCTGCCATTAATTCCACGCTCTACCGGTGTGCCAGGGTGCGCAACAACTTGTCGAGACTCTTGCCGATGATCGAGTCAATGATCCAGAAATAACCTGCAAAAATGAATACCGTAATGATGACCACGGTGGTCGTGCCCTGTACTTCCTTGCGCGACGGAGTTGTGACCTTCTTCATCTCCGTACGCACGTCGTTGTAAAAACTTTTCGCGCGCTGCGGCCATTCCTTGAGTGCTCCCAGGCGGCTCTCGTGTACGGGCTCGATCGCTGTTGACTTCGCCATCTGTTACCTGTTTTCCGGCGCCTTACCGCGCCTCAACTTCTTCTACTCAAGCCCCGCTTCTGCGGCGGCTCCAAATACTGGCAGGGGCGGAGGGATTCGAACCCCCAAGTTCGGTTTTGGAGACCGACAGTTTAGCCGTTGAGCTTACGCCCCTAACTTTTGCCGCGGACGCACTCGCCCGCGCTCCACCGCTACTTCGCTTCCTTGTGCGGGGTATGTTTGCGACACTTACGGCAGAACTTCTTGAATTCCAGTCGGCCGGTCGTGGTCTTCTTGTTCTTGGTGGTGGAGTAGTTGCGGTCCTTGCACTCTCCACACTGCAACGTAACAATCTCACGGGGCATTTAAGTCTTCCCTTTCGTTTACTCCGCAGGTTGGACTGCGAAGCCTTGTCCGCGTCGAAGCGCGGATATCAGCGAAGCGCCTTGCTTCGCCGAAGAAACTCAACTCTGGGTGCCCCATTCAAGCCTTCTTTTGGCTTGAGTGGGACTCCGGTTGTTCCATCCCGGCCGGGCGCCCCGTTCTACCGCCGTACTTTGGCGGTAGGGCGGGGTCTAAAACCTACGCAATAATCTCGCTGATGGTGCCGGCGCCCACGGTGCGTCCGCCTTCGCGAATCGCGAACCGCAAGCCCTTTTCCATCGCCACCGGCGTGATCAACTCGATCTCCAGGCTGACGTTGTCGCCCGGCATCACCATCTCCGTGCCCGCCGGCAACGTCGCCACTCCCGTCACGTCCGTCGTGCGGAAGTAGAACTGCGGCCGGTAGCCCTTGAAGAACGGCGTGTGCCGTCCGCCTTCGTCTTTCGACAACACGTAAACTTCGCCCTTGAACTTGGTGTGCGGCGTGATCGAGCCCGGCTTCGCCAGCACCATCCCGCGCTCCACGTCTTCCTTCGCGATGCCGCGCAGCAGCAACCCAGCGTTGTCTCCGGCCAGGCCTTCGTCCAACTGCTTCTTGAACATTTCCACGCCCGTCACTACCGTCTTGCGCGTCTCGCGGAAGCCCACGATCTCCGACTCCTCGCCCACCTTCACCTTGCCGCGCTCGATACGGCCCGTGACCACCGTGCCACGGCCCTGGATCGAGAAAATATCTTCAATCGGCATCAGGAACGGCTTGTCGATGTCGCGCGCCGGCAGCGGAACATTCTTGTCCACCGCTTCCATCAGCTCGTCGATCTTGGCTTCCCATTGCGCCTCGCCATTCAACGCGCCCAGCGCCGAGCCGCGAACCACCGGCACATCGTCGCCCGGGAACCCGTACTTGCTCAGCAGCTCGCGTACTTCCATCTCGACCAGGTCGATCAGCTCAGGATCTTCCACCGCATCGCACTTGTTCAGAAACACCAGCACGTAGGGCACGCCTACCTGGCGGGCCAGCAGCACGTGCTCCTTGGTCTGCGGCATCGGACCATCGGTCGCCGCGACCACCAGAATCGCGCCATCCATCTGCGCCGCGCCGGTGATCATGTTCTTGATGTAATCGGCGTGGCCCGGGCAATCCACGTGCGCGTAGTGACGGTTCGCCGTCTCGTACTCCACATGCGCGGTCGCGATCGTGATGCCGCGCTCCCGCTCTTCCGGAGCGTTGTCGATCGAATCGAACGAGCGGAACACGATCTTCGGATTGTGCTTCTGCAACACCTTGGTGATCGCCGCCGTCAACGTCGTCTTGCCATGATCGATGTGCCCGATCGTCCCTACGTTTACGTGCGGCTTACTGCGGTCAAATTTTTCTTTCGCCATTTCGAGCTCCGTATCTCTATCAAGTCGTCTGAATACTGCGTTAGCGTGGCGGGCTTATCGTCCGCCGGATAATTACTTCGTGCCTGCCGGACTCTTCCCCTGCACCTTGGCCACAATTTCTTCGGCCACGGAACGTGGCGCCTCTTCGTAACGCGAGAAGTGCATGGAAAACGTTGCGCGGCCCTGGGTGTTCGAGCGCATGTTGGTCGCGTATCCGAACATCTCGGCCAGCGGAACCATCGCCTTGATCACCTGTGATCCGGCGCGATGCTCGAGTCCCTCGATGCGGCCGCGGCGGCTGCTCAGGTCACCAATGATGGTGCCCATGTATTCCTCGGGCACAACCACTTCCACCGACATCACCGGCTCCAGCAGGACGGGGCTCGCCTTACGCGCGGCTTCCTTGAACGCCATCGAACCGGCGATCTTGAAGGCCATTTCGTTCGAGTCCACATCGTGATAGCTGCCGTCATACAGCGTCGCCTTCACGTCTACCATTTCGTAGCCGGCGAGAATGCCGCCTTCCAGCGCTTCTTTAATGCCCTGGTCGACCGGCTTGATGAATTCCTTGGGAATCACGCCGCCCACAACATCGTTGATGAACTCGTAGCCCTTGCCCGGCTCGTTCGGTTCCAGGCGAATGCGCACGTGGCCGTACTGACCGCTGCCACCGGTCTGGCGAATGTACTTGCCTTCCGCCTGCGACGCCTTGCGAATCGTTTCGCGATACGCAACCTGCGGCTTGCCAACGTTGGCCTGCACACCAAATTCGCGCATCATGCGATCGACCAGAATCTCAAGATGCAATTCGCCCATGCCGGCAATAATCGTCTGGCCGCTGTCGGGATCGGTCGAGACCTTGAACGTCGGATCTTCCTGCGCCAACTTGCCCAGGGCGACGCCCATCTTTTCCTGGTCGGTCTTGGTCTTCGGCTCGACTGCAACCGCGATGACTGGCGCTGGGAACTCGATGGACTCCAGCACGATCGGATCGTCCTCATCGCAAATCGTATCGCCCGTGGTGACGTTCTTCATGCCCACGCACGCGCAGATGTCGCCCGCGTAAATCTCGCTGATCTCTTCGCGCTTGTTGGCATGCATCTGCAACAGACGTCCGATGCGCTCGCCACGCTTGCGTCCGCTGTTGAACACGGTGTCGCCAGTCTTCAGGTGTCCCGAGTACACGCGGATGAACGTAAGCTGGCCGACATACGGATCGGTCATGATCTTAAATGCCAGCGCCGAAAACGGAGCCTTGTCATCAGCATGACGCTCTACTTCCGCGCCCGTGTCCGGATTCTTTCCAATCACCGGAGGAACATCCAGCGGCGAAGGCAAATAATCGATGACCGCATCCAGCAGCGGTTGCACACCCTTGTTCTTGAAGGCCGTTCCACAGATGACCGGGAAGATCTTCATTTTCAGGGTGGCGCGACGCAGGGCAGCCTTCAACTCGGCTTCGCCGATGGCCTCGCCTTCGATGTACTTGTGCATCAACTCATCCTGGTCATCGTTTTCAACCACCGTCTCGATGAGGATCTGGTGGTAGGCAGCGGCTTTCTTTTTCAGCTCTTCCGGAATTTCCTCGACATGATATTCGGAGCCAATGGTCTCGTCATGCCAGACGATCGCCTTCATGGTCATCAGGTCGATGACGCCGCGGAACTTATCTTCCTGGCCAATCGGCAACTGGATGGCCACCGGCTTGGCATTGAGGCGCTTGCGGATGGTGTCGATCGCGTGCTCGAAATCTGCGCCCGCCTTATCGATCTTATTAATGAAGCAAATGCGCGGCACACCGTACTTGTCAGCCTGGCGCCAAACCGTTTCCGACTGGGGCTCGACGCCATGGACGGCATCGAACACGGCGCAGGCGCCGTCGAGGACGCGCAGCGAGCGCTCCACCTCGGCAGTGAAATCCACGTGGCCGGGCGTATCGATAATGTTGATGCGAACGTCTTTCCAGAAGCAGGTGGTCGCTGCCGACGTGATGGTGATGCCGCGCTCCTGCTCTTGCGCCATCCAATCCATCGTCGCAGTTCCTTCGTGGACCTCGCCAATGCGGTGCGTGCGTCCCGTATAAAACAGGATGCGCTCCGTGGTCGTGGTCTTACCGGCATCGATGTGCGCCATGATGCCGATATTCCTGCAACGTTCTAATGGAACCTGTCTCGCCACTGTGTCTTCCGTTTCTCTCTATGCGGCTCTCCGGCCGCTGCTCGCCTTGAAGGGGCACGGCTTCAGCCGTGCCGTTCCGGCCTTCCAAAATCCAAGGGCTTCAGCCCCTGCGGGAATTCGAACTCCCTACCAGCGGTAGTGCGCGAAGGCCTTGTTGGCCTCGGCCATGCGATGCACGTCGTCCTTCTTCTTGATGGTTGCGCCACGGCCGTTGGCCGCGTCCAGCAACTCATTGGCCAGCTTATCGACCATGCCTTTTTCGCCACGCCCGCGGCTGTACTGCAAGATCCAGCGGATGGCCAGCGAAACGCGGCGGTCTGCGTTGACTTCCACCGGCACCTGGTAGTTCGCGCCACCCACGCGGCGGGTCTTGACTTCCAGCACCGGCTTGGCGTTCTCCACGGCCTTCTTGAACAGCTTGATGGCCTCGTCGCCACCCTTCTCTTCAAGCTTCTTCATGGCGTTGTAGAAGATGGACTGGGCGGTGCTCTTCTTCCCGTCCCACATCATGGAGTTCACAAACTTGTTAACCAGCGTGGACTGGTAGACCGGGTCGGCCAGTTGCTCACGCTTCGCGATATAACCTTTTCTCGGCATATTTCCTCGTTACGCCTTCGGGCGCTTGGCGCCGTACTTCGATCGTCCCTGCTTGCGGTTGGCGACGCCGACGGAATCCAGCGTGCCGCGCACCACGTGATAGCGAACGCCCGGCAGGTCCTTCACACGGCCCCCGCGGATCAGCACGATCGAGTGCTCCTGCAGGTTGTGGCCGACGCCGGGAATATAGGTCGTCACTTCGATGCCGTTGGTCAGCCTGACGCGCGCGACTTTGCGCAGCGCGGAGTTCGGCTTTTTCGGCGTCTGGGTGTACACGCGGGTACAGACACCGCGTTTTTGCGGGCAGGACTGCAGGGCGGGGCTGGCCGTCTTGTACTTCGGCGCCGTCCGTCCCTTGCGCACCAGCTGATTAAATGTAGGCACTCTTTGCAGCTCCTTGAAGGGGCGCGGCTTCAACCGCGCCTAACATCGTCTTCTGCTTTGAAAGGGCACGGCTTTAGCCGTGCCGTCCAGCTTCTTATTTCTTCATTGCCGAGCAGACTTCAGTCCGCTCGGCATTACCAGCAAACTTCGCGGCACCCTGCCGCAACCTCACGCTGCACCGGGCGGCCAAGCAGGCACACACCATGCAACGCGATTTGGTCCCAGCTTTTGGGTCTGGACAGCATTTCCTCGGCCCTCACAGGCCTATCTGTCCATACTTCCCCAAAACCGCCGGGGAGCACTCAGTTCATCCGGTTAAGCAAACGACGGTGGCGCCGTGATCGTTCTCCACGCCGGCTCTTTATTGCCGGCATGCAACACGGGAACGAGGGCACTCCGTTTCGTTGCTTCGGCCCACATACCCACTGGAAAGCTCCAGTGGAAGCGCAGGCTCGTTTCAGCGAGGAATCCTGTGACACATTCTCACAGGACATAAGATTACTGCACACTGCCACACACTACAGGCAGGCTGGGTATAACTCGCGGAACCTTTTTAGTGTAGCAACTCGGATTCCACCCGTCAATCGAATCCGGACCCAAAAAATACCAGAACGGCGCATTTCGTTCTAGAGTTGACAAATCACAACTCGGCTTGCGTTTCCGTGTTTGGAGAGTTCGGTGGGCGATGGCGCTGTTCTAGCAGAATACCGCGAAAAAACATAAGGTTTGGCAGCGTGGCTTGCTGAAACGATGGTCAGCTTCTACACTGAGAAATTCTGGCAGGAACCACATTTTCGGTCTTCATACATCCGTCGGAATCAACCCGGCGGGGAGGGTGCATGCGTCGGTTTTCAGCGGCTCCGATTTTAGCTGCCTTGTTCGCGGTCCTTATCTTAAGCATTCTGCCCGGCTGCAGCGGCACCAGCGCGGCCAACAGCGGCGTTACTCAGCTCATCCTGAGCCCAACTTCGATCTCGATGAATACCGGCCAGATAGCCTCGATCACTGCCCAGCCAGAGAATGCAACCGGGGGCTTGGTTGTGGCCGATGTGAGCTACGTGAGCAGCAACCCTAGCCTGGTGACGGTTACGGCCGGCGGGCAGGTTTGCGCCGGCATCTGGGACGCTAATTTCATTAACTGCAATGCCGTTCCTGGTACGGCAGGAATCGGCTCAGTGACCATCACTGCCACCACGGCGAACTCCGTGACTGCCACCTTGCCCGTCACCACGCACCTCCAAGCTGACCGCATCGTAGTAAATCCCATCAGCGGATGTGTGAGCATGGGTGCCACACCCTCTTACACCGCTACGGTTTACAACACCACCGCACCGGGTTGTTCGACCTTCAATCCTTGCGACATCACCTCGACGGTCGGCACCATCTCCTTCTTCAGTTCCGACCTGCAGGTCATGGCCAACAACATCACGACCGGCGTACTGACTGCGACCAATCCCGGCTCCACCTCGATTTACGCTTCCATTGGTGGCCTGAACAGTTTGCCGCAGAGCGCGTTGGTCTGCCCTGTCGCTTCCATCAAGATTCGCGACGCTGCCGGCTCCAACACGTCCTTCACCCTCGCGCCAGCCGCAACGCAGTCTTTGACCGCAGATGTCCTCGACACCAATGGCGTCTCGATCGCGCCTATCCTGACGTGGGCTTCGAATCCGTCCGGAAGCTCCTCGGTCACCGGAGCCAGTGGGGCGGTCACGGCAACCGTCACCGCCGTCGCCGCCGGAACCGCAACGATTACGGCGGCTTGCAGCACCCCTGATTGCAATCGGAATGTCGGTCCCCAGTACGGCCAGAACGTAGTAACCGTCACCACCTCGGGCGCCTCCAACACCACGGTGTATGCAGCCAGTACGAGTTCCTTTTCGCTGGTGCCCATTCCCAACTCGACCAACACGCCCGGAACGGTCATAACCCTGCCTTATCTTCCCAACTCGATGGTTTCCGATCACGCCGGTACCAACTTGTATCTGGGATCGAGTTCGGGCGTCATAGTGGTGGCCACGTCAACCGGCACCGTGACTTCGACCACGGCGGTGCCCGGAACGATCCTGGCCATCTCTCCCAACGACCTGTTCCTGTTGATTTCAAACACAAGTGCCGGCCAGGTCTATCTCTATAGCACCACAGCAAAGACGATCATCCTGGCGGAGGCAGTGACGCCAGCCGCAGCCGTTTTTACGGCGGACAGTAAATCAGTTTCATTCGTTGTGGGGCAACAGCTTTATTACCTCACCACCTTTCCGGCAGCAACAATTTCGAATTTGCCCTACGTCCCCAATGGGCTGGATGTCAGCGCCCAGGGTAGCCTGACCTATATCGCGAGTGCCGCCGCGCACGCCATCGACGTCCGCACAACCTGCAATCAAAGCGCGCAGCAGACCATGGCGGCCAATAACCCGACGCTGGTCGCTCAAATACCGAACGGCACAGGTGCGGTGGTCGTCGATTCTCCCTCCATCGACGTGGTTACGACCGGCGCGATCGGGCCGGGCTGCCCGCCTACTCCGCAAAGCACGGTGAATACCTACAACCTGGGAAGCGGCAGCTTTAATCCCCGGCAAATCATTTTTTCGTATGACAGCTCCCGCGCCTGGATCATCTCTGACCTGACCTCTGTCATCAGTTTCAACATGTCCACCCTAACGCCGACTGCCATTCCTCTGGCGAACGGAGCCCAGGCGTACAGCGGCGGCATAATCCCGGACGGGTCAAATCTCTATGTCGGAGCTAGCGACAACACGGTGCACTCGCTAAGCGCAAGTTCCGGAACGGATGTGGCGCAGATCGCCGTCGGCTTAAAGGACGCGAGCGCTAATACCGTCGCTCCCAACTTGATCGCAGTGCTGCCCAAATAGACCAGGCCCCGCTTTAAATTAGAAACGCCCTCCCATTGCGGAGGGCGTTTTCATGTCTGCTTGGTTATGGCCGCGTCTACTGCGCTTTCGGCTCTCCCAATTCGCGCGCCACGCTGTCGAGTACGCCGTTGATGAATTGCACCGACTCCGGCGTCGAAAACCTTCGTGCGATCTCCAGGGCCTCGTTGATGACCACCGGCCGCGGCGTCTCGGGGAATCCGAGAAACTCGGCTATGCCCGCACGCAGCACATTGCGATCCACGGCGGCCATGCGCTCCATCCGCCAGTGCTCGGCGCTCTTCTCGATCAGTTGATCGATCTCGGCCTCGCGCTCTGATGCTACGCGGAACAAGTCGTCAGCAAAGCCGCGCACTTTTTCGTCGAGGTCCCTGCGCTCGGCCCAGAACGTCTTGCGCACTTCGTCGGTCGTCTGCTTGCCCATGTCCAATTGAAAGAGCATCTGCAACGCCAGTTCACGGGACTTTCTTCGCGTACCGGATTTGCTCATCGCGTCACCGCCGTGGAACTCGCCGTTGCTTCGTTGACCTTGTCGCGCAGAGATGCCATTTCCACCGCCGCGAGTCCTGCTTCGTAGCCCTTGTTACCGGCCTTCAATCCTGCACGGTCGATGGCCTGCTCGAGGGTGTCGCAGGTCAGAACTCCGAAGGCATGCGGCACGCTTGTCTCCTGCGCCGACTGTCCGATGCCGCGGGTGACTTCGTTGGCAATGACTTCGTAGTGCAGCGTCCCGCCGCGCAGCAGGCATCCGATGCAAACGATCGCATCGTACTTTCCACTCAAGGCCAACTGCCGCGACGCCGACGGAATCTCGAACGCTCCCGGCACCCGCACCACCGTGATGTCGTTCGCATTAGCTCCAGCCTGCCGCAGCGCCAACAGAGCGCCGTCGAGCAGCCGCTCCGTGATAAACGAATTGAAGCGGCTTACCACCACGGCAAACCGTTTGCCCTCGGCATTCAAGGAGCCTTCGATACCCGCGGTCTTCTGATTTTTGTTTGCGTAGGTCAGGACCGCGACCCGCAGCCCGCTGACTTCCACCGCGAACAGACGCGCTCCGTATGCTGTATCAGCGATTTCGCGCAGGACTTTGACGCCGCGCTTCTTCGTCTTCGCGATCGCCCACGCCGCATCGGCATCGGACACCTCGAGGGTCAAATCCGTGTCGGGGGCATTCGCCGCGACAATCAATTCCACCGCGCCTCCCGGGACCTCGAGTTGAAATCCGTGGGCCCCGCCCTCATGCCACTCGCGACCGGGCGTCGCCCCAAGGGCGCGGAGTAGCTCCAATGCGGGTTGAAGGTCTTCCTGCGTCTTCCCCAGTACGCGGGGAACAATAATGCTTCGGATCATAGGAGTCCATTGTAGATGGTAGCCCGATCAGTGCCCGCCACTTGGAGGTCGGTAGCCCTGCCAGACGTACTCCAGCGCTTCGGGCAGCGTCTGCTCTCTCACACCGCGATCGACGTGCACGGCGTTGCGGGCAAAGACGAACTGGTAGTGATAGCCCTTATCGGCGAGCACGCTCGCCATGCGCTCATTCGCCAGCACCCAATCGTGCATGTTGTCCTGCATAAGCCGAGGGGGCAAAAGGTCCCGGTCGCCAACTTCCATCCATATCCGTATCGGTTTGGCCGGATTTTCCGGGATCAGGTGCTCATGAAACTCCCACGCCCCGTGCGGAGACTTCGGATTGTACGGCCATTGCTGGTTGACGTAGGTTCCCGAATACGTCAGCACACGGTGATATCGCTCTGGGTGATACCACGTCATGATCAACGCGCACGAGCCTCCTGAGCTGTAGCCGATGGTCGCGCGGCCGTCGGGGTCTTTGGTGAGTTTCACATTGGCCTTGGATTCGACCAGCGGCAATACTTCCTTCTCCACGAACTCTGCATCAACGTCGGACATGGTGTCGTATTCAAGGCCACGTTCGCTTCCCTGGGCGTCGCCGCCTCCGTTGCCGATGGAGATTGCCACCATCACCGGCCCCTTTTTCTCGGCGATGAGTTTGTCGAGCGCCGAAAACAGCAGGCGGTCCGACCCATCCGCTCCGACCATGAAAGGCGCCAAGCTGCCCGCCACGTACTGTTTGGGGACATAAACGAACACCTGGCGCGTATAGGGAGCGGGATGGCTGGTGGTTACGACGAGCTTGGCTGGGTCCGTGGGATCGGGAGTTCCAAAGGTATTAGGCTCACGCGCAATGCCGGGATAGATCTTGCTGTCGGAGGAGTTCATGGTGAACTCGATGACGCGTCCCTGCAGCGTGCCGTCTTGTGCGGACAATTCGGGAGCAGCCGGGTGCGTAGGCCCGATGATGAAATTGCCGTCCGTATTCGCGGGAGGGACTTCACCGTCGGGCAGTTCCTTGGCGGCGACATATCCCACAGTGTGGGGATCGCGGGTTGGCGGCGCAGGGCGTTCAGTCTTTTGCGGGGCTGGAGGAGATTGTGCGATGGCGGTGGAGGCTGCGATCGCACTGACCAGAATTGCGATGACTAACTGCAACAGATTTCGAAATTTCATGAGGCTCCATTACTCCCACATTTGCCAACCACTGGCAAATGTGGGCCACCCGCGGAGGTCTCGAATATCCATCCGCTGGGTACCCCATGCAAGGCCCTCTTTGGCCTTGAGTGGGGATTTTTCCCGCCGCGTCGGAAGACTCAACCAGTGGCCGACCTCTCTTAGAAATGGGTGGGCCTCATTTCCCCGCAGTGGGACAACGCAGCGCCTGAGGCGCGGCAGATCATAGCCCGCATTCCAAGGCAGTGAACGAAGGTTTATCTCATTGGTTCGCATTACGTTTCTGCGTCACAGAGCACGTTTTATACGGTGTTTGTCAGCATTTAGACCCAACTTGGACCCAAGTTCATCGTTTCGCATCAAGCGCCAGCTCTCGGGCACTAAACAGCGAATCGACGTTAGGATTGACGTAATCTCGTGAAAACGGGGAACATGTCGATCTAACTACCCCGTCGATGGAGTTCGTCTTTCGCCAACTCTTGGATTTTCGATGTGGAAATTTCAAAAACACGCCACTGGTATGCGGGTTCGTCTTCCCAATAATGTTCCTCAAACCCTCCAAGGCTCGTAAATTTGTCGAGCAATTCACGCGTGATCTTGGACGCATGGGAAAGAAGCAGCCCCTCCATGTAGCTGAGGGCCGACCCGCTCTTCTTCTTTTCGTATTCGACCAGAATCCAGTCCGCATCCTGTTCCGTGCCGCGTCTGCCGAGTTCCACAAAAACGGGGTCCATGTGGAGTTGTTTTTTCTCTGCAGCCGCTCGGAAGGCATTCAACTTCCGGCAACTGACCTCCAGCGCCGGCGGTTTCGTTGAGGTGATCCAGCGATTGAGCTGGTCTAAACTTTTAAGCGCCATGGCTTGCATGATTTTTTGGCCGTTACCGCTTTGGGCATTCGCGACGCAGCCAACAAATATCGGTTCAATCGCCCTCAGGTCATTCCAAGGTCCAAGAAGCGCTAGTGCGGCAGACTTCTCTTCGTCGTTAACAGTACTGTAATCCGTGTTTAGCAAGTCAATGCACTGCTTTGCTGCAGCATCACTAGGTCGTGACATCGCCGACACTTTCCGCTCTGCGGCTTTTCGTTTTTGCTCTGCTTTTTCCTCGGCGCTGAGAGCGAGGCCGCCTCCATCGCATTCATAACAGGTATGAACCACATAACCGCGTCCAATAGTTGTCCCTTTGCCTTTACAGACTGGACAAGCCACGGCCTCACGCGCAGCGGGTGCGGTCCGCCGTGGCGCGACGTTGGTCGAATGCTGGACAGGACGAGATGGCCCTGCGAAGGATGACTGTGCTTGTTGACGCGGAGTTCGGCAAAAGTCGCAATGCGTATTCTGTAATGCATTTGTGGCTTTGCAGTGCGGACATTTCCACGCGTCTAGCCTAATTGATGAAGCCTTGGAACCTTTAGACCCGACGGCTTGCTTTCCAAAAAGTCGATTCCAAAAGCCCATAGGCACCTCGCTGCAAGAGCTGGTATTTTAACGCCGCATCATACCATTTGCGACACCGGCAGGTGGCCCATACCGCCCTCTTCTGGCGGGGTCGGTCTTTTGACTTCAACGGACTCCTGACGAATTACCACGCGCATGGTTCATCCATTTCCACGCACGATCGATGTCCCATATTGGAACTGCACAGGTTACTTTCGTTCCGTCAGAAACCCGAATCTCCTTGCGGCCCACTCGCTAGCTCCTCTATACCTTCACCGAGGATCGAGGGATTCTTGTGCCCTCACCTCGCGGCCCAGGCTGCGATTGCCCGCGGCTCTTTGACAATTCGACATCGTCGGTCTTGCGGGCCGCTCCCTGAATTTTGCCAGCATACAAGGTGTGGCATGGTGTTATGGTTATGTATAACAATTTCTAATAGTTGACGACAACGATGTAACTCATTTATTTAGAGCAGTCTATTGCATCTGAGCATGTGTTATAGTTGTGTATAACAATAAAAAATTAGGGGCTCGACCTCATGAACATCGACTCTGACTGGGACGACAATCAGCCCATTTACCGCCAAATCCGGGACTTCATAGTCACCACGATCATGGACGGAAGCCTGCCGGAAGGCGAAGCTTTGGCATCCGTCCGCCGTCTAGCCGCCGAGTTTCGGGTGAGTCCTCTCACCGTCCTCAAGAGCTATCAGCAACTCGTGAGCGAAGGGCTGGTCGAATCGCGTCGAGGACGCGGCATGTTCGTCATTCCGGGCGCCCGCCAACTAGCGCTGGCGGCCGAACGCGAGAGGTTTTTGCAGGAGGAATGGCCGCGCTTACTCGACACCATCGAGCGCCTCGGCCTGAACCCCGAAGAACTATTGAATCGCGCACCACGGGAACCATCCGACTCCACCGAACCTCGATCGTCCGACAAGCAGCGGTAAAGAGGCCGGGCGCCTTTTCTAACCACTAACCACTAACCACTATCTCCCCTTGAACTGCGCAGCCCGCTTCTCCAGGAAGGCCTTGGTGCCTTCATTCTTGTCCTCGGTCGAGCAGCATACGGCGAAGAGTGTGGCTTCGAGGTAAAGGCCTTCGGCCAGAGTCATGTCGAGGCCGTGGTTCACCGCTTCCATGGCGTACTGCACGGCCAGCGGAGCGTTGGCGATGATCTTGGCGGCGATGGCTTCGGCGCGCGGGATGAGTTCCGCTGCGGGCACGACTTCATTCACCAGCCCGATGCGCAGGGCCTCGGCGGCGGTGATCATCTCGCCGGTGAGCACGAGCTGCTGCGCTATGCCTTTGCCCACCAGCCGCGACAGCCGCTGCGTGCCGCCGTAGCCGGGGATCAGTCCGAGCTTGACCTCGGGTTGGCCGAGCTTGGCATTGTCACTGGCAAGACGCATAGTGCAGGCCAGCGCCAGCTCGCAGCCACCGCCGAGCGCGAAGCCGTTGATGCACGCGATCACCGGCTTGCCCAGATTCTCGATGGAATCGATGATGGCCTGGCCGCGGTGGGTGTACTCCTTGGCCGAGATGGGCGACTGCTGCGCCAGCTCGCTGATGTCAGCGCCGGCGACGAAGGCCTTCTCGCCCGCTCCGGTGAGGATGACCACACGTACTTCGGCGTCGTCTTTCACCGAGGCGAACGCCTGGCGCAGCTCGTCCATGGTGGCCATGCTCAGGGCATTGAGCACCTTGGGGCGGTCAATGGTGATGTAGGCGATGTGGTTTTTCTTTTCGAGATGGAGGTTCTGGAAGTCGGTCATCATCGATCCTTTTGCATCCTAGATTTCGTCGTTGGCGTACGGATTGGCCAGGGTCACCTTGGTACCGGTGCGATATCCTCAGTGCACGGGTAAGTCGTTACCGTCACTCCGAATCCCAGTCTATTGCCGTTAACTGAGGAAAGAACTGCCTTATAAAGTCGTCATCTTTCGGGACACATCTAACCTTGACCTCCGAGGCCAGCACTTTGCCGTAGAGGCCGAGTTTCGGTTCCGTAGAGAAAGCCATTACGGTAAGCACCCCACCGGTCTTAACTCCACCGCCGAAGAAGCTATCTCGAGCGCTGTTGCCGCTGCTCTCGGTGGCAACACTAACAAACGCTCGGAGCTTTTCCCCGCGGTTTAGAGTTCGCACGACCTCCCGCTCGATTTCACCCGCGGAAAAGAAATCGAAACCACTGAGGATCTCCCCTTTGCTGTTCTTCCTAACTTCCGTCCAGATTTCCACTCGATCTTTCAACGCTTCGATTTCTTGGTCATAAAGCATGGGACGCGATAACGCGCCGGGAATCCAGGGCGCGTCCTGAATTTTGATGGCGACGTCGATGAACGTCCTCAGACAAAAAGCCACAGTTTCTTCTCGCCAGTTGCCTGGATGTCCAAACGCCGACTGCTTCCATTGTGGAGTCCCTTTCTCTTCTCCGTAAGTCGGAACGAGCGGCAGGAACTGCTGTAAGGCGAGGAAGTCGTTCGCATGAACGCCAAAACCCGACAATCGGATGGCATCGTCACTGCGCGGGTTGCCTGCAGTCAATCCCCGAAGCGCTGCGTTGTTCCTGAAGACTATGGAAAGAGCCACCGCGATCTCCTCGAGCGCTGCTTTGTAATTCGCCTCGGAGGCCAATCGCCTTGCCTCGTCATACCTAGTCTTTACCTCTGAATCCGCAAGAAGAGCGGATTCATCCAGCTCGCTAAAAGGAGTCTTCAAGTAATCGGAACACCACTCAGTGACGTGTTGATATACGCTCTCACCAACTCGTGCCCACTGTCTGCCGTCGGGATACAAACCTTGATGTTTTAGCAGAGATCGGACATCATTTAGCTGACGCAGGTACTCTCTGCCTTGGGGCGCAAGATCCGTCATCTTCTCGATTGGATCGAAGTAGTCCATGAGGTAAGTCTTCCCGCGGTTGGCCGGCAGGCATCCGAGTTCGTCTGCAACGGCAGCAATCGCGAGTTCTGCTGCATCATGCGCGGTGATGATATTCCGAGCGAGTGTGTGCCTGTCGTGCACGGCAACCGGCTCGAAGCGGAACCGATCTAGAAGCGATTTGCCCAGCAGTAACCGGTCTACGACTGTTTGTTTTAGAGCCACAGTGCTCGACTCCCTCCTCCGTGCCCAGCTTACACAAACGTTCTCGGCACCGGGTTCTTCGGGTCGGCGTAATCGTAGAATCCCTTGCCAGATTTCCGTCCATACCAGCCCGCCAGCACCAGGCGCTTCAGCAGCGGAGGCGCGGCAAAGCGCCGTTCCTTGAACTCGTCATACATGACATGCGTGATGTAGTAGGTGGTATCGAGGCCGACGAAATCCAGCAGCGTGAACGGCCCCATCGGGTGGCCGCAGCCCAGCTTCATGGCCTCGTCGATGTCGGGGATCGAGCCCACACCCTCTTCATAGGCGCGAATCGCATCGAGCAAATAGGGCACCAGCAGCCGGTTCACGATGAATCCCGGCTTGTCGCTGGTGCGCACCGGGACCTTCCCCAACTTCGCGCCGAACGCGACCGCGGTCTCATAGACTTCGGGAGCGGTGGCGATGGTCTTCACCACCTCGACCAGCTTCATCATGGGGACGGGATTGAAGAAGTGCAGCCCGATGAAGCGCTCGGGGCGCTTGGTGGCCGTCATCATTTCAGTGATGCAGATGGACGAAGTATTACTGGCAAAGATGCAGTCTTTCTTAACTATGGAATCGAGTTGCGCGTACGTCTTGCGCTTCTCGTCGAGGTTTTCGATGATGGCCTCGATCACGATGTCGCAATCCGCCAGGTCCTGAATGTTGGTGGTACCCTTGAGCCGCGACTGCGCCGCCGCCTTCTGTTCAGCGGTGATGCCGCCCTTTTCGATGCCGCGCTCCACCAACCGCCCGAGCGACTTGTCGATGCCCGCGAAACCCTTGTCGAGAAACTTCTGGTCCTGCTCCAGCACTACAACGTCGCAACCCGCTGAGGCTGCGACCTGCGCGATGCCCGAACCCATGAGCCCACAACCCAGTACGCCAACTTTCTTGATTTCCATGAGGACCCTCGTAATTAGCAATTAGTAATTGGTAATTGGTATTTGCGAATCATTTCACCGGCGGATTGCCTTTTATTGGGTGCGCTTGCGCCAGTGTATCCGCCAGTGTCGGCACCGCATCGGTGGTCACCAAGGTGTTCTGAAACACCACGATCTTCCAACTTCCGTCTGGGTCCCGCTCCGCCACCAGCGTAGGGCGCGCCTGGATATGCTGCTCGGCGCCGTTCAGGTACCACGTGAGGTTGGCGAAGATAAACACGACCGCCACATCCGGACGCACGAAGCGGACGCCTTCCACCTCGAAACTGTTACGGCTGCCTTTGTAAATGGTGTCGAAGATTGTGCGGTGGCCGTGCTCAATATCGGTCTTTCCGTGGAAGTGGCCGCCCAGCACATGAATGAAGTCGGCGTCATCGGCAAACAACTCGGTCCACGCCACGCTGTCACCTCGGTTCCAGGCAGCCTCCAACTTTTCGACGATTTCATACAGGGGACGTTCTTCGGGTGTCATAACTTGGACCTCGTCTGTTGTCGGATCAGAACAATTTCAAATCAGGTGCTTTGAGCGCGCCACCGCTTCGTCGGTTGCTACCTCTGCAAATTCTCGACAATCACGGCGATGCCCTGGCCGCCGCCGATGCATGCCGTCGATAGCCCGTAGCGCGCCTTGCGCCGCCGCAACTCATAGAGCAGCGTGATCAGCAGTCGCGTGCCGGTCGCACCCAGTGGATGCCCCAGCGCAATGGCGCCGCCGTTGACGTTGGTCTTGGCCGGATCAAGGCCGAGTTCTTTCATCACTGCGAGGCACTGCGCGGCGAACGCCTCGTTCAGCTCGATCAGGTCGATGTCTGACAACGTCAGACCAGCCTTTTTCAACGCCATGCGCGTTGCCGGAACCGGCCCCGAGCCCATGAGCTTCGGATCGACGCCCGCGATTCCCCAACTCACAATTCGTCCCAGGGGATTGAGGTTGCGCTTCACGGCATCGTCCAGTTCCATTACGACGACTGCCGCGCCGCCATCGACGATTCCACTGGCATTGCCTGCGGTGACGGTGCCGTTCTTGCCGAACGACGGCTTCAGCTTGGCCAGGCTCTCGGTCGTAGTCTCGGGACGCCGATGGTCGTCCTCGGTAAACATCTCGCCCGTGGGCTCGCCTCTGCGATTGCGCAACGCTACCGGCGTGAGTTCTTCCTGGATGCGGCCCGCTTTGTAGGCGGCGTCGGCGCGCTTTTGCGAGCATAGGGCGTATTCGTCCTGCATCTCGCGGGTGACCGACTGCTGTTCGGCATAGGCCTCGGCAGTCACGGCCATGGGCATGTTGCAGTAGCTGTCGGTGAGTGCCACGAAGAGCGAGTCTTCCAGCTTGCCTTCGCCAAAGCCCACGCCCCAGCGCATGCCGCGAATGACGTGCGGGGCCTGCGACATGGCTTCCATGCCGCCGGCGAGCACACACTTCGATTCGCCGAGCTGGATCATTTGCGCGGCGGTCACCACCGACTGCATGCCTGATCCGCAGAGCCGGTTGAGGGTGATGGCGGGAACTTCAATGGGCACTCCCGCCTTCAGCGCCACGTGACGCGCCCCGTAGATCGCGTCCGACGAGGTCTGCTGGGCGTTGCCCATCACGCAGTGATCGATCTCGGCGGGCTCGACCCCCGAGCGCTTGATGGCCTCGACCGAGGCGATGGCAGCGAGTTCCTGTGCGGAGAAGTCGCGCAGCTTCCCACAGTAGCGACCCATGGGCGTGCGTGCGCCGTTGACGATTGCGATTTCAGGAAATGTGTTCGACATGGCTGGAAGGAATGGCCCGTGTGATTGTTCGGGCAGACAGACAAGTTTACCAGTGCGGCAAGTGCGCCGCAAATTGCATGGCGCAGTCTGTACGGGGCGTCGGCAAAAAGCAGATCCCTCGCCCGCCACCGCGGGCTCGTGATGACAGGCAGGTAGAGCAGTTAGTCCGCAGCGGTGCTCGAAGACCCAGGTTAACGTCGAAAAGATCGACGCGAACCTGGGGTACCCAGCTTAGTTCTTACCTCGTGATACCTCTTTAGTTCTCTTCCCCTGGGCGCATCTTTCCAGTGCGCAAATAGCGGTTGTGCCAGCCAAGAGATTCTGTCAACAGGTGCGGCGTGTGTTTGCCGTACGATAGCCGCTCGGAGCGATTGAGATAGTCGAGCAGCAGAGGCTTGTAGTCCGGGCTCGAGCACTTCTCGATGATGAGGTGCGCGCGCTGCCGCGGCGAGAGTCCGCGCAAATCGGCCAGCCCGTGCTCCGTGACAATGACCTGAACGTCATGCTCGGTGTGATCCACGTGCGAGACCATGGGAACGATGGTCGAGATGGTTCCCTTCTGCGCAGTCGAAGGCGCCATGAAGATCGAGAGGTATCCATTGCGGGCGAAGTCGCCCGAGCCTCCGATGCCGTTCTGAATGCGCGACCCCATGACGTGAGTGGAGTTGACGTTGCCGTAGATGTCGGCCTCGATCATGCCATTCATGGCGATCACGCCGAGGCGGCGAATAATCTCGGGATGATTGGAGATTTCCTGCGGGCGCAGGACGATGCGGTCACGGTATGTGGCCATATCGGCATTGACTTCGGTCAGCATCTCGGGACTGAGCGAGAATGCCGTGGCCGACGCGCAGGTTACCTTACCTGACTTCAGGAGACGGATCATGCCGTCTTGAATGACTTCGGTGTAGGAAGTCAGCCCTTCGAAGGGGCCTTCCTCGAGCCCAAACAGGACTGCGTTGGCAATGTTGCCCACGCCGGACTGCAGGGGCAGAAGATTGGCGGGCATGCGGCCCTTCTGCACTTCCCAAGCAAGGAACTCCAGAATGTGTCCGGCGATTTGCTTCGATGCCAAATCAGGCGCTTTGAATGCGCTGTTGCGGTCGGGAGAGTCGGTGAGAACGATGGCGACGACCTTCTCCGGCGAAACTTCGAGGTAAGGCGTGCCGATGCGCTGTCCGGTACTTACCAGTGGAATCGGCCCACGATTGGGTGGAGGCTGCAGACCGTAATAGATGTCATGCATGCCCTCCAACGCTGCCGGCTGCCAGGAGTTGACCTCGAGAATCACGCGCTCGGCCTGGTCGATCCAGGTCTTGTTGTTGCCGATGGAAGAACTGGGCACCAGCCGCCCATCCTCCAGCACGGCCGTGACTTCAATCAGCGCAACATCCAGCTTGCCGAGGAATCCATATTCGACGAACTGGGCCACATGGCTGAGATGAATGTCCATGTAGTCCATTTCGCCAGCGTTGATGCGCTTGCGGGTTTCGGGATCGGATTGATACGGAAGGCGGAGATGAATGCCGCCCGCCATGGCGAGGGCACCATCGAGCTCAGGGCCGGTGGATGCCCCGGTAAACACGCTGACCTGAAACTTCTGGCCGCGGAAGTTCGCGTCCGCAATGCGGCGGGCCAGTTCGATCGGAACCGCCTTGGGATAGCCGGAGCCGGTAAAGCCGCTCATGCCGACTTGATCACCGGAGTGAATCAGTGCGGCAGCCTCGTCGGCGCTCATGATCTTTTGCGCCAGCTGAGAGTTCAAAACCCTCGCGGTCGTCGGGGAAACAGTAGTAGCCATGTATAAAGCCCTTCAGTGAACTAACAATGATTCACTGTAACCGGCGCGAATCGGAGACGTCTGTGAGCTTGGTCACGGTCTGGGCATTTTGTTGAAGGACGGACGGGTGACGGAACAGACGAAGGTCGGCCAGTTCAGTTCAAACGCTTTGACAGATATCGGCGCGAAGGATGGGTACGCGGAATCCGCAAAAGACCCTCACAAGCAAAGGCACCTTGTGTGGGGCACACGTCTCTCACTTTTTCGCCAGTGGTTCGTGGTCGTAGCTGATGACTCGGGTGACCGTCCACTTCCCGTCTTGGTTTCGCCAGATTTGTACGAATTTCGCTTCCCCCACGTCATCAGCGTTTCCGGGGTGGCGGAACCGATGGGTTCCAATCTCGACCGCACCATAGTGGTTCAGGGGATAGACCTGCAGCGTTCCGGGCACGAGTTCCCGTGAAACCTTGCCACAGATGTTGTTCTTGATAGCGTCGATAAACACCTGTCGGCCGATGGCCAGGCCCGTCTTGTCGTGGTAGAACTCCAGGTCTTCGGAAACCAGGGCCGACAAGGTCGCCAGGTCGCAGTGGTTGTAGGCATCGAATAACTGCGTGTCCAGATCCTGTACTGTCTTGAACAGCGCATCGGACGCATTAGCCGATTGTGCATTGGCGGGCGAAGGCGTCGAGAAGGCCATCGCCGCGAGAACTAAGGCGAGCAGAAGGTGCGTTTGTTTGTATCGTAAATCCCCTTTAGCTGGTAGCATTTCGCTCCTTTTTCGGAATGGTTGAAGGATAGATAGAGTTCTCAGGTGATGCGAACTTCATGACCCGCTGATCTTTAGGTTCCGGCGCCGATCGCGCCATTCCTCGCTGTTAAGGATGCCCGGGCCGGCCTCGATCAGGCGAGGCAACATCTGGAACACCGACACCGGCGTCCAGCGTTTACCCTGGCGGGTACGGAAGCCGCGGCGGTTCAGTTCGTCGGCGATGCCCGAATAGGGGCCGTCCTGGATGGTCAGCTCCATGATCTGGAACAGAACCTCGCGCTCCGTGGGATTCTCCTCCAGGTGCGAGCAGTCAACCGCAACCTGCAGGCCGAATGGAACTTCCGGGGCGGGGCTGGTCTGCGCGGTGGTTTCGACCGGGATCTCCCGCTCCCATTCAATGGCGACCGGCTTCCATCCCTCGGCGAGCCGCTGCTGGAAATCGTCCGGCCCAAATGGACCCGAAACCAACTGGCGTGTGCGCTCTTTGCTGGCCATAGTTACCCCCGTGCTCTCATGGAACCTCGCCGGTGATGAGAGCAGTTGCCGTGCCAGAAAGGACGGTGCGGATGTCACTGATGCGGAGCAGGTTGCGCGGACTGAGCGTCGGGGAGTTTCGCGCTGGATGTCCAATGGCGAGACGGAGTGTACGGAATTGGGCAGGCGCTACTGGATCAAGTCGGTTAGTGCATCGCCCCAAAATTCGCGCCAAGCGCCAAAACTTTCAGCGCAAACCGAGCAATACCAGTCCGCACAGTCGGGGCGGATACAGCGCCCGCTCAGCACATAGCCGTCTTGATTGGTTTCGATACACTGGTCGGGCGGCAAAAGTCCATAGGCGATCTTCTTTACGTCGCCGCTGCTGTTGCAGCGCGGACAAGCAGGCGTCTCGACAGGCTTCATGCGAATCCCTCTACTCGGCGGCCGAAGTGGCAAGTGTACGCTTGTCCGTCTTTCCCGTCATGGTACGGGGCAGACTGTCCACAAAAGTGAAGGTGCGCGGAATCTTATACGGCTCCAACACCTCGCGGCAAGCCAGGCGCAGGCCGGTCTCGTCGAGCACCGCTCCCGGCTTGCGCTGTACGAAGGCGTGCAGGCGAACTCCGCCGCGCGCATCGGGCAGCGCCACGACCGCCACCTCTTCGACTCCCTCGATACGCTCTAGCGCGTTTTCGATCTCCACCGGATAAATTTTCTCGCCGGCGACCTTCACCATATCGTCGGCGCGGCCGGAGATATAGAGATAACCGTCGGCGTCGAAGAATCCTTTGTCTCCGGTGTAGAGCACGCGGTTGCGGATCTTGCGCGCCGTGCCTTCGGGATCGTTGAGGTAACCCAGCATGACGCTCGGGCCCTCAACACAAATTTCGCCAACTTCGCCGACTGGGCACACCGTGCCGTCGTCGTTGCGAATGGTCACCGTGGATCCGGGCAGCGGCTTCCCCACGCTGGCAGGACGGTTCGTCTCGGGTACGTTGAGCGAAACTACGGGCGAGACTTCCGTGGCTCCGTATCCCGGGAGCACAGCGTGTCCAAAGCGGCTGGTGAACTCGCGCTCGGTGGTGTCGGGCAGGCGTTCGGCACCGGCGATGCACAGCCACAACGAACTGGCGTCGCAGGGCGTGGGGTCCATCGCCAGCACGCGATATTGGCTGGGCACGGCGACGACGGTGGTCACGCGATGGCGCTCAATCAGGTTGAGCACGGTGCGCGGCACGAAGCGCTCGCAGATCACCAGGGTCGAGCCGCTCATCAGCGGCAGCAGGATGGTCACGGTCAGTCCGTAGGCGTGAAACAGCGGCAGGATGGCCAGCATCACCTGGCGATCGTCGAAGCCCGTCGCCCGGCGGCATCCCTCGGCATTGGAGATGATGTTGGACTCGCTCAACGACACGGTCTTGGGGCGTCCTGTGGTGCCGGAGGTGTAAAGCAGCACGGCCGCCTCGTGGTTGCGCGGCTGGGGGGCGAAGTCTGACATTGTGGGATAGCTGTTATCGATGACAGCGTGCGGCACTCCAGCCTCGACAAGTTTGGGGGCAAGATCGGCGGAAGTAAAGATGGTGGTCAGTCGCGCCTCAGCAAACATTAATTTCAGTAACGGAGCCGGCGCCAGGGTTGGGAGCACAGCTACCGTCTTTCCCGCCCATAACGCCCCCAGAAAGTACGGCGGAAAGTCGAGCGAGTTGGGCAGGAAGATTCCGACGTTCTCGCCAGCAGCGTGTTGCGCAATATGCGCACCGGCTGACTGCGCGCGTCGTATCAACTCGGAATAGCTGACCTGCTGCTCGCCCGCTATTAAGGCGACCTTATCTGGAAATTTATCCGCCGCTTCGCGTACCGCTGTGACGATTGCGCTGGTGCTCATGGCTCACCTGAAAAGTAAAAAGAATGCGACGGTGGGGAGTGTACACCTTGGGCGGAGACGCTGCTCGAAGGGTGGCGAAGGTCAAGCCGGTGCAAATAGAAAATGCTGCGGGGTTGAGAACCCTAGCGTGATGATCGTCCCTGGGGGAGGGCTAGAGTGCGGCGAAGGCGCGATCGATGGTGCGCGTGACATGGTCTTCGAAACGCTGAATGTCGCGTCCCAACTTATGCATCGCGTTCTGTGACGCCGGGCTCTGGGTGAGCGCAGTCAATCCCGAGACATCCTGGGTCGACACTACTACGTGCACGTTGTTCTGCATGTTGTCGTTCGCCCGCCGAATCATGACGGTCCGGTATTGCTGGGCGGCGGCTTGCGCGCGAACGCATTTCACTGCAACGCGGCTTTCCACCGCAGCGTGGATCTGCTGATCGAAATCGGCTGGCATGCTTACCTGAAAATCAATCGGCAATGGCGCAATGGGAGCGTTGGGCACGGGTGGCGTGTTGGGTAGCGCCATCTTCCATTGTGACTTTTGCACTTTCCATTGCGACTTTTCGAAGGCCCGCTGGGCCCGTTCCATGGTGCGAGCGGTGATTTCCTGCACCCGCATGGCAGCACGCTCATTCATTTCCTGCGCCCGTTCTTGAACCCGGGCGCTGATTTCTGCGGCCCTCTCCTGGGCACGTTCCGCGGCATGAAGACTTCTCTCTTGTTCGCGGAGGCCAATCTCCTGCGCCCGGAGTGCCTGCTCTTGTGCGCGCGTGGCAGCGTCGCATTGCTTTTCAGCCATCTGCTGCGCGATCTGTGCCTGCACTTCGGCAGCCTGTTCGTTGGCTGCGACCAGCACCGGCAGATTCAGCTCCGCCACCATTTGCTGCTCTTCAGGAATGCCGCGTGAGACGAACGGGTGGACCTTGGCGTCGACTTGATCGACCAGGTATTGCTTGGCGCACGCCAAATCGGCCTTCAGTTCCGCGCGCGTACAGGGGAGGTTGGCCAGGTGTCCCGAGCGGAATTCACGGGAGAAAATGGCAAAGGTTGCCACCAGGGCCAGGGTCGCTATGAGATATCGACGCTCCATACTGCCTCCTCGCTGGTCATAAGACGTGAGAACTTGGCTATGGTTAGTGAACTTTTTTTGTTCCCAAGGCTAAATTCTGCAATGTCTGAAGAAGTAACTACACGTTGCATGCCAAACTGCGCGTCCGTGTAAGTAATTGCGATGGCGATGGATACGATTCGATGTGATCGCGGCGTGAACGGCGGGGCGTCCAAAAGCAGAAGGGGTTGTCCGGTGGCGGACAGTGCGGGGCTGTCTAGTTGTGCGGTGATCGAGCCCCGGCCACTGCATTTTGGTGCTACGCTGATGCGATTATGACCGCCGAAGAGGTTAAACGACTGCTGCAACTGACGCCGCTGGAGTTGGAAGGCGGCTTCTTCCGCGAAACCTATCGCTCCCGCTGGCAGGTCGCATCGGAGTATCTGCCGGAAGGCACTCGCGGCTCGCGATCGATCGGAACGGCGATCTACTACATGGTCACGCCTGAGTCGTTTTCCACCCTGCACCGGCTGCCCGGGACCGAGGTCTTCCATTTCTACATGGGAGATCCGGTGGTCATGCTGCAACTGCATCCTGACGGCTCCTCGCAGACGGTGACACTCGGCGCCGATCTGGCAAGCGGTCACGAACCGCAGGTGGTGGTGCGCGGCAACGTGTGGCAGGGATGCAGGCTGGCGGCCGATGGCAGATGGGCGCTGCTGGGGACGACCATGTCTCCGGGTTTTGACTATGCCGACTATGAGACTGGAGTGCGCGATGATTTGATGGCGCAGTATCCCGATGTAGCGGAGATGATTCGGGAGTATACGCGGTAGCTGGAAGTTTGATTCTTGCAACCAGTAAATTTTCAAAATAAAAACTCGTTATACATAACTAGAACACTATGTCACACGTTATATATCTATTATAATTATATAGTTAGTTTAATCAAAGCAAATATTGTTGACTGATATACATAACTATATCACCACATCACTATAACGCTCTCTCGGGATGAAGAGGCCGCCTGCCACCTATTGGGGAGGATTCCGGGAATTTGTCAAAGAGCGAGACGCTGTCTGCGGACTGGCCGCGGACGGGCAAGGCTCGGCGCTGCCTAGTCCCTGAACTGTTTGTAGCGGGTGCGAGAAGGAAGCGCCAGAGAAATCAGCATTAGGAAAAAACGAAAGTAACCATCGCCAAGCGGGCGGAGGAAGCCTCACGTTTGCTATAAGCAGGAGATGTGGCCTCCGGCGGTGCGGGTTTTCGTATGCCGTCCCTTCGTCCGCAACGCGGACTCCGGGACTCTGGGATTGGGAAACTCTCCCCCAGTGCTGAAGAGTCTGTTACGAAACTGCCGACGTCTTGTCCGTTCAGTGATGTTTTTTGCGCTGCGTTTTCTTTACGGCGATGGGGCACGTATTGTTGCTTGCGCGGCCCCACTTAGCGGACTAGGACAACCCGCAAACTGGCGCCTCCCAGGACCTTTAGCATGCGTTTCAAGTTGTAGGCCATGGTGGCGAGGCTGATTTCTGTCTGCGCGCCGCCGGCTCCGCGTAGCAGAAAGCGCGGATGTCCGAAGATGCGGTACTTCAACTCCGCAAAGGGACGCTCCACCACACAGCGTCGCAAGCGCATCGCCTCTGCCGTAGCCCGCTGCTGCATGCGTTCGAGCGCGCCTTCATACATATGCCGCTTCACCACCCGTCGCGCCGCTGTGGTGCAACGCGCGCGCAACGGACAAACTCCACACACCGCCGCCTCGCCCGCATACACCACCTGCCGTCGCGCGGCCTGCACTTGTTGCCGCCGCAACCGCTGGCCTGTCGGACAGACCATCGTGTCACTGGCCTCGTCATAATGAAACTCGCTGCGGACGAACAGCGTACCGTCGCCTTGATTATTTACGCTACGATGGGCCGGCACATGCGGCGCGATCCCTTGGGCTTCGCACGCCGCTGCCTGTTCTCCGTTCGCGTAGCCCGCATCGGCCACCACCTGCAGCGACTCCGGCGAGCCCACCGCCTGCTTGGCCGCTTCCGCCATGGGCTGCAGACTGCGCGCATCGTTGCTCTCCGTCGTCACTGCCTGCGCTACGATGATGCCGCACTCCGCGTCCACCGCCGTCTGCACGTTGTACGCCGGACGCTTGCCCTCCGTCGTGCGCATAAACCGTGCCTCTGGTTCGGGATCGTTCTTCAGCTTCTCCAGCGCCGCTTGCACCGCGCTGTGATCGATCACCACATCTTCCTGCGCGTCGGCCGCCTCCATCTCGTCCAGATAGCGCTGCACCGCGTCCCGCTCTTTCACCCGCGCCGCGCTGCTCACCGCACGAAACTTCGAGCCGTCAATCGCTACCCACTCTCCGCGCACCAGCCCCACCTCTCGCGCCAGCCTCACCAACTCCGCCCCCGCTTCCTTCACCGCCTCGCAATGCATCCGCCGAAACTCGGCAATCGACTTGTAGTCCGGACGCAGCCGCCCCAGCAGCCACATTACTTCCACGTTGCGCACGCACTCCGCCTCCAGCCGCCGCGACGAGCGCAGCTGGTTCATGTACCCGTACAAATACAGCTTCAGCAGATCGCGCGGATCGTAGCCCGGTCGCCCCGTCTCCGCCGGCTCGCTGCGCACGAATCCCAGCTTCCCCATCTCCAGCCGGTTCACAAACCCCTCGATCACCCGGCATACATGATCTTCTGGAATGAACTCGTCCAACGTCACCGGAAACATCGTCACCTGCTCCCGCGCTTCTCCTGTCAGGTAGGCCATGTCCGCTAACTTACTACCCTCGCCCCACATCTTCCCATCTCTTCTTTCACCAGTTACCGAGTTTCGTAACAGCCTCTGAAGCACTGGGCTTTGATACGGCGGCCCTGCCGGGCCTTATTCCCGGCTGGTCGCCGAGAGGAAGGGCGCGAATCTTTCGACAAGCTCACGATGGGCTTTCGGGCACCCGGCAAACGAAGCGCCACATTGCCGGAGGTTGGCAAATACCGGCCACCTGCCAAGGCCGCTGCGCTTTCGGGATTGGTTACGAGATGGCCTGTTTACGCCAGGTACGGTGCAACGTGGAGCGATTCGACGTAAAGTATGGGTGTGAAATCGGCCTGTGTTTCAGCGTTCCTCCTTTTCAGTGCGATATGCCATGGACAAGCCACGGCAGCCAAACAAACCCTAGCTTTTCAGTGGAATTGGCGAGACACTCAGTCGTTGACTGGTATGGAGACTGTCGCCACGTCGAACGATATCAGCGCGAATGACCGAGCGATGCTCCTCGACTCTTTGCTGCCTTATTTTAAGAACTCTGCGAATCCAAAGGAACGTGCATTGCAAACGAGGGTAAGGCCCGTAGACCTGAACAGTGATGGTGTCCCAGAGCTTATCTGTCAGGCCTCTGGTCTTGACCTGTGCAGTCCGACTGGCAACTGTGCCTTCTGGATTTTCCAAAAGACTCTGGGTGGATACAGGCTATTGCTGAGCAGAGGGAGTGTGCAGAATTTCACCGTTCAGCCGACCGGCACTAGTGGATTTGCAGACTTGGTATTGGGAATACATGGTTCCGCGACTGAACAAGGGTTGTCTCTATACAGGTTTCACGAAGGGCGGTATCGAAAAGTGGGCTGCTACGAAGCCAATTGGCAGTACCTGGGCAAGGACGGGGAGTATCACGATTCCAAGGAGCCTAAGATGACGCCTTGCCGATAAATTGCATGAAATCCGTGGTGCCGTATCGACAGCGCTCCGCAGGCAGGCTTTGGGGCGATGGCGCGGCGGGCTTCCCGGATTACCTCCGAGAAATCGCCATGTCACTCCCTATCCCCGCGCACCGAGCTGCGGCCAGTCAGATACTCAATAACTCACCCGCACTTCCCCGTTCCGTGGCACTTGCGATCGGTGGAGGAGCAGGTGCCAGGCTCGGCCAACTGGCCGTCGGGGCCGATGCAGGTCTGGGTATGGATGCACCAGAACAAGCCATCGTTCGTCGGAGGCACCGTGGGGTCGTGGTCCACGCCGATGAATTGCTGCTTCCAGCGCAGGGCCGTGCAAAGAGTTTCGCAGGTGGTATCGAAACGCTCTTGATCGGGCATCAGCATCATGCAGCACCTCCGGCGGGCGCGGTGGTATTGCGGACGACCACGGCACATCTATCGTCGACTAAAGTCGACTTGGATCGATTTAATAAACGGACTTGCCGGCACGGCTGAAGGCGTGCCCTTTCAAAGCGTCGATGAGCGCGATTGCCGAGCGCCTTCATGCGGCACCTCCGGCGCCACCACTGGCAGCGTTGAGGATGGCGCGTTTTACCGCCGCCTTGGTCAGTGTGATCTTGTATTTGTTGCGGCTGAGCGGCTTGGCTTGTGCCACAGCCGCACTGGCTGCAGCCATCGCCGTGTCGGGGGTGATGGTTTTGCCAACGAGTGTCTGCGCGGCTTCAGGCGAAATCCACGGAATAGGCGCGACGTGTCCAAGCACCACACGCGCGCTCTTCACGGTGTTGCCATCCATCTCGAGCGCGACACTCGCCATCGATAGCGGCCAGTCGAACGCCGCGCGCTGACGCACTTCGTAGCTCGCGGCCTTTAAGCTCTGTGACGGAGGAGGCACGATCAACTCGATCACCATCTCATCGGGCTTCAAGTCGTGCTCGCGCTGTCCGTCGGCGGTGGGGATCACGAAGAACTTCTCCAGCGGCAACTCGCGTACGCCGGTGCCGGAAGCTTTCGCCGAATAGATGCGGATCTTCGCGCCAAAAGCAATCAGCACGGGAGCGATGGTCGAGGGGCTGACGAAATAGGCTGGACCGTCATTGCCGAGAATGGCGGCGTAGCGATTGTCGCCCTCGACCACCATCGACTTGCCGTTGGGCGCCTTGGGTAACAACCCCATGCCGTTGCGGAAGTACCAGCAGCGTGGACGCTGGCACATGTTGCCGCCCATCGTTGCTACATTTCGAATCTGCGGACTCGCGGCCTCGATGGCCGCTTCCGCCAGCACGGGATAGTGCTGGCGCACGTTCGCGTCCTCGGCAAATTCGGCAATCGTTGTGAGGACGCCGATGCGCAGGCCGTTGCCGGGCTGATAGTTGATGCCGCGCAGTCCGTCGATGTGCTTCACGTTGACCAGTCGCTTGGGCGCGACAACGTCGTCTTTCATCAGCGCCAGCAAATCGGTGCCGCCGGCGAGAATCGCGCCTTGTTCGCCGACCAACGCGGCTACCTGCTCTTTCTTGCTGGCGCTGGCGTATTCAAATGCCTGCATGGAGGCCTCCTCGCGGGCTAAAGCCCGCTCGGGATGAAGAAAGGAGCACTGGTACGACACGGCTAAAGCCGTGCCCTTTCAAAACCGGACTAACCATGCGAACCTCCAGCCTCATCGAGCGCTTCGAGCACGCGGTCGGGGGTGAGCGGCAGGAAGGGCACGCGCACTCCGATGGCATTGGCCACGGCGTTGGAGATGGACGCTCCCGGTGAAACCACCGGGGGTTCCGCCAAACCGATGACGCCGCGCTCGTCGTAGCCTTTGCCGGTCATCATGTGCACCTGCAGCTCGCCGATGTCGCTCAGTCCCGCGAGCCGGTAGAACTCCAGGTTCGGATTCAGCACGCGACCGGTAACGGGATCGAGAATCTTCTCCTCATAGAGCGCGTAGCTGATGCCCATGATGAGCGCACCATACACCTGGCTCGAAGCTGTCTTGACGTCAACGACCAAGCCGCAATCCTGGACTGCGACCATCTTGTTCACGCGCACCATGCCAGTTTCGATATCCACCGAGACGTCGGCCATCTGCACTCCGCCAACGCCGCTGTTGGTGAGGTCAGGTGGCTTTTCCTTGTCGGGATTCTTGCCACGCACCGTGAGCGGCACGGCGCCGATCTTGGCGCAGGCTTCTTTCCACAGCAGGCTGCGGCTGGTATCGCTCTTCACGCGCACGGTTCCGTCTACAGCTTCAAGTTCCTCAGGCTGCGCCTTCAGAGCCGGAGCGACTTTGGCGAAGAGTGCGTCGCGCGCATCGACGGCTGCGCGGCGCGTCGAAGACGTCACGCCGCCGGAGGTTGTGCTGCCGCCGCTGCCTCCCGACTGGGGATAACGATTGTTGCCATACAGCAGATTGACTCTTTCCATCGGGATGCCGAGCGTGTCCGCGGCGACGATAGTGATGATGGTGCGCGCGCCGGTGCCCAGGTCCTGCGTGCCCATCTTGATTTCGACCGAGCCATCGGGATGGATGGTCAGGTCGCAATCGCTGTTGTGGCCGCGGCCTCCCCAGGTGTGCATGGAGAGTCCCATGCCGCGCTTGATATTGCCCGGAGTTTTGTCGCCGCGCTGGTGCCAGTTCTTCTTCCATCCCATCATTTCGTCGGCGATGGCGAACTCTTCGCGGTAGGTCTGGGCGCGGGGGCCGGCGATTTCCAGGTTGCGGCTGATGAACTCCAGCGGGTCCATCTTCAGCTTGGCGGCAAGGTCTTCGATCGCCGACATGGTGATGAGCGCCGCTTGAGGATGATTGGGCGCGCGCCAAGCACGGGCGCTTCCCTGGTTGGTGGAGATGGCTGTGTTCTGCTTGCGCTGGTTGGGAATCTCGAAGATGTACGGCAAAGGTGGAGTGCCGCCGCCGCCCACGCCGCCGGTTCCCCAAGAACGCGAGTCCCATGCGACGAGTTTGCCGTCCTTGTCTGCCGCTATCTTGACGCGCGCATAGGCTGAAGGACGCATACCGGCGACTTCGAATTCGGCACGGCGGTCGAGCATGTTCTTGACGGGCTTGCCGGCCGCGGCTTTCGAGAGATTCGCGGTGTTGATGTCCCAGCGGTCGGCAGAAAATTTGCTGCCGAATCCGCCGCCGACGTTTTGCTGCAACACGTTGATGCTGCCGGCTGGAACGTTGAGCGGTTCGGCCATTTGCGCCGCGATGCCCGAAACGTTTTGCGTCGAGATGTGGACGACTAGCTCTTTGTCGCTATTCCATTCGCTGGCAGACCCGTGGGTCTCCAGACACGAGTGGACGATACACGGCACACCGTAAACACCCTCGACGGTTGCAGCCGCAGATGCGAAGGCCTTGTCGGGTGCGCCGGTGGTTTGCAATCCCGTCTTCTTGTACGGCGATTTCTGCTTGGCTTCGGCGGGAACGAATTTCGCTTTGCGGAGGGCCGCGATGACAGCAGGCTCCACGCCCATGCCCTTCATCGACTCGTAGTCTTTTTCTTCGGGCTTGAAACTGACGCCGCGCTTTTGAATAGCTGCGATGACCTCGTCGTCCGGCACCTGGTTCTCTTCCATGTCCTGGAAGTCGTCGGAACTGACGGGCCCGGTGTCAGCGGCAACCGTCTTCGGCGGCTCGGCATCGGAGACGAAGTGCGGAAGCACCTCGTACACGACCTTGATGGCGCGCATCGCGTCTTCTGCAGTGCCTTCATCGACCGCTGCAACACCAACTACTTCGTCGCCTGCCCAGAAAATTTCGCTGCCGGGTTTCTGGATGACCACGACCGCTTTTACGCCCGGCATTTTCTCAGCCGCGCTGGTGTCGATGCTGGTAATGCGGGCATGGGCGTAGGGACAGCGGAGAATGTTGCCCGCCAGCAGTCCCTGCGGATTGTAGTCATACGTGTACTTGGCTCTGCCCGAGGACTTGGCTGGGCCATCGACGCGCGAGATGCTCTTGCCCAGCAGCGGACGGGTAGCCGGATCGGGCCAACTGTACTGGCTCATGACTGTTTACCTCCGGCGAGTGCCACAGCGCGAATGCCGTCATACGTACCGCAACGGCAGTAGTTACCGCTCAGGCCGTGACGAATATCCTCGGCACTCGGCTTCGGATGCTGCTGCAAAAAGTGGGTGGTGGCGACGACAAATCCGGGAGTGCAGAAGCCGCACTGTTGCGCGTCGTGCGCAACGAAAGCCTGCATCACCGGACTTAAAGCATCGCCTTCGGCCAGGGCTTCGATGGTGGTGATCTTCGCGCCTTGGGCATCGATGGCAAGCACCGAACAGGCATACACAGGCTTGCCATCCAATAGAACGGTGCAGGCCCCGCAAGCGCCCCGATCGCAGACGCGCTTGGCACCGGTGAGGTCGAACTGTTCGCGCATCGCGTCGAGCAGGGTCACACGCGGTTCGAGTTCGGCGCTCAGCTTCTTGCCGTTGACGTTGAGTGTGACCGGCACCTTGCCGGGCCCATGTATGGTGACCTCTTCGCCGGCGGCTTCGACCACCTTGGTCCCCAAAACCAGCGGGACCGCAGCGGTGACCGCCGAGATCTTTATGAAGTCGCGTCGCGAAAAGCCCAAAGTTGTTTCGCGCGGGTGGGCGTCGTCGTCTTTCATCTTGCCTCCACGAATGAATTGGAGCGGAGTAATTTTGTAGTTAGACGCTGGCGGAAATTGTTAGCTACGGATTTGCGAACTGTCCTGGCAGTCACGGCGGCTCTATCCAATCGGCGCAAGGAACCGATGAGCGCGAGTATAACTCCGCAGGCGGGAGGTGGAACAGCGGCAGGCGGAATGCAACAAAAATGTGCGGCGCGATGAAGAGCCGTCATCAGGTTTTGGCGAGCGGTCGGCGGATGGGCAAATAACGACCGAAAAACAAATCCCCCGCGGACTAACGTCCGGAGGGGATGACAAACATAAATAGCTTCTCGCAGTCTTGTTTACTTCAGTGTCTTGACGAACTTCACCACGTCGGTGATCTGGGCGTCCGTCAATTTGCCCTTGAAGGCTGGCATTTTGCCTTTGCCGTTGGTGACGAGGGCGGCCAAGTCGGCATCGGACATCTTCTGCACTTCCGCGCTTCCAAGTGGTTTGAGTCCCATGCTCTTGCCCATGCCGGTGCTGGCGCTGCCGTCGGCACCGTGGCACATGGCACATTTAGCCTTGAAGGTGTCAGCTCCGGTGGCCTGGGCCGTGGCGATCATCGGAACCGCCAGCGCTAACGCCAGCCCTACGAGTGCGATCTTCTTTACCAAAGTCATGCTTATCTCCTTCGCCCCAATTGGGTTGCGGGTCGTTCATGAAGAAAAAATACCGTCTGGGACGGCGCCCTTACTGTAACTCTGTGAACCGCACTTGGCTACTACGGTTTTCACTTCGTTGGGAGGGAAAAAACGCGCAGGGCGGGTGATATGCCGCAAGCTCACACCGTCCCGTTCGTGCCAGGCCCCATTACTACTGAGTTAAGTCATTTTTTACCAATGGCTTAGCACATTTCTAATAAACCCCGCGAGTTTGGCACTTGTTGTGCCTTTACTTTGTGTAATCTTTTTTTCGGAGAGACCACCGTGGAACCGACCTTGGTAGTAGTTGGCCTGAACTTTAGGACTTCGCCGGTGGCTATCCGAGAGCGGTTCTGGATCGCCGAGCCCCGGCGCCACGAGGCCCTGTACCAACTAGTGCGCGCCGAGGGCATCGATGAGGTGGTCGTTCTGGCCACCTGCAATCGCACCGAGTTCATCGTCTGGGCGAATGACGTTCCCACCGCGGCGAACTCGGTGTTGCGCTTCCTGACCCACGAATACCAACTAAAGTTGTGCGAATGGTCGCACTTCTACCGTTTGATGGACGACGTCGCGCTCACCCACGTTTTCCAGGTGGCAGCGGGGCTCGACTCGATGGTCCTGGGCGAGCCGGAAATCGCCGCTCATATGCGCGAAGCGTTGCGCCAGGCACAAAAAGCCGGCACCTCCGGCCGTTTCCTCGACGGCATCATCCAGAAAGCGCTGGCGGTATCCGCGCGCGTTCGCAATGAAACGAGTATCGCCGACTCCAACATAACGGTCCCGTACGCCGCGGTCGAGCTGGCGATGGGCGTTCTGGGAGATCTATCCGGCTGCGAAGTACTGTTAGTCGGCGCGGGAAGGGTGAGTCAGCTGGCTGCTAAATGCCTGCGGAGCGCCGGCGCCAGCCGCCTGAAGCTGATGAGCCGGACGCCGCAAAAGGCGGAAGAACTCGCGTTCAAACTCAACGCCAAGGCGGTTTCGAGCGACGACCGGCTCGGCCACCTGAAGTCCGCCGATATCGTAGTGTGTTCCACCTCGTGTCCGCACAGCATCGTTAGCCTCGACGATGCCCAGCAAATTATTCGCGCGCGGCGCCAAAAACCCATGGTGATGATCGATATCTCCGTACCACGCGACATCGACCCCCGGGTGGGCGAGGTTGATGGGATACACCTGTTTGATATGGATGATCTGGAAAAGGTAGTGAAGAAGGACATGTATGAGAGGCGGGGCGCTGCCGAGGAGGCCAACAAAATCGTTGCCGACGAAGTATTGGGATTCCGCCGCCGGCTCATGGCGGAACGGGTCATACCGACAGTGGTAGCCTTGCGCCACCGGCTCGAAGAGCTTTGCCAGCAGGAAGTAGAATTCGTTCGCAAGGAGTACGGGCCCTTCACCGACGACCAGGACCAGATACTGACCACCCTCGCGTCACATATTACGCAGCGTATTTCGGGCTCACTGGCGCGGGAATTGCGCGATCTTCCGGATCGCACCGGGCAGGATATGCTGACCGTCGCCATCCACCGTCTGTTCCAGTTGGAATCGTCCGAAATGGTGGAAGCAGGAAAAGAAAACTGACTGTAAAGAATCACATTTGAAGGAGTAGGCAATGCCTGAATCTGCGCAAGACAGCAAAACAAACATAAACCTGGGCTTCACCAGCGTACAGGCGTACACCCTGGCAGTGATCACGCTGATTATCGGAATCGCGGTCGGCTACTTTGCCCGCGGCTCGGCTCCAATAGCGGTTGCGCCGGGCGCGGCACCAACCACTGCGGCTACGGCGCCCGCCGGAATGGGTGGCGGAGCCGGTATGGGCACCGGACAACTGCCGGGCATCGGCAGTCAACAGCAGGGCGGAACATCCCCTGAGATGCTGGCCGAGGCGGCCAAGCCGTTGCTGGCCAAACTGCAAGCCAATCCGAGGGACTTCGATAGCCTGAGGCAACTCGGGAACCTGTACTACGACGGTCAGGCCTACCCTCAGGCCATTGAGTACTACAGCAAGGCGCTGACCATTGACCCCAAGAATCCTGACGTCCTCACAGATTTGGGAACAGCGTACTGGTATACGGGAGACGCGGACAAGGCACTAGCGTATTTCGACAAGTCGCTGACTATCCGGCCCAACTATCCCGGGACCATGTTTAATCAAGGAATTGTGATGTGGCAGGGCAAGAAAGATCCCACGGGTGCAGTCGTGGTGTGGGAGCAGTTGCTGAAAGCCAATCCCAACTACGAACAGAAGGACCAGGTTCAGATGCTGATTGAGCGCGCGAAAATGCACGGAGCAGGCGCTACTAAGGGCTAAGTTTCGTGGAGCACGGAGCACTTGCTCCTGCGTTCGCATTCGCTCACCCCGGGGACGCGCCCGCGCAGAGCGCGTCCCGGGGTTTTAAGCGCTGTGGGTTTCGTCGGTGGGGAGGTTACGAGTGACTCGCCGCCATCTTGGACATGGCCTCGTCCATCGCAGCTTTCATCTCCTCGGGGCTCTGGTCTTTGATGTGGGTCGCAATCGACCAACGGTGGCCGAACGGATCTTCTACGGTTCCGTAGCGATCGCCCCAGAACTGGTCCTGCAAAGGCATGACGACTTTCGCTCCGGCTGCTAAAGCAGAGGCGAATACCTTGTCGGCGTCTTCCACATACATGTGCAGCGTGACGCAAGTGCTGGCCTTGGTCGTTGTCGGCGCCACCACTCCGTAGGCCTGAATTTCGTCGTTGAACATCAGGATGGAGTCGCCGATCTTGACTTCGGCGTGGATTACTTTGCCGTCTGGCGTGTAGGCCATGCCACGAACCTCGGCTCCGAAAGCTTTCTGATAGAAATCTGCGGCTTTCTTGGCATCGCTCACGATGATGTGGGGCGTAATTCTGTGATAGCCCGGGGGGATAGGGGATACAGCAGCACTCATGGTGCCTCCTTTGAAATTGGGTGACGATGCGGCGCGGCGGCCGCGAACCGGAAAGTTCGGCAGCCAATCCAAAATTTGGTCAGGAGATTCTATCGCACTCCTGGGCCTCTAGTCAGACCCAAGAGTCAGATTGGTACGAATGTAACGCAACAAGGTGCAGTCAACTGGTGGCAGTGACTAGCCACACGTATTCAGAAGCCGCCTATCCGCGCTATTCCGTGCGCAAGGCCTTCATCGGGTCAAGCGTTGCCGCCCGACGCGCCGGCCAGATACAGGCGAAGAGCGAAATCAGCGCCAGGATCACGATGACCACCAGCAGCGTCAACGGATCGCGGGAGCTGCTTTGCACCACGTGGCCCACGATCTTGCTCAAACCGATGCTGGCTGCCGTTCCCAGCGCAATACCAATTCCCACAGTAGCGGCTACCGACTGCAACACCAGCCGAATAATGTCGAAACGTTGTGCGCCCAGGGCCATCCGTATGCCCACTTCCTGGTTGCGCTGGTTCACGGAGTACGACACCACGCTGTAGAGTCCGGTGGCCGCCAGTATCAGGCCCAAGAAAGAAAAGATGCCGAAGACTCCGGCGATGAATCGTTCGCGTCCCCAGAACATGGTGTCCAGAAACCAAGTCAGCGGATGTTGCTCGGTCACCGCCACCTCCGGATCGAGCGCCTGCAGCCGTTGCTGGGCTGACCGCAACGCGTCTGCCTGACTGCCTTTGGTGCGAACCAGCAGCGAAATCCCGTCCGGCAGAACGACGGTATGGGGAACATAGAACGCAGGCTGGACGGAGGCCTTGGTTGTGTTACTGCCCATGTCTCCGAATCCTCCATTGTTGAGGGCATCTTCAACCACGCCGATGATCTCGAACCAGCCGTCGTTGCCCTCGGCGGTCACCAGCATCGGCCGGTCCACTTTCAAGCCGGGGGCCCGCACATGCTGCCCGATGGGATCCGTGCCTGCCAGGAACTTGCGGACAAAAGTCTGGTTCACCAACGCTACATGAGCCGGACGCATCATTTCTGACTCAGTGAACACGCGCCCCTGCAACACCGGCACACCAAGGGTTGCGAACGTCTCCGGGCTGGTCAGAACGAGCCCAGCCTGTATCCCGGTCAAGTCGGGCTTGCTCTCGATTTCGACCTTGTCGGTGAATCCCTGCATGGGGGGTACCCAGGTGGTCGAAATACTGGCTTGCTCCACTCCTGGAGCACTAGCAACGGCCTGCCTTACGGCCTCGAACTTGTTGGCGCGGTCCTGCCACGTGGGATGAGAATTCTTTGGCAAGGAAAGTTGGACGCTGGTTACGACGTCGGCATCGTAGCCCAGCGGCATGCGGTACGCCGTCAGGAATGCCCGCGTGGCTGCCCCGGCGATGGCCAGCAGCACCATGGTGAGCGCGACCTGTCCCATGATGAGCAAGCGATGGGTCTTGCGGCTGGCTCCGCCACCGGAATGGCGGCTGGCGCCTGCCTGGATCAACTCACTCAGGTTGGGACGCGAAAGTTGCAGCGCTGGAGACATGCCGAACAAGACGCCTGTCAGCACCGCAACCACCACAGAGAAGACCAGCACGGGCAGGCTCACATGAATTGCCGCCTCGTGCGGGAAGGAGTAGAACGGCAGCGTGGCGGTGATCGCCCTGACTCCCTGATACGCCACCAGTATCCCAACGGCTGCGCCCAGCAACGCCAGCAAGACCGACTCGGTCAACAGTTGGCGCATGATGCGCCAGCGCGAGGCCCCGACCGACGACCGCAGCGCCAACTCGTGCATCCGCGCCGTGCCCCGAGCCAGCAGAAGGATGGACACGTTGGCGCAGCCAATGACGAGAAGTAGCGCCACTGCGGCAAACAGCATTACCAAGGCCGCCGCAAACTGCCCGAGTACCTGTTCGTTGAGGGTCACGAGCTTTACGTTGACGACGGGGGGATAGTCCTTCGGGGCCTGCTGGACTAACTGCTTGACTAGTGGCTCCAGTTCCGCCTGCGCCGCTGACAGGGTGACCCCAGGCTTAAGGCGGATAAAGACCATGGGGAAGTCGTGCGGATCGGACTGGGTAACGTCAGGCACGTAAACTTCGGAGTCGCCCCAGGTGAATCGCGGCGCGGCCACGCCGATGATGGTGTAGAGTGTGTGATCGAGTTCGACGGTCTTGCTCAGAACGTCGCGGCTGGCGCCGTACTGCTTCTTCCAGAAGAGGTAGCTCAGTACCGCGACCTTGGTGGTCTGCCCGTTGGCAGTGTCGGCACCGGTGAACTGGCGCCCCAGCAGCGGCGGGACGCCCATGAAGGTGAACAGGTTGGGACTGTATCGCCCCAACTGGACCGACACCGGCAACTGACCGCCGGTGATGGTGGCCGAAGAGTTCCGCATCTGGAAGGCATCCTCCACGGACTTCGCCTGCAGGACCGCCTTGTAGCCCGGCCCGTCGGTGTACAGCAGAGCCATCATGGCGCCGTTCTTGTCGAGCAACTGGACGTGCACCATGCGGTTGTTGTCTCTGTAGGGATAGGGGTCGAGAAGCACGCCGTACACCACACTGAAAACGGCTGTGGTAGCTCCGATGCCCAAGGCGAGGGAGAGGATCGCCGTCAGGGTGAAGCTGCGGTTCTTCAGCAGCTGACGAATGGTGAAGCGAAGGTCCTGCAGTACCGATTCCATAAAAAGTCACTCCTGCGAGCCGGGCCCCAAGTGAGCTGCTGCATTCTTACCACCATCGGAAGTTACTGAATATAGACACCACTGGCGCTTAACTCAGCCAAAGAGCCGTCCGTCACGCGAAATCCGTGTCCGTCGTTGGACAGCGCCCCAGACCATGTTTAGTGGCTCGTGGTGCCGTTTCTACCCCAGAAGTGGAAGTCACAAACCGTTCCTCTTGTGCCGGAGCGTAGTAAGCTAGTGATACGCAATGCCTTCGGAAAAGGTTCTCATCGTAGACGACGAGAAGCTGGTTCGTTGGTCTCTCAGGCAGAAGTGCGAAGAGTGGGGATATCGCGTTCTGGAGGCTGACAACGGCGCGGCTGCGCTTCGCGTGGCCCACAACGAGTCTCCTGACCTCGTGCTGCTGGACGTGCGCCTGCCCGACGCCAGCGGCATCGACGTCCTGGAACAGATCAAGAAAGCCGGCGACGCGCGCGCGATCATCATGATCACCGCCGACCCGCAGTTGGAAGACGTCAAGACTGCTCTTAAGTTGGGGGCGTACGACTTTGTCGGCAAGCCACTCGACTTCGACGAGTTGGCGGTCGCCGTTAAGAATGCACTCGAGACCACGCGTCTGCGCACGGAAGTCGAGTCGCTACGCGGTGAAGTTCGCCGCCGCGCCGGCTATCACAATGTGATCGGCGTTTCGGCGAAGATGGCCGAGTTGCTAGGGTTCGTCAATAAGGTCGCGTCCAGCGAAGCCACAACCATTTTGATTCAAGGCGAGAGCGGCACCGGCAAGGACCTCATCGCCAAGGCGATTCACTACCAGAGCCGCCGCCAGGAGAAGCCCTTCGTTGCGATCAACTGTTCGGCCATCCCAGAGACCCTGATGGAAGCCGAACTGTTCGGCCATGAGCGCGGCGCGTTCACCGACGCCAAGGCCATGAAGAAGGGCATGTTCGAAATGGCCGACGGGGGCACGCTCTTCCTGGACGAGATTGGAGAGCTCTCGCCCCTGCTGCAGGCCAAATTGCTGCGCGTGCTCGAAGACCAGGTCATCCGCCGCGTGGGTGGGGTCCGCGACATGCAGGTGGACGTGCGCGTGATTGCCGCATCCAATCGCGACCTGGAGCGAGCCGTGCGGGAGAACACGTTTCGCCAGGACTTGTACTATCGCCTGGCAATTATCTCCATCTTTCTGCCGCCCCTGCGCGAGCGCAAGGAAGACATCCTGCCACTGGTGGAGTTTTTCATCGATCGCTACAACCGCAAGTTTCGAAAAACAGTTTCAGGCATCACGGACGACACCCGACAGCTTCTGCTTAAGTACGACTGGCCGGGAAACGTGCGCGAATTGAAGAATGCTGTGGAGCGGGCCATGATCCTGGAAGAGGGCAATGTACTGAGGCCGGCGTACATGCCATTTGCCGTAGCCCAGCAGCAAGCGTCGTACACGGCATTCGAAATGTCGTCGGGAACGAGCAGCGGTAATGGCGGAGGCACCGTCCAGTTGCCGGATGGACGCAGCCTGCCCAGGCTTTCGATTCCCGAGGGCGGAACTTCACTCGAAGAGGTCGAGCGCGCCCTGGTTGAGATGGCGATGACGCAAGCCAACGGCAACCAGACCCATGCGGCCCGTCTCCTCGACATTAGCCGCGACGCGTTGCGTTACAAGCTGAAGAAGTTTGGGCTCATCCACGCCGAAGAAGACGAGACCTCGACGGCCACGTCGTAGCGGTGCTTTCTTTGACCGAAACGCTGTTCTGAGATCCCGAGATAACTAATGCCGATAGTTGAAACACTCGCCGGAATGCTGGTTTAGTGCTGGCGTTGCGCTGGTAATAGCTGCACATGAATCCGAATTCGCGTGGTGATGATGACAATCCGCGTCCGCACTAAGGCGAGCGCCAGACTAGTGCTTCCCGCCGTAGAAATGATCCGCCGCAGGGCGCGTTTACGCCGCTCGATACTCGGGATCAACGACGAATGGATCGCTAATCGCCGGGCTGAGTTCGTTGAATTGAAGCGCGACCTGTTTGCGCCAACTCGTCTTGATACCCAGGAGACGGGCAATTCGGTTCCTCGGTCTCAGCGGTGCGATATGTGTGAGGAAGGCAGCGGCTTCCGCGGCAAACGCACTCTTCTGCTCTTCCGTCAGATTCCGACCAATCACTTCCAGGGTGAAATCAGCGTCGTGCGGAATCGCCGCCTGGAGATCGTCATCTCCAGGTCCCACAGGGGTAATGAACTGGACGGATGTCTGGTATCGCTGGCTAGCGTCAAGCTGAAAAGTACGTAGGGTAATGTCAATTAGGCTCTGAGCTATGACACGCTTCTGCTGGTTTGGTAAATCTCGCGCATAAAGACGTAGGTAGGGCATCGGAGGACCTCCTGCCGCTTACTACTTATAGATACAGGCATTCCAAATGCCAGTGGCGCGCCAAATGATTGCATTTAAAACAAAGGACTTATCGATACAGGCTCCGACTGCTCCGAGTAGAACCTACCGCCTGCCCGCAGTTTTTTTATTCAGGTTCATCATGATTCAAGCGCGCAGGCGAGCCCTCCCGAATCGTAGCGAAGGTGGAGTATTCATCAGTTTCGGAAGGCTATCCAGGCTAACTCATGTGCAAGCCAGCACTGCGTTGCATTGCCAGCATCCAGAAGAAGAAGAAACGACTGCTCACCGAAAGCGACGAGCAATGCAGAACCGCCCATCCCAGCACGCGGATAGCCATCTATCTTCGGCAGACGATTTTCCATAGACTTGGTTCAGCGCTTTCCCCCCGTCAATCTGGAATTTGGAGGCAGGTATGCGAAAGCTGGTGATCGCCGTCGTTGCAGTGGTTGTCCTTCTAGTTGCGGTGATGCTGTTGTTGCCGCATCTCATCGACGTTAACCAGTACCATGACCAGATCCAGGCCCAATTGCAGAACCGGCTGAATCGACCGGTCAAGCTGGGAGCCATGTCGCTGGCGGTCTTTCCGCTGCGGGTGCAGGCGCAAGACGTGACCATCGGCGAGGATCCCCGGTATCACAGCACCGTTCCGTTTGCGGATGTCGGCGAATTGGACATCAGCGTGAAGCTGTTTCCGCTCCTGAGCAAGACGATTGCGATCCAGAGCCTGACGCTGAAGCGTCCCAAGATCGAGTTGATCAAAGACCAAGCCGGAGTGTGGAATTTCGCCAGCCTCGGTCAGGCACCGGCGGCTCCAGCGACGAATGCAGCGCCTGCGCCAGCCCAAGCTCCGGCCCCGTCGAAACCTGCGGCGCAAGCGCCTGCTTCCGCGGCGAGTGAGGGTGGAGCGTTTGCGCTCGATGAACTCAAAATCGCCGACGGCCAGGTTGCGGTTACCGATTTCCAGAAGCACCAGCCGCGTGCGGTGTACGACCACATCGACCTGACGCTGAAGGACTACGCTCCCAACCAACCGTTCTCCATCGATCTGACGGCGCACGTTCCCGGCAAGGGAGCGGAGACGCTTTCGCTGAGCGGCAAGGGCGGACCCCTCAACCAGGCGCAGATGTTGAGCACTCCGTTTGACGGCACGCTCAAATTGAATGAAGTCTCGCTGGCGGGCGCGCAGAAGTTCCTCAACACTGCCGCCCTTGAGGGCACCGATGCCATGCTCTCGGGCTCGACCGATCTGACTAACGCTGGCGGCAAGATGTCGGCCAAGGGCTCGCTGAAGATCAACGATGCGGTCATCCACAACGTGCAAGTGGGATATCCGATCACCGCCGACTTCAACGTGACCGACGATCTCAACAATGATGTGATCCAGATCGGCAAGGGTGAGGTGAATCTAGGCTCGACTCCGCTGGCCATCACCGGCACGTTGAATACGCACGCCGCGACCACGGTGGCGGATGTCAATGTGTCGGCCAGTAATGCTTCCATCGAGGACGCAGCACGACTCGCCGCCGCATTTGGCGTCGCGTTCAGTCCGAATGCGAAGATTAAGGGCAAACTTACGGCGAATGTTCACGCGCAAGGGCCCACCGACAAACTTGCGTTCAACGGGACGGTGAACGGCCATAATCTCGAAGTGACGGGCAAGGACATTCCGTCGGCGGTCAAGGTGCCGGCGCTCGACCTCAACATGACGCCGCAGGACATCCGCTCCAATCCATTTACCGTGACCTCCGGCGGCACCACGCTGACTGGGCAGATGAGCGTCGCCCAGTACACGTCGGCGTCGCCGACTGTGGATGCCACGTTTAAGACTGTCAACGCGAAGCTGGAGGAACTGTTGAACATCGCCAAGGCCTACGGCGCGAGCGCAGTCGAAGGCATGAGCGGCAGCGGGGCCGTCAACCTCGACGTGCACGCCACAGGTCCCGTCAAGAACACGGATGCGATGATTTTCAGCGGCACCGGCGCGATCCAGAACGCGACGCTGAAGACGCCTACCCTGACCCAGCCAGTGAGCATCAAGAATGCTAACCTGCAGTTCACCCAGAACTCGGTGAACCTGACAAACCTGGTAGCGTCGGTGGGATCGACCAATGCCAGCGGAAGTCTCAGCGTCGCCAACTTCCAGGCTCCGCGGCTCACGTTTGCGCTCGCGGCTGACAAGTTAAACATCACGGAGCTGCAGAAGTTGATGGCAGCGAACAAACCCGCTCCGGCGAAGAAAGCCGAAGCCTCATGGGGCTTGGTGCCCACCGCAGAAGCAGCGCCAGCACCGCAGCCTGGCTTTTTTGATAGCGCGACGGGGACCGGCACCATCACGGTCGGCAGCCTGGTGTATGACCGCACGGTGTTGACCAACGTGCACTCCGGCGTGAATCTGAATCACGGCATCGTTCAGCTGAATCCGCTGACGGGGCAGGTATTCGGCGGACAAATCAACGGCAGCATTACGGCGGACCTTCAGCATGAGACTTCGAGCTTCGCCGTCAACGCCAAGCTCACGGGCGCTGACGCTAACCAGTTGCTGACGGCCGTCGGCAATATGAAAGACAGCGTGTACGGAACGTTGAATGCCAACCTGAATCAGACGTTCTCGACTCCGGCATCGGGAGACGTAACGCAAACCCTGAATGGTCCCTTCTCCTTCACGCTTACGAATGGCAAACTAGCGAAGCTTGACCTGGTGAACGAGTTGGGCAAGATCGGAAAGTTCGGAACCACCGGAAAAGGTTATACCACCGTGTCCAGCATGAGCGGCACGTTCGACGTGAGAAGCGGCGTGGCCAACACCAACGACCTGAAGGCCGCCCTCGACGTCGGCACCATGGCGGCGGCGGGAACGATTAACCTGGTCAACGAAGCGCTTGGGCTGCACCTGACTGCGGTGCTCAACAAGTCATTCAGCCAGTCGGTCGGCGGTACGGGAGTCGGCGGCTACTTGAATACCGCATTGGGCAACAAGAATGGCGAACTGGTGCTGCCGGTCATCGTCAGCGGCACCATGAGCCACCCAGTGGTGACTCCCGATGTTGGGAAGATCGCAGAGATGAAGTTGAACAACATCGTTCCGGGAGCCAGCGGTATTCTCGGTTCGCTGCTGGGAGGGAAATCGCAGACTCAGGGGCAACAGGCTGGGAAGCCCGCGGCGCAACCGTCGCAGCAACAGCAGTTGCAGGACGCGTTGGGCGGGTTGTTGGGCGGAAGCAAGAAGAAGCCGCCGCAATAGCGCGTATGGAAGAGCAGATCCCCCGCGGGCTGGCGCCCGCGTGACAAAAAATATGAGGGTTAGTACGGCACCCTTCGACTTCGCTCATCGCTCAGGCAGGCTTTGAAGCCATGCCCTCTCAAATAACAAAAGCCGCTCACAAGGGCGGCTTTTTATCTTGCTCGACGACGACCTGACGCGGTTACGTTCCAGTCGCCTCCAACAAACCTCGCTCAACTTTTTCCTGGCACTCGATGCAATGGCGGGTCCATGGCACTGCTTCCATGCGCTTGGGATTGATTTCCGCGCCACAGGCGATGCACTCGCCAAATGTGCCTTCGCGAATGCGGTCCAGCGCTCCGTCAACCATCTGCAGAGTCTGGCGCTCGCTACTGCTCTGGCTGAAGAGGAACTCTTTGGTGTAGGAGTTCGCCGCGCGGTCCGCGACATCCTGCGCTGACTCCAGATCAGCCTCGCGGCCATCCTGTGCCGTGCGGCTCACGTTGAACCGCAATTCCCGTTGACGTTCTTCCAGCCGTTTTTTGAATGCGTCTAACTTCTTCTTGTCCATACCTACACCCCACGCCTACCAGCCCAGAAGTTGCTCTGAACAAAAATTACGGCATGGCGAATGAAAGATCATATGCCCCACGCCCATACGCGTCAACTTTCGTGGTGCACGATATCTTCTGCGGCGGGGATTCTTTCCCAAGATGGGAAACATGCGGCTGCACGGTAGCTGTGGATCGCCGATGCTCCCGGCTTGACGGAACGCTGGCGCACAGGCTGCTGCAAAATACTTGCTCTCCATAGGTGATTTCGCGCGTTCAGCTAAGGTCTCTACCCGATGTTTCCCATCTGAGGTTTGCCTTAAAGTGAATTTGCAATCGGGCCCCTTTATGTCCAAGTGAGCGGGGGAGTCTATGCCGTTAGTTGTTGGGTCGTACACCTTGTGGGCGGGGTTGCTTCAAGGCACGACCTCGTTTTCACCTACCTCCCTTTGGCAAAGAAAGAAACGCTCGTTTCCCAGGCATCACATTTGCTGGCGAACGAGCAGGTCCCTGGGCCTCTCGGCTTATTAATCAATGAATAAGCAGGTTAGAACGACGAGTGTTCTGCCTAAATTTTGTCGGAGGTTTCTGATGCGAAAAAAGATATGTGCGGCCCATTGGTCCATAACACTCGCGTGTCTACTGGCCGTTGGCCTGCTTGTTCCGATTAGCCAGGCGTCGGTGCTATCGAATGGAACTTCGGTACCGCCAAGCCCACTTTTCCCGGCTGGGACGCTGGTGGCCTCGGTTATCAACGGCACGATCACGACTGCCACCTTCAGTGATAGTTACAGCCAGTGGGTATATGCCGATCCAAACAATACCTTCTGCGCCAACTGCTTGGATTTCGTGTACCAGTTTACCAACAATGGCGGGGATGCCAACGAACGTTTTTCGATGTACAACTTCGCCGGATTCCTGGTTGATGTCGGCACCAATCCGTTCGGAGTGCATGATCCTACCACTGTTGATCGCAGCTTGAACGGCCCGGTGATTGGCTACAACTATCCGGCTTCCGATGAAATCATGCCGGGACAGACGACGCCGTTGCTGGTAATTGAAACGAACGCGACGACGTTTACCAAAGGCTTTGCATCGGCCCAGGATGGCACGGCAGGTTATGGCTTCGCATACGCGCCCGCTGCTGCGACCCCCGAGCCTTCGACGCTGGCCTTGATGGGCGGCGGTTTGACCCTACTCGGCGGACTGCTGCGGAGAATGACTCGTTCCACAAAACCAGAGTAGGAACACGACAAAAGGCGGCTGACAAGCCGCCTTCGTCGTTTAGAAAACCATGTAGTTACGAGTTAATTACCGCCGGGCACCGTCCGCAACTTGCCGGGCATGAAATGGTAGGGCGGCCACGGTCCGGTGATGGTGACCTGGCAGTCCTTGAAATGCCGGGTGGCAGCTGAGTAGCGGTTCTGGTATTTGGTAACGGTACTGGTATCGATCAGGTGGGCGAAATCCATGAGCATCTTGCCGGCTTCGGTGCGCTTGCAGACCACATCTTCTTCCAGGGGACAGAAGAGTTTGTGCACCTGCATGGAAAGCGCGCGGGCCTTGGTCTGGCGTTCGCGATCGCGGCTGGCGTGGTCGCGGAGCTGGCGGAGATATTCGCCACCCACTCCCACCGGCATCGCGGTGATCGCTTCCTCCAGTGCTCCGTCCTTCACCAGGATCTTGACGTGCATTTCCGACTTGCCCCGCAGGCGGGCGACACTCTCCTGAAAGGCTTTGCGATTTCCCCGCACTGCGCGGCGCAGTGCTTCGTCCGACTCAAATATGGTTCCAAAACGGAAAGGCAGCACGGTCAGGGTGCGGAAACACTCGCTGATGACGCGCGCATGATCGACGATGGCTTGTTGAGTGAGGGATTGGGAGGGAGAGTGTTCGCTGACAATTACTGCGAAATCTCCACTGGGATAGGCCAGAACCGGGGAATCGTTTACGCCCTTAAGACTCTCAATTGCAAATGGGCGACGGGCCCGGCTACTACCTTGCAGGCCGGCTTGCTCAGTAATACAGTACGCATACCACGCCATCTCGGTCTTCTCCTGGGATAACTCGCGCACAGTTCTACCGCCTGCGCATGAGTGGTATTCCGACTTCGAACGTGGGGCTTTGATCTGTTTGTAAGATGGAAGCGGGAGAGAACCGCCTCCAATCCTCATCCTATGCCCATTCAGGCAGAAACTGCAACAAAGAAAGGCAGGAAATTCGCGATTTTTTGCGAATGGGCGCCGGGGCGGTGCCCCGAAACCCGCACTGGACGGTGGTTTTCGGCCAACGCAAACAAGCGCTCCGGTGAGGAGCGCTTGCTGGAAGGTAGTTGCGCAATTGCGAAAGCCGCAGAAAGCGGCTGAAAATCAGCGTTTCGCCAGCTTCTTGGCAGCTTTCTTCGCGGGTTTCTTAGCTGCAGTCTTCACTGGCTTCTTGGCGGCGGGTCTTGCGGTCGGCTTGGCTGGCGCTTTCGGAGCCGGCTTCTCCTCGGTGCGAGGCTTTGCCTTAGGAATTGGCGCCTCTTCTTCGACTTCGACCGTTCCTGCCGCGAGACGCTCCAGCGCTTTGCTCACTACGAAGCTCATTTCCGCGACGGGGGCCGGTTTGCCGCTCCAGATTTCGAACTGCCTTGCCCCCTGCTGCACGAACATTTCCAATCCTGGGATGACTTGGATGTTCTTTGCCCGCGCCATCTTCATCAGCTTGGTTTCCGCCGGTACATACACCAGATCGAACAGGAACTTGGCATTCAATTCCTTATCTTCCAGAGGCGATTGCCGGTTGCTCCCCATGCCAAGCGGAGTGGCGTTGATGATCACGTCGAAGCTCATCTTTGCCAAGTCGGTGCGCTTCAGAAACTTGGCCTTAGTCTGTTTCGCGAGCGCCTGGCCCTTCTCCGGCGTGCGATTCACAATGAAGACTTCAGCGCCTTTGTTCTTCAGTCCGAAGACGGCGGCGCGCGCTACTCCACCCGCTCCGACCACCAGGATCTTCGCACCCTGCAACGTCATCCGCTGCTCCAGCGGAACAACCACACCGGCCACATCGGTATTAAAGCCGTAGAGTTTTGCGTCCTGGCTGCGAACCACGGTGTTGCAGGCGCCAACCTGCTTCGTGAGCGCATCGGAATTCGACAGCGAGCCGACGATGTCCTGCTTGTACGGCATGGTAATACTCAAGCCACGAATCGGAATATCGCTGACGCACGCCATGAGGTCCTTCATGGTCTTGGCATGGAGGGCAAGAAATACGGCATTCACCGTCTCGCGCCGGAAGGCCGAGTTCATCATGATCGGAGACATGGAATGAGCCACGGGATCGCCGGCAACTCCATAAACCTGGGTCGCAGCATCGACCATCTCGATGCGATAGGTGTCGCGCAATTCACTGGCTGTCACCTGACCGGGTGCGGTTTCCTCTCCGCGAGTCGCAGCCGCAAACGTGAATACGCTGCCAGCGCGCACGCCCAATACGCGGCTGATGATTCCCTGCTCGCCCATGCACAGCCCCACCATTTCGTGCTGGGCGGAGTGGGCCTGGAGGAATTTCATCATCTGCACGTTGTCATATAAGGAGGTTGCCGTCGAAACGACTTTGTAGAAGTCCGCCGGGTACTGTTTCATCGCGGCGAAGGTCTCTTCCAACCTCTTAGTAGCTTTGAAGTCGTGGAAGGACAGAATCACGCCCACGCGGTCCTTGAGCTCAGCAAGCTCACCGGACTTCAAGATCTCGGCACTCTGTAACTCGATGTCCACCAACTGAAATCCGGTGACAGCGGCCTTGGTGAGGATGTCCAACTGGGCTGCCGCGCTGCCTTTGAACTTGCCTCCATTCACCACCCGGCGACAGGTAGCAATTACTGTCGCTTCAGGATGCAGATCGAGGAAGTGTTTCAGCTTGGGCAGTGCCACCGCAGGCTGTGCCAGGTAGTCTAACCTGAACTCCATGAACGGGTTATCGCGCACCAGGGACTCGGCGCGCTCGATGATATTAGAGGCATCTTCTCCCACGACGGCGACACAGACGCGGGGAAGACGAAAGCGTTGAATGCGAGAGGCGAAAACGGTTGTCGAGACTTGCATAGGAGCGTCCCGATGGTACAGATGCACAACGAATGTTGCAACCGTCTTATTGTGGAATTATGAATTTATTACCAAATCGGGGCGGGATCTAAGGAGCTTCCACCACCGTCGACTGAACCTCATCCGCGTCCCTGGTGGGACGTCTCCTCTCCAAATACCTCCGCGGTAAAAGCTTGCAGATCAATATCTTGCACCCAAGCATCGGGCGGCAGACCAGCCTTAAGGCAGGTCTGCGAGAGGAAGGTCTCACGGTCCCAATTCCACTCCAGCGGAACCTGCGGGAGTAATAATCCACGGCGGCCGCCTCTACTCACAATCAGGCCATGAACCCCGGTCACAACTTCCTCGGGTCGAATCGGTCGAAGGGGCGAGAGCACACTAATCTCGACCTTGAGATGGGGTGCTTCCCCGGGCGTCACAGGCTGAAACCGAGGGTCGTCAAAGGCGGCAGCTTGTGCCGTTTCTGCCACAGTCTGGAACAGAGGATGCACGGGCACGACATATCCGATGCAACCGCGAAGGCGCCCCTCCAAATGCAGGGTGGTGAAGGCACCACGCATCTCGCCCAGGTGCGAGTTGGGCGGTGTGAGATCGAGTTTGCGCCCTGACAGCGCCGCTTCGATCGAGCGATGAGCCAACTGCAACAAGAGTTCGCGCTCTTCCTGTGTGTATTCAGAAGTTGTGGACGGGATCGCGGGTTGGGTTTCAGACCACGGAGACATCGTTGCGCTTCCTGCGCCGGCTCAGCACAAACGAACGACGCTTGCGGCGCTTGTCGGAATGCTGACTGATCTTGTCCCAGAACGCCACAAAGTAATCCGCAGCCGACACCAGCGACAGGCCGACCATGATCCAAATCGACGCTAGCGCGATGGGATGCACCGGCAAGTTGAGGAAGTACCAAGGCAGGCGGGTCCAGTGATGATCGATGATGCAGGCGACCACCGAAACAATCTGCACCAGCATCTTCATCTTGCCGAGCTCGCTAGCCTGGATGGTGAAGCCTTCAGAGGCCGCGATGGAGCGCAGTCCGCTGATCAGGAATTCCCGGCCGATAATAATGACTGCCATCCACGCGGGGACGGTACGCGGATTGAATTGCACCAGCGTGATGAACGCGGCGGCAATCAGCAGTTTGTCCGCCACGGGATCCAGCAACATTCCGATGGTGGTCACCTGGGCGCGTTTGCGCGCCAGATAGCCGTCGATCGCATCGGTGAGCGAAGCCGCGATGAAGACAGCCGAAGCCAGTAATTCCCGGTCGCCATTGGTCGAACTGAAATGACTGCTCGACAGGATCCAGATCAGCACGGGAATGCTGAGAATCCGCGTAAGCGTTATGTAGTTCGGAAGGTTCACAAAAGCGGACTGGGGCACGGCGGCGCCGTCTCGCCACTGCCAAGGTGATTATCGTTCACGGGTTGCTATGAAAGCAACCGCGCCAACGCAAGGCTGGCAGGCTATTCGTCGTGATGCACTGCGATTTCGTCCAGCATGCTGGGTGCTTGGTATTGCACCCAGTAGGTGTAGCCCATGGGGATGCCCTTGACCCAGTCCATCACGCTCATCCAGATGCGCAGAGATGTGTGGAACTTGGACTTAAAGGAGGCAATGGGATGCAGCAGGATTGCACTGGCGATGACCAGCACGATGACTGGCAAACTCACCACCACCGCAATCAAACGGAGGGAGAAGGTAAGGCGATGCATGCTGACCTTGGATCCGGCGTTCCCCACGGCTACTTCCTTGCAGAATATTATGCCCCCATTCCGGGGGTCGCGGCGGGCGCACCGCGAAATTATTTGTGATTTTAATTGCGCGTAAAAATTTCGATAAAAAAGCGGCTCCCGCCGGGGAGCCACATCCAATTGAGCTTTGCCCAACCGCTAGGCGTAGATTCCGCGCTGGCGGATGGTGAACGCCACGCGGTCGATGGCCAGCATGTAAGCCGCGATGCGGTTGTTCACGTGGTGCTTCTCGGCAAAGCTAACCACCGCTTCGAACGACTCGACCATGATGTCCTTCAGTTGCTCGTTGACCACCGACTCCTTCCAGAAGTAGCCCTGGCGGTCCTGCACCCACTCGAAGTAGGAAGCGGTCACACCACCGGCGTTGGCCAGGATGTCGGGCATCACGAACACGTGGTTGTCGGCTAGGATTTCGTCCGCTACTGCCGTAGTCGGGCCATTGGCGCCCTCCACCAGAATCTTCGCCTTCACTTTGTCGGCGTTGAGCGAGGTAACAACAGCCTCCGTAGCGGCGGGAACCAGCACGTCACAGTCGGTAATCAGAAGCTCGTCGGTATTAGCGCGCTCCGCGCCCTTGAAACCGTGGATGGTGCCTTCCTTCTGGCGATACTCGGTGAGCGCGGCGATGTCGATGCCGTTGCTGTTGTAAAGGCCGCCATCCCACTCGCCGATGCCGATGACTTTGTAACCAGCCTGATGCATCAACAGAGCGGCGTTCGATCCGACGTTGCCAAAGCCCTGGATGATGACCCGCGTGGTTTCGCGCGCCATCTTCAGGTACTTGATCGACTCGTCAGCGATGATCATCACGCCACGGCCCGTAGCTTCGCGGCGTCCGCGCGATCCGCCCATGTTCAGCGGCTTGCCGGTGACCACGGCGGTGACCGTCTGCCGCATGTGCATGGAGTAGGTATCCATCATCCATGCCATGGTTTGTTCGTTGGTGTTCACGTCGGGGGCGGGCACATCTTTCTCAGGCCCAATGAACTCAATCAGCTCCGAAGTGTAGCGGCGTGTCATGCGCTCCAGTTCGCCGCGCGACATATGCTTGGGATCGCAAATGATGCCGCCCTTGGCTCCGCCGAATGGAATGTTGACCACCGCACATTTCCAGGTCATCCAACTGGCCAGCGCGCGCACTTCATCCAGCGAAACGTCAGGAGCATAGCGGACTCCGCCCTTCGCCGGACCGCGGGCGATGGAGTGCTGCACCCGGTATCCGGTGAACACTTCCAGTTGTCCGTTGTCCATCATGACCGGGATGTGGACGATGATTTCGCGATTGGGCTGCTGCAGAACGCGCCATAGTCCTGGATCGAGCTTCAGCTTTTCGGCGGCGACATTGAAGCGCGCGGCTTGTGATTCCCAGGGATTTTTTTCCTGTTCGAGCGTGAGCGTGGTTTCCATAAAAGTTCTCCGAAGATCGGCGGGCTTGTTGCGCCCCGAGCCGATGAATCGTCCGCGAAACGCGCAAAACCCTCGTCAGGCGGGCAAACCTCACGAGTATATGCACGGCTGCGGAATCGGCGCAAGCGAAAGGAGGGTCTGGGAAAGCAGGGTCTGCAAGTGGGTATGTTTGAAATCAGGTGCGTATCAGCGGGAGATCGGCCTGGGGTGGCGTTGGCCGTTGAGAATAAGCCGTATCGAAAGAGCTTGTATGTGCTACCCATTTTGCAGTAGTACTGCAAATCCAAGAAGTGGCCTCTAAAATCTCTCTCACGTCTTGCCTGAGATTGCGCTCTTGACCTTGTCGACCAATAATTGACTCGTGGTGAGCAACTCGGTTGCGAAGGAATCGAATTTTCTTCAGACGCTTGGCTACGTCTTTTCTTCCCACTTTCTTCTGTCGAAAGGCTTTGTATAAGTGTCTGTCCCACAGCGTTTGTGCGTAAACGGTTCCAGCCAGAGACGACCAGAAGCCAAACATGAGTTCCGCCACGACTCGGCCAGGAGTAATCTGGCGCCCATCTCGAACAATGCGACGTTTGGCGTCTTCAATTCGCGATTTTTCGTCGTCCATAAGCTCTGCAACGTCATACCAGTCGTGTCGTCCGTGTGCGATACACATCACATCGTGAATCGAGTTCCGGAGCGTCACCTCGAAGCCCTGCAAAATGCTGTACATCGCCTCCGAAACCCTTATGTTCCATTCGTATAAAAGTAATGCGTACGCGCGATCACCGTCAGCCAAATCCAAATAGGGCCCCCAGTCGCTCAAGTGATAGACTGCGTTCAAGATCTGCAATCGTGAGCTCGTCGTACACAAATTTTGCTTGCAATTCGGCCATTTAAGAGGTATCTTGTCCCTATACACCCCGGTGTCCCCTCTACCTGCGTAGCAGGCAAGTGCCCGGGGTAATTTATTTGTTGTTCTCGAACCCTCAATATTCCCACCAAATCATTCAAACTCCAAGCTTGATCTGTAGGCCCCCTTCCATCTTTTGGATAAAGCGCTGCATTTCCCGCAGTGGCACACGTCGTACTGTATGAAGCCGCACGAAATCCCACAAGACTGATTTTCCGTTTTTGGCAGAAACTGCCTGCTCGCGGCGCAGACTGCCTGTGCGCCGTCATTAGCATTGTATGACTCTGGCGTTTCGCGAATTGCTGTCAACGAGCCCTGGTTCGGGTGCCCATCTTGCCGCTGGGCTGGCCACAGTTTCCGGCCGCTCGCCGGTGATCACGGTCGCCCCCGCAGCCGATTAATTTCCCGGCGATCGCGTTTCGACGGTCTGCCTTCCTGCGAAGTTTCAAACTGTCCCATCGCCTTGCGCTCTGCGGCCAGCTTCGCGCGCAGCTCCCGGCTCTCATCCGTCTCGCGGTAGAGCGTCTGCGCAACGGGGGCAGGGCCGCGCATCTCGCTGAGGAGCAGGACTTCTACCTGGAAGTCGCCAGCGTCATTGGTCAGGTGCAGCAAGTCTCCGACATGAACGTCGCGCGCGGGTTTGGCGGGCTGTCCATTCGAGGTAATACGGCCGAGATCACAGGCTCGTGCAGCCAAGGCGCGCGTCTTGAAGAATCTGGCAGCCCAGAGCCATTTGTCCATTCGTACGGTGGTCATGACCTGATTTTCAATCCAATACCTTGGGACGGCGTCAGCCAACGATCTTCCGCCTCTCGTATAATCCAGTCAACCCCGCAACCAGCGCCAGGGACCTGATGGTAACGCCTGATTACAAGAGTTTTTTGCAACTGAGCCGCGACGCCACCTTGATTCCCGTGGCCAAGACGCTGAGCGCCGACTTACTGACGCCGGTGGGCGCGTTCCTGAGCGTAGCCGCCCAACAGAAATATTCCTTCTTGCTGGAATCGGTCGAAGGCGGCGAGAAGATCGGCCGCTATACGTTTGTCGGCGCGCAGCCCCGCATGGTGCTCACCGCGCGCGGCCGGGAACTGACGATTCGCCGGGGATCGTCCGAAGAGCGTCGCACCGGCAATGTGAATGATGTTCTGCGCGAAACTCTGCGGCAGTTTCGTCCCGCGACGGTCCCCGGCTTACCGCCGTTTACCTCGGGCGGTGTCGGATATTTCGCCTACGACATGGTGCGACAGTTCGAACGGCTTTCGGAAACGGCGAAGGCGGACGTCGATTTGCCGGATTGCGTCTTTACTTTCTACGACCGGCTGCTGGCTTTCGATCATCTGAAGCACCAACTGCATATCATCGCCGCCGCAGATGTTCGCGCCGAGTCTCCGCGCAAGGCCTACGACCGCGCGCTGGCCGATATCGATGCCCTGGAGCGCAAGCTGGTGGCGGGGATTCACAAGCAGCAACTGGGCTGGTCGGCTCCTGCCAAGCGAAAGCCTATCAAGGTGCACACCAGAACATCGCATGATGAGTTCCTCGAAAGCGTTCGCCGCGCCAAGGAATACATTGCGGCGGGTGACATCTTTCAGGTCGTGCTCTCGCAGCGCCTCGATTTCAAGCCGCCGGCCGAGCCGTTCCAGATTTATCGTGCCCTGCGAACGGTCAACCCGTCGCCCTACATGTTTTTTCTTCAGCTCGACGATATCCACGTGGTGGGCGCTTCGCCGGAAATGCTGGTGCGCATCACGGGGCGCAAGTTGGAGTACCGTCCCATCGCAGGCACACGTCGCCGCGGCGATGAGGCTAGCGACGACGAACGCCTCATCGAAGAGCTGCGCACCGACGAGAAGGAGCGCGCCGAACACGTTATGCTGGTCGATCTCGGGCGCAACGATTTGGGACGCGTCAGTGACTACGGCACGGTCCAGGTGCGCGACCTGATGTACGTGGAGCGCTACTCCCACGTCATGCACCTGGTGTCGGCGCTGGAAGGCCGCCTTCGCCCTGAACTCGATGCCCTCGACGCAGTGGCGGCATGTTTCCCCGCAGGCACACTGAGCGGAGCGCCCAAAGTTCGCGCCATGGAGATCATCGAAGAACTGGAACCAGTGCGCCGCGGGGTTTATGGCGGTGCAATTCTTTACGCTGATTACGCCGGCAATCTTGACTCCTGCATTGCCATTCGCACCATGGTCTTGCATCGCGGCCGCGCCTATGTGCAGGCTGGCGCGGGCATCGTCGCCGACTCGGACCCCGAAAGCGAGTATCAAGAGTGCATGAACAAGGCGAGCGCGCTGTTAAGGGCGGCAGAAAAGGCCGGGTAGGCGCAACATGATATTTGTCTTGGACAATTACGACTCATTCACCTACAACCTGGTCCAGTACATTGGGGAGTTGGGTTTCGAGGTCGTGGTGCGCCGCAACGACCAGATCACCGTGGATGAAATCGAGCAGCTCGGTCCCCAACGAATTGTGATCTCTCCCGGCCCCTGCACGCCCCAGGAAGCAGGCATCAGTATCGACGTAATCAAGCACTTCGCCGGGCGCGTGCCGCTGTTGGGCGTGTGTCTAGGACACCAGGCCATTGGTGCGGCCTTCGGCGGAAATGTGGTGCGCGCCGCAAACCTCATGCACGGCAAGACGAGTTCGGTTGAGCATGACGGGAAAACGATTTTTCGCGGTATTCCCTCTCCCATGACCGCGACGCGCTACCACTCGCTGGTGGTCCAGGAAAAAAGCCTACCCGCCGGGTTGGGGATTTCCGCTACCTGTCTGGACCGCGATGGCGGCCGGGTGATCATGGGACTGCGGCATCGCCAGTATGCCGTCGAAGGGGTACAGTTCCACCCTGAGAGTGTGCTGACTGTGCACGGCAAGCAGATGGTGCGCAACTTCCTACAAACGTGCGACGAGTAGCACACTTAATGGCTATGGCAAAATTTCGCCATTAAGCGTCAACTTTAGTCGGGGCCGGCGGCTGCTAGTCTGTCGGTTCGTCTGCAAGTGCCATGGCCGATTTTCTTTCCATCCTGCGAATTTTTCCGCAAAACGATTCGCGGCAAAGCCTCCGCTGGCGTTACGGCGGTGCCATTCTGATTTCCGTTGGGTTCCTTGCCGGACGCTGGCTGTTGGGACGCTACATGATCGATGACGGCTTCCCTTTCACTTTGCTGACTCTTCCAGTCGCACTGTCCGCATTTTATGGAGGTCTCGGCCCCGGTATTGTTTCGGTGCTTATCTGCGTAATGTCGGCGGACTATTTCCTGGTTGCGCCGCTCTACACTCTCGGGCTCCCCGGCCCGAAGGCCGTGGTCGGCACTTTGTTGTTCGCGTTCTCTGGGCTCGTGATCTCCGCACTGGGTGAGGCCAGTCGGGAGGCGGTTCTGCAAGCCTCCAACGAGGCGGAAATCCGCAAGGTTACACAGCGACAGTTACTGGCCAACGAAGAGCGGCTCGGCATCGCCAAGCGGGTGGTGTCAGGCGGCGTGTGGGACTGGGACATTGTCAACGACATCGTGTACTGGTCGGACGGCTTTCAGCGCCTCTACGATTTCTCGCTCGACGAAAAGCCATCGCGCCAGAAATGGGAGGAGAGCATGCATCCCGACGACCGCGACTGGGTTGTGGCGCAACTGGATGAACTCTTCCGGCAGCGGCTCCATAACTGGTCGGAGGAGTATCGCATCCGCACCGCTAGCGGACGCGTGCGCTGGGTCGCGAGTCAGGGCCAAGTTTTCTACGACCCCGCCGGTAAGCCCGAGCGCATGGTTGGGATTAACCTCGACATCACCGCGCGCCGGCTCGCCGAGAATACAGCCCGCGACGCCGACCTGCCGATGCGTCTGGCTTGATCCCTCGCACGCGGCATGCAGGAACCACGCGTGATGTTGCCGGATCATCGTGGATCGTTACAATCGCGATGGCCCCGCACGCAGGACCACGCCTCAGCCGGTGACGAACGGGGCGTTCCATAAGTCTTAGTGAACTATGCCTGACATCGTCGAACTTCGCGGAATCCACAAGTCCTACGATCGCTTCGTTGCCGTCGATCATCTTTCCTTCAACATTCGCGAGGGCGGAGTGTACGGACTGCTCGGACCAAACGGCGCCGGCAAAACCACGACCATCCGGATGATGATCGGCATCAACATTCCCGACGAAGGCGAAGTCCGGCTGTTCGGCGAGAAATTTCATCGCGAGCAATTGCAACGCGTCGGCTACCTGCCCGAAGAGCGCGGCCTTTATAAGAAGATGAAGGTGCTCGATCACCTCATTTTTCTTGGGCGGCTGCATGGACTGTCAACCGCCGAGGCGCGGAGGCGAACCTTGGACTGGTGCGAGCGCCTGCAGCTTTCGGACTGGACACAGAAGAAGGTTGAAGAGTTGTCCAAGGGAATGCAGCAGAAGATACAGTTCGTCGCCGCCATGCTGCACGATCCCGACCTCATGATTCTCGACGAGCCGTTCTCCGGTCTCGATCCCGCGAACGCGGTGATGCTCAAGGACGTGATGATCGAGTTGAAGAAGGCGGGCAAGACGATACTCTTCTCCACCCATCGCATGGACCAGGTCGAACGACTGTGCGATTCGATCTGCCTGATCGATCATGGCCGCAGCGTGCTGGAGGGCGAACTCAAGAAGATCAAGGCCAGCTACGGCAAGAACACGGTGCAGATGCAGTACGAGGGCGACCCACCGTGGGACCACAGCGAACTCATCGAGTCGGTCAATAATTATGGCAACTATGTGGAGGTCCGCCTGAAGCCGGGCGCCGACTCGCAGGAATTGCTTCGCCTATGCGCGCAGCATGCCCGCATCAGCCGCTTTGAACTGGTCGACCCGTCGCTCGAAGAAATCTTCATCGACGTGGTGGGCCAAAATGCATAACACCTGGCTGATCATCCGGCGCGAGTATCTGGAACGCATCCGCAGCAAGGCGTTCATCATCATGACCCTGCTGATGCCGGTGTTCATGGCCTCGACCATCCTGATACCGGCGATGCTGTCGGACATGAAATCGGGTGGCACGCGCCACCTCGTGCTGGTGGCCAGCAATCCCGAAATCGCCGAGGCGGTAAAGCAACAGTTGATGGCGCCGCAACAGCAGAACACCGAGGCGGAGAATGCAAAGAGCGACGGGGGCAAGTCGAATCAGAAAATGTCGGCCCCGTACTATGCGATCGACATCAGCACCGACGTCACCGAGGGCGAGCGAACTTCGCTGCGGCAACAGATAACCGATGGCAAGATCGACGGCTTCCTGTGGATCACCGACGCCAACCTCGCCGACCACAAAGTGGTCTACAACGCCAGGGATGTCACCGACTTTGGCGAAAGCATTGAATTGCGAAACGCGGTGCAATCGGCGCTGGTCAAACGCCAGTTGGCGCAAAAGGGCATGAGCGGCGCGGAAGTCGAAACCCTGCTCAAGCCCATCGATCTCGATTCCATCCGCATCGAGAAGGGCAAGGAAGGCGCCAGCGGAATCTCGGTGTTCCTGGTCTCGTTCACCATGGTCATGCTGCTGTATGTGAACGTGCTGATGTATGGGTTTGCGGTAATGCGCTCCATCATTGAGGAGAAGAGTTCACGCATCCTCGAAGTTCTGCTGTCGTCGGTCACGGCGAAACAGTTGCTCGCCGGAAAGATCATAGGCGTTGGCGCGGTCGGCTTGACGCAAACCATCATCTGGCTGCTGGTGGGACTGGCATTTTCCCTGCCCGGACTGACTGCGTCGCACTCCATGATGTCCAACATTCATATTCCGATGGCTGGCGTGGTCGCCTTCGGGGTGTTCTTCATCCTCGGTTACTTCCTCTATTCGACCATGTACGCCGCGCTGGGCGCGATGGTCAACTCCGACCAGGAAGCGCAGCAGGTGCAGTGGCCAGCCATGCTGCCCATCATCTTCGCCATTGTCCTAAGCACTCCGGTGCTGCAGCATCCCAACTCACCTCTGGCGTTCTGGACGTCGATGGTTCCTTTCTTCGCGCCGATTCTGATGTTCGTGCGCGTGATGGTCGAGACTCCGCCCATGTGGCAGATCGTGCTCTGCGTCGCGCTGATGCTGCTCACCACGTGGGGACTGCTCGGACTGTCATCGCGCATCTATCGTGTGGGCATCCTGATGTACGGCAAGCGTCCAACGCTGCCGGAGTTGCGGCGGTGGCTGAAGTACTCGGGGTGAAGCATCGGGTGGCCGTCAGTTAGAATTCTCCCGTGCCCCTCGAATCCAGCGCTGCCGTCGACGACTCCGGCGACCCCCAGTTCACCTTGCCGCAGCGCCTGCAGCTTTGGCTGGTCTCGTGGATCGTCCCGGCATTCCTTTACCTGGTGGGACCGACGGTGAAAGTCACGTTCTCGTGGGAAGAAGGCTCGATCGGCAGCCTGGACAACATTCATCCCGGAATCTTTCCCTTCTGGCATCGCTGCGTGCTGGGAGCAGCTTGGATCTTCCGCCATCGCAACCTGGCGGTGCTCACCAGCCAAAGCCGCGACGGCGAATTCATCGCGCGCGTGATCCAGCGCATGGGATATCCCCCGGTGCGCGGCTCCAGCTCGCGCGGAGGCCAACGCGGTTTGCTTGAGATGCGCACTCTGGTCATGAACGGAGGTGGCGTGGCGTTTACTATCGACGGCCCGCGCGGTCCGCGCTACGTCGCAAAGCGAGGACCGGTGCTGTTGGCTCGCACCACGGGCGTTCCGATCACGGCGTTTTATGTCGCGATGGAAAAAGCGTGGGTGCTCAGCACCTGGGACGGGTTCATGATTCCCAAGCCATTTTCGCGGGCGTATGTCCGTGTCGCGCGCAAAATCTTTGTTCCACCCGATGCAGATGACGCTGGACTCGCGGCGGCGCACGTGGAAATGCAGGAAGCCTTGGAGCGCATCACCGCCAACGCGGAGGCCCGGTTTTCCTCGCCGCGGGTTTGACACCGCCTCCCCCGGGAGATAGAGTCGGAGTTTCCCTTGGGACAAATTCCGTCTTCGGGTTGTTCTTTCCAGTTCATCTTCATCCACGATTGGTTCGCGCGTTCCGCCACTGGGGCGGAACTGGGAAGCGGGTGTGAATCCCGCGCTGCCGCGCAACTGTAAGCGAGCTGTTTGGCGCCAGGCCACTGTGCAAACGGGAAGGCCTCCGTCGTAGTACGCGATGTCCGCATCGCAACTCGCAAGTCAGGAGACCGGCGCGAACCTTCATTCCAACCCCTTTCGCGTGAGGAGGAGTGTTGACCCGCATTCGCGTTATTCTTTTCTGCTTGCTGACTTCCAGCGCGCTGTTCGCTGCCGACCTGAAACTCATCGTGCAAAGCCCCACGGCCGAGCGTGTATCTGGAGTGCAGGTTACGCTGTACCGCTCCAGCGACAACGCGGGCGTCGCAATTCTCACGACTTCCGGCGATGGTGTTGTCACGTTTTCGAACCTGGCCGAAGGTGCCTATCAGGCGGAGGTGCTTGCACCCGGATTCGCGGCGCTGTCGCTGGCCGTGGCCGTCCCACAGACGGAGCCACAGGTCGTGCAACTGAAGCTGACGACCACGCCGCAGACCGTTGTAGTGTCGGCTACTGCCACGCCCAACACGGTAAACCAAGCGGGAGTGTCGCTCGACATGCTGAGCAGCGACCAACTCACGCTGCTCAATCCACCCGCCGCTGGCGATGCCCTCAGCTACATTCCCGGAGCCATCGTCAACACCAGCGGACGCCGCGGCAGCCAGGCCAGTCTGTTCGTGCGTGGCGGCGAGTCCAGCTACAACAAAGTGCTGATCGATGGGGTACCGGTCAACGATCCTGGTGGATTCTATGACTTTGGTGTCACTCCTATGAACAACATCCAGCGGCTCGAAGTCGTGCGCGGTCCAGAGAGCACCATCTACGGCACGGATGCCATGACCAGTGTCGTGCAACTCTGGACCACCACCGGAACGACCTTGAAGCCGGTCTTCGAATTTGGCGCGGATGGCGGGACGTTTTCGACGGCCAACGGATATGCATCGGTCGCAGGCGCCGACAAGATTTACGACTACAACTTCTTCCTCAACCAGTTCAACACCGAAGGGCAAGGTATCAACGACACATACTCCAACGGACTCGAGGGCGGCAACGTCGGGATACGATTCTCGCAACGGGTTGCGTTTCGCCTGCGCCTGCGGCATTCGAATAACTGGACGGGAGTGCAGTCGAACTGGTGGTTCAATGGCGATCCGGTGCTGCCGCCCAATTCCAATCAGCTCGCTCACCAGAACAATTTTCTGGCCAGCGCCGAGCTTGCGGTCAGCGGCCCAGGAGCCTGGCAACATACGTTCAGCGGCTTTGAGTACAGCCACGTGCAGGCGAACTCGCAGGCCACTGTCGATCCGGGCCGCGAGTTCCTCGATAGCCCGTTTTCCAACCTCAGCAAGTACAATCGCGCCGGGTTCGAGTACCAGGGACAGTGGACGCCCCGCCCCTGGGTGCAAACTACCGTCGGCTACACCTTCGAAGACGAGAATGGATTCATCCACTCTGCGTTCGCGCCGGGCACCGATTTTGCGTCGGTCAGCGACACCCACGGATTGCGCTTCAACAACTATCTATTTGCCCAGGAGCTCTTAACTTGGAAACGCATGTCGGCGCTCGCGGGAGTCGGCTTCGTCAACAACTCCAGCTTCGGCAACAAAGTCGTGCCCCGCGCGTCGGTATCATTCCTGCTGCTTCAAGGTGATGAGACGTTCAGCGGGACGCGATTACGAGCAGGATACTCCGAGGGTATCAAGGAGCCCAGTTTCCAGCAGTCGTTCGGTATTTCCGGAACTTATCCGACGCTTCCTAATCCGAATCTGCAACCAGAACAAAATCGCTCGTGGGAAGCTGGCATCGAGCAGGGATTCTTCGGCAACAAGGTCTCGTTGAGCGCGCTTTACTATAGCAATCAGTTCCATAACCAGATTGAATATCAGACCAACCCGGTCGATTTCACCAGCCAGTATGTGAACTTCAACAAGTCGATGTCGCACGGAGCGGAAGTCGAGTTGCGCGGCCAGATCGGCAGCCACCTCTCATTCACCGGCGCGTACACCTATACCTCGACGCAGATTCTTGAGGCTCCGTCGTGCAGTCCTCCTTTTTGCGATCCGCTCATCTTTGGAGTGGGTGCGCCGTTGTTGCGCCGTCCCAAACACGCGGGCACGGCCCTATTCACCTACACTCGCCCGCGCTTTGGTACGACGATCGGCGCGGTGGCGGTGGGCCGGCGTCCGGACTCCGACTTTCTCTTCGGACTTATTCCGCCTATCTACTACGCCGCGGGATATGCGCGCGTCGATCTCGGGGGATGGTACAACGTGACCCGACACATCACTGCCTATGCCAACCTGGGCAATGCTCTCAACAATCACTACAACGAAGTGCTGGGCTATCCCGCGTTGAAGGCGAACTTCCGCGCAGGTCTGCGCTTCCGCCTGGGCGGGGAATAGCTTCTCACCCATTTACATTGAGAACACCTCCATCGGCGGAGCGTAGGTGAACTCTCGTCCTGACCTACAGACTTAACCCGATAGCGACAACAGGTGTGAAATTGCTACCGTCTCCAGAGAAGATCGGAGAGGCTGCATGCGTGCATGTGCTCCGGCATCAGAGTGACAAGGAGGCTGAGATGCTTTGGACGATATTCGTGATCCTTCTGGTTCTGTGGTTACTAGGAATGGTCACCTCGTACACATTAGGGGGCTTTATTCACATCCTGCTACTGTTGGCCCTCGTGACCTTAATTTTCAACCTCGTGAGTGGACGCCGGACCGTCGTGTAGGCGGTCCGATCACCAAATAATTCCCGATCAAAGATCTAGTTATGCGCAATCGGAGGTGCACCATGAACACGAACATGAAAAAGATCCTTAAGATGGCACTCGGAACAAGTCTGTTCCTACTTGACCAATCGGATCGTGCCACAAAGGATATGCGGGAGCGAGTCTCCGACCAGGTTGACGACCTCCGTGACTTCGCGCAGGACACTTACCAGACAGCTGCAGAACGCGTGGGGAGAGCGTCCCAGGCCTTAACCGAGGAAGACAACCACGCCGCATGGGATACGCTGCGATTCGTTATCGGACTCGGGATCGGTGTGGGTGTGGGCCTACTGATCGCCCCAGCCAATGGAGAAGACACTCGCACCAAGCTTGCGGAAAAAGCTCAGGAAGTCGGAGCCAATCTCCGGCAGCGCTTTTCCAGTACGGGCGACAAGGGCTTTGCCAGCACGGGCGACTAGAAGCAGATTGACCAGATTGACGGGTTGACTAAGTTGAGGGTCATCCGTCATGCACGGCTTGCCGGAAGTCAGAATCAGCGCCCCTAGATATGAAGTGCTACGGTGTCGTCAATCGTCACTGCCTGCATGAAATTGGCAGTCTATCCGGCGACGATGGCGACGAAAGGAAAAGACGACAATGACCAATAACTACAGGCGCATTCTTTGGATTGCAATGGCAATGCTTGCACTCTGCGCGGCATCGTATGCGCAGATCGGTGTAGGCATAGCGGTCTCATTCGGACCACCTGCCCTGCCTATCTATGAGCAACCTCTTTGCCCAGGCGACGGATACCTCTGGACGCCCGGTTATTGGGCTTACTACTACGACTACGGCGATTACTACTGGGTGCCTGGTACGTGGATTTTGGCTCCGGAAGTTGGTCTCCTCTGGACACCCGGATGGTGGGGTTGGGGAGGAGAGGGATTCATCTTCCACGAGGGCTATTGGGGACCGCAGGTTGGCTTCTACGGCGGCATTAACTACGGCTACGGGTACTTTGGCGAAGGTTACCAAGGTGGACGCTGGGACCATGACCGATTTTTCTACAACCGTGCTGTTAACAACGTAAACGTCACCAATGTCCGCAATGTTTACAACACCACTGTGGTCAATAACAATACCGTGAATCGAGTCAGCTACAACGGCGGCAATGGTGGAATTACTGCTCGCCCAACGCCTCAAGACGAGGGGGCAGCGCGTGCGAAACGTCTAGCGCCGGTACCCGCTCAGACTCAGCAAGTTCAAGCAGCCCGCTCTAACCAGGATTTGCGTGCGTCGGTAAATCGTGGGAAGCCGCCAGTGGCGGCTACTCAGAAGCCGGGAGATTTCAAGGGCCAGGCAGTGGTACCGGCCAAGCAGGCGGGAGGAACTTACAATCCGCCGCCCAACCGCGCTGCAGCCCAGTCCAAGCCTAACCCTCAGGCCGCCCGGACCGAGAATACCCAGTCGGCACGACCAGAAAACAATACGCAAACGGCTCGCCCACAGAACAACACTCAGGCGGCGCGCCCGGAAAATAACAACAATGCTGCACGACCCAACACGGCAGTTCATCCCAACGACTTGCCGCCCATTGAACGCTCTGCTGCTCCCAGCAATGGGAACGAAGCGAACCAGAAATACCAGCAACAGCAAGAGCAACTACACGCGCAACAGCAGCAGGAACGACAGAAGCTGCAGCAACAGCAGGAGCAGGAACACCAGCAAATGGCACAACAGAAAGCTAACGAGGCAAGACAGCAGCAGATGGAACAGCAGCACCAGCAGCAGACGGAGAAATTGCAACAGCAACACGCGCAACAGCAACAACAGTTGGCCCGACAGCAGCAACAGCAAACGCAAGCGAAACAGCAGCCGCAGCGCAACAATCAGTCCAAGCCTCCGCAATAGGCTTGAAGTTTCAGTGCAGGCGCAACCGCGTGAGCTATTCGCCTACCCACCCACTGAAAAAACAAGGCGCGATTCGCTCGCGCCTTGTGTGCTTTCCAAGCTGTAATCGAGCTGCTAGTCGTCGCCCCGGCTCGCGCCGACATGGTTCTGCGCGAGGTATTTCAGGCGGATCTCGCGCAACTTGCTCACGTGGGTTTCGCTCAGGGGTTGCTGCTTGCCCAGCATATGCGTGACCAGCGCGATCTTGGCGTAGTGCTCCACCGTCTCCATGTTCATGTAAGCGGTGAGCAAATCTTCGCCGTAGGTCACAACACCGTGGTTGGCCATGAGGATGGCATCATGATCGCCGACCAGCGGGGCGAGGGCCTCCGCCAGTTCCGGCGTGCCTGGGGTTTCGTAATTCGCCAGTGGAACATTGCCCAACGTGATCACGATTTCCGAGCAGAGAGCACTGTCCAGTGGCATGCCCGCGGCGGCAAATCCGGTCGCGGTAGGAGGATGCGCATGCACCACCGCGCCCACATCCGGACGATTGCGGTAGATGAACAGGTGCATGGCGATTTCGCTCGAGACATTGCGCCGCCCGCTGACCTTTTGGCCGTGCGCATCCACGATGACCATGTCGTCGGGCTCCATTAGGCCTTTGCTCATCAGGGTGGGTGTGCACAGAAACGTGCCGTCGCCCAGACGTACGGAAAGGTTCCCGTCGGTTGCGGCCACCAAGCCGGTCTGGTGCAGCAACTTGCCGAAGCGAACGATCTCGTCGCGATGCTTTTCTTCAGTCTTCATACCATGGGTCTGACGGATGACAGCATCCTCAGTGTATTTATCGTACCCCAGTTTTCGAATTCCGCAAAAGCCAGCACTCGCCGGTTTCAAGTTTTCGCGTAAGGCATAATCGCTGTGTGCTGGTTTCTGAGTTCGACTACCACCTTCCGGAAGAGTTGATCGCGAAACAGCCGCTCGCTGACCGGGCTGAGGCCCGCATGTTGCACGTGGACCGTGCAAGTGACCGCTTGCGCGACTTAAGTTTTCAGGAGTTCCCTGACCTGCTCCTCCCTGACGATTTACTGGTGGTCAACAACACGCGTGTTTTGCCGGCGCGGCTTTACGGACAGCGCAGCGGTTTGCGCGCACAGCCGATTTCTCCGGCCAACCCTGCCGCTGCGCAGTTCCTTCACGGCAAAGTCGAAGTGCTGCTCACGCGCCAGCTTTCCACCGAGCCAAATTCGTGGGAGGCCCTCGTCCATCCCGGACGCAAGCTGGGCATCGGCGAGCGCATCTATTTCGGCCTCGACGCGACCGACCAGTCGCACGAACTCGCGGCCGAAATCATCGCGCGCGGCGAGTTTGGCGAGCGCCATCTGCGCTTCGATCCGGTCGCCGATTTCTTCGCGGTAATCGAGCGCATCGGACACGTCCCACTTCCCCCGTACATCGATCGCCCTGACACGCCGCTCGATCGCGTGCAGTACCAGACGGTGTATGCCCGGCCGCTGGGCTCGGTGGCGGCTCCCACCGCCGGATTGCACTTCACGCCCAAAGTGCTTGACCGCATCCGCGCCCGTGGCGTCGAGATTGCCGAGGTCACCCTGCATGTCGGGCTCGGCACCTTTCAGCCTATCCGCGTTGAAGTGGTTGAGGAGCACAAGATCCATCGCGAGTGGTATTCGATTTCGCCCGAAGCTGCCGAGAAGATCCAGACCGCCCGCGATGCGGGACGAAGGATCGTCGCGGTCGGCACCACCACCGTACGCACCCTGGAGGGCGCCGCTAGCCAGTCCTCCGAGGGCCGCATCCTCGCACAATCCGCCGAAGCCAGCATCTTTATCTATCCGGGATACGAGTTTCGCGCGGTAGGAGCGATGCTGACCAACTTCCACTTGCCCAAGTCCACGCTGATCATGCTGGTCTCAGCCTTCGCCGGGCGTGAACGCACCCTGGCCGCATACGATCATGCAGTTGGCGAGCGGTATCGGTTCTATTCGTATGGGGATTGCATGTTTGTAGAGTGAATGAGAAACGCAGCGTCATCCTGAGCGGAGGCGGCTCTGCCGCCGCAGTCGAAGGACCCCTATTCCAGCGATAACTCCCCCTGCCCGCAACTCTCCACTTCAAGTAGAATTCTCGCTTGCCTGCAAAGAAAAGACCCGCCAACCCTGACGCCGCTCGCAAGCCCGAGACTGCGCCCACAATGCCCGCTGAGCCTGCCGATTCCAAGGGCCGCATCTTCCTGATCGACGCGATGTCGTTCATCTTCCGCGCCTATCACGCCATGGGCGGACAACGCCCCATGTCGAACAAGGCCGGGGTCCCCACAGGCGCGACGTTCGTCTTCGTCAACATGTTGCGTAAGTTGCGCGCTGACTTCAATCCGCAATATCTTGCCGCCGCCTTCGATCTCGCTGGACCGACGTTCCGCGACGAGCAGGCTGCAGCCATGCCCAGCCACCGCAAGTTCGACGCCAAAACGCAGACCTACGTTGACGTCGAGTACCAGGGATACAAAGCCAACCGTGCCGAGATGCCCGCCGATCTGGCGCAGCAGCTTCCCTACATTCGCCGCGCGCTCGAGGCCTTTCGTATTCCCATCCTCGAAGCCCAGGGCTTCGAAGCCGACGACGTGATCGGCACGCTCGCCCGCAAGGCCGCCGACGAGGGGTACTCGGTCTTCGTCGTGTCCAGCGACAAGGACATGATGCAGTTGGTCAACGACCGCGTATGGGTGCTGAATCCGCCAAAAGACAACCTCATTTCCGACCCCGCCAAGGTTGAGGAAATTCTCGGGGTGCCGCCGGAGCGCGTGGTGGACGTGATGGCCCTGCGCGGCGATGCCGTGGACAACATTCCCGGTGCTCCCGGCATCGGCGACAAGGGATCGGTCGAGCTGATCCAGCGCTTCGGTACCGTCGAGAACGCGCTCGACCACGCCGCTGAGGTGGAGCGCAAGACTTATCGCGAATCGCTGCAGAACAATCGCGACATGGTCCTGCTCAGCAAGCGGCTCGTGACTATCGACTGCAATGTTGCTGTCGATTTCGATCCTACGATGATGCTGGCGCAGCCGCCCGACCCGGAGGCTGCGCGCGCGCTGTTCACCGAGTTGGAGTTCAACACCCTGACCCGGGAGTTTTTGAGCGAGGGCGCTGAACTCGGCGACACCGACTACCGCGACGCGCCATCCGCTGCAGATGTCGAAACAGTGCTTGCCATGGTTCGCAAGAATTCCGGCAGCGTGCTGGCCATCGCGCTGGAAAGCTCCAGAGGTCCCATTGGCGAACTCGACGACGCGGAAACGGAAGATGCACCCGACGCGCAGATGTCGCTCGCCGCTCCGCCAGCCACTCCTGCTCCAGCATCGCAGCTTCGACTTGCGATTTCCGCGAAAGCGGGTACGGCGCTGTCGCTTGTGCTCGACGATTCGTCGACGGCGCAGGCGCTTTTGCGAGCGCTAGCTGATGCATCGATCCCCAAGGCGATTCACGACTCCAAAGCCGCTACGCATGCCCTTGGCGAGCGTGATGTCGAGCTGGCCGGTGTGCAGCACGATCCCTTGCTCTACGCCTACCTGCTTAATCCGACGTACACAAAATATGGCCTGGCCGACGTTGCGCTTCGCATCTTCAATCTGAAGATGGGCACTGCTGTCGGAGAAGCTGCGGACCTCACACTGCGCTTGGCTGAAAGACTCCGCGATGAAGTTGCCGCCGCTGGACTGCGTAAGGTTTACGACGAGATCGATCTCCCCATGTCGCCCGTGCTGGCGCGGATGGAAGCCGCCGGCATCAAGATCGACACCGAGGTGCTTGCCGAAATGTCGCAGCGCCTGGAGCACGAGTCCAGCCAGAAGGCGCGCGAAATCTGGGAGAAGTGCGGCCTGGAGTTCAACATCAACTCTCCCAAGCAGCTTGGCGACGTGCTGTTCAACAAGCTTAACCTGACCAAGCCGTTCAAATCGGGCAAGGGCAAGATCATCTCGACCGCGGTCGACGTGCTCGAAGGCCTGGCGTCGGAGCACGAAGTTCCAAAACTCGTCCTCGAATACCGCCAGCTCTCTAAGCTCAAATCGACGTACGTTGACGCGCTTCCTGCGCTGCTCAATCCCACGACGAAGCGGCTGCATACGACTTTCAACATGGCGGGATCGGCCACTGGGCGGCTGTCGTCGATCAATCCCAACCTGCAAAACATTCCCATACGCACCGAGCTGGGCCGCGAGATTCGCGCCGCCTTCGTCGCCGAGCCCGGAAACCTTCTTCTCGCCGCCGACTACTCGCAGATCGAGCTGCGCCTGCTCGCCCACTTCTCCGCCGATCCGCTTCTGGTCGAGGCCTACCGCCGCGGCGACGACATTCATACTCTCACCGCATCGCAGGTCTTCGGAGTGCCTCCGCTGATGGTCGACGCCGAGCATCGCCGCCGTGCCAAGGCCGTCAACTTCGGCATCGTCTATGGCCTCTCGGCCTTCGGGCTGTCGCAGCAAATCGGCATCGACCAGAAAGAAGCCAAGCTCTTCATCGACGCCTACTTCGAGAAGTATGTTGGTGTTCGCCAGTTCATCGACCGCACGCTGGAACAGGCGCGTGTCGAGTTGAAAGTGGCGACACTCTTCGGGCGCGTCCGTCCGCTGCCCGACATGCAGAGCAAGAACTGGAACCTGCGCGGCTTCGCGGAGCGCACTGCCGTCAACACTCCGCTGCAGGGCACCGCCGCCGACCTCATCAAGCTGGCCATGATTCGCATCGACGCCGAACTCCGCCAGCGCGCACTGCAATCGCGCATGCTGCTGCAGGTCCACGACGAGTTGGTCTTCGAAGTTCCCGAAACCGAACTCGACATGATGAAACAACTCGTCACCCAGCAGATGGAAAATGTTTACGAACTCAAGGTGCCTCTTAAGGTGGAAGTGGGCGCTGGACCGAATTGGCGGGATTTGGAGTAACAGTTTCGAGTTTCAAGCGTCGAGTTTTATGAGTGGCATTCATGGCGTCTTCGATGGAAAACAGATTCCTCGCGCCAGAAGACCGGGCACTCGTAACGACAATCCTTAAAAGTCACTGGTTTTGGTCGTTGTCTGCGTGTCACTATAACTGGTGCCACTATCGGAGAACGGTTCATGTCACTGGGATTCACCATAGAGTGCCCGAAATGCCACGCCGACCGGACGTTGCTGGAACCTAGTTTTGCTCTCCCTGGTTATGTCGACTCGCGCCAGGCGAAAACCAGCGCCGAAACCACAAGTATGGCTGGCGCCATGCCGGTTCGCATAGTTCTCTGTGTCCGCTGTCATTATTTAGAGCTGTATCACGACGTTGGATTGGGTAAGCTCAGCTGAGCCGACCTCTTGGATCAAGCAAAGCCTGCGCAACTGCGGTCCGTGCCCTTTGTTCAATGCCGGGCTTGAAGTTGCAAAACTCAAGGAAATGCCCAGTCTACCTTCGGTAGGACACCCAATCTAGTTTGCGCATGAGCCATTCGTCCGTCCATTCCCGGACTTAGACAAATTCCGTCTGCCACCCAGCGCTGAATCGCTGGACTTAGATGTGCCGCCCTATCGGGACGCTGCTTTCACGCCCCAATAGCGTTCTGCAGCGCGATAGCGATCGTTTTCACGTGCCTTTCCATGGCTTCCTCCGACTCAGCTTCGACCATCACGCGCGCCAGCTTTTCAGTGCCTGAATAGCGCACTACGACGCGGCCGTTGCCGTCGAGTTCGCGTTCCGCCGCGCGGATCGTCTCCATCACCGGCGGCAACTGATCCATGGGGAGTTTCTCGCGCACCTTCACGTTTTCGATGCGCTGGGGGAAGACCTTCATGTCGGCGACGAGTTCCGCCAGGGGCTTGCCGGCGCGCGCCACCACTTCCATCACGCGAAGCGCGGTCAGGATGCCGTCGCCGGTCGTGGTATCCATGTCGCGGAAAAGGATGTGTCCCGACTGCTCGCCGCCCAGCGATGCACCCGTCTTGATCATCTCCTCCAGCACATACTTGTCGCCCACAGCGGCGCGCAGCATGCGGATGCCGCTGCGTTTGAGCGCGGCCTCCAATCCCATGTTCGACATGGTGGTGGCCACTACGGTGTCGTTGTGCAACCGCACGTGCGCTTTCATATCGCGGGCTGTCAGCAGCAGTACGCCATCGCCGTTCACCACGTTCCCCGTCGCGTCGGAGAAGAGCGCGCGATCGGCGTCGCCGTCGAAAGTGATGCCAAGATCGTACTTGCCGTTCGTCTTTGCGACCTCCGCCGCCACGTGCTCGGGATGCAACGCGCCGCAATTGGCGTTGATGTTGCGGCCATTGGGATCGACGTGCAGAAAGTCGGCATCGATGTCGCAGTCTTTGAACACGAGCGGAGCCACGCTGCTGGCCGCTCCGTTGGCGCAATCGACCAGCACCCGCAACTTGCCGAAGTTGCCCGTGCCCACCAGTGACGCCAGCCATTCGGCATATTGAGCGCGCAGCTTTGCGTCGCCCGGCAACATACTGTAGCCCGAGGCATCAGCCTTGGAGGCGCCCGCCGCCAACTGTTCGATGTGCGAAAAGATGTCGGCCTCGATGGCGTGTTCCAGTTCGTCAGAGAGCTTGTAGCCATCGGCGCCGAAGACTTTGATGCCATTGTCGTGCCAGGGATTGTGCGAGGCGGAGATCACGATGCCGGCTGAAAACTGGTTCTCGCGTGCCAGGTACGCGACGCCCGGCGTGGTGATCACGCCCGCGCTGAAGGCCTTCGCCCGCGAAGCTTCCAATCCCGCTGCCAGGACTTCGCTGATCCAGGCGCTCGACTCCCGCGTGTCCTGCCCGATGATCACTCGCGCGTTGTGGTCCCGCTCCGCCAGTCGCTGTCCGAGCGCCCGGCCGATTGCATACACGGTGGTGCGGTCCAGCGGATATTCTCCCGCAACCCCGCGAATTCCATCTGTCCCGAACAATTCTCGCTTGAAGTTTCGCTGCGGCATAGCGTTCAAGGCTTGCCTGCTCCCCTGGAAGATTTTCCCGTGGTCACGGTGACGTGAATGGGCGCGGGATGCTGAATCCGCACCAGAGGATCGGGGACATAGGCATGCGTGGCGAACGTTGCCTTGCCCATCACTCCGGTCGCATCCACCGGATCGGTGATGGCCGTATCGATCGCGCTCACCCGGTTCGCTGGTCCCTCGATCACGATGGTTGCCGGGTCGGGCGTGACGTCGGTGATTCCGTACCCACTGACGAACGTACCAATAACTCGCGGACGCACCTCGACGGTGCGCGTTGCGCTGGGATTGAACTCGATGTGGATCTGTGACGGCACCACGCGCTCCACCTTCACTCCTCGCGGCACGTGGATTTGTTTCGGGCCCAGGTCGAATGTACGCTCGCCAGGTTTCACTCCGGCGAGATCGATGACGGCGTTGATCTCAGCCTGGTCCATGGCTCGGATGATGCGCTCCGGCCCGCTCACCGCCACGTTAATTTGGAAGGGAGTGTCCGCGGTCATCACCAGGTTCTCGGGCGCGTGCAGAAATTCGATGGGAGCGGTGACGATCGACTCCACCGTAGGATCGCGCGACACTACCCACCACAATCCCACCGAGATCAAGAGCGCCAGGACCTTCAGACCGAGGTTGTTCAGCACATAATCGCGGAAGAATCTGCCGGTCGTCACAGTTCCGCCCCATTGGCGAAACCCTTGTCCTGCGTCAGCCGATCGGAATCGGGTTTCACGCTGTCAGGCTCGGTGGCCGAAGTCGGCAACGTGGTGCGCGGAATATAGCGCCGCAGCAATTCGCCGATCCGCTCCCGCAGGTGTTCGGCCGTAATGTCGCGCTCAATCTCGCCGCCGGAGGCGATGCTGATGAAGCCAGTCTCTTCGGAAACAATCACCGCAATGGCGTCCGTCTCTTGCGTGATCCCAATACCCGCGCGATGGCGGGTGCCCAGTTGTTTCGACAGTTGTGGGTCGGTCGCTAGCGGCAGGAAACAAGCTGCCGCCGCGATGCGGTCTTTTTGAACGATCACGGCGCCATCGTGCAGTGGGGCGTCTTTCAGGAAGATGGTTGCCAGCAGGTCATAGGACAGGTTGGCGTCCAGCGGCACGCCGCTGTCAATATAGTTGCCGAGTCCGTCCTGGCGCTCGATGACGATCAACGCGCCCGTCTGCTCCCTGGAGAAGAGGGTGGCCGCCAGCACGATGTCGTCATAGCTTTCACCCCCGCGACCGCTCAGGCGTGACATCGAAAAGCTCCGGCCGAGACGTCCCAACGCGTGCCGAATCTCGGGAGCAAACACCACGATCAGCGCAAACACCGCGAGCGGCAGCACCGCCCCTACCAGCCAGTCGATGGTCTTCAGTTGCTCGATATGGGCCGCATACACCGCGAAAGCAACCGCGGCCACGCCCAGAAGGGCGGGCATGGCGTGCGTCCGCTTCAAGAGCTTGAGGAACCCGTAAATCACCAGCGCCACAAACAGAATATCGATGACGGATGTCACTGATATCTCCGGGAAGCGGCCTAGGCGCTGCAACATTTACTGTCCTTTCGGTTGGCGCGGCTTGCGCGTGTCTTCATTCTAATGCAGTGAGAAGCGGCGATACGGTCTTGCCGCGCAAAATGATCGGTGTCCTACTCTGTGTCAGTATCCAGTTTGGTCTGATTTACCTTTGCGCTGAATTCGCCGCGGCCGAGTTGGGCGCGGATGGCGTCACCTCGCTTAAGTTGCGAGGCATCCTTGACCAGGTTGCCCGCGGCATCGAACACCAAGGCGTAGCCCCGAGCCAGGATGGCCTTGGGCGACAGCCCATGCAAGCTGCCGTACAGCAACTCCCAACGCGAGCGTCGCTTTAACAATATCGTTTCGGTCGCGCGAGTAAGCGCTGACGACAGCTCATCGACGCGGGCCGTCTTTCCGACCAGCAGCCGTTCGGATTGGCGGTGCAGCTCACTGGTGCGCGTCTCCAACTCGCGGCGCACGGCGCTCAGCCGCACCCGCATGTCCTGATGCCGCAAACGGACGTCGAGCGACTCGTGCCGCCGCCGCAGGCCATTCAAATTGCGCGCCTGCGCCTGTTCCAAACGGTGCATGAGATCGTCCAACCGCTGCTGACGGCGAGCTAACATGTCGGGCATGCGGACCAGCGACGAGTGCTGCGTCAGCCGCGACAACGCATTGTTCGATCGCAGCAGCTTGTAGTTGATTGCCTGTCGCAGCCGGTCGCGCAAGGCCGCCAGTTTCGCGGCAAGTTCCTGCTTCGACTGAATGACCAGCTCGGCCGCGGCCGACGGTGTGGGGGCCCGCAGGTCGGCCACAAAATCGCAGATGGTGAAGTCGGTCTCATGTCCGACAGCAGAAATCACGGGAATCTTCGAAGCCGCAATCGTGCGGGCCAGCGCCTCGTCGTTAAATGCGAAGAGGTCTTCGAACGATCCGCCGCCGCGCGCCACCACAATCACGTCCACGTTGCGAGCGCGATTGAAGTGCAGCACGCCAGTGCCCACCTCAGTAGCGGCACTTTCGCCCTGTACCCGCGCGTCATAAATTAGTACCGACACTGATTCGTGCCGCCGCCGCAGAATGTTCAGTATGTCCTGCAGCGCGGCACCGCGCGCAGACGTCACAACGCCAATGCAGCGCGGCAGCGTGGGGATCGGCTTCTTGCGAGTCGTGTCGAACAAGCCTTCCGCCGCCAGCTTCGCCTTGAGTTGTTCGAACGCAAGCTGCAATGCGCCCGCACCCTTGGGCTCCAGCATCTCGGCCTGCAGTTGCAGATCGCCGCGCTCGTCGTAAATCGTCACCCTGCCGCGCGCAATTACCGCGAGGCCGTTCTCCGGACGGAAGCGCAGCAGCCGCGCCTGCGTCCGCCACATCACCACCCGCAATTGCGCTGCACGGTCTTTTAGCGTGAAGTACACGTGCCCCGATTCCGCGGGTCGGTAGTTCGAGATCTCACCTTCCACGTAGATGTCGGTGAAGTCCCGCTCCACTTGGGTGCGCAGAGCCGCTACCAGTTCACGCACCGCAAACACCTTGCGCTGCGGAGCCGCAAACATCAGCCCGAGTTGTTCGCTATCGGCCATGGAGAAGGTGTCGTCTGCAAGGCAGTGTAACCCAGCGCGAACGCACGAACGAGAATCGTAGGTCACGGTGACGCACTGCCAATGAAGAAGCTGCCCCTATTAAGATTTGTCATTCCTCGCGCCCCGGGGTTCGGGCGCCGGGAATTTGCTCTTCGCCGGCAGCGGCAAGGAGCAGATTCCTCGGTCGCCACGGCGACCTCGTGATGACAAATCTGCAAACTGTCGCTAGATTTAGCACCATGACTTCTCGCAGACACTTTCTCAAGATCGCCAGTGCTGCCTCGGTCGCGGCGATCGCATTCCGCGATGCGACTCCCTTGGAGGCTTATCCGCTGGGATTGCCGTTGGGCTTGCAGCTTTATTCGCTGCGTGAGTTGTTGCCCACGAACTTCGATGGAACTCTGAAGGCGATCGCTGCAGCCGGATACACGGAAGTTGAAGCCGCCGGCTTCTATGCCATGAGTGCGCAGGATTTCAAGCAGTCCATGGACGCGGCCGGATTGCACTGCGTCAGCGCTCACTATCCGCTGTCGATGCTGCAGCCGCAGTTGGAGTCCGTCCTCGACTATGCGAAACAGGCGGGAATCCAGTACATCGTGTGCTCGTCGCCCTCGCTGGAGGACCCGTCGCGCGTGAAGCTTTCGTCCAAAGACCCGGGATATCACGAGGCGTGGGTGCAGGCCTTTACTCTCAAGGATTGGAAGTGGAACGCCGAGCAATTTAACCAGATTGCGAGCAAGGTCAAAGCCTATGGCATGCACTTCGGCTATCACAATCACACCACCGAATTCCGTAAGATTGGAAAAGTGGTTCCCTACGACGAGCTAATGCGGCTCACCGATCCCGAGCTGGTCACCTTTGAAATGGATTGTGGATGGGTGACGGTGGCGGGATACAGTCCGGTGGAGTATCTGACGAAGTATCCTACGCGAATTTCCATGCTGCATGTGAAGGACTTCGACCTGAAGAAGGGCACCGAGCATCTGCAGTCCACTGAGCTCGGTCACGGCACCATCGACTACCGCCCCATCTTCGAAGCCGCGAAGAAGGGTGGTCAGATCACGCACTACTTCGTCGAGCAGGAAGAGTTCGACATGCCTCCGCTGGAGGCGATCAAGATCGACGCGGAGTACATGCAGAACCTGAAGGTGTGAGCAGCCTTTCAGGATTGTCATTACGAGCGCCCGGGTTTTGGGCGCGAGGAATCTGCTCTTCCATGGCAGCAGCCAAGAGCAGCTCTCTCGCTCCGCTTGATGACAAATCTGAAGAGTGTCACCGCCTCATCCGATTCACCACGTACAGCACCAGCGTCAAGATCACGCTCAGCACGATCGACGTCATCAGCGGAAAGTAGAACGTCGTGTTCTTGCCGCGGACCACGATGTCGCCGGGCAGGCGTCCGATGGGAAGGTTGACTTTGCCGGCGAGAATCAACGCCAGTCCCAGCAATAGCAACAACCCACCAATGAACACCAGCGTGCGTCCGAGATCGCCCATGACTCTAGTTTATCCGCCCGCCGACATGCGTCCCTTCCCTCTTCGGTCCATCTGTTATGCTTTCTCGTTTGCCTCGCTCGGCGAGGTGATTCCTTTCTGGAAGGTCTGTGTTGACGGCGAATCCTCTGATGCTGGTGCACGGCGGGGCGTGGGCGATCCCCGATGACGCGGTCGAGTCGCACCTGCAAGGCGTGCAGGCCGCGGCGGCGGCTGGGTATCAGGCGCTGAAGCGCGGGGGAAGCTGTCTCGATGCTGTGGAAGCCGCGGTGGTCGCCATGGAAGATGACGAGACCTTCGACGCCGGCCGCGGCTCGTTCCTCAACATGGATGGCCGGGTGCAACTTGACGCCTGCATGATGGACGGCGATACCCTGCGCGCCGGCGGCGTGGGCTGCGTCGAGCACATTCGCAATCCCATCGTTGCGGCGAAAAAAATTCTTACCGACAGTCCGCACGTGTACTTTGTCGGCAGCGGCGCCGAGCGTTTCGCGCAAGAGCACGGTATCGAACTCTGTGCTAACGACGATCTGATCATTGAGCGCGAAATTGAGCGGCTGCACGAAGCCAAGAAGCAGGGCTACTTGCAGATGCCTGACGAGTTCGGCCCCATGCGCTCGCACGACACGGTGGGAGCGGTGGCGCTCGATCGCGAGGGCAATATCGCCGCCGCCACCTCGACGGGCGGCACGCTGAACAAAGCTCCCGGACGCGTTGGCGATTCCTCGCTGATTGGCTGCGGCTGCTACGCCGACAACCTCAGCGCCGCGGTGTCCACCACGGGATGGGGAGAGCCGATGATGAAACTCGTCCTCAGCAAGTGGACGGCCGACCGCGTGGAACAGGGGCTAGCTCCCCAGGAAGCCGCCCAACGCGCCCTCTACTATTTGAAGTCGCGACTAAACGGACATGGCGGCATTATCATCCTCGACAGCAAGGGAAGAATCGGTATTGCACACAACACACCGCGCATGGCGTGGGCACTGGTTTCGGCGGCGTCGACCTCTTCCGGAATCAAGTTCGAAAACTAGACGGAGGCTCGTCTCTTATTTCGTGCTTGCTTAAAGACCCTTACCTGTTATAAAACCCGAACGCTTGTGGGGAGAGCTTTTTTCGTCTCTGGTAACAAATGATTCGGCCCATGACCCTCCATGTCCACCGCACGGCGCGGCGACGCGTCGCCGACCCTCATTCTGCCGTGCCTTGCATGGGCCAAGACTCGAAACCGAGCATAAACCTCGCTTTGAAGGGAAGACCATGAACTCTGCGCGCAGAATCTCGTCGTTGCTGATTGCCATCGCATGCCTGCTGGCCAGCGCCACGGCACAAGTACAGACCTCCGAATTGCATGTCGTCGTGAAGGACGCCAAGGGTGCAGTTGTCGGCGGCGCCAACGTTACCGCCGCCGAATCGGGGCGCGCGGTTTCGCGAACCGCAACCACCAATGCTGAAGGACAAGCAATCCTGCTGTCGCTACCTCCGGGCATGTACTCGGTCACGGTGGAGGCCCAGGGCTTCGCCAAGATGGTGAACAGTTCCGTCCGCCTCACCATTGGCCAGGTCGCGGAGTTGCCCGTCCAGCTTAAGGTCGCAGCAGCCAGCGAGACTGTCACCGTCTCCTCTGAGGCCGAACTGGTAGAGACCCAGCAGACAGCATCCGCCACGACGATCGATCAGACGCGCATCGAGAACCTGCCGATCAACGGCCGCAACTACATCAGCTTCGCCCTTACCAATTCGCAGTTGGCGCGTGACACCGCGCCCAGCATCGGCGCCGCGCCCACGTCGGGCCTCAACATCGGCGGACAGCGCGCGCGTAGCAACCTGATCAACATCGACGGCACCAATGCGGTGGACAACTCGACGAATGGCATCCGCTCCACGGTGTCGCAGGATGCGGTGCAGGAATTTCAGATCCTGACCAACGGCTACGCCGCCGAATACGGACAGGCAGCCGGCGGCGTGATCAACATTATTTCCAAGTCGGGCACCAACCAGTTCCACGGTAGCGCCTTCGGATACCTGCGCAACCGTTACATCCAGGCGACCAACCCATTCAGCAACGTCTACCAACCCGCCTATACCCGCGCCCAATACGGTTTGACGGCTGGTGGCCCGATCAAGAACGACCGAACTTACTGGTTCTTCTCCTATGAAGGGACCGACCGGCATGAGAGTGGATTCAACGACATTGGGGCCAATAACTTTGGGCTAAGCTCGCAGGCCGATCTAACCCGCTTCGTCAACGCCGCACTTGGGCAAAACCTGCCGCCCGGAACGTTTGTCGCTCCAGTCACGCCCGCCCAGGCCGGGTTTCTCAATGCAGCTCCTATCACACCGGGGACCATTGCCTATGCGTCCCTGGTTGGGACCAGCGGGCCGGTTGGAATTTACGGAGTCAATCCGCTGACCAAGTTCCTCGGAATGGGAGGCGGCTTTTTCGCCCAGACGGTACCCGGCCAGTTCGACCCACTTCCTGCGTCGTACGTGCCTCTGGCATCGGTACTGGGGAATTTTCCGGTCTACGAATTTGGCAACATCTACTCCCTGCGTCTCGACCACAAGCTCAATAACAATCAGCAACTGATGATGCGCGCCAGCGCCAGCCCGTTCATTACCACGGGAGTCCAGGTCAACGCCCAGGGCCCGCAGAACTTCGGCCAGAATTCCTGGTCGCGTACCTCGGTCAATAACTTCCACGATTGGAGCATAATCGCCGAGCACACCTGGACCATCGGCAGCAACAAGGTCAACGAGTTTCGCTTCCAGTACGCCCGGCGCTCGGTGAACTACACCTACTCCAATGCCCCCAACGGCAGCGACGTCGCCAGCAACATTCCCGGCTATGGGTTCATCGGACGCGAGCCGTTCTCCTACGTCCAGCGCGTCGAGAAGCGGTGGGAATTTCTTGACAACTTCTCCATTACTAAGGGAAACCACAACATTAAGTTCGGCGTGGATTACAACTTGATCCCGCTGACCGCAGATTTCACCGTGAACTTCGGAGGGTTGTACGACTTCGGACAGGTGTCGGTCAGCTCCAGCGCGCCGCCGTTGAACCCGATCCAGGCATATGGAGCCGCGCTGCCGCAGTACCTGGTGCAAGGTGTGGGCAATCCTCACCTGGCGTTTAACAACAACACCATAGGAGTCTTCGCCCAGGATTCGTGGCGCATGACTCCGAAGTTGACGGTCAACTACGGCCTGCGCTACGACGTAGAGTTTCTGCCGCAATATGCGCCGTCCACGGTCCTTGCTGGTGCAGCGTTCAAGACCCTCGGCCTCACCAAGGGAGTGCCGCCGTCGAATCTCAATTTTCAGCCGCGCGTTGGGCTCGCCTACGACGTATTCGGCGATGGCAAGACCGTCATGCGCGCGTCCTACGGAATTTTCTTCGACCACCCCATGATGGCGCTGGTCTTCGACTCGGTGGTGGCGGACGGCACCCAGGCGCCGCAAATTCTGTTGTTCGGCGGCAACCTGAATCAGTGCTCGCTGCAGAACATCTCCAATGCGCTCAATGCCGCCAACTCTTTCGCCGGACGCCTGGGCTGCCTGCCCGCTGCCTTCACCTATTTGCCGAACGAACAGCGCTTCAATCCGACGCCTAACACCCAGTCCGTCTGGATCAACCAAAACTTCCTCTCCCCGGGACAGCCGCCGGTTCCGCTGTCCGTTCTGCCGTTCGGTTATCCCACGGCCGCGAACTTCAAGTACGGCTACTCAAACCAGGCGAACTTCGGCATCGAGCACGACTTTGGCAACAACTTCACTGTCTCATTGCAGTACAACTTCAACGGTGGACGCCGCTTGAACCGGCCCATCAATGCCAATACTTCGATCGGGTCGATCCTGACGCAGAACTGGTACAACGCCATGACCGATCCCAACGTAACGGCGGCGCAGAAGGCTGATTTCTTCAACAACCCGCTGTCGGTCGATATCGTCGGGGTCAATCCTGTCGTGGCAGCAAAATGCGGAAGCGCAGCCTGCGGGGCTTACATCCCTCCGGCGCTGGTCAGCTTCTTCCGTCCCAGCGGATTCAACGCTACCCTGCAGTACTACGCGCCTCCGCAGGTTAATGGCCTGGCGCAGCAAGTGTTGAACTACTACCACCTGGGCTACGGAAACCAGGTAATCCCCTTCAGCGACATGGTTGCCAACTACTCCAACGGCACGTCCGACTACAACGCCTTCACCGTGAATGCGACGAGGCGGTTTTCCGGGCACTGGGAAATGCTGGCTTCCTACACCTGGGGACACAGCATCGACGACTCCACCGACCTGCAAGCCACGCTTGAGCCGCAAAATAACTACAATCCCAACGCCGACCGCTCCAATTCGCTCTTCGATCTGAGGCATCGCTTTGTCTTCAGCGCGGTTTACCAGAGCAACAGCCAGGGCTCGGGATTCAAGGGTGCGCTGCTCAGTAACTGGACCGTCGCTCCCATCATCGAAGTGGCCAGCGGACGCCCCTTCAACATTGTCAGCGGCTTCGATCAGAACTGGGACTTCTCCGGCGGTACCGATCGACCGATGACTGCGCACGCAGGACAGACCGACTCTTGCGGCGACGTTGCTGCGGCCTCGAAATATTCGCCCACCGGATACCTCATTCCCACTTGCTTCGCGGACATGCTGGTGACTGGAGTGGTTCCGCAACTCAACGGCAACCTGGCGCGTAACGCCGGCACGAAACCGGTAACGGTGTTCAACGACTTGCGCATTGCACGGTCATTCAAGCTGCGTGAGAGAGCTCAACTGCAGGAGATCATGGATGTGTTCAATGTCATCAACAAGAACAACGTCGCGGACGTGAATCCGATCTGGAACGGAGCTGGCATACCGACGGCATCGTACGATCCGCGCCAGTTCCAGTTCGCCTTGCGCTTGACCTGGTGAGACTTGGAGTTGCCAGTTGATCAGCGGCGCCGCTACTGCGGGCGCCGTTTTCATTGTCCGTCCGATGTGCTATCCGTAGGCCTCTGCGTTTGCTAACTACTCGTGGCTGACCACTGCTTTACAATCGAACTCTCATGAAACGCCGCAACGCCGACGCCACCCGCTGTGTTCACGCCGGAGAAGATCGCCACGGACAGTCGGGCCCGCTGACGACGCCCATCGCGCAGACCTCGGTCTTCGTCATTCCCTCGCTGGACGAACTGCGCCGCTACTCCAAGGGCGATCGCGACTTCTACCTGTATTCACGCTATGGCAATCCCACAGTCAAAGCGGCGGAAGATAAGATTGCGGCTCTCGAAGGCGCGGACGCAGCAGTGCTTACCGCCAGTGGAATGGCCGCCACACTGGTTGCCGCGTTGGCTACCTGCCAGGCTGGAGACGAGATCGTGTCCATGCTCGATATTTACGGCGGCACAGTGAAACTGTTCGAAGACTTGCTGGCGCGTTGCGGCATCAAGACGCAATTCATTTCGTACCACGATCTCAAAAATGCAGATCGCTACTTCTCCAGCAAGACACGCATGCTGTTTCTGGAGACGCCCACCAATCCCACCTTACGCTGCGCCGACATCGCGGCCTTGGCCGCCATCGCCCATAGTCACAAAGCCTGCGTCGTGGTGGACAACACCTTCGCGACACCGGTCTTACAGAAGCCCCTGGCGCTGGGCGCCGACGTAGTGATGCATTCGGCCACGAAGTATCTAGGCGGACACAGCGACCTCACCGCCGGCGTTCTCGCCGGGTCGAAAAAGTGGATGGATCGCGCCCGTGAGTTGATGATCCTCACCGGCGGTTGCCTCGACCCCGGTTGCGCCTACTTGTTGTTGCGCGGATTAAAGACCCTGCAAATTCGTGTGGAGCGCGCCTGCAGCAACGCTGCCGCCATCGCCGCTGCCCTGCAGTGCCATCCCAAGATCTCGCATGTGTACTATCCCGGACTCGCCGGACACGCGGACCATGCGCTGGCCACCCGCCAGATGAAGGACTACGGCATGATGGTCTCATTCGATCTCCGCGGCGGAGAACCGGCGGTCGATCGCTTCATCAAGAAGCTCAAGCTCTGGTACCTTGCCACCAGCCTCGGCGGAGTCGAGTCGATCCTGTCCTACCCAGTGCTTTCATCTCACATCGGCCTGAGCGCGAAGCGCCTGAAGCTGCTCGGCGTTTCACCCGCAACAGTCCGGCTGTCGGTGGGAATCGAAGACGCCTCCGACCTAATCGCCGACCTTGAGGCCGCTCTTGCCGGGGCGTGAAGTGTCTTCGCGTCGATCACGGGTCTTCTTCTTCTGGTCTTCTCCGATGTTGGAATCTGCAGTTCAAGAATGTCGGGAACTAAATGCGGGACCGGATCTGCTGTCGCTGCTCGATCGTGGCCTGCAATCCGGTTCATTCATTGGCAAGGACGACAACCTCGGGAGCGCACAACCTGCTCCCGAGGTTCGCTCGGCCTCTCGCCGGGCATCAGCTCTTCAAACAAGACTCAGCACAGCAAGGAAGCAATTCATCACAAGTGGTGCGGCACCTTTCGATCTTTTGCGTCAACCGGGCTTGCATTGGACGGCGTTGCTGGATGATTCTTGCTGCTCGCCGGCGGCACCTTCAGATTCTTTGACGGATTCAACGTTGTGCCCGAAATATGGTCGAATGGCACTGTCTGCGCGAATGTCGGCAGGTTGTGCGCGCGAGTCTGGGTGAAGGCTTCGAAACCGGAAGCCAGCTTAATCAACTTCGGCTCGCTAAATGCCGTTCCGAAGAAGCTGATTCCCATTGGTGCTCCGAACACCATGGCCGCCGGCACCTGCACAATCGGATAACCTTCCGGTGCCGCCAGTCCCGACGTGCCAAAAATAAAGTGGTCCCCAAAAATCAGGTCGGTTGACCACGCCGGGTTATCGGTAGCCGTGACTACCGCATCGAGACTGAACTTTCTCAGCGCGGCGTCGATGCCATTCACCCCAAAGGCCTGGTCAGCGGCAAGCGCCTGGTTGTAGGTCATGCCGTCGAATGCAGGCTGTGGATCGTCGGGTCCTGGCGCCATCGACTCGGCCAAGTCCCAGATATCCTGGTTGAAGTATGGCATCTCCACGTTAGCGTGGGCATTGTTGAACGCGATCGCGTCGGCTAGAGTCCCACCCGCCACGGGAACTCCCGCACGAGTGGCAAAGTAAGCCTGCACGTCTCTGCGGAAATCGAAACACAGTATCAGGAACTCACCCGGGCCCCCGCCACCGTCGGGCCATATGAAGCCCGCAGCATCCAAGTCGATGACGGTCGCACCGGCATCGGTCAGTGCCTTGAAGGCAGCTTCGAACGCGTCCTGCACCGGCTGAGGCGTAGTCACGTTGGTAAAGCCGCTCAGCCCGATTCGAGTCAGGCCCAGCTTTGCGCCCTGTAGGCCATGCGGGTCGAGGAACTGCGTATAGTCCGTAGGGATATTCGTGGGACGGGTGAACCGGCCCTGCCATCCCAGCGGAACGCCGGCTGTAGCAGGATCGCGGCCATCGAAGGTTATGCTCTGCACTACGCCTAAGGCCACGGCTGCGTCAGCCACGTAGCGACCGTGCGGACCGAATGTGTCCTGGACGTGGGAGATGGGCACGATGCCAGCTCGGCTGGTGAGACCAACCGTCGGCTTGATGCCGACAACGCCGTTGACATTGGCCGGGCAGACGATGCTGCCGTCTGTCTCCGTTCCGAACGAGACAGCCGCGAAGTTTGACGAAACCGCAGCCGCCGAGCCGGCGCTGGAGCCGCAGGGATTGCGGGCGATTCCGTATGGATTATTAGTTTGTCCGCCTCGGCCCGACCAGCCACTGACTGACTCGAACGAGCGGAAGTTGGCCCACTCCGAAAGGTTTGTCTTGCCCAGGATAACGGCACCTCCCGCGCGAAGTTTGGCGGCTACCGTGGAATCATGCAGGGCAGGCGTTCCGACCAGGGCGAACGAGCCCGCAGATGTCTGCATCTTGTCGCCTGTGTCAACGTTGTCCTTGAGCAGCACGGGGATTCCGTGCATGGGACCCAGCACATGGCCGTGCCTGCGCAAGTCGTCGGCGTTCTTCGCCATGGCAATCGCATCCGGATTCAACTCGATTACCGCGTTGACGCCCGGACCACCCTGATCCATTGCCAAAATGCGTTTGATGTATTCCCGGGTGAGTTGCTCCGAAGTAAGCTTGCCCTGCGCCATCTCGGCTTCGAGTTGGGCCACGGTAGCTTCGTTGTGATCTTTGGGAACGTCGTTGGGCTGGTTGGACTGGGCGAATGCCGTCGTGAACTGCGATGCCAGCAGAATTGCAAGCATTAGAGTGCGTAGCTTGAGAAAGTTCATCTCGTTCCTCCTGGAAGTCTCGGACGTCGAATGCCGGATACGGAAGTAAGAGAAGGGGCGCCACTTTGGACCGACTGAAGTTCTGGCGGCTTTCGAACCAGCATGTCGCAGGTTATCCGCCAGGGCCGCTCGCATCGTCCTATCTGGGGTTTCGATTGTCAAGGGGGCAAATGCAAATTTTGTGCAAACTCTTCTGGCCGGTGGATTTGACAGGCACTTTCCTGCCACGAGCATGTCGGAGCTTTTACGTCCGACGATTGTCGACCTCGTTCTCACTTGCTGCAGCCCGTCCCGTTTCGTTGATTCGTTTCTTGCCCGCGTAGTACCATCACCTTCGGGCTGCAATCTTTCGTCAGGAGTCGGTGTTCTCGCAGGCATGAGGTTTCTTCGATGCATGGTTGCTCCCGCCCTGCTGTGTGGCGTGCTGTTCAGCGCGGGCTGCGAAACCGACCAACCCAAGAAGACCGCCGCCAAACTGCCTTCGCAAGCCACCGCTCCCACCGTCGCCCCATCGGATGCGAAATCCGGACCTACCCAGCCGTCCGCCGAACCTGCCAGGCCCACGCCGCAATCCGACGCAACTGACGCGCTGATCGCGCAGGCGGAAAAGCTCTATACCGCGGGGCAGGCCGATTACCGGTCGGGACACCTCGACGCCGCCAAGCAGAGCTTCGACCAGGCCTTCAACTTGATGCTGTCGAGCAATATCGAGGTCCGCGACAACCCCCGCCTGGAACACGAATTCGACAGGATCGTCGATGGCGTCCGCCAACTTGAGCTGACTGCGTTGCAACAGGGTGACGGCTTCACCGAACAGCGCTCCGAGCCTGCGCCCATCGACGAAGCCAACGACATTACTTTTCCCATCGATCCCAAGATCCGCGCCCAGGCGGAAGCCGAGATCAAGACCACCAAGTCGGATCTGCCTCTCATGCTCAACGACCAGGTGGCAATGTTCATCAACTACTTCTCCAGCACCAAGGGACGCCACACCCTCGAACATGGTCTCGCCCGCGCGGGCCGCTACCGCGACATGATCTCCGCGATTCTAAAGCAGGAGGGCGTGCCCCAGGACCTGATTTATCTCGCCATGGCCGAGTCGGGTTTTCAGCCGCTGGCGGTTTCGCGAGCCAGCGCCCGTGGCATGTGGCAATTCATGTCCGGCAGCGGCACCATCTACGGCCTGAATCGCAACTGGTGGGTCGATGATCGCCAGGACCCGGAGAAATCTACCCGGGCGGCCGCTCGTTATCTCAAGGACCTGTATGCGCAACTCGGCGACTGGTACCTCGCGATGGCTGCCTATAACTCCGGCGCCGGGACCGTGCAACATGCCGTCGAGCGCACCGGCTACGCCGACTTCTGGGAGCTCTACCGGCGGGGGGTTCTCCCACAGGAAACCCGTAACTACGTGCCCATTATCGTGGCCGTCACCATCATGGCCAAGAATCCCGCGCAGTACGGCCTGGAGAATGTTGTCCCCGACAAGCCTGAGCCAGCCGACCAGGTCACCATCAACTATCCGGTCGATCTTCGCCTGGTCTCTGAATGTCTGGATACTTCGGTCGACTCTTTGCAGGAACTGAATCCCAGCCTCCTGCGCATGACCACACCCAAGGACCAGACCTTCACCCTGCGCCTGCCCACCGGGTCGAAAGACAAGTACGAGACAGCCATCGCGTTGATTCCGCCTGACATGCGCACATTCTGGCGCTATCACAGGGTGGAGTATGGCGAATCGCTGGCCTCCATCGCCCGCAAGTACCACACCTCGACTTCCCTGATCGCCGAGGCCAATAACCTCTCCGACGACGAGGTCCGGTCCGGTTCCAAGCTCATCATTCCCATCGCCCCCGGTAAGGCGGGGGAAACCGCGGCTTATTCAAAGAAGGCAACGCACTATAAGGTCCGCAAGGGCGATACCGTGGGCTCGATTGCCGACGATTTCGAGGTCCCCGTCGATAAGTTACGCAAATGGAACCACCTGCGCGGAAATACCGTCGCCGTGGGACGCACCTTGCTTATCTACAGGCCAGTGGCAGGATCTGCCGGATCCGAGGTAGCGTCCTCCGGCAGCGATCCGGTTCCCTCCACGCCGGGCAAGAAGGGAACCTCGACAAGGTCCGTCAAGTCCAGCTCTAAGTCGACCTCAAGTCAGCAAGCTGCGACCTTCCATAAGGTCAAGCCGGGCGAGACCCTCAGCGGTATCGCACAGAGCTACAACACGACGGTGTCCAACCTCAAAAAGAACAACGCCAATTTGTCGGCCAACCTACGGCCCGGCGAGGTTCTGGTAATCCGGAAGTAATCTCGCAGCCTCCCCGATTGTGAGCTTCATCACTCTTATCTGTTTGTCCTCTTCCCTTGTCGCGGTTGATCTGATACAACAAGGCGCGTTGCAGTATGTGCATGACGCGGCATCGTAACAGGTGTATGGTTTTGCCGTGCTATAATCGCGCGCCTGTTGATGCGGCAATGTTTGCGGTTCAACTTTTAATCAGCCTTGCGAGCTGCCTCCGTTCGATAGCGGAGTCCGGCAACCTCAGGAGGACACATGACGGCTTTCGATGAAACCCTGTACGGTCGTGATGACGAAATGGATGACTACGGAGACGGTTCCTACGGCGATACGCTCGACGATGAGGAATACGAAGAGGAAGAAGAGGAAGAAGAAGAACCCGAATCGATTTCGGTAATCGAAGAAGTGGTCGAGGTCGAAGAGAGCGAGCCGGAAGAGACGACGGTCACCACAGCTCCTCCTCCGCCGAAACCCGCGAAGGCGCTGCCCAAGGCTCCGAAGCCGGTGGCCGCGAAGCCTGCTCCCAGGCCTGCTGCGCCCGCTGCCAAGAAGACGCCGATCAAGGTGGTAAAGAAGGCGGCTCCCGCCAAGAAGAAAGCCGCCGCAAAGCCGGCGAAGAAGGCCGCCAAGAAAACACCGATCAAAATGGTGAAGAAAGCGGCCAAGAAAGTTGCTGCCAAGAAGCCGGCGAAAAAAGCTGCCAGGAAAGCGGCAGCTAAGAAGACGGCAAAGAAGGCGGCGAAAAAGAAGATAATTATCGTCGGCGGTAAGAGTAAGAAGAAGGCCATTCGTCGGCGTTAGCCGGCCCCGCATCTGGGAAGGCCGCGGTTCCGCCGCGGCTTTTTCTCTGTTACTCACTTTCTCAAGTGTTAGTTCATCGAGGTGACGCTGTGATCGATAATCCCTGGACTCGCCGCCAATTCATGCGCATCGGAGCGGGCGCCGTCGCCGCCGGTGCGGCCGCAAAAATCACGCTACTGGAACCCGCCGCTCTTTGGGCGTCGGCCACACAGTTGCAGCCCAGCGATACCGTGCGCTTTGCCTCCATCGGGACTGGAGTTCGCGGATGCGAACTGCTGAAGGCCTCCCTGCGCGTGCCCGGAGTCGAGTGCGTGGGTGTCTGCGACCTCTGGGAGGGCCGCCTGACCGCCGGGCAGGAAGCCGTCAAGAAAACAGTTGCAACGACTCGCAACTATAAAGAGATCCTCGACCGCAAAGACGTGGATGCCGTCATCGTTGCCGTCACCGATCACCAGCACCGCCGCGTCGTGGTCGACGCGTGCGCCGCTGGCAAGGACGTTTATTGCGAGAAGCCGCTGTCCCACACCGTCGATGACGGGTTCGCGATGATCGCGGCAGCGCAGAAGAACAACCGCATTTTGCAGGTCGGCAGCCAGCGTGTCAGCTCCATTCTTTACGAAAAGGCCCGCCAGATTTACGCCTCCGGGGCGCTCGGCGAAGTCTGCAACATCGACGCCTATTGGGACCGCAACTCCGCCAGCGGCGCATGGGTCTATCCCATTCCTCCGGGCGTGAACGAACAGAACCTTGACTGGACTTCGTTTCTCAACGGTGCGCCCAGTATTCCGTACGATCCCAACCGCTTTTTCCGCTGGCGCTGCTTCACCGACTATGGTGAAGGACTGGCGGGCGATCTGTTCGTCCATTTGATCTCGGGAATTCAGTTCATCACCGGAGCCAACGCGGTGGCGACGCGCGCGCAATCCACTGGCGGACTCTTTCGCTGGAAAGATGGACGCCAGTTCCCTGATCTCATCGAGACCTATTACGACTACCCTGGTTTCCGCGTCTCTGTGCGCTGCAACCTGAACAACGATGGTGGCGAGTTTATCGGTTTCTACGGCACCAAGGGAACGCTGCTCATCAAGAATGCGACCCTCACCTTTATTCCGCAGAACACCCTTCCGGAAATGGAGGGTTATTCTACGGTCGGCTGGCCGGCGGTGCTTCGCAAGCAATATGAGGCGCAGTGGGAGACTGATCATCCCCTGCCTGCTCCGTTCGTTTCGAAGGTGGTTGACGAGGTCGAAACCTTCGTCCCGCCGCCGGGGTACAGTGACGTGGTTGACCACCAGGCCAACTTCTTCAATGCGGTGCGCAGCCGTAAGCCGTGTGTCGAGAATGAGGTCTTCGGCAACAACGCGGCGATTGCCTGCCATCTGGCGAATTACGCTTACTTCAACAAGAAAATCGCGAACTGGGACGCCGCTGCGAAGAAGATCACTGGCTAGCGCGATACTGGTTGTGTCATGCTGAATACAGGGTCGGGAGAAATGATCCCGACCCGATACGAGTGACAGCAGCTTCCGCCCCGGGGATGTGGTCCAACGGATCAGGGCACACGGCTTCGAACCGTGCGATCAGAGTTCGATTCTCTGCATCCCCGCCAGTTTTATCATCGACCTCGTTGAGCGCCCATCGTTCCCGGTTCTGCTTGCATTACCATGATGTCGTTGGCGACTCGCGCCGGCATTGAGGCTCTCGGCATGGCAACGTTCTGCAGTGATGACACGCAGCTTTTTTACGAAATCACAGGCAGCGGCCCCGACGTGGTGCTGCTGCACCCGTTCCCGCTCAATCACCATTTCTGGGATGCGATCGTCCCGCACCTCAGCGCGCGCTTCCGGGTAGTGCTCCCCGACTTGCGTGCGCACGGCGACTCCGATGCCGGTGACGGGCCCGTGACCATGACGAAACTCGCCGACGACCTAGAGCGGCTGTGCCGCGATTTGGATATCACCCGAGCGACCTTCGTGGGTGTGTCAATCGGAGGCTATGCGCTGTTCGAATTCTTGCGCCGCTACCGTGATCGCGTAGCTGCGCTGGTGCTGGCCAACACGCGCGCAGGAGCCGAAGCTCCCGAAGGACGCGCCGCGCGTTTACAGATTGCCGAGAAAGTGCAGCGCGAGGGTACGGCCACACTCATCGACGATTTACTCCACAAGCTGTTTTCGAAGTCCACGCTGTCCAACCGTCCCGACATTGTTGACGCAGCCCGCGCCATGGCGAAACAGATGTCGTCCGCCGACATCGCCCAAGTGCAGCGTGGCATGGCGGAGCGCGCTGATTCGATCGCGTCGCTCGCCGCCGTCAACGTCCCAACACTAGTGATTGCCGGCGAAGATGACAGCGTCCCGCTCAGCGAACTTGAGATGATGCACCAGTGCATCGCGGGCAGCCACCTACGAGTAATACCCAAGGCGGGCCACTACGCAGCCATGGAGCAGCCCGCGGAATTCGGCCGGCTGCTGCGGACGTTCTTGGACGCCGTGCCGAGGAGTTAAACAGCCGCCGCCCGGAGCGTAGTGTAGCCAGTTACCAGCTACCAGTTACTTCTTCGTGGACTTGCCGTCCATGGCTGTCGTCCACGTGGTGCCATCTTGCGACATCTCGTACTTAAACGTATAGGAAGTCGGGGACAAGACCTTCATGGTGTAGCGACCCTTGAGAGTCTGGCCACCCATATTCTCGTCGCTGGTCCAACTCCAGGTGTCACCGGAGACGGTGCCCTCGGAGTGGTTGATTTGGCCCATGCTGTTGTATTCGTTATAGGTGAAAACCTTCTTGTCCGGGTCGTATCCCATCACCGCCAGGGCCGTGCCATCACCCATGGCGCCCTTGAATTTCGAGTGCATCACCAGAAAGAAATTGCCTTCCATCCATTGCACGTGGTCGACGGAACTCATCTTGCCGCCTGGGCCCATGGGGCTGGGTTTCATATCACCGTCCGAGATCCAATCGCCGGCGAGATAGTCGAGTTTGCTCAGCTCCGGCGCGGGCTTGGGCATGGGCATCTGCGCCGTGGCGGCGAGTGCGATGAAAACCAACGAGACAAACGTGACCAACAGGATTGTTTTGCGCATGGGTTGATCGCTCCTTGAGAAATTGCCATTTGGCCAAAACGACGAGTGGGGGCGGCGGTCATAGTATGTCGGACCCACAGCGATGTCAAACGAAATTGCGAGGCTTCATCTTCACCGTATGCAGGTCTTTTGTGACTGCCGTCACGACGACTTGCCGCCGCTCTTGGGTAAAATGAGGACGTCATGATCGACGCTTTCCTCATTCCCGATAACACGGTCATCACCGCCAAGGGTGACAGCGAGCCTCTAGACGTGAGTGCCGCTTCCAACCCGGCATTACTGGCCACGCTCTCCATCACCAAGGTAGTCGAGCAGGAATCCATCGAGGTGTCGTTCTTCACCTCAGCCGACGGCACGACGTGGGAAACCAAGCCAGTGGCCTCGTTGCCACAGAAGTTTTACCTTGGCGTATTTCCGCTGCTGGTGGACCTGTCGCAGGCCAACGGTGCGAAATTTCTGCGCGCCCACTGGGAAGTCAACCGCTGGGGACGCGGCCCGGTTACGCCGAACTTCGAGATCGGCCTGCGGGTGCGTGAAATTCCAGCGGAACTCCTGCAGGAAGCGCGCGCCGAAGCTGCGGCGCGGCGCTAGCGTTTCGCCCTTTGCGGTAATGTAGATTCAGCACAACCAGCAATCAGGATCCAATTTACATGCACGCTAAAGAGTCGGTGGTTATTCGTCCGGCGCGCAATCTTCTGGGAAGCATTCGCGTACCCGGCGACAAGTCGATTTCGCACCGCTACGCCATGCTGGCGGCGCTGGCTGCGGGGCGCTCGCGCTTTGAGAACTACTCCCCGGGCGCGGACTGCAACAGCACCCTGGGCTGTGTGCGCGCCCTCGGCTGCGCGGTCGAACGCGAAGAATCAGGAGCGGTCATAATCGACGGCATCGGCCCGCTGTTGCACGCCCCCAACACTGCGCTCGACTGCGGCAACTCGGGCTCGACCATGCGGATGTTGTCGGGCATCGTAGCGGCACAGACCTTTACCAGCGAGTTGATCGGCGACGAGTCGCTTTCGCGACGGCCCATGAAGCGCGTGATGGAACCATTGCGCCGGATGGGCGCTGAGATCGTTGCCAACAATGATTGCGCACCGCTCAGTATCAGCGGCACCGCGCTGCTCGGCATTACGTATCGCGTCCCGGTGGCCAGTGCGCAGGTCAAGACCTGCCTGCTTTTCGCTGGATTGCTCGCCGATGGACAAACCACGGTGGAAGAGCCGGTCGCCACGCGCGATCATGGCGAACTTGCGCTGCGCGCCTTCGGCGCGGAAGTTCTTCGTTCTCGAAACAGTGTAACCATCGCAGGCGGGCAAGCGTTGCATCCCTTGGACGCCTTCATCCCGGGCGACAGCTCTTCGGCGGCGTTCTTCCTTTGTGCAGCGGCGATCTTTCCCGAATCCAATCTTGTCATCGATGGGGTGCTGCTGAATCCTACTCGTTCGGCTTTGCTCGATGTGTTGACCGCGATGGGATGTCGTGTATCCGTGTTGAGTGTCGAAGAACAGCATGGCGAGTTGGTGGGCACGATCTCGCTGGTGCCCGGTAAGAGCAAGCCCTTGGAAATCTCCGGAGCACAGACCGCTCTTCTCATCGACGAGTTGCCAGTGCTGGCGGCGACGGCTCCCTACGGCGCTGGACTGGTGGTGCGTGATGCCGGCGAGTTGCGCGTGAAAGAGTCGGACCGGCTGTCAGCGGTGACGGGCAATTTGGAAGCGATGGGCGCGCAAGTGGAGCAGACGGCCGACGGCTGGCGAATTCCCGGCGGCCAGAAGTTGCATGGCGCCGAGATCGAGAGCTTTGGCGATCATCGTATCGCCATGGCATTTGCCGTCGCGGCGTTGCGCGCCGAAGGAGACACGCTCATCCACAACTCCGAATGCGTAGCGATTTCCTACCCCAGCTTCTTCGCGGATCTTGAGAAGTTGTTGGAGCGGTAGGAACAGCACCGAGCGGGTTCGATCCGGTCCATGAAGAAAAGGCGCCGCAGAGTCCTCTCTACTGGCGCCCGTTCAAATCTTTCTAGCTCTTAATATTCCGGCTCGTCCACTTCGGGAGCTTCGCCTTCATCCGGTTCGATCGGAAGTTCCACTCGGGACTCCTCGGCCGTTTCCGCTACGGCGGCCTCGCCTTCTTTACGCTTCAGGCGCACCACGGTGATCTTCGCGAAACCTTCCTCGAACTTCGGCGGACGCAGCTTGCTCGCCATGCGCAGCATGACGTCCTCAGGAACATTGCGTTCGCGACGGCGGTTGCGCTCGATGCATACCTCGGGCGGAACGTCGAAGAACACAGCTTGCGCTTCGTAGCCGAAATCCTGCGCCAGCTTCACCCAACTGCGACGCTCGTGCGGCGACAGGTTGGTGGCGTCCACGTAATTCCACGGACGCTTGGCCAGCAGCCTGGCGCGCAGCATCGACCGCAGTGTGGAAAAGACCAGGTCCTGATAGCGCTGTTCGGTCACATCGTCAAACAGCAGGATGCGGACCATGTCGCTCGATAGCGGCAGAATATTGTGACGCTTAAACCACGTGCTCTTGCCGGAGCCGGGTAGCCCGATCGCCAGCACCACCGCGCCTTTGGTCTTCTTGGCATCGTGCGGCGCCGGAGGACGTGCTGCATTAGCTGCAGCCGCTTCTGTCAATTCTGGCGCAGTATCGGCCTCGGAAGCTTCGCCGGTGGGCCCACCCGGGGTGGGCATCGCCGGAGCCTGGCTTGGCGTCTGCGGCCGGCCACCGCGCCCGCGGCGTCCCCGGCGGCGATTGCGATCGCGGTCCCGGCGCGGGCCCTGCGGAGGTTCTTCTCCACCACCGGTCTGGGCGGCGGGCTGATTTTCCTGGAAGTCCGGCTCGGCATAAGCCGCTGCGGGCGCCTGATGTTGAGGCTGCTCCACACGGTTGCCAATATCATCGGGTATGGGTTCGGGAAACTTGGGCTGGAGAGGCGCCGGTTGTTCGGGCCCCTGCTTGTCGGGTTGCTGTTTGCGCCGCTTCGAACGGTCGCGCATCCATCTGCGCATATTGCACTTGTAACACGCTTGGGCGGACGGCGGCAATTGCCTCACCGGGCACCCGCCGGTTCGTCCTGACCACACTTATGTGACCTGCGCCCTATCCACCTTGTGATGTCCTCCATTTGCCGCACCCTGCGCTGGATGCTAACCTCTTACTTCCGGCAGCTATAAAAGTTGTATGCATTCATACTCCGGAAGTTTCGGATTCATTGGCAACAACAAGTAATGACATTTCTTGAGAGGTGACATGGCGATTAAAGTAGGTATCAACGGATTTGGCCGCATTGGCCGCAACGTTCTTCGTACTGCACTCAATGACAAGGAAATTGACATCGTAGCGGTCAACGATCTGACCAGCCCTAAAACGCTGGCGCATCTGTTGAAGTACGACTCGGTCCTCGGCAATCTTCACAACGACATCACCGCCGGCGACGACTTCATCACTGTAGATGGCAAGAAGATCCGCGTGTTCTCCGAGCGCGAGCCCGCCAAGCTAGACTGGAGTTCCCTCGGCGTACAGGTCGTGATCGAGTCCACCGGCAAGTTCACCAAGGCAGATGACGCCAAGAAGCACTTGCAGGGCACGGTCAAGAAGGTCATCATCTCGGCTCCGGCAACCGGCGAAGACATCACCATTGTGATGGGCGTGAATGAGGACAAGTACGTTGCGGCGAAGGACAACATCATCTCCAACGCATCGTGTACTACCAACTGCCTGGCGCCCGTGGCCCTGGTTCTCCATGACAAGTTCAAGATTGTCAGCGGCACCATGACCACCATTCACTCCTACACCAACGATCAGGTGATCCTGGACTTCCCGCACAAGGACCTGCGTCGCGCCCGCGCGGCCGCGCTGTCCATGATTCCCACCTCGACTGGCGCGGCCAAGGCACTCTCGCTCGTAATTCCCAGCCTGAAAGGCAAGCTGGACGGGTTCTCGATGCGCGTGCCCACGCCTAACGTTTCGGTGGTTGACCTGGTGGTTTTCGTAGAGAAGGCGACCACGGTTGAGGAAGTGAACGCGGCCCTCAAAGCGGCTGCTGATGCCGGACGGTTGAAAGGCTACCTGGGCTACGAGACCGCCGAACTGGTGTCGTCCGACTACAAGGGCGACTCGCGTTCGTCAATCGTGGACGCGCCCATGACTCGCGTTGTGGCTGGTAACTGCGTGAAAGTGATCGCATGGTACGACAACGAGTGGGGATATTCCTGCCGTGTGAAGGACCTGATCCACTACATCGCCAGTAAGGGCCTGTAGTCCCACGATGTAGGACTCGGTGAGCTGCGTTGGGGCGCGCAGTCCGCTATGACACTATTCTCCCGGCAGGTCAGCAGGCCTGCCGGGAAGCCCATTTGGTTCCTCATTCGACGCCTCGACGGCTCGTTCTCCATCATTTACGTTCCGGGCTGGGGTTAAACTTTCGGCGGAGCAGTTCAAATTGCCACGCTAGAGCGTGCGGGAGCTGGTTTTATGTCGAAGTTATCCATTCGTGATCTTCCTCTCAGCGGCAAACGAGTTTTCATGCGCGTGGACTTCAATGTTCCGCTCGACGACGGACGCGTCATGGACGACACTCGCATCCGCGAGACCCTGCCCACCATCGAGTACGCCCTGCGTCATGGCGCTCGTCTCATCCTGGCGTCGCACCTGGGACGTCCTAAAGGCAAACCCAATCTGAAGATGAGCCTGAAGCCTGTCGCCGAACGGTTGCGCATCCTGCTGGATGAAGTTCTGCGCCGCGGTGAGAACGTTGGCTTCTCTCCCGACTGCATCGGTCCGCAGACCGAGGAAATGGCCACCAAGCTAGAGCAGGGACAGACCTTGTTGCTCGAAAACCTGCGCTTCCACGCCGAAGAAGAAGCCAACGATCCTGAATTCGCCCGCCACCTCGCCAAACTCTGCGATTACTACGTGAACGACGCGTTTGGATCGGCCCATCGGGCGCACGCCTCGACTGAGGGCATCACCCACTTCGTCGAGAAGAACGCCGCCGGTCTTCTCATGGAGAAAGAGTTGGAGTACCTCGGCAAGGCGCTCAGCCATCCTCATAAGCCGTTTGTGGCCATCCTCGGCGGAGCCAAGGTCAGCGACAAGATCGGCGTCATCCACCACCTGATGACCAAAGTCGATACGCTGATTGTCGGCGGCGGCATGGCGTACACCTTCCTTAAGGCGCAGGGCCACGAGATCGGCAAGTCGCTGCTTGAGGCTGACAAGTTGGATCTCGCCAAGCAGACGCTGGCAGAAGCCAAGGCCAAGCATGTGAAGTTCCTGCTGCCGGTTGATCACGTCGTTGCAGATAGGGTCGCGGCGGACGCACGCATTCAGCACATTGGCGAGGGACAGGCGATCCCGGCGGACATGATGGCGCTCGACATCGGCCCCAAGTCGGTGGAGTTGTTTGTCTCCGAGATCGGAAACGCCCGCACCATCGTGTGGAACGGTCCGATGGGTGTCTTCGAGATCGAAGCCTTTGCCAAGGGAACCAGGAAAATTGCAGATGCAGTGGCCGACAACGGCGCAGCCATCTCGATTGTGGGCGGCGGCGACAGCGTCGCTGCGGTCAAGGCTGCGGGCGTGGCCGACAAGATTTCCCACATTTCCACCGGCGGTGGAGCGTCGCTGGAATTTCTGGAGGGAAAGAAATTGCCGGGCGTAGAGGCGCTGACCAACAAGTAGCAAGCTTTCAGCACACTCGCTTGGCACTTGTACAGCGGCGTATGTGAAACAAAGCACGAACACCAACCGGCATCATTCGCCCAGGGTCGCCGCATGACGAATTCTCCCGCGCAGCTACGAATCGCCATCGCCCCGGGGCGTTCTCTGGTGATCGCCGGCCCGGGCGACATCACGCGCGAAATCTGCGACGCCATCGTGAATGCTGCGAATTCTTCCCTGCTCGGTGGAGGCGGCGTGGACGGCGCCATCCATCACGCTGGTGGCCCGGCAATCCTCGAAGCCTGCAAAGCCATCGTTGCACGCCAGGGACGATTGCCCGCAGGCCACGCCGTCGCCACGGCCGCCGGACGATTAGCTGCGAAGCATGTGATCCACACGGTTGGCCCGATGTGGAGCGGCGGACAGCAAGGCGAGCCCGAAACGCTGGCAAGTTGCCATGAAGAGTCCATCCGCTTGGCTGACGAATTGCAGCTTCAGACCATTGCCTTCCCTGCAATATCGACCGGGGTCTATGGCTATCCCGTCGACCAGGCCGCGGAAGTCGCGGTCGCCAGCGCGGCCCGTGCGTTGGAGCACGTCGCGCATGTTCGAGAAGTGAAGTTTGTTTTGTACGACACCGCCGCTCTTCAATATTTCTGCAGAGTTGCGAAAGTATATGCTGGAAGTAAATCCCTAAGAATGGACTCTTGCCATGTCACGTAAGAAAGTCATCGCCGCCAACTGGAAGATGTACAAAACGCCCGCGCAGACTGCTGCGTTTTTTTCGGAGTTTCTGCCTCTCGTGGCCGATCACACCCGCGACGAAATCGTGGTGTGCCCACCTTACATCGATTTGCATACCGCGGTCGCAGCGGTGAAGGGCTCCAACGTCGCCGTGGGCGCCCAGAACACCCACTGGGAAAAAGAGGGCGCGTTTACTGGCGAAATCTCTGTCCCGATGCTGAATGACCTCGACGTGACTCACGTGATCATCGGACACTCCGAGCGCCGTCAGTACTTCAACGAAACCGACGACACGGTAAATCGCAAGCTGGAATTTGCCCTCGAGGGCGGGCTCACCCCGATCGTGTGCGTGGGAGAAGTTCTGGAAGAGCGTGAGGCGGGACTGACCGAAGATGTACTGCGCCGCCAGTGCGTGCGGGCATTCAACGGCATCTCGGCCAAAAAGGCGGCGAAGCTCTGTATCGCCTACGAACCGGTTTGGGCGATCGGCACCGGCAAGACCGCGACTCCCCAGATGGCTTCCGACGCGCATGCGGTGATCCGTCACGAAGCCGCCAAGGGCTTCGGCGACGACTTCGCCGCACAACTCCGCATCCTCTACGGCGGGAGTGTGAAACCCGACAATGCCACCTCCCTCATGTCGGAGGAGGAAATTGATGGCGCGCTGGTTGGCGGCGCAAGTCTCGACCCCAAGAACTTCATCAAGATTGTGAAGTACTGAGCACCGTATTGGACACCCAGGGGCGGCGCGTCGCTCGTGCCGCTCCTTTTTCTTGCCGCTAAGCCGATCGTGGTCGTTGTAAAATGCAGCCCTCCTGGTCTTGAAGGATCCCAGCAGAAGGCCGTGAGATGAACGGGCCAGCAGATGTTCAGCAGAGCGCGGGCCTAAAGTGATGGTCCGGAGGTTGGATCACGGAGAGAGGACCCACCCTTACCCTTCTATCCAACCAGTTGCGATGGCCTTCTTCCTGGCATTGATAGGCATGGCCATGGTGATCTACCTTATCTCAGTTCGACGTTCCGCGCCTTCGCATTCTATAAACTCCCAGGAGATGTCTATGACGCCAACTCATGACAACGGGATCACTGCCATACCTAGTAACCACTCCGTGGATCAGACCGTGGAAAAGCTCAAGGGGATTTTGCAGGCAAAAGGAGTTACCCTTTTCGCGCTGGTCGACCATAGCGGGGAAGCTGAAAAAGCGGGGATGAACATGCGTCCGACCAAGCTTATGATTTTTGGCAGCCCGAAGGCCGGTACGCCTCTCATGCTGGCCGCTCCCAGCATCGCCATCGATCTCCCACTTAAGATTCTGGTCTGGGAAGATGTCCAGGGGAAGGTGTGGGTTTCGTACAACAGCCCAGCATATTTGCAGGCGCGGCACGGTGTGCCACCGGAATTGCTCCAAAACATAGCAGTGGTAGAAACTTTGGCGGTCAAGGCTGGAGAGTAGGTCCGAGGAACCGCCTACGAAATCTCAGGAAATAGGGTCGTCGGTTGGAGGTCTCGATATTATTTCGACCACGAAGGCCCAAGGCATCCGTTTTCAGAAGCTGTCTACGAATACCGCTCCATCTCAATGGCCTGGGCGGGCAGCATCGCAACCTTCTGCGCCCGATGCAATCAATTGATTATGCATGTACTTAGGTAGAATTACCCTCTACGCCCGGCCTCTCCAAACCGGTTACTGGTAGACTTAGATATCACATAATCAGATCCGGAATTGTGCCCAGAACGTGGTTGCTGGGTCCCTTTGCGGGTACTAGTCATCTGCCACGACAGGATCAGTTGGCCCAGCGTCGGCAGAGGGGAGAAAACTTTCGCATGCTGTTTCAGAGACCTGCCCTTTTGTACTTATTGATTACTTTCGCGTTGTTCATCGGAAGTTCACAGATCTGCCAATCGCAGGCCCTAATCGCGCCGGAACCCTCGGCCACTGCCGATTTCCTACCCGAGGCTGGCTCCGCGGCCGGCGCCATACTCTCTGGCGAGCCCGGGTCGCTGCCGGCTGATCCGAAGTCCAATCCCCAAACCGCACCCGACCCCGATAAGTTGAAGGTGGTGATTTATCCCATCCTCGCCTGGGCCCCAATCATGGGCGCACAGGTGCGCGTTCCCGACACGCCGAGCACCCCGGGCGGCGGCTCGGGTAGTACCAATGCTTCATTCAACGGCGCAGCCATGTTCGGCTTCACCGTCCAGAAAGCCAAGTGGTACGCGGAAGGCAACGCCATGTGGGCGGGCATGAGTTCTTCCAGGACTACTCCTCACCTGAACGTCGATGTCAACGCCATCTTTGGCGGCGGATTGGTTGGGTACAAGTTTTATCGCGACTTCTACGTCACCGGCGGATTCCGCCGGCTGGCGCTCGACTACAACGTCACGTTGGGCACGTTCCCGTCCTTCAATCGCAAGCCCGGAGTCTGGGATCCTTTGATTGGTGTGCTCTGGAACCGGCAACTCTCCAAGAAGTGGACCGCCAAGGTGAATCTTCAGGGCGGGGGATTCGGAGTTGGCGCGGATGTCGATTGGTCAGCGCAAGGCAGCGCCGACTGGCAGTTCGCCAAACATTTCGGACTTACCCTGGGCTACGGCGTGATCCACTTCAGTCTGACGGACACCAGACCGTTGCTCGGAACCTTCAACGTCAGCCAGACCCTGAACGGCCCGCAATTCGGCTTCGGCATTTACTTCTAGGGTTTCTTCGGGTCTCCATCAGCGCATCGCGGTTCGCACCGACCGAAACTCGTAGGCAAAAGTGACATCTTCGGGAGTGTTCCACATTTTCCGCGCCGTCTCCCGAATGACTGTCTTTGCTATACTTAGAGAGCCTCAACGTTCGGCTTGGAAGACGGATTTGCCGTCCCTGTCGCGTGTGCGGAAGTGGTGAAATTGGCAGACACACCATCTTGAGGGGGTGGCGCCCAAAAGGCATGGGGGTTCAAGTCCCCCCTTCCGCACCATGATTCAGCTGTCCCAGCGTATTGAGAGTATGAATTTGGGTGTGTGGGCGTGTTTTTGCGTGCCTCGAGCCGCCGCCCGGAGCGAAGACTGAGATATCCATGATAGTTCTGATCACCATCATTCACGTACTGGTTTGTGCCTTCCTCATCATTGTCGTGCTGCTGCAGCACGGACAGAGCGCCGACATCGCGGCCGCCTTTGGCGGCGCTGGCAGCCAGACTGCTTTCGGCGCCCGCACCGCGGGAACCGTACTCAGCCGGGCTACCACCTACGCGGCCATCGCGTTCATGGTCACCTCGATCACGCTTTCTGTGCTGGCCACCCGCCGTGGCGTGAGCAGCGGGTCGGTGCTGGGCAACACCAAGTCTGCTCCGGCTCAGAAGGCCCCGGCACCTGCGCCGTCGCCGGCTACGCCGAGTCGCTAGCGCGTTCGGTCGTTTTGTTCGCGCCAAAGATCAACGCCTCCCCGGCATCAGGAGGCTTTTGCTGTTTGCGCCTCGCAGTGAAAATTACTCTTCGACCAGGTACTCCAGGGCTTCTTCGCGCGTCTCAAACGTCGCAATCTCACGCCCGGAAAATGTGAGCACCGACTCATACAGCGTTTTGGGAAGGTTCTGCGTGAGCACCCACGCTGACTTCCTGATGTGAGGACGGTCGAACACCGCGGCGATCTTGAGATGCTCGACAGTTTCCTTGGTGAACTTCGAGCGGCTGAAATCGGCCAGCAGGAGCACCGAACCCAAGGGATTCACGGTGACGTGTTTAGGGACATCGTCGATCACGGCCGCCAGTTCTTCCGGCGAGCAGTCGCTGCAATCGGCCAGCAGCACCTGCTGGTTGCGAAACGTCAGAAATAAGATTCGCTCCATGGACTGCTCCGCCAAGTCAGTGGCAACACGCGCTCACACCTACTGACAGGTGCGCGAAGTTTACCGCAGTGTGATTCTTAGTACAAGACAGTCCAGTGCCCAAAAGTTAGCCGGTTACTTTTCGGCGCTAATCCAGATACATCACCAGCCCCAATTGCCCGGTTCATGGTAGCTTGAAATTATGATCCACGAGATTTTTCCGGTAGGCCCGCTGCAGTGCAACTGCTCCATCGTGGGCGATGAGCAGACCCGCGAGGCCATGGTTATCGATCCCGGAGACGACATCGACAACGTGCTCGCCATTGTGCAGCGCCACGGACTTACTGTGAAGCAGATTGTGATCACGCATGCTCACATCGATCACATCGGAGGCGCGGCCAAACTGCGTCGCGCAACGGGTGCTCCCGTCCTGCTCAACGCCAACGATCAGGCGCTGCTCAAAATGCTGGATGTGCAGGCGAGTTGGCTGGGCATGCGCCCTCCCGAGGACACCACCATCGATGCCAGCCTGACCACGGGCGACAAAGTGCAGGCCGGTAGCCTCGTGGCCGATGTCCTGCACACTCCAGGACACACTGAGGGCAGCATCTGCCTCTACTTTGCGGCAGAGAACAAGCTGATCGCTGGCGACACGCTGTTCGCCGGCTCCATCGGCCGCACTGACTTGCCGGGAGGTTCGTTCAAGAAAATCATGGCGTCATTGCACGGGCCCGTGCTGGCCTTGCCGGATGAAACCATTGTCGTTCCGGGACACGGCCCCCTGACCACCATTGGTGACGAGCGCGAAACCAATCCCTTCCTGGCGGGCTGACGCATGCCGTTTACCCTCTCCCATGCCGCCGCGGCGATTCCCTTCCGCAAGCTCAGGCCGGTCTGGCCTGCGTTAGTCATCGGTACATTCGCGCCCGATCTGCAGTACTTTATCTGGATCTCCGATGAAGACCGCAGCGGCCATCATTTCCCCGGCATCCTGCTTCTATCGATACCGCTTGCACTGCTACTGCTATGGCTATTCGAACGGTTCGTAAAAGGCCCAGCGATTGAACTGCTTCCTGAATCGCTGCAACGACGATTGCAGGACAAAGTGCAACCGCTATCGTTTCGGGGATGGCGGCAGTTCGCCTCAATCGTGCTCTGGATCGCTGTCGGGGTCGCCACGCATATTCTCTGGGACCAGTTCACCCACCAGCACACCTGGATGACAGCACATTGGGACTTACTCCACCAGGCAGTACCTATCCCGTTTCGTGCCCCTGCGGCAATGACCAAGGTCTTGCAGCATGCCAGCACGGTGCTCGGCCTGCTGGTCCTTGTAGCTTGGGTTGCGACTTGGTATCGCAGGACCGCACCCGTGCCACTTACCAGCTTCCATCCGATGTCCACGTTCAAAAAGGGGTCAATCGTGTTCACCATGGCTGCGATCGCATTTTTGGCAGGATATCCCCTTGCGATCTTCCGCGTGGCAGACCACCCTCTACGTTCAAACCGTCTTTTCATGATCGTGACGGTTTTCGAGGCTGTCACGTTAATCTTTTGCACGCAGGTATTGATTTACGGAATTGGGCGCACAATCGGCGCTCGAAGCCGTCGCATGCCCGCCACTCAGTTGGACGACCAAAAGGTCAGATCATGATGATCATGTCGTTCAGCCTTGTCGGATAGCGGTTCACAATTTCGCCGCTGGTCTTGCCGACGATCACCGTATCGGAGTGACGAAAGCCGCCCCAACCGGGATCGTACACGCCGGGCTCGCAACTGAAAGTCATCCCCACCTTCAGCACGGTCTTGTCGCCCTCGGCGATCCATGGCGCCTCATGGCCTTCCAGCCCGATTCCGTGGCCGGTGCGGTGTTTGAGAAACTGCGCGAACCCTGCCTGCCGAATCTGGTCGAGGCTCATCTTGTCCACGTCTTCGGCGACCATCCCTTCTTTCAGATTGGCCGCTCCGGTGTCGTGCGCCGCCAGCATGGCCTCATACAACCGTTTGGCGTGGTCGCTGGGAGGACCCACGCAGAAGGAACGCTCGCACTCTACGTTGTAGCCGCCGACCATGGCCCCGTAGCTGAGGATCAGGGCATCTCCTGTCTTCAGGCGGTCTTTGCTGGGCACCGCGTGCGGGAACGCCGACCGCTTCCCGAAGGGCACCAGCCCGCCGTACGGGGCCTCGATGCCAACGCCCACTACATCGGTCAACTCCTTCGACATCTTGTCAGCCACGGCGTCGGCCGTCGCTTTCAGGATCTGGTCCTCGGTGACGCTGCCATTGGCCTCGATATAAGCCCGGCCCGACTGGACGGTGTAATCGGCAAAATAGGTCGCGCGGCGCATTACGGCGATTTCAGCCGGGTCCTTGACCCAGCGCATCTCCTCGACGATGTTGCCCGCATCCACCAGTTTGGCCTTGGGAGCGCCCAGTTGCATCTGCGCGCGCTTAGACGGCGTACATTCCTCGATGCCGATCGTTCCTCCGCCCAGCCCTCGCGCGGCGATGCGTTCGAAAATCCATCGCACCCGGTTCACCGGACCTGGGAAGTCGAAGTAAACTTCGTAGTCTTTCACCCACCACAACTGCACCTGGTCCGACTCAAGGCCGGGGATGAACAACGCCGGGTCGCCCGTCGCAGGAATCAGCACTGCCAGCGGTCGCTCGGTCGGCAGATGGAAGTAGCCGGTGGTGTAAACCACGTTGTGGGCGTTGAGCAGCACCAGCGCGTTCAACTTGCGCTCAGCCATCTTGGCCTGCACCTGCTTGATTTTTCGTTGATACCACTCCGGCGGCAGCCGATCAGGGCCGGGAGGGGCGGGAAAGTTCGCCGCCACCTCCAGGACATGCGTGTTGCCGAACGAACGGGCTGATGTGGTGACAGTAAGGGCGGCGGCTCCGGCCGCGGTCTGTAGAAATCGCCGGCGAGTTGGGATCATAGCAAGGGTCTCTCCTGAGAGCGACACATCTTAGCATTTTCACGAATCCGTGAGAATTGGATGGTTTCGACCCTTGAATCCAGTCTATGCAACAATCGGTAGCGCCCATACCCTGGGCGTTATCGGTGTCATCCGTGAAAGTCCGCAGTCGCCTTCTGCGCTAAGTGTCAGCGAAGTTTTTCGTACTCGAAACTTGAAACTCGAATCTCTCGCTGTTGTCCTCGGTCAGCAAGGTTCGCAACACGTCGCGCACGATCAGGCTCTGCGGCACCACCAGCACCAGCATGTAGGAGAGGATCGTCCCCGCGATCACGCCCACCGATCCGATGCGTTGCACCAGCACGATCGATAGTCCGAGATTCACTGCAGCGGCCAGCATCGATAGCACTCCCTGCTCACGGGTCCGATTCACGGCGGCCAGCAAACACGATTCCGCCGTCATGAATCCGCTGATCACCGCCCACAGCGACATAGTCGTCAGCAAGGCAGTAGAAGGTACCGCCGCTGCTCCAGCCCACCAGCGAATCACCGTCTTGCCCGCTGCGATTAACAGTACTGCGCAGGTGAGGTTGAGCACGAGACATCCGCGCAGCGTAATGCGAAACGCCTGCCGCATCCAGGCATAATCACGCCTTGCATAAGCCTCCGCGTACGCTGTCCACAGAGCGGGAAAGAACAGCGACTGCAGGACGGCTGTCAGTGCCACCAATCTCCAGGTGACCGCGTATGGAGTCACTTGCTCGACGCCCAGATAATGAGCCACCACCAGGTTGTCAGAACTGAACACCACCGCACCCGAAATCTGGATCAGGAAAAACACTGAACCGGAAGCCAGCAGTTCGCGCGCCAGCGGCAGGTCGAGCAACGCCAACCGGGGCCGAAGCCACGGCTTATACACCAGCAGCAATCCGACCACCGCGCCAAAATTGCACAGCGTCACACATCCCGCCGACATCACCAGCAACAGCGGCATGGGAACTCGTAGCTCAATCCCTGCGAACAGCCCGGCCACGTTCGCCACCGCGCCGATTGCTACCACCAAATTACTCAGGTGGACTTCCTGATATCCCGCAAAGACTTTGCTCCCCAGTGCGGACGGAAGGCCGAGCAACACCAACGCCGCTGCAGCAGCCACCGTGTTATTAACTTCTTGACGCGGTACGCTGGCGGCCACGTTGAATAGCGCCATCCAATCGATGCGCGGCCATACCACAGCGAACACCAGCCCCGCAATGCATGCGATCGCCGCCGTCAGCGCCAGTGCGTTGGTTGTGCAACGCGCCGCATGTGATTTGTCGCCCAGCGCGTAGGCGCGGGCCACCTGATTGGTCAGGGTGCTGGCGATACCCAGGTCGAGCAGGTTCAGCAACACCACGGTGCTGGTAATCGTCGCCCACACCCCAAAGCGCTCCGCCCCGAGGTAGCGGACAGCCAAGGGCACCGACACGAGTGTCAGCAGCGACGACAACACCCGTGCAGCCGCTCCCGACGACACCGCCGCCGCGATCCGTCCACCGCGCAACTGCCGCCAGGCTAACGATGCGAGCATCACCGCGCACTCACAGCTTCGAGCGCGCTTGCTCCATCGACGACGCAAATCTCCGCTGGGACGATATTGCGACGTACGAACTCGTGCTCGAACGCCGGGCCCTGCTCATTTCGCAGCAGATCGAGGGCGGCATTAACGACCATGTCCACTGTCACCAGCCTGATGCAATGCGGCCCGCTAACTCGACATGCGCTGAGGCAATCCCCTGCCCCCAGAGGGGGCTGCACCACCCGGAAGCACGAGCAACGCGGCGCGAACCGCACCGGACTGTTGGCATGGTTGGGATCTCCACATTGCGGATGCCGCGAGACCACGATGGTTCGGCAGTCCATAGCAGCAGCGAGGTGAGCGGTACCGCAGTCGTTGCCGATGAACAGATCGCATCGCTCGACCACCGCACATGCACACCGCAATGGAACGCCGCTGAGAATGTAGGGAGGCACCACCAGCATTGCGGCCAGCTGAATCGCCTCCGCTTCCTCCTCCCTTGCACACACGATGATGGGCTGCACTTTATGGTGCTGGTCCAACCGCGCGACCAACTCCGCATAACCCTTCAGCGGCCACTTGCGACCGACAGCACGCCCTCCGATGCCGATGCCGACCAGCATTCGATTGCCATCGTGGTGCGTCAACAGTTCGCCGGCGAACCTGCGGTCGTTGTCCGTCAGGCGGATTTCCAGCCGGCGATCCTCCACCTTCCCGCCCAACACTTCGACGATCGCCAGGTTGCGGTCTACCTCGTGCCGCAACAGTCCCGGCGACACGATCACGTCGAAGGCGGCATCAAATCCGCGATTGATGCGCCGCTTTGCCTCTGAGGTCTGCTCGCTGTGTCCGACGCGTTTGCCCGCGTTCGTCAGCACGCACAGCATCGTCGCCAAGCTCTCATCCACGTCCCAACGGGGTGAAATCGCCAAGTCGAAACGCCGATGCCGCAAGTGCGTCCAGTAGAACCACAACGCCGACGCCAGTCGTCTCGCGCGCGCAGGCACCCACCTCGTTTTCACCTCGTGCATGGGAAGAATTTCATCGACACTGTGATTGGTCGTGAGAATCGCCTCATACGCCGCCTGCACCACCACCGCGCATCGCGCGTTGGGATACATGCGCTTCAACTCGCGGAACAGAGGCGTGGTCAGCACCACATCGCCCAGTTGGTCGAGACGAAATACTACGATGCTCCGGGGATATTCTGGAGCCGCCGCGCTTCGCGCGAACCACTTGCGCCAGAAGATGGCGAGCAGGGTGGGAATTCTCACCGAGAACAGTAGCGGTGCCATGCTCAATCTCCCGCTGCCGCTAGAGCGCTCGAGCGTTCGATCAGACTGGAGGTGCTGCATCCCGCGATCAGCGGAACCAGCTCAACCCTGCCTCCCCAGCCGCGCGTTTCGGCGGCTCCAACAACATCGACTTCGCAATAGTCGCCGCCCTTTACCAGAACATCAGGCCGGATCGCCTCAATCAGCCGCAGTGGCGTGTTCTCGTCGAACACCACCACTGCGTCCACTGCTGCCAGTGCCGCCAGGATCCGTGCCCGGTCCTGCTGCTGCACCAGCGGGCGGTCAGGCCCCTTGAGCCGTTTCACCGAGCTGTCGCTATTGACCGCAACAATCAGCCGGTCTCCTTTGCGCCGCGCCTGTTCAAGTAGCTCGATATGGCCAGTGTGCAGCAGGTCGAAGCAACCGTTGGTAAACACCACCTGCAATCCCCGCGACCGCCAGTTCGCAACCCGTTCCAGCAGGGCCTCGCTCGCAATCACTTTTTCGTCCGACCCCGGTTGCAGACCCTCAGAGAGTGCCCCCAACAATTCGCCGCGCTGAATCGGCACCGTCCCGACCTTGCCGATCACGATTCCCGCAGCCACATTCGCCAATCGTGCCGCAGTTTCAATCGCGACTCCCGACGCCATCGCCGCGGCCACCACCGCGATCACGGTGTCACCCGCGCCCGATACGTCGTACACCTGGCGGGCCGCCGCTGGAACATGCAGGCGCGAATCCGGGCGCAAAATTGCAATGCCTCTTTCGCTCAGCGTGACCAGCATGTACTCCAGCCCGAGCGTACTCGTCATCGCCTGTCCCGCCGCCAGCAAGCGGTTGAGGTCCCCGACCGGTTCGCCCGTCACCGCGGCCAACTCTTTCGCGTTCGGACAAATCGCGGTGGCGCCGCGGTATCGCATGAAGTCGTGTCCCTTGGGATCGACCACCACCGGCACATGCGCTTCCCGTGCAACCGCGATAACGGTGCGACACACCGGCGCGCTCAGCACTCCTTTCGCATAGTCGGAGAGCACCACGACTGCTGCCTCCGGCAATGCTGCCGCCACCCGTTCCAGCAGAGTCTCTGCAGCAGCGGCGGAGTAAGTCGGCTTCGCTTCAGAGTCCATGCGCAGCAGTTGCTGGTGACCAGCCAGTATCCGCAGTTTTGATGTAGTGGGCGATCCAGGACAAGCCACGACGTAGAACTGCACGCCCGCAGCCCGCAGCAACCCTTCCAACACCCGCTGGTCTTCGTCGCCACCGCCAAAGCCCATCACCGTCACGCGCGCCCCCAGTCCCGCAAGATTCATCGCCACATTGGCCGCCCCTCCCGGCTGCTCGCCATGGCGTCCGGTACGCAATACCGGAACGGGTGCCTCGGGCGAGATACGCTCCACCTCACCCCAAACATACTTATCCAGCATCAGATCGCCCACGACCAACGCCTGCGGTTGGTCAAATCCGCCTTCTACGAAGCTCATGAGATCGGATGAGTGGTTCATCCCGCGTTCCTTCGGGCTTCGACGGCATTGGAGATGCAGGTGGCCAGCTCAATCCAATCGCAGAGCATGTGACCGCATAGCATGTAGGCTTCCTGGATGCGCGCGGTATCGCGTGAGGGTATGCGTATCCAGACATCGGCGCTGCTGCCCATCCGGCCTCCGTGCTCTCCGGTGATCGCCACCGTGAATGCGCCCCTGTCCCGCGCCCGGGTAAGAGCAGCAAGAACATTCCGGCTGGCCCCGGAGGTCGAGATGCCGACGATCACATCTCCGGGAACACACAGCGCTTCCACTTGGCGGGCAAATACCTCGTGAAATCCGAAATCGTTCGCGATTCCAATCACCGCGGCCGCGTTCGAGGTCAGAGAGATTGCCGCCAGCCCCGTACGATCGCGGCGATACCGGCCGACAAATTCTGCCGCCAGATGCTGTGCATCCGACGCGCTGCCGCCGTTGCCACACCACAGAATTTTGTGGCCCTCGAGCACCGCGCGGGTCATGCGCGTCGCGACCTCTACCAGGTGTTGTCGCTGCGAGTCCAACTGATGAATGACGGCGATGTGGTGGGTAACTGCCTCGGAAAACAAGCTTTCCAGATTCAGAGAAGACAGCATTGCGCCCTCGAGAGACAAGGATTCCGAGGGTCTAACTGCCACGTTGGGAGGGACTTACTTGCTGCAATTATAAAGCGTGCTGTAGCCCGCACCGCCAAGCGGTTTGAACTATTCGTTCTTCCTTCCCAATTTGGGAGAAAGTCCGTACGTTAGCCTCTATTTGAGAGAAAAGCTTGAGAATATGATCATGACTGCCGGGACGAACCGAAATTCCGGTAAGGGGACCCTCATGAAATTGCGTTCAATGGTTATGTGCCTCTGCGTACTGAGTTTACTTGCTGTTGGCTTTGGCCAGTTGCAAGCAAGCAGTATCCCAGGTTTGTTCAACACTGGAGTAAGTGCTTCGGGAACTCCACTTTCCGACGGCACGCTGAACGATCCGCACTATGCGCTCGTTTCCGTTCCTGGTGGTACTACTACGACCCTCATTCGTACCTCTGCGGGTGGCTTTCCTATTCCGCCCTACATCGGCGACGATTCACTGTCAGCTTGGATCGGTCCCAACAACAATCAATCTCTTGATGGGCCGGTCGGCATATATGACTATCGGATCACCTTTGACCTCACCGGCTTCATGTCGAGCAGTGCGGTGATCACGGGCGGGTGGAGCAGTGATAACGACGGCGTCGCGATCTTGCTCAATGGCGTCAACACGGGAAATGCCCCCACTTCCTTCACTCAGTTTTCAATCGGGTTCGCTCCCTTTAGCATTTCCACGGGGTTCCTCCCGGGAATTAATACGCTGGATTTCATCGTGAACAACGGGGCAACCACGGCAAACCCAACAGGCTTACGAGTAGAGATGACTGGCACGGCTACCCCCACGCCGGAACCTGGCAGCCTGGTTCTGCTTGGCACCGGACTGGCGGGATTTGCCGGAGTGATCCGCCGCAAACTTAATCGGTAAGACTCGGTACGCGCTTTGATGGGAGCCGCTCTTCGCAGGGCGGCTTTCCTTTTTCTAGCCGATGGAAGTCTTCGTCGCCCCAATTGAAGCAACGCATCTACGCCCCCGCGGCTTTGAACGTCCGCGAGATCAACTCCCGCGCCTCGCTCTGCAGACGCCGCAGATGTTCCACGCCAGCGAAACTCTCGGCGTAGATCTTGTAGACATCCTCGGTGCCCGATGGCCGTGCCGCAAACCATCCGCGCGCCGTCTCGACTTTCAAACCGCCGATCGGCGCCCCATTCCCCGGAGCCGTGGTGAGCATTGCTGTGATCTTGTCGCCAGCCAGTTCGGTGGCCTTCACGTCACTGGGAGACAGCTTGGCCAGCACTGCCTTCTGCGCCGGATCGGCCGGCGCATCGATGCGTTCATACACCGGATCACCGAACAGCGCCGTCAACTCGCCATACAGTTGGCCGGGGTCCTTGCCGGTGCGCGACAACATCTCCGCCGCCAGCAGTCCCATGATGAGGCCGTCTTTGTCGGTGGTCCACACCGTGCCATCGCGCCGCAGGAACGACGCGCCTGCACTCTCCTCGCCGCCAAAGCCCAGCGAGCCGTCGAGTAGTCCGTCCACGAACCACTTAAAGCCGACCGGAACTTCCACCAGCCTGCGACCCAGGCTCTTGGCGACACTGTTAATGATGCTGCTGCTCACCAAAGTCTTGCCCACTCCGGCGTTAGCGCCCCAACCAGGACGATTGCGGAATAAATAGTTGATCGCTACCGCGAGGTAGTGATTCGGATTGAGCAGGCCCAAGCTGGCGACAATGCCGTGACGGTCCGCGTCGGTGTCGCACGCGAATGCAACCTTGAACTTGTCGCGCAAGGCGATCAGCCCCGCCATCGCATAGGGTGAAGAACAGTCCATGCGAATCTTGCCATCCCAGTCCACGTTCATAAAGCGAAATGTCGGATCGACGGTCGTATCGACCACGTCCATCGTCAGTCCGTATTTCTCGGCGATTCGTCCCCAATACGCCACCGACGCGCCTCCCAGTGGATCGGCGCCCAGCGCCGGACGCGCATTGCGTATCGGATCGAAGTCGATGATCGCGCCCAAATCGTTGACGTACGCCGAAACGAAGTCGTAGCGATGCGTGTTCGGCGAGCCCAGCGCTTCGCGGTAGTTCACCCGCCGCACTTCTTTCATGCGGTCGCCCAGGATGGCGTTGGCGCGGTCCTCAATCCACTTCGTCGCAGTCGTGTCGGCCGGACCACCGTTGGTCGGGTTGTACTTGAAGCCGCCATCGTCAGGCGGATTGTGTGACGGGGTAATCACAATGCCATCCGCCAGTTGCGTCTCGCGCCCGCGGTTGTAGGTCAAGATGGCATGGGACAGCGCGGGAGTCGGCGTGTAGGCCAGTTCCGTATCCACCATCACTTCCACACCGTTCGCCAACAGCACTTCCAGCGCGCTGGCGAATGCCGGCTCGCTCAGCCCGTGCGTGTCTTTGGCGAGAAACAGCGGACCGCTCGTGCCCTCACCTTTGCGGAATTCGCAAATCGCCTGCGAGATGGCGAGGATGTGGTTCTCGTTGAATGATGTCTGCAACGACGATCCGCGATGTCCCGAGGTACCGAACGCGACCCTCTGCGTCGCTACGGAAACGTCGGGCTTCTCGTCATAATACGCAGTGATGAGTCGTGGAACGTTGACCAGCATGTCGGGCGTGGCCGGCTTCCCGGCGCGGGGATCGATAGACATAGCGACCCATTTTCGCATACGTCGCTTACCACAGTGCAGGATCTGGGCGACCCAGGTTCGTAGTGGGGCTTTCGGCGCCAACCCGCAGCATATGGTCCACCGGACGGCATTTAATCTGGTCAATCGGTACCCCGGTTGTGTAGCTGTCCGCGAGACAGCCGTCTCCACCGCTTCGCGATGGAGACGGCATTAGATCCGCACTTCCACGTACACTTCATTTGAGTTCCTGACGAACCCCTCAACCCGCACCGGAGTGATGGTCACCAGGCGGTTGCTGAAGCCGGTGCATTCGCTTACTTCGAACTTGATCGCGCGCAAAGCACCTCCAAAGGTGCACGAGATGAGTTCCTTTCCAGCGGATCCCTTGACCACGTGCGAATTCACACAGGAGCGGCACAGCGTACCCGCGCGCATGATGGTCACCATGGTCTCGCGCTTGCGGAGTACAATCCGCAGCACCGTGATGAAGATCGCAATTACGGGGAACAGGAATTCCATAACTCACCTCCACTACCTCTGCTGCTTTCCTTTCTAAATCGCGCCGGGGAACTATTGGCAACAGTTGAAATCAGACCGCATTCTGCAGATGGGTCGTAGTGCGAAACTACGCCCCTCATCTGCAATCGCTCGTTCCGGCAGGGATTTCGGCCCCTGCTCTCTTCTGGGCGAGAGAACTACCTGTTGCCTTCATTACCGACGCTGGCATGCTCCCGCAAATGATTTACTTCGCGAGAGTTCATGGCCAGGGAACCAGCGTTTACGGTTTGCTGGTTCCATGCTCCGCCCAAATGGAGCATCCTCAAAGTTGCCGTACACTTCGCGCTGGCCAACATTAATGCTGGAACGACAAGCGCATACGGTTCCGCTCTCGGGTATGCGCCGAGCCAATCGTGGTCTTGACTATCCAGCAAGCTTTAATTGATTTGCGGTTGCGTAGGATTCAATCGCCAGGAGCTAGCGATAACTTCCAAAGATAGCCCGGCGGTCGCCGCACACCACTTCTGGCTGCAGTAACCTGCGCATCGAGTTTGCGTTATATATGTCATCGGGCGTCTCCTACGCGAGTTATACCTTGCAACAATTCTAGTTAAATTGCAAGCATAAAAGTCAATTTTCCCTCATTTTTAACTATGAATTGCATAGAGCTTGTTTCACAAACATTCCGCACAGGTCTACGGTGGAAGCGCGGACCTTTAGGCCCGCGACGAATGCGGTTCACAAAAAAAGGCCTTTAGGCCTGGCGCACTGTGCTCAGATTTTTGAAAACACGCTTTAGTCAACTGATGGTCACGAGTAGCAAGTAGTTGGTGTCGCAAGTAGTTCCCTGCTTTGGTGGGGATTTATGGCGGATTCTCCCCTCATTGGTGGTTGGTCGCACCAGTGGGAAGTGGCGAGGTAGGACCGTTTTGTAGATCGAGACTCGCGGCGGGACGGCACTCCTCCCCGGGGGCTTCAGCCCGGGCACACTAATCCAACTCTCTGTGCTTCTGTGGCGCAAACCCTCCGCGTTGCTCTTAACTGGCAACTGGCCACTGGTTACCAAAGTACCCTCCCACATGCTCTTTTAACTTGCACTCCCCTCTCACTTCTGTGACGCTAATCATGTGGGACGACCCACTGCTGTCTTTCGCTGCCCGCTCATCGCGGTCGGCCTGCTGTACTTGGAGGTTTTGTGTACTACCATACCTTTGACCATCTCAAGGAAGATGGCGTCTGCTGCTATTCACCCGCACTTCGTGGCCGCAATTCCTGTTATTTCCGCATCTACCTTCGCGGACGCCGCCTGAGTCTTGCTAATTGCTCCCATAACTCTTTTCCGCTCAATATTTTACCTGCAAGTCCAAAGAGCTCAATATTTTGCGGGGACTTTCGCCTTTCGCCCCCTGTGTTTTCAAGATTTTACGGCCATAGGGGAGGGGGGGAGGGGTGCGCCCTGTTCAACACCGAAACCCATCGAGGCGGTTCCGTGTAATTCGGTCAACGTCCAGTCCGCGTTGCTACTCGACGCGCTATCATTTCAGGCACAGCGAGGCACTCATGCAATACCGCAACTTTGGAAAATCCGGAATCAAGGTCGGCGACATCGGCTACGGAGCTTGGGGAATCGGTAAATCCATGTGGATCGGCGCTTCTGACGAAGAATCCCTGCGCTCGCTCACCGCCGCACGCGATGCCGGCGTCAACTTCTTCGACACCGCGCTCGCCTACGGCGATGGACACAGCGAGCAACTCATCGCCCGCGCCTTCGGCAAGTCCCCCGAAATCATTATCGCCAGCAAGGTGCCACCTAAAGACAGCGTCTGGGACGTCAAGGCGGGCGATCCCCTGCAGAAGACCTTTCCGAAGAAATATGTGCTCTCCTGTCTCGACCTGACGTTAAAGCACCTTGGCCGCGATCGCGTCGATGTCTACCAGTTCCATACATGGCATGACGATTGGGCCGTCGATCCCGAGTGGCAGGAGACGGTACGCGAGATGAAATATTCCGGCAAGGTGCGCCTGGCCGGCATCTCCATTCAGAACCATCAGCCTGCGAACGTACTCAAGGCACTCGATACCGGACTCATCGACAGCGTGCAGGTCATCTACAACATCTTCGACCAGTCGCCCGAGGACCAACTCTTTCCATACTGCGAGCAGCGCGGAATCGGCGTGATCGTGCGCGTGCCCTTCGACGAAGGCGCCCTCACCGGAAAGCTCACGCCCGAGACCCGCTTCCCCGACGGCGACTTCCGCCACCACTACTTCCGCGGCAATCGCAGGCAAGAAATATGGGATGCCGTCCAGGCCATCGTGCGAGACGCCGGCATCACGCTCGATCAACTTCCGGACCTCGCCCTGCGCTTCTGTCTGTCAGCACCGGCGGTTTCGACCGTGATCCCCGGCATGCGCAACGTACATCACGTGGCCGCCAACGTCGCCGCCTCCGACGCCGGCCCACTTCCGCCGGACATGCTGCAGAAGCTCCGCGCCCATCGCTGGGTGCGTAATTTCTGGCATTGAGAACCGCCTTTATATTTGCCATCCTGAGCGCAGCGACCGAAGGGAGCGGAGTCGCAGGACCCCTATACCCGCAACAAACCTTCGCCCGCCTGATCATGCCGGACGCCCCACGCATTCCGCATGGCTTTCCATGCCGACTCTTGCTATAGTTCTGATACTTTTCGGTTACCTGCCCCCGTAGTAACAGGTCCCGACTGGATGTGGGTCAATGTACCGCTTCGCGCAAATCGTTCGATGGCTGGCCGCACTTGCTGTTTTGCTGGCCGTGTGTCTTCCATCCCCGGCCTTCGCCCAGGGTTTCGGGTCCGCCAAAAAGAAGATCACGCTCCACCGTAAGCTGCCGCCCACCGCCCATCTCAACGGCACTGGAATTGAAGTTCAGGTCATCTCCCACAACATCCAGGGCGATGTCGCAGCCGATCTAAAAAGTATGCTGGAGACCGAGCTGATCAAGGATGACCGCCGACTGCGCTCCGAGGACAAGCACCCTGACTCCATCGTTGTCGGCACCATTACCGAATACGCGCAGCCCATGGCGCAGTCCTCTACGCGCTCGACCTATGTTCCCGGATCCAAGAAGCCCCAAAGTGAAACCGTCACCCGTTACACCGGAATCCTGAAAGTCGCCTACCAGGCCAAAGACGCCCACAGCGGGCGCACGCTCGACTCGGAGAACATCACCGCCAAGTATGACGACGAGTTCAACCAGAACGGTTCCACGTCCGGCGGTGTCACCGGCACACTCTCGCACACCTGGGACAAACTCAAGCACGGCAAACTGGAAGGCGACAAACCGCCCACAGCGGGCGAACTGCGCGACGTGCTGCTGAGCAACGTTGTCTCGCAAATCGCCTCGCGCCTGGTGAATACCGAGGAGCCCGTCGAAGTCCTGCTCGCCCGCGGCAAGCTCGACGAAGCCGACAAGCTGGCCGAAGCCAATCTGTGGACGCGCAATCTCGAAGCCCTCGAAAACATGACGCCCTTCCCCAGCAAGGAAGACGACGCCTATCGCCTCTACAACATCGGAGTGGCCTACGAGGCGCTGGCCTATGGCTCCGAAGACCCCAAAGCCGCGCAGAAGTACCTGCAGGAAGCCGCCATCAATTACGGCAAGGCCATCGACGACAAGCCGGCGGAAAAGTATTTTCTCCAGCCGCAGAACCGCATCGACACCGCCATCGCCCACTATAAGCGGTTGCGCGAACAGCCCAAGACAGTGGCAGCCGCCGATACTGCCAGTGCGTCCGCTGCGGGCGACTCGTCCGCCAAGTCCGGGCGCGCCTCGACATCAGGTATGACAAAGAGCGGTTCGACCAAATCGACCACGCCCAGCACGGGCACAAGCGCCGCGAAGTCGGCGGCTGCTGCGCCGAAGAAACCGGCAGGCCCATCGCTCAACAACGATCAGGTCATTCAAATGGTGAAGGCCGGCGTGGATGAGGACAACATTATTGACACCATCCATTCGGCGGGCGCGGTGAACTTCGATCTCAGTGTGGATGGCCAGGTGAAGCTGGCGCAGAACGGCGTGAAGGGCAAGGTACTGACCGCGATGAAAACCCGCACCCGCCAGTTGACGTCCCACTAACCATGCTGCTTCGCTCCATCTCGCGCCTTGCACTCGCAGCGCTTCTGCTCAGCGCTCTGGCCACCGCGCAAGAACGCTGCGGCGCCGGCACCGACCTGATGGTGCAGGCCCTGGAGCGCGTGCAGCCCAACAGCACTCCCTCGCAGATTCGTGACGCCGTCGAGTTGCTCAAGCACGCCACCTCAGAGTGCATCAGCCTGGGCGATGCCTGGTACTACCGTTCGCTGCTCGAGCGCAAGTTGGGAAACGCAAAGCTCGCTGACTACTCTCTGGAAAAGGCGCGCCAGAACAACTCCGAGGCCTTGCAGCAGCAGCTTGATCCCTTCGTTCTCTCTACCAATCCTGCGATCAGACCCGCGGGCCCGGTGCGCGAGAAATGGGCGCTCATCGTCGGGATCGGCAAGTTCCAGGACAAGTCCATTCCAACTTTGCGCTACACCACCGCCGACGCTACCGGCTTTGCTGACGCGCTGAAGAACGCCGGCATCGGGCGCTTCAAGCCCTCAAATGTAGCCGTCCTGACGGATTACCAAGCCACCACCACGAACATTCGGGAGAAACTAAACTGGCTGGCCCGCACCGCCCAGCCTGACGACCTGGTCGTCATCTATATCGCCACCCACGGCTCTTCGCGCGACCTCGACACGGCCGGTGTGAACTACATCATCACCGCTGATACCGAGATTTCTCCCAAGAAACACGCTCCCGGCGACACCACGGCCGACACTGACAAGGATATTGACCACGACGCCCTGTTCGCCACCGCGCTACCCATGGTTGACGTGACCAATACGGTTGCCAGTCGCGTGCATGCGCAACGCGTCGCGGTTTTTCTCGACACATGTTTCAGCGGCGCGGCCGCTGGCTCCGGCGGGACAAAGACCGTCGCCTCAGCTCTGGCGTTGAAGTCCATTTCTGGAACCACCTTGAGCCGTATGAGCGAAGGCGCGGGCCGAGTGATCCTCGCCGCCAGCCAGGAGAACCAGGAGTCGCTGGAGAGTCCGTCGCTGCAGCACGGCTACTTTACCTACTACCTGCTCGAAGCGCTCACGCAAAGCAAGGGAATGGATCCGATGGGCAAGGTTTATGTGTTCGTTCGCGACCAGGTTGCCCAGCGCGCCAAGCAGCAACAGATTCCCGTGATGGCCCAGAGCGATCAGGGCGACCTGATTGTACTCGGCGTTCCCACCGGAACTGCCACCGCTGGGGGGCCATGATGGCTGCCGCCGCACCCATGCCACTGCTATTCCGCTGGCCGTTCCTCAAGACTTGGACTTTCTGGAGCGCAGCCAGTCTCGTCGCTATTATTGGCGGCCTGAGCTACGGCTATGAAAGCGTGAAGGACCAGTTTCCCTGGCTGGTAACGGCACAACTCTGGAGCTACGGCCGGATGGCCCACGCCCAAGCCCGGCCTTCGCGCGCCAAGTGGGTAATCGGCGTCGAGGTTGACAACCCCAGCTTCTTCGGCGAGGTCATGCATCGCAAGGGGCCGGAAGACATCACGGATCGTGATTTTCTCGCCCAGGTGGTGCGGCGCGCCGTCGAGGCCAACGCAGCCGTTATCGCGCTCGACATCAACCTGGTGCGCGAGGAAACCAATGCCGAATCCACCGACGCCGAGGACCAGCACCTCTGGGATGCGATTCAATTCGCCGCCGGACGCCACGTCCCAGTGGTACTCACCTTCGCCCTCGAAACCAGGAAGATGCGCCCTTTGAACAACCTGTTCGACCAACCCATGGGTTCACCATGCAACGATCCGGTCACGGACTATGCTCCCCGGTCCGGGTTCGATCACGCTCCCGAGGACAAACGCAAAATTCCGCTCGTGGTTGACGCTTACTCGCAGGATGGCAGCACCAAACTCGCTTGCCGCTCCTTCGCGTTACAGGTCGTCGATGCCTACGAGCGTCAGCTGGGCATTGATCCCCCTACCGTCAAGCGGTTGGAGGACACGATTGGCGACCGCCAGTTCGCCTACACCACGTTTCTTCGCCAGTCAGACTTCCCGCACGTATCCGCGCTCGAGGTGTACAAAGGCAATGCGGAGGCGCTCGCCCTGCTCGACCATCGCATCGTGCTGATCGGCGGCAATCGTACAGCCTGGCCAACTGACAACACAAACCCGCCTATCGGTGATATGCTCGACTACCACAACAGTCCAGAAGGGCCGATGGCCGGCATGTATTTCCATGCTAATTACGTCGAGGGCCTTCTCGACGACCGCATCCAATCCAATATTCCGCGCGGCGTCGCCGCACTCATCGACATGCTGTTGGCCACCGCCATCCTTCTCGCTATTCATCTCCTCCAGGGGACGTTCCGTATCGCGGTCGTCACCTTGCTCATCATCGTTCCCATTCTCATCGCCTACGCGGCCATGGTCACCTTGGGATATTGTTTCGATTTTGTGCTCCCAGTGGCGCTGACTCTCCTCCATCCCGCCATCGAACGCTATCTTGATTTACCTCGAATCTTCATGCGGAGGCATGCCCATGAATAGGCATTTCGGGACCCTCGCAATCTCTGTTGGAAGCTTGCTTTTCTGCGCCTCGGTTTCACTCCCCCCCGCCGCCTCGGCTAGACCCATGTGGCTCGGTCAATCGAACTCGGGCACGAAGTCTGACTGCTCCGCCGACTCCAGCGGGAAATCCAGCAAAGATTGCGACAAAATCAGTTCGGAGCGCATGTCCACCAAGGCGACGGCAGGCGCGAAAACCGCTAGCAAATCCACAACCAGCAGTAAGTCTGCGGCTGCGTCAACCTCCAGTACAAACAAGGCAGCTGCATCCAATTCGAGTACCGCGGCGGCGGCCGCTCCGGCTTCCGGCGCTCAGTCCGATACCAAGAAAACTGCCGACAAGGTCAGCGACGAACGCATGTCCACCCGCGGGCTCAAGCCTCCTTCCAAGGACACCAAGTCCGACCCAAAGGACCCGAAGGCCGACACCAAGCCTGACGCCACGGCGCCAAAATAGCCGCTGTGTAGTAATTTGGGACTGGATTCGCACACTCGCGACTGCGGAGTTTTCATGTCACGTAGGACTCATCCTCTTCCTCATCGCTTATCTCTTTTCCTTGCGCTCACACTTGTCACTTTTGCCGCTATTGCCATCCAGGCACAGACGCCCCCTGCCGTGCAGTCACCCGAAGTTCAGCCCGATGGCGAGGTCACATTTCGCCTGTTCGATCCCGGCGCGAAGGAAGTGCTGCTGAACTTCGAAGGTGCGCCTAAGCCGTCGTCCATGACGCGCGATGACTCCGGCCTTTGGAGCATCACCGTCGGCCCACTCGATCCCGACCTCTATGGCTACGGTTTCATCGCCGATGGCGTGAACCTGCTCGACCCCAACAACCCAACCATTAAGCCCAATCTCATTCAGCCTCAAAACGTTGTCGAGGTGAATGGCGCGACGCCGCAGTTGTGGAATGTTGCCGAAGTACCGCACGGCGTCATTCATCATCATTTCTTCAAGTCGAAAGTCGTCGGCGACCAGCGCGACTTTTACGTGTACACGCCTCCCGCCTTCGACCCCAAGGCCAAGACGAAGTATCCCGTCCTCTACTTGTTGCACGGCTATAGCGACTCCGCCGATGGCTGGACTGCAGTCGGAAAGGCCAACGCGATCCTCGACAACCTGATCGCCCAGGGCAAAGTGAAGCCGATGATCGTCGTCATGCCGCTAGGCTACGGCACGCCGGAAATGATCAAGCTCAAGTGGAGCGCCTGGAGCCATCCGGACGTGCGGCAGCAGAACTTCGACGGCTTCCGCAAGTCGCTCCTCACCGAAGTAATGCCGATGGTCGAAGGCTCCTATCCCGTTTCCACCAAGCGCGAAGACCGCGCCATCGCCGGCCTCTCCATGGGAGGCTCGGAAAGCCTGCTCACCGGCCTGAACAACATCGACAAGTTCGCCTACGTCGGAGCTTTCAGCGCGGGCGGATTGTTTGACGACTACCCGCCCGCTTTCCCCGCGCTCGACGCCAAGCAGGCCGCGCAACTGCGTACGCTCTGGATCGCTTGCGGCACCAGCGACCGCCTCATCGACGATAACCGCAAGTTCAAGACATGGTTGAAATCGAAGGACATCGCATTCACCGACATCGAGACTCCCGGAGCCCACACCTGGATGGTCTGGCGCCGCAACTTGATCAACTTCACGCCCCTGCTGTTCACCGGCAAGTAGTCCCGTAAGAAAGTAAGAGAGATGGGTGCCCCAGGTTCGCGCCGGTTTTTATGGCGCTAACCTGGGTACGTTGCCTCTCCCCCTGCCAAACGCCCAGGCACATTCCCGCAACTTTCGCTCACGTTTCCGTTCAATTCCCTATATCCTGAATGATTCATGGCACTCACGCCGGGGACTGAATGAGATCGAAGCCTACATTCGTATCGCTCGCCATTATTCTTCTTGCATCACTCTCCTCCGCCCAGGAAACTCGTCAGGTCCGCGTCGTTCGTCCGGTTGATAACCGCAGCGTGGTGCGCCTTCAGGGAACCATGCATCCCCGCGCCCGTGTGGAACTCGACCGCGGGCCCGTGTCTGCCTCGATGCCGATGCAGCAAATTACGATGGTCTTCAGTCGCACCGCCGCGCAACAGGCTGACCTCGACAAGTTACTGGCTGAGCAGCAGGACCGCACTTCGCCCAACTATCACAACTGGCTGACGCCCGAGGAATTCGGCGACCGCTTCGGACTGGCAACCCAGGACGTTAACCTGGTCGCCGCCTGGCTGCAGTCCCAGGGCTTTACCGTGGACGAGATTGCTCGTAGCCGCACTTGGATTGCTTTCAGCGGTATCGCAGCGCAGATCGACTCCGCCTTCCATACCTCGATCCACAACTACGTGGTCGGCGGGACGCTGCACTACGCGCCCAGCGCTGAAGCCGCCGTTCCTGACGCTTTTGCGGGAGTGGTGGCTGCCATCACCGGGCTGCACGACTTCCGTCCGCACCTGCACTCGCGCGTGCGCCATGCCAACCCGCGCATTACCTCGAGCCTCTCCGGCAACCACTTCGTCGTTCCCGGAGACTTCGGCACCATTTATGACCTCCCCGACTATGCCAACGGCGCCTTTCAGGCGGGCAATGACGGCTCCGGACAAACCATCGGCATCGTGGGCCAAGCCACAGACACGACTGTCAACGGAATCACGAGCATAGCAATCTCCTCGGACAACGCGACGTTTCGCAGCGTCTCCGGACTGTCCGCCGGTAGCCTCACATTGACTCCCGTCGGCTCGCCCAACAACTTCACCAGCGGCGAATTCGACGAAGCCGCCCTCGACATCCAGTGGTCCGGAGCCATCGCACCCAACGCCGCCATCATTTTTGCCTATTCCACGAATGCTCTAACCACCTCGCTGCAGTTTCTGGTGAACCAGAACGTCGCCTCGGTCATCAGCATTAGCTACGGAGACTGCGAGGCCAACTTCACGCCGAGCGAGTACAGCGCTATCGAGGGCTACCTGGCGCTGGCCAGTGGTCAGGGGCAAACCGTCACGGCGGCCGCCGGCGACGTTGGCGCTACTGATTGTGACGGCACCGCCCAGGTTCCCGTAGCCACGGCCACTCACGGGCTCGCCGTGGACTACCCAGCGAGTTCGCAATATGTCACCGCGATGGGCGGCACCTCGTTCAATGGAGATGACGGCGCTGTTTTGGCTAACAACGCTGCGCTCGCTACACCGTACTGGGCGGGCTCAAGCGATCCCAATGACATGAGCCCCTCTGCAGTTTCCTATATTCCCGAACGCGCATGGAACGACACGACCACCACCGGCACGAACGTCGGTACCGGTGGCGGCGCGAGCAAGCAGTTCGCTAAGCCAAGCTGGCAAGTTGGAACCGGCGTGCCCGCCGACGGCAACCGCGACATCCCTGATATTTCGTTGGCCTCCTCGCCCAACCACGACGGCTACCTCATCTGTTCGCAGGGCAGTTGCCAAAGCGGATACCGCCGCAACTCCGACCAGACGTTCACCGTCATTGGCGGAACCTCCGCCGCCGCTCCTGCCTTCGCAGGAGTCGCCGCTCTCGCCAACCAGAAACTTGGCGGACGCCATGGCAACCTCAATCCGAAGATTTACTCCCTCGCTGCCAGCGCAGGGTGGGCCTTCAACGACATCACCACCGGCGATAACGAGGTGATGTGCACGGTGGGAACAACCGATTGCACCGCGTCTCCGATTGGTTACGCCGCTGCTCCTGCCTACGACTTGGCAACGGGATGGGGCTCCATCGACGTCTCCGGATTCCTCAACGCCCTCGCGGGACAACCCGCTCAGCCCGACTTCTTCCTCGTCCCCGATCGCAACACCGACATTTTCGTTTGGACGATGTCGGGTTCGGCCAGTATCACTGTCATGCAGCATCAGGGCTTTGCTGGCAATGTTTCCGTTTCTTGCTCAATGCCGCCGTCCTTGCCGGGAGCAACCTGTAGTCTCAATCCCACAAATGTCGCCGGCGGACAGTCGACGGCTCTCTCGCTCCTAGCCAGTACCGACCCGACGATGGTTGGCTCTCAAAGCGGCACGGTTGCCATACAGGCCACTAGCGGTAACCAGACGCACGCCACATCGATCGCGGTCACTATTCAGTACCCCGATATCCTGATGGCCAGTTCTGGCTTGCCATCAGCCATGGCCCAGGGGGCCTCCGTTCAGGGCTCTTTGGTTGTAAAGTCTGAATTCGGTTTCAGCGGTAATGTGAGTCTCTCTTGTGTTGGAACGGCGGGATTGACTTGTACTGCGACTCCCGTCGTAGTCAACGTTCAACCAACGATCGACGGCATCGCCGCCGTAACAGTAAGCGCGTCCAACTCTGCGGTGTCCGGCTCGTTCACCATCACCGCCAGCTACGGAACGCTTAGCCAAACGCAAAACTTTCCCGTTACGGTGACCGTTCCTGATTTCGGCCTCGGCACGTCTCCCGCCGCACTGTCGCTTACAAGCGCACAGAGCGGCACCAGCACGGTCACCGTGACCCCGATTCAGGGCTTCACCTCAGACGTGGGTCTCACCTGCGCGGTGTCGCCTTCGCTCGCCGCCACCACTTGCAGCCTGTCGCCAACCACCGTGACCGGAGGCAGCGGCACCTCTACGCTCACGTTTCACGCCGCCACGCTGGCCATGGATCGCGGCGCTCCACTGCCCTTCCTGCATCGCGGCATCGGAACCTACGCTACGTTTGTTTTCGCCTTGGGAATGGTGTTCACCATGAAGCCCCGGCGCAGTCCTCGCAGCAAGAGTTGGCGTAACCGCCTGTTCGGCCTGCTGCTGCTGGGCGTGATGTTGGGTGCGGTTTCTTGCGGCGGAGGCGGCGGCTCCTCAATCCCTCAGGGGCCGACTCCCCTCAGTGGCACGGTTACGGTCACGGGAGGCACCAGCGCGGGCGTCACCCACAGCATCGCGATCCCCGTGACGATTAACTAAGCGGGATTACTGCCGCTTGCGGGGCCACGAACCTCAGGAAGACTGGCGCTGGGACACTAACTGCTCAACGCGCGAGACGGCGTCGTCGATCGAGAGACTGGTCGAGTCGAGAATGACCGCGTCCGCCGCGGGCACCAGCGGAGAGACGGCGCGGGTGCGGTCGCGCTGATCACGGGCGACCAGGTCCTCGATGATGCGCTGCGCTTCTTCCGGAGTGAGCGAACCATTCTGCGCCACCCGGCGTTCGGCGCGGACCCGCGCGTCGGCATCAAGGAACACTTTCACATCGGCGTTGGGAAACACGGCGGTACCTATATCGCGGCCTTCCATCACGACTCCACCGCTGGTGCCCATCTCGCGCTGGCGGGCGACCATGATCTCGCGCACCGGCGGGTGCATCGAGACTCGCGAAGCCGCCAGCGTAACGTCGCCCTGGCGGATGCGTTGCGAAACATCGCAACCATCGAGCAACACGCGATTGCCTTCCGGTTGGGGCACAAGTTCAATCACAGTTTTAGTGGCCAGGGCGCGCAGGGCCTCCGGATCGTCGAGTGAGACCTGCTGCTCCAGCGCCTTGAGAGCGAGGGCGCGATACATGGCTCCGCTCTCCAGATTCACGTAGCCCAGCTTCTTCGCGAGGCGGGCCGCGATGGTGCTTTTGCCGGATCCGGCAGGGCCGTCGATGGCGATGACCAGTTTGCGGGTGGTGCTCATTCCTTGCTGTGGTCCTGACGGGGAGGCACGGGCCTGGACGGCCGGATCTTGCGGCGTGGACGGTGCTCGACCAGCGGCTTGCCGGGGCGCACCTCGGGAGGGTTCTCCTCCGTCCACGGCTCGGTGCGGCGTTCGCGCGCCTTATGCGGCAGGCGGGCTTCGGCAGCTTGCAGCATGACCTTTCCGCCAACGTGCACGAAGCCGAGCTCGCGCCCGGCCTGAAGGGCGTTGATGGCATCGCGTACTTTTGCGCGGCCCACCAGGGGGGAGAAGAAGTTCTCCACCTCGTCCTGCGGGACGGCCTGCACACAGTCGATATATTTCGAAACTAATGCGGTCAGCGACTCGGGCACCGAGAGGTGCATGCCCTCCTTCACCGCTTCCGGCGACCAGCGGAACAGTACGTCCCAAAAAACGCCTTCGTCGTGCTTATAGTCCACGCGGGTGATGCGCAGCTTGGCCCATAGCTCGTCGAGAGCGCGATCCAGCGCAGCCTCCGAGATATCTCCGCCCAACGACTCGCGCAGCCGCAGCTTCGAAATCGGGCCCTGCTTCTGCACAATGAGGAAAGCGTCGATGGCAAGCGGGGAATATCCCGAGCGGGCTCCCGCCTTGGGGCCCTGTCGCGGATTGCGATCGCCCACCAGTCCGTAAAAGTACGGGAACACCGCACCCGACACCAAGAAGTTGTTCTCAGGAAACACCAGCGTCTCGTACGCAGCCTTGTCGCGCAGCAGGCGAACCATAAGGCTCTTGGCTTCGCGGGCGCGCGGGTCCTTGAACGCCATCTGCCAGGTCGGCAACTTGTCGTCGCTGCCGGCGTAGGCGCCCACAAACGTTGGAGCCAGCACTGCCGGCTTTTGCGGATACAGGGTGCAGAAGCCGACGGAGTCGATGAACAGGCGTGCGTCTTCGATGGTGCTGATGCCCTGTCCGTTCAAGCGCCACTTCTCGCGGCGCAGCTCCTGTAGTTGCTGATCAAACATGTAAGATTTTCTGGGAACCCTGGCTTAGATCCGCTTGAAGGCCCGTTGGATGTCCTTAACAGAATACCGCAGAACCACCGGACGGCCATGTGGACAACTCATGGGACATTCCGTCTTGGCCAATTCCTGCAGCAGCCACTCCATTTTATTTTGTTCGAGCGGCATGTTGACCTTGATAGCTGCGTGGCACGCGATGGTGGCGGCGATGTGGGTGCAAATCTTTTCCAGGTTGAGCGATTGCTCTTCGCGTTCGAACTGTTCCAGGATTTCGTGCAGCATGTGCTCAACTTCGGCGGCATTTACGCCTGCAGCGGTGGTCTTCACGGCGATCGTGCGGGTGCCGAAAGGCTCGACTTCGAAACCGTTGTGGTTGAGCTCATCGGAAATTTCCGCGAACACCGCCATCTGGCTGGGCGTGAGTTCGACCAGCAGTGGCATCAGCATTTGCTGGCGCTCAGGCGAGTTGGCGAGGCGCTGCCGCAAAATCTTTTCGAACAGGATTCGCTCGTGTGCGACATGCTGGTCGATGATCCATAGGCCCTGCGGGTTGACCGCCAGAATGAACGATTCCCGAATCTGGCCCAGCGGCTTCAGCGTCGCGAGAGAATCGAGGCTGACGGGCGCGTCGTCATCGGCAATGGCGTAGGTGCATCCGTTTTCACCACGAGCTGGGATTGGTGCGGGAACTGAGACTGGGCCGCCGAAAGTCTGCGCCCCGAAGCGCGGAACAGCGATGGCTGCATTTCCTTCGATCGCGATTGCATCGTTGCCGAATTGCAAGGGCGCCGTGTAGGCAGGCAGATCGGGTGCCCGTAACGCGAAGTCGGCGTCAGCATCGGTGGCGTGCAGCGGATCGGGAGCCCTCAACTCGCGCGCACTGGGCGAGAGTGAAGCCGAAGCCGTAGGCTGAGCGTGGATCTCGGCCATGAAGGCCGGTACCGGGCGCGCCTTCATCAATACGGCCCGTACAGAGTCGCGGATGAAATCGTGCAGTCCCGAAGACTGGCGGAAGCGCACCTCGGTCTTCGAGGGATGCACGTTGACATCAACCTCGGTGGCCGGCATCTCCAGGAAGAGCAGCACCACGGGGTACGACGTGGGCGGAATGATGTTGCGATAGGCCTCGGTGAGCGCGTGCTGCACCACGCGGTCGCGAATGAGGCGTCCGTTGACGAAAATGAAGATGGAGTTGCGATTGAGTTTCTGAATTTCAGGACGCGAGACGAATCCGTGCAGCCGAACTTCTCCCGGCACCGGAGCTTGTTGCTCTTCGTCTTCTTCGTCCTGTGGTCTGCGTCGCCACGGCGGAGGCTGCGGCAGGCCGACGCGATCCAGTGGCAACAGCGCGCTCAGTGGAATGAGCTGTTCGAGCGTCTCCTTGCCAAACACTTGATAAATGCGCTGCGAATGGTCAGCGACCGGCGGCGCAATGAGCATGGCGTTGGTCGCGGAGTGCAGTTCCCAGTGCATTTCGGGATGCGCCAGCGCGTAGTGCGTGACCAGCGAAGCGATGTGCGACAGCTCGGTGGATTCAGCCTTGAGGAACTTGCGGCGGGCAGGGATATTGAAAAACAGGTCGCGCACGCTGATCGAGGTTCCCAGCGGCAGCCCGGCTTCCTCGACAGTGAGGATCTTGCCGCCAGCGATCTCGACCACGGTCCCGGCGGCGTCTTCGGCGGCGTGTGTCTCCAGGCGCAGGCGGCTGACGGACGCGATGGAGGGCAGTGCCTCTCCACGAAAGCCAAGAGTCGCGATGTTCAGCAGGTCGTCGGCATTGCGGATCTTCGAGGTGGCATGGCGCTCGAAGGCCAGCATGGCGTCGTCGCGCACCATGCCGCAACCGTCGTCGATCACCTGGATCAGCTTGCGTCCTCCCGCCTCAATGTTCACGCGAATACGGCGAGCCCCGGCATCGAGCGAGTTCTCCAGCAACTCCTTTGCCACGGACGCAGGGCGCTCGACCACCTCACCGGCGGCGATCTTGTTGGCTACGTTTTCCGAGAGAACGTGAATGCGTCCCATCGAGTACTACGTTACATTAGGAGCTGGATTGGGAGAAGCAACGACAGGCTGGGCACGAGCGAAGACCGCATACTGCGGCTAAAGCACATCAATGACAATCAATGTAATGTCGTCCTGTTGGCTCATCGACACGGGTTGCCAGTTCCGCACCTCCGCGAGTAAATGTTCCGACAGCTCGCCCGCGGTATAGGACTGATTGCCCCGCAGTACTTGTTCCAGCCTCTGATCGCCGAACGAATCGCCCCCCGCATTTTCGGGCTCCGTCACGCCGTCGGTGTAGAGCAGGAAGCGGTCGCCAGATGCGAATGCCAAGTCGCAAACCGGATAATCCGCGTCAGGCATGACACCGAACAGCAATCCGTTGCTCTCAACGCGCTGCAGTTCGCTGTCCGCTGCCCGCCAGCACAGAAGCGGTGGATGCCCGGCGGCGGAGTATCGGGCCTGGTGGGTCTCGGTGTCGATCCAAAGATAAGCGGCGGAGACGAACTGCCCACGCAGTTGCCCCGAGAGAATGCCTCCCAGTCGCCGCAGTAGTTCACCGGGATCACTCGCCCAAGCGGCGACCGATTGTACCGCTACTTTAATCATCGACGCAATGAGTGCGGCGGGCACGCCGTGGCCGGAGACATCCGCAACCAGAAAGCCGGCGCGGTGCTGATCCACGGGAAGGAATTCGTAGAAATCGCCGGCGACGGCGGTCATGGGCAGGTACGCCGCGGCAACCCTGAGATCCGTAATTTGAGGGATACTGTCGGGCAGAATCGAGAGCTGCAATTCACGCGCAATCTCCAGTTCACTCTCGATCGACAGCAATCGGCGCTCGTTGGCGAAGACCGTTTGCAGGGCGACATAGCCGAATGAGAGCAGCAATACCGCAAAGGCGAGTGAGTCCCAGATACGACCTGACTCGAAACCGAACGGCCGCGACAAATTGACAAATAGCGCCTCGAGGGCAAACAGCAAGCTTCCCACGGCCAGCACACCTCGTTGCGGCAGCACCAGGTATTTGCGTGATAGGGTAGGCACGGCGATGATAATAAGCAAAAGCATCAGATCGCCCGCGGCAAGAAGATTGTTCCACGGGATCATCTTGTCGGGCACTCCGGTGAACACGAAGCAACCAAAGCCAGCCACCCCGATGGCCAGTGCTGCGAAGATAATTGCCCTCAGCAGCAGGCGGAATCTGCCGCGGCTGATTTGCAGCCACGCCATCGTTGCGATCGCGAGCATGAGGTACGTGACCGCCGCCCTCACGTACGGAGCGGCGATCCGCAACCAGCCCGGCAACGAACTGACGAACAGTGGGATGCCGACGAGGCTGAGGACGCCATACATGGCGCTCCAGACTCCAACCCAGACGATGGCGCGAACGCCGCTGCGGCGCCTAAGAGCAGCCACAGCCAGGGCCATCAACCCGATGACCACGAAGGTCGTGCCGGTACAGATTTCGATCAGGTCGCCGCGCAGCGTGGCAAGAGCTTCGGTTTCTGGACTCATTGCGGAATGACCTGTCTATTCCGAACGCTCATACTTGCCGTCCTGACCAGCAGACTCGGACCGTGCCATGACGGCCGCATAGTTGAGAAAGTGGGCCGCCAAGGCGCCCATCACAAAGTAGGTGAGAGTGTGGCAGACCATCGTCTTGGCAGCCAGAGGGAAGAAGCGGGGTTGAGGTTTATCCATTTATGTTCCGGTAGCTACCTGGGTGTGAGATGTCACTGCGCAGATCGAAGTCTAACGAGTAATGAAATGACTGTCTGTGATACGCGCCCCATCTCAGCGTGAGCCAGATGCGACCCTCCGCCATGGTGACACGCGCGATGAGGATTGTGAAATACTGATTCACCACATAATCCCATGAGGGCAAAGCGAGAAATGTTCGCAGCATTAACTTCTCGAGGCGCGCGAGTCTGCCCATGACAGGCGCTCCCACATCCAATGCAGGGGCAGTGACGCTGGCGGCAGTGCAGCAGGCGCGTGCCCGCATCCGCGGGTTCATCTACGAATCGCCGTGCCGCGCTTCGGCAGAGCTTTCAGCGATGACGGCGCAGACGGTCCATCTCAAACTCGACAACCTGCAGCGCACCGGGGCCTTCAAGGAACGCGGCGCGCTGAATAAGATCCTGACACTCACCGACCAGGAAAAGCAGCGCGGCGTGATCACGGCGAGCGCCGGCAACCACGCTCAGGCGGTGGCCTATCATGCATGCGCGCGCGGCCTGCGAGCACAGATCGTGATGCCATTGATGACGCCGTTGGTGAAAGTGGCCGCGACCAAGGGCTTCGGCGCAGAAGTTGTGCTGCATGGCGCCAATTACGACGAAGCCTACGCTTATGCGGTGGAGAGTTGCGCCGAGCAGGGCATGACGTTCCTGCATCCCTTCGATGACGCCGAAGTCATCAACGGTCAGGGCAGCATCGGACTGGAGCTGCTGGAGCAGGTGCCCAGCCTCGAAGCAGTAGTCGTGCCCATCGGAGGCGGAGGGCTGATCAGCGGCGTGGCGTGTGCGATTAAAGAGAGCAATCCCCGCGTGCGCGTGGTGGGAGTGCAGACCGAGCGACTGCCGTCGATGCTGCGAGCGATCGAGGCGGGACATCCGGTCACTATTCCAGCGTCCGCGACGGTGGCCGACGGCATTGCCGTGCGGCGTGCGGGCGATCAGACCCTGCCGCTGGTGCAGCGCTACGTCGATGAGATTGTCACGGTCGACGAGGAAGAGATTGCCAACGCCATCCTGGTGCTGCTCGAAAAAGAGAAGACGCTGGCCGAGGGCGCGGGCGCAGTCGCGATCGCTTCCCTGCTGCAGCACAAGACTTCGCTCAGCGGCAAGAAGACCGCAGCCCTGGTGTGCGGCGGCAATATCGACGTCAGCCTGCTCGCCAAGATCATCGAACGCGGCCTGGCGAAAGACGGGCGGCGCATGCGGCTGAGGATCCATCTCACCGACCGGCCGGGTGCACTATACCAGTTAACCAAGATCATCGCCGACCTGCGGGCTAACATCGTCGAGACGCAATACGACCGCACCTACTACGGCGTGAACCTGGGCGACACGGCCATCGATCTCTCGCTGGAAACCCGCGGGCCCGAACACATCGCGAAAATCCTGGCAACCCTGACCGAGGCCGAGTACCGGCACGAACGGATCGAGTAGCCAGAATCCCGCCGAAATGCGGGCAGGTTGGCTGGAGCACGCCGATCAGTAAAGGTTAGACGCTCGAGTGGAGTTTCTGGCGGCACGTTGCGGCTGAACTTCCAATAGGCTCGAAACTCTGGTTGCCCCACCCCAACAGTTCCGGACATCGGTTATCCACGCCGTAGATTGTCGGCCGCGCTGATCGACGTAATTCACCGGATACATCTGCATAGAAAATGCGCAGCCCTGGGAAGCATCGGCGTTCAGTACCGACGGCGTGTCGTACACATAATCCGACGCCAGGAAATGCGGCGAGCTGATGGTGGCGTAGATCACCACCCAGGCCGTGCAGACAAAGAGAACAGAACAGACCGCCATGAGGACCGCGCGCGCGCGGCGGCGGCGATGCGGTGATCGATGATGGTGCGGTCGAGTCGCGGGCACCACCGTCCGGCGCTGGGCGTTGGCGCGAGGATGCCACTTCGCATCGTACTCCGCCCGGCGTTCCGGGTCCGACAATACCTGGTGGGCTTCGTTGATGTCCTGAAACTGCAGCGTCGCGCCCGGCGCGGGATTGCGGTCAGGATGATAGCGCCAGGCCAGCCGGCGGAACGCCGCGTTGACCTCCGTGGCGTCGGCGGAGAGGCCAATCTCGAGCACCGCATAGTAGTCGAGTTGTGCGCGAACAAACTGCGTCATGTCGAATCGCTCTCCCTACCGCAGGGGCGCGTAGTATCCCTTGCGCGACCGGACCTTGTACTTCTTATTATCGGCGAGAATTTGAATTGTGTGATATTTGCCGTTGGGTTGCAGGTCTGCGGGCTTGTACGAGAGCGCGTACTGGCTGCGCAACTCATCCTGAATCTGTGAGAACGCGTCGGAAACGTCCTGGATCTTGAAGGGGAAAAACGCGCGCCCTCCCGTCTCCTCGGCAAAATGTTCCAGCACCTTGTCGCCCTTGAGCTTCTGTCCGCTGGTGTTGGTGGAGATGGTGTAGATGATGACTTCCGCCTTCTGCGCCATCTCGACCGCCTCTTCGCGCGACACCCGGCTCTGGTTGTCGTCGCCGTCGCTGAGCAGGATGATGGCGCGGCGCGTGGCCAGGTTGCCCTTGTCCTTGGCCATGATCTCGTCGCGGCAAGCGTAATAGATGGCATCGTACATCGCAGTGCCGCCGCCCGGCCGCAGCATACGCACGCCCTTGGAGAGCGCCTCCGTGTTGTCGGTGAATTCCTGGGTGACTTCCGGCGTGGTGTCGAACCCAATCACAAAGGCCTGATCGTACTTCTGGCGGATGATCTGGTTGAGAAACTCGATGGCTGCGTCCTGCTCGAACTTGAAGCGGTCGCGAATGGAGTTGCTGGCATCGACCAGTAAGCCTACGCGCAGCGGCAGGTTGGTCTCGCTCCGGAAGGACCGGATCGCGATCGGCGGCTTGCCGTCATCGAGCACCCGTAAGTCATCCTTCTTCAGGTCATTGACGAACTTGCCGCGCTTGTCGGTGACGTTGAACACCACGTTCACTTCGTCCACCAGCTTGACGATGGTGGTCAGCTTTTCTTCCTGGTCGTCGGACTTATTCGCCTGCTGACCAGCGGTCCCCAATGTTCCCAGATTCGATGATGGCGGGGCTGACGTATCGGCCGGGGCCGGGGCGGAAGACTGCGGCCCGGCGCTGGTATTGGCTTTCTGCGCGGAATCGGAGTCAGTCGTGGGCGCGGTGGCTTGCGCCGGGGCTTGCGTCTGCGCCGGTGTCTGCCCCGAAGTGCTGCTGGCAGGCGGCGTGGCCGGTTTCGGCGGATACTTGGCGGCCGAAGGCGCGGACGGCAATGGCTGTTGCGTGGTGTCCTGCGCTACGCAGGTAAAGGTCAGCAAGCCGATGAGAACAGGAATGCAACGAGCGCGCATGGAGTTTTTTATTATATCTGTTGCCCGCCGCGTAGCTTGTCCAGGAAGCTGGTGAGCTCTTCGGGGAGTGGAGCGGTGAGCGACAACGCCTTGCCAGTCCGCGGGT